>Ga0208879_1001265_pt1 | contig 24144 bp, 22 predicted proteins | sample Knorr_S15_td_Bot_FD_185605 | JGI IMG/M metagenome (GOLD analysis project Ga0208879, IMG submission 185605) | Marine microbial communities from Southern Atlantic Ocean transect - Knorr_S15_td_Bottom_ad_5009_LV_A (SPAdes) (version 2) | ecosystem: Environmental > Aquatic > Marine > Oceanic | place...
CGACATTTCCGAAGGAGCCGTTCGTGTCGAGTGACAGCATCTCGTCGAAATGGGTCCAAGTGGTGTCGGCAAATGTCCCTGAGGAGAAATTCGCATTGGCGGTGACGCCGTCCCAACCGCTTCCGTTGCCGATGACAGGCATCACATCAGCGTCGACATTGAGCCAACCGTCGAGAATGGTTGCATTGCCTGGGACTTCCCATGCATCTACGACTCTGGTGTTTCCAGTCGAGGAGATGGTAGTGGGGCCGGAATAGCCGGCGATGTCCGCAGCGCTGAGTGGAGTAAAAACCATCAGAAGCAGGATGCCGATTGCAACTCTATGTTGGGACTGCCCTCGTTTCATGGCGCCGCCTCGGTAACGACGGCGATGTGGCGAAGTCCTTCAAACCTCCCGCCCGCGCGCGAACGCTCATATGTGCGAGAAGCACCCTAGATTCTCACAGTCAGAACAATCCATGTGGCGACTCTCAGCGATTGTAAACAGAGCCACTGGCGAGAATTGAACTCGCGGCCTACGCCTTACCAAGGCGTCGCTATACCTCTAAGCCACAGTGGCGGCGAGCCGGTCGAGCCACGAGGCCGGTTTAACCATGTTCATGGCGCCCAATCGGTGTGGGTCTGAGCACCTGTCAATCGCCACCATGAAAGGGGGGTCGCCGGTCGCCGTGAACATAGCCGAGATCGCATAGCCTGGTATCGCGCGTGACTGGAAATCACGTGGGTTCGTCCCGCGGGAGTTCAAATCTCCCTCTCGGCGCCAATTCCGCTCTCTGCTGCAGCGCTTCGAATCGAGGTCTACGACCTCGCGAGGGGTGTGCGCTTATCCGTTCAGCCTCAATCCGAGTGCCGATGGATGAGGCGGAGCCATCAGACGAACCCACCGGTGATGCGGTTGATTCAGCACCCGAAGGGGAGCAGATGCACACCGGTCTGAGACTCTCGGAACTTCGCTTGACACAGCGCCTCTCCTTGGAGCAGACATGGCTCCTCCCTCTGCACGAACTGAAGGTGGAACTACTATTCCATTACAAGAAGGTCAGCGAGACTTGGGACCGGGGCCATATCGTCACATTGCTCGTCGGTTCGTTGGCATTCCTGTTCGGTACCTGGGACCTCAACAGCGGCGAGCTCTCAGGCGGCGGGGACATCTGGCAAGTGGGACTTTCCGGCATGAATGCGGTGGTCTGGCAAGCCTTTGCGATGCTGATGTTCAGCTACGGGCTTTGGGTGATTTTTTTCTACCGGTTGATGGCCGATTTTCCGCTGATGCGAGGTCAGACCTTCTACCTGCTAATCGCTTGGGTGGCGGTTCAATTCGGGATGATCAACTCCCACGCCAACAGTCCGAGGTTCCCTCTCGGGGCCACTCTGCAAAACTCGGTTTGGTTCGGCGTCAGCATTGCGATTCTCTCATTCCTGTCATTCAACACATGGCAGGCTGTGTTGCAGACTCGTGACTTGCATGTCGAGAACAAGCATAGCCACCCGGACCCGCGGCAGATGATACAGGCTATGCGTGACCACAGCCTGATCGCTTGGAGTGCGGTGCTAATCAGTTGGGGGCTCCTTGTACTGGTGAACGGTTGGAGCGGTGCTCATGCCATCGCGCTGCGTGACCCATCAGATCTTTGGCCTATACGAATTCTCTACTTTGTCACCGGTGTTGCGAGCATATTCACGCTGCTCCATGTTCTCTGGTTCCCGCAGATGATGTTGGGCGCCGCCGGCGAGGCGATAGAATCCGACCGCGCTCGTGAAGTTAGTCGCGGGTTGCGGGGTGAGGACAGTGTAGTCACACGGCAACGTGGCTCCTGCCCGGCCTGCGGAGAGGTGACTGCCGTCAGCAGGCTTGCAACAGGTGAACTCGAGGTCACCTGCGGCGACGATTCATGTGATGGAATCGGCAGTCCCGGGGCGCGCTGCCCAGCCTGTTCCAAGGTATTGGCAACCCGGGTCTCCTGTGAAAGCTGTGGGACCAGTGCTCCGGTCATCGACCATCTGGCTGACGAGGATGCGTGGTGATCGATGGACATCACTACCATCCGCGAGGACTTCCCCACTCTCCGCGTGGAGAATCCGCTGACCTATCTCGACAACGCCTGTGTCACCCTGCGCCCTGACTCAGTCATCGAGGCGGTGAGTCGCTACTATTCCGAAGGGCCAGGATGCGGAGGGCGCAGTCCACATCGATGGGGTTCCGCAGTCACACAGATGGTAATGAGGACGAGAAGAGCGGTGGCTGACTTCATCGGCGCTGAGCGGGATGAGGTCGTGTTCACCCACAACGCCACAGCCGCCATCAATCAGGTCGCATACGGCCTAGACTGGCAGAAGGGGGATGTCATCCTGACAACCGACCGAGAGCACAACAGCAATCTGGTCCCTTGGTTGCAACTTGAGCGCCGTCTCGGCGTCGACCATCGGTGCGTCGCCTCACATTCTGACAACACCTTCGACCTCGAAGCGTTCGAGGCCGCGTGCGCAAAAGCGGGCGCATCACTCCGCTTGGTCGCAGTGGCACAGTTAGGCAATCTGGACGGCGTCTCGGTCCCGGTCCCGGAGATTTGCAAGATTGCTCACGACCACGGTGCGATTGTTCTCGTCGACGGAGCCCAGAGCGTGCCCCATTCACCTACTGACGTCTCCACCCTCGACTGCGACTACCTCGCCTTCAGCCTCCACAAGATGCTCGGTCCTAGTGGAATGGGGGTACTATGGGGAAGGGAGGAGTCATTGGCGAATCTCGAAACCATCTCGGGTGGTGGTCAGACCGTCTCCATGGCGAGCGAAACCACGCTGGACTTCGTGCCTGGCCCGGCGCGGCTTGAGGGCGGACTGGGCCACTATGCTGGAATCGCTGGAACTGGGGCGGCAATCAAGTACCTCAACCGAATAGATTTAGCTGAACTTCAGGAGCACGAAGTCGCCTTGAATCGCATCATCACCGATGGTGTGGCCGGAATCTCCGGGGTGGACTTGATTGGCCCTGCGGATGCCGCGGCTAGAGCGGGAATAACCGCGCTGACCGTAGAAGGGTGCGATGTGCACGACCTCGCCATCGTACTTGACGAGGCGGGTGGAGTCATGGTTCGCAGCGGCTTCCACTGCGTCAACGGTTGGTTCCAAGCGCGTAATCTAATGGCTGGTAGCTTGCGGACTTCCGTCTACCTCTACAACACCGAAGAAGAGTGCAGACACTTCACCGATATCTTCAGCGATGCCGTGAACGCCCTTTCCTGACTCTCGCGAGCGCGAGAGATTGAAGGGGGGATGCAGCGCACAAGGGGCCGTGAGTGATGCAGAGCCGGTCGATTGGGAGTCGACGGAGATGCCCGAATTGGCTGAGCCAAGCCGTTCCCGTCCGATTCACCAACACCCTCATTTCAAGGTCATAGTGACGACGGTATCAGTCGGCTTGATACTGATTATTTCATCTTCCATTGCATATTGGCTGATTCAAGTTATCAATCAGGAGGTTCTCAGTCGGCCACATCCAGACTACCTCGACTGGCAGGATGAGTTTCGAACCATCTCGGGTCTCGACAATGTCACGGGATTGGATGGTTCGGGTGTGCGAACCTGTGTGGTTGACTCCGGCATCGAACTCGGACATGTCGACTTCGCGGGTAAGCAACTTGCTGGCTGGAAGGATTTCATCAATGACCGTGGAGAACCTTACGATGACCAAGGTCACGGCACCGCGATGTCTGGCCTGATTTGGGCTGATGGGTGGATGAAGGGAGTATCTCCCGGTGTCGAACTTCTCGTGGCCAAGGCGATTGACTCGACCGGAGAGGGAGTTGACGAGACCATCGCCGCAGCGGTCGATTGGTGCGTTGAACAAGGTGCTGACATCATCTCACTCAGTTTGGGTGGTGAACCCGGATTCAACTTCATCCTCGCCTCCACCGATCAACTCGAGGAGTCGGTTGAGGACGCACTTGACGCCGGCGTGTTCGTAGTGGCAGCTGCCGGCAACGACGGTGCCGATGACGATGGGGACGTCGAGAGCCCCGGCTCAGTCGAGGATGTCATCTGCGTGGGTGGCATCGATCGCAACGGCCAAATCTGGAGCGGTTCGAGTGTTGGAGACAACAACGGCCGCTTTCTCCCACTCCCATTTATCGCCCCGAGGTTCGACCCAGATCAGAAGCCGGAGTTGGTTGCTCCCGGCCATGAGGTCCCAATCCTCCTAACAGAGGGCAGCGAGTTCGATACCGCGTGGGGCCACGCTTCCGGCACATCGGCTTCGACAGCATGGGTGTCAGGTGCTCTCGGGTTGTTGTTGGAGCAGCGGGAGGACCTGCGACACGACGGCAGTTCTGGTGGCTCGGGAGCAATCAGCGACGTGAAGGATTGGATTCAATCGAGTTCTGTAGGCCAGTCGGGGCACGACGACCACTATGGATACGGTCACTTGGACACAGCCGCCTTGTTGAGTGCAGCAGCGTAGTCAGCCTTTGCGTTGGATTCCTACTAGAGTGCCGCCGAACATCGGTACGAAACCGATGTTGTGAGTGTCGTTCAGCATCTTCACGAGGGTGATCCACTCGTTGAACGTCGCCACCTTCGCCTCCTCCGAACTCGCCTCATCACCCTCCAGACTTGCCAAGTCACCTGTCGGTACATCCGGCTCGTTGGTCAGCAGAAGACCGTTATTGGATAGTAGAGGGATTGCAGCCATGACACACTCGACCTGTCGTTTCCAGCCGACATCGACGATGCAGAGGTCGATTGGGTGTGGGATAGGCGGCGCTTCTAGGGCGGCGATGTCGGGGGTGGTAGCGAATGCAGCATTCCAGGCGTTCACGTTGGCTACGGCGTCAAGCCATTCAGCGACCACGACATCTGCCCATTTGCTCGCTTCGTAGCGTCGCATGAGGCGAGTGAGGATGATTCCGAACTTGCCCCCCGCCTCGACCATGGCGTATCGGTCAGGGCGGAACTCCTCATCTTGCCACAAATCGAACAGCCATGCTGAGAGATGGCCGATGCCAGCGCCAACTTCGACTACATTTGCAGGTTTGTGCCGAGCCGCCACATCGCGGATTCGACGGCGCACGGTTAGCGGCAGCGATTCGAGGTCCATGTGCTTGAGTTGCTCACCGATGTTAGCGGCTATTTGCGGCTCCTTGCGCACGAGTTCATCATGCTTGGAGAGCAACCCATCCAGAGGGTGCTCCGGCTCCTCTGATTCGCTCTCCATGCTACTCGCTGCCGGAGGTTCCGGTTCAAGCCTTGCCACTACACTGTTTTCCCCAAAGGGTCGCCTTGAAGAGGGATGGGCGCTCGCCCGGCATCATGGTCGACTCCGAGGATGCTGTCGAGGAGGTGGATCACATCACTCTCTGCCCCGGTTGCGGCAATGAGGAGGGACATGAGATCCTGCGGACAACCGAGCGCGGAAGCGGTGTCGACCATCTTGTTCGTTGCGAAGGTTGCTCAAAAGTTCACACTGTTATGGTTCGACCGCCAAAGGGGGTCTCAGTCAACTTCACGCTCTCTGAAGGGGCCGACAGTCGCCGAGCCAGCATCGAAGTAGATGGTGACGAGCGATTCACCACCGGCGATGTGTTTGAGCATGACCATGCGGAGTGGGAGATAACCCGACTTGAGATGGACGATGCCACATCATTGAAAACGGCCGCAGCTAGCGATATCAATGTGGTCTGGGCGGTTCGCAAAGACCGAGTGAGGGTCAAGATGACCTTCACCGACGCCGACTATTCGTTCTCTGACTCCATCATCTGTGAACCTGACCAGGAGTTCCACTGTGGGAACATGTTCGTCCACGAAGGAAAGGAATGGCGAATACGGGCCCTACACACCGGACAAGGTAGGAGGCTTACGGGAAAGTTGGCGGCGAGTCGGATTCGGCGAATCTTTCTTCACAAACCTCAGAGCGAGTGGGAGTTGGAGGAGCGCGAGCGCAGGGAGCGGGGTCGCTGGCGAGGTCAGGAGTTCGAGGGCCGAGAAGAGCACCAACAGCGAATTCGAGATTCCAACTTCAATCGCTATCCAGAGGAGTAGGTCCGTTCAACGGCACTTGCTCTCAATCTCAACGCCGATTCGTCCACGGCATCAGGAACGCCTTGGTGATGTGAACGGCAACATCGGGATTCTCTCGCAGCCGTCGCATGCTGTATTCGTACCACCGCTCTCCATATGGGATGTAGACGCGAACTGGATGGCCTGATCTTCGCAACTTCCTTCGAATCTCACCTCTGATTCCGAGCAACATCTGAAATTCATATCCAGCACCCTTACCTGGCCGAGCTGGCCCAGCACCCTCTCTAGGGTCCGGACCTTCTGGCGTCATGCCGCGCGACCTGAGTTGTTCGAGCGCGTCGTGAATGAGCGGCTTGTCGTGGGTTGCAATTCCCACGTAGGCGCCAGAGTCGAGCATCAGCGAGAGAGACTCCGCGAATGCGGTGTTGATTGGATGGTACTTCGTGTGGGCTATATCTTCAGGTTCGAGGTAGATGCCCTTGCAGAGTCGGAAGTCCGCTTGCGGTCCGAGGGCATTGCAGACTGCTCGCACATCGTCTGGCGTCCGGAAGAGCCGAGACTGCAGTACCGTTCCTACGTTGGTTATGCCCTTTCCATGCATTCGCAGGACGATGTCTATGGTCGCCTGCGTCACCCGGTGATCCTCCATGTCCAACCGGACGAAAATGTCGTGCTCCGCCGCCTTAGCGAAGAGAGCCTCCATGTTGGCGTAGGCCTTCTGCTCGTCGATCAGAAGTCCGAAGGCGGTCGGTTTGACCGAGAGGTTTGCTTCGAGGTCGTTTTCGACTATGGCGTCGATCAGTCGGTCATACTCATTGACGAAGTGCTTCGCTTCCTCCATGTTCGAGATTTCCTCACCCAAAACGTCGATGGTGAATGAGCAGCCTTCCTTGGCACCCAGATTCTTCATGATGGTGACTGCTGATTCCAAGTCCTCACCAGCGACATAACGCTTGGCCACAAGCCCAACGATGAAGCGCGGCATCGCCGGTAAAACGCGAACAACGATGCGACCGAAGAGACCCATGGCTTTCGCCCCGCATGGCAGAACAGCGCGTCAATCCTTTGACGATTACCGATGGCTATTCAGTCGAAATCTCTGGTTCGACCGATGGAAATCTCGAGTTCGGCGCAGAGCCGCATGATTGCTTGCCGCTGCCACCCCTTGAACGATTTTCGGTCGAGATGAGCGATAATTTGGCCTCCTGGAAATGCCTCTCGGGTGCTCTCTAGACAGACTCGAATCGAATGGGCCCATTGGCCCGCAGGGAGGGGTCCTGAGGTCGGTTCCCAATCGGGGTCGTCTGGTCGTTCCATCTCCAGTGCGTAACCAGCGATTTGATGGCTCGCCCAACAGTTGGTCTTGCGAATCACATCTGAGTGGCGGGGAGCATAGTGGCCGCCGCCGATACCGAGCATCACCTTCGCAGTGCCCCGTTCAGCGTCCGATAACGCAGCCCAATCGCCAAGACCGCCACCACCGTCGAGCCCGAGCCCTTCGGTGATGACATCAGCCCACGCCTCAGCCGCATCACGCCGGTCCCAATGTGACTCGGATGAGCCGATTTCAACGAACAGGGTCGGAACCGATAGGCTCGGTCCGTGATGCGTGGTCTCGATGGTCAACTCGAACTCAGAAGTCAGCGAGTGGTCCTCTGCAGCTTGGCACATCCGACGAAACCACGACGCAAACCGTGGATTGGGCAGGACCACCTCACCCTTGACGCCGCCGAACTCGGCTACTTCACCAACTGGTGACTCGCCGGGCACTCCGATGACGTGCAAGGTCAGACTCGGGCGTCCACTCGCCGCAAAGTGCCGAGAGAGGAAGATGACCTCCGACACCTCGACTTTCGCGCCCGCCTCATACCGTTCATCCAAACCGTCCTGCCAGAGAACCCGGTCATTGAGCCACCAGATGTGAACTGGAGCAGTGTCGTGGGCCCACGCCCTGTCACCTTCGACAGAGGTAGTTTCAGTCCAACCGCCTCGGCTTAACAGCGCCTCCCCCTGAATTGTCGAGGCGATGTCTGGTTCAGAAATGATCAACAGTGATACTGCCATCTTCATTCCTCCTCTATCGAGCCTGCAAGCGTGAGAATCGGAAGAAGGGCCAGCGCCTGCCCCTCTGCTGCAAAGGTCATGGTCCACTCAAAGAAGGCGGCGATGGCGAAGTTACCAGTTGGAATCATGATGCTCATGAGTATGAACGAGAGAATGCCTGAGCCTGCCAAAACCCAGCGAATATTGTTCACGCTCCAGTTCCGATAGGTTAGGGATTGGTCCAATTGGCCTCGAGAGACCGCGATGAAAATTCCCCAGATGTAACTGCCATGAAAGATGTTCATCGCATAGAAAAGATGCGTCATGAGACTGACGTCAAAGGGGTGACGGGTAATCATCACCATGGATATTCCAATTACCCACGCACTGGTTAACTGTCCGACATTTGCACATCGTCGCCAGTTTGAGCCATTAGAGGCCTTCAAGGAGGATTCCGTACGAAGGAACATCTCGATTCCCAAGAAGCAGAACAAGAGTCCGCCAAGGGTTAGACCGATGTCGAATACTGCCTTCTCAGGATAGAAGACCCCTCCACAGGAGATGAATGGAGGCATTCCGTCGGGGAATATTGCCAATGAGCCCAGAGTATCATCACCGGGGATGGTGATTTGACTGGACAGATCCATCGGTTCATCGCGTGGGCCCCCACCAAGTTGCATCATTATCTGGCTAAGGATACAGGCACCTAGAACCAAGACGAAGCCGGCAATCACCGCCTTGCGTAGAAGCTGGTCCTTCACGAGACTATCAGGCAGGGCCATCAGTCGTCCTCCAACAGTATCCGAAGCGCCTCCAAGTCGAAGAGAGAGGCCGCAACTGCCATCGCCTCCTCCGGCTCGAACCAGCGCGCCTCCTCTACCTCATCGGACTTGAGTTTGAATTCTAGTCCATCTTCGACATCGAGCAGATAGGTGAATGAAACCCAATTGATTCCATCAGCCGTGAAAATCCGCTCCTGAACGATGAATTTGTCATCGCCAGCACGAGGCTCACCCGCCTCACCCAACGGATCCGGCAGTTGCAGTTCGACTCCCAACTCCTCTATCAGTTCCCGCTCCGCACCTTTGCGCGGGTGCTCGGCGTAGTCGAGGAAGCCACCGGGAAGGGTCCAGTGTCCGGTGAAGAAACCACGCTTGACCTTCTGTAGGAGGACTTGCCCAGAAGGGTTTCGGAGAACAACTTTCGATACCACTCTATGGAGCGTTCTATAGACCGAATCCCGGGCTGCGGGGTGTACTGCTGAATCGGAAATCAGGTCGTCCTTCCACGCCCAGTCCTTCGGCCACTCGATGTTCGGAAGTGCATGGGTGACCTCGTGCCAATCATCGCCGAGCCGAAATCGGTTGGTCCGTCTGACCTCCCAGGTGATCCCCATGGCCGCTGCCTCCTCCTCCGTGGGGAGCCGAAGTAGCCAGCCATCGCATGAATCGCGGCCCTTCTCGGGAAGTTGAGGACCATTGCCGTCACGGTCGACAAGCAGGACCTTGCCGTCGTGTTCGAGGTAGAGGTGGCGCTCAGCCATGGCTCTCGATTGGAGGGGCGGTCATCAATGCGCCGCACGATGGTCCACGGACGCCGCGGTTCAGTATCCCAGCAACTCCGTCAATTGCTGCTTGTAGAAGGCGCCAGAGCCCTGTAGACTCTCAAGTTCCGAATCCTCAAGTTCCAGTTCAAGTATGCTCTCCACTCCTCCAGCGCCGAGCACGACTGGTACTCCGATGTAGATGTCATCCATCCCGTACTGACCGGTGAGATAGGCCGAGCAGGGAAGCAGTCGCTTCCTGTCGAGAACAATCGCCTCTGCCATGATTGCGGCAGCGCTGCCCGGTGCGTAGAATGCTGAGCCCTTCTCAAGGAGTTTGACAATCTCGCCACCTCCTCCGGCAGTTCGCTTGCTGATGGCCTCAATCGTCGCTTCGTCGAGCAGTTGCGTGATTGGAATCCCCCCGACCGTAGTGTAGCGAGGAAGCGGAACCATGGTGTCGCCATGACCACCAAGGACCATCGCAGAGACATCTTCGTTGGCGCAACCGAGTTCCTGCGCCACGAAGTGGGTCATGCGAGCCGAATCAAGAATCCCCGCCTGTCCAACGACGCGGTTGGCGGGGAAGCCGGTGACCTTCTGCATGTGGTAGGTCATCAGGTCGAGTGGATTGGTGACCATCACGATGATGGCGTCTGGAGCGTGGTCTCGGATGCCGGCCCCAACCTGAGAGATGATGTCTGCGTTCTTTCCGATGAGGTCCTCCCGCGACATTCCGGGTTGGCGTGGGAATCCCGAGGTAACCACAACCACCTGTGAGCCCACGATGTCGGCGTAGTCTGAGGTGCCGGTGATGGAGCCGTCGTAGTTCAGCACTTGGCCGCCTTGGCTCATGTCGAGTGCCTTACCCTTTGCAAACCCCTCGAAAATGTCGAGAAGCACGATGTCGCCCAACTTCATCTGCGCCAGAACAAAGGCACAAGTCGCCCCAACATTCCCCGCTCCAATGACCGCTATCTTCGCCTTGCCAGTTGCCATCCGTGCCACCTGTCTGTTTCGTTCGTGCGGTGTGTGCTCCAAATACTCACCGCTTCAGTCGTGTGAATGCTGAAAATCGCTGGATGGCAAATACGTCACTTCAGACATGGACCGCGCTCGGTGATATTGAAGAACCCGTTGCAGGTCGCCGCAATCGCTGATTCTACTCGGTCACGCTCGTGCGCGTGCGAGATCGTATTCAGCGGGGTGTGCGAGAATGCGTTTGGGGGTAGTGAAGGAGTCCGGCGATGAAACGAGAGTTGCCATCGTACCGGGCTCCATCAAGAAGCTGGCAAAGGTTGGCTTTGAGGTCTCAGTTGAATCCGGAGCCGGGCTCTCAGCCCACCACCTTGACGCTGACTACGAGGCTGCTGGCGCGGTGGTCACTGACCGTTCAACCGCGCTCTCCGCTGACATTGTTGTCAGCATTGGAATGCCAGAATTGGATGGCATGAGAGAGGGTCAGATGGTCGCTTGTGTCTCAGATCCCTTCCGCGTTCCCGAACGAGTGAGGCAGGCGATGGCCGCTGGCATCACCCTATTCAGCATGGACATGATTCCTCGCCGGCTTTCTCGAGCTCAGGCGATGGATGTCAACTCGAGCCAAGACAACCTCGCTGGCTACAAGGCGGTATTGATGGGTGCAGCCCATATCTCAAAGGGAATCCCGATGATGACTACGAGTGCTGGCACAATCCGCCCCTGCAAGTTTGTAATCATGGGCTCTGGAGTCGCTGGCTTGCAAGCAATCGCAACCGCCAAGCGACTCGGTGCAATCGTCTACGCCTCAGATGTCCGAAGGTCAGCCGCCGAGCAGATCGAGTCTGTCGGCGGCCGATTCATCGAGGTCGAGGGGATGGATGACTTTGAGGACGAATCGGGCTACGCAAAGCCACTAACCCCAGAATTCATCCAAAAGGTGAACGACACCGTCTGTGAGGTCGCAAAGGAAGCTGATGTCATCGTCACTACCGCCCGAATCTTTGGTCGACCCGCTCCAATCACGGTTCCCGCCTCGGCGGTCGCCGAGTTCCAGCCCGGCACCGTCGTGGTCGACATGAACGCAGACGTCGGAGGGAATTGTGAACTCACCAAGCCCGGTGAAGTTTTCACGACCGATAACGGGGTCACAATCATCGGCACCACCAATCTACCGGGTTTGTTGGCAATTTCCGCCTCGATGCTCTACTCAAACAACCTCACCACTTTCGTGACCTCTCTGGTCAAGGAGGGTGAACTGACGCTAGACTTGGAGGATGACATCCTCGTCGGCGCGCCTGAGGGAAGCGACTTTTTCGTCTCAGGAATGGGTGGAGTCCTAGTCTGCACAGCAGGAACAATCCACGAAAAACAGACCCGCTTGGCGGAGGTGGTTGAATGAGTCTGACATTGGCAGCACTTGTGGCCAGCATCACAGTATTTGTACTGGCCATCTTCCTCGGCTTCGAACTCATCAGCAAGGTCCCTCCAACGCTACACACGCCGCTCATGTCGGGCGCCAACGCAATCTCGGGAATCACAATCGTAGGCGCCCTCATCCTCTCCAATAGCCAATTCAATGACGGCAACCCCGGAACCGCCGCCTGGCTAGCCTTCGCCGCTCTGGTAATGGCGACCATCAACGTGGTCGGCGGCTTCATGGTCACCAACAAAATGCTCGAGATGATCGCTGGCAAACGCCGAAAGAAGAGGGGTGACTGAAATGGTCGCACCTGTTCTATTCGACATCGGCTACCTAGTCGCTGCAGCCCTCTTCATCTTCGGCATCAAGAAGCTGTCCAGCCCACGCACCGCACCCGCTGGAAACCGCATGGGTGCCCAGGGAATGTTCCTCGCAGTGCTCGTCACGATGGCCAAGATGTACACCGAGGGAATCATCGGCCTCGAACTCATCATCGGCGGGTTGGCACTTGGTTCATTCATAGGTTGGTGGATGGCAACCCGCGTCGAAATGACGGGAATGCCCGAACTTGTCGCACTCTTCAACGGCTTTGGAGGTGGAGCATCGGCACTGGTCGGTCTCTCGGAGGTCCTCGGCAGGCTGCAGAGGGAGAATGGCATTCCTGACCCAGGCGTCGAACTGTACGCGACTTGGGTGGCGATTGGCCTCTCGGGGCTGGTCGGCTGGCTCACCCTCACAGGAAGTCTGATGGCGATGGGGAAGCTGATGGGCGGGTTCTCCATTCCATTCACAAAAAAGGATGAAAGGGGGCGCAGAAAGTGGGTCAACTTCCCAACATGGGGGCCCTCATGGCTCAACTTCGTGAAGGTCGGTCTGCTGTTCGGCGGCGTCGCTCTCATTGGTCTGATGATTCAGGAACCAACCAACACCGACTACATCTACGGCCTCGTCGGAGTATCCTGCCTCCTCGGTATTCTGTTCGTCCTCCCAATTGGGGGGGCTGACATGCCTGTCGTAGTCAGTTTGCTCAACTCTCTATCAGGAATTGCCGCGGCTTTCACCGGCTTCGTGATTGGCAACAACGTTCTCATCATCGCCGGCTCCATGGTCGGCGCTGCGGGATTGGTGCTCACCTTCGTGATGTGCAAGGCGATGAATCGGACTCTGACTGCTGTGCTGTTCAAGTCGTACGGTGGCGGTGGCCGTGAGACGGTCACTCGCACCAAGGTCGGCAGTGACCCAGAGGAGGTTGCCATGGCGTGTGACGGCATTGCAACCTGTGTCATCATTCCCGGCTATGGAATGGCGGTCAGTCAGGCGCAGCACGCGGTGAAGGAGTTTGCAGATCTGATGGAAGCAGATGGCGTCGAAGTCAAGTATGGAATCCACCCGGTTGCGGGCCGAATGCCCGGTCACATGAATGTGCTACTAGCAGAGGCGAATGTGCCCTACGAGCAACTCATCGAGATGGACGACATCAACTCCGAAATGCCGGATTGCGACCTCGTGCTCATCATCGGTGCCAACGACACGGTCAACCCCGCTGCCAGAAGCGGCGAGGGTCCTCTAGGTGGGATGCCGATCATCGACGCTGACAAGGCTCGCCAGGTGGTCATCATCAAGCGCAGTCTTAGCCCTGGCTACGCCGGTGTTGACAACGACCTCTTCTTCGAGGACAAGACGATGATGCTGTTCGGCGACGGCAAGAAGATGATGAACGAGCTGAACGCCGCCATCAAGGAACTTTGAGCACTCGTTGCTAGGACTCCCCTAGGGGTGTCCAGCAAGCAACGGTTATGAATCGTACTCGGGTCGAGCGGTTACACAGGTGTAGTCATGCGCTTCGACTCGACCCGTCTGCTCCTTGTCAGCGCCCTCGTGCTGATGCTCGCAACTCACGCTCTCGCATCATCTGGTGGCCCTCCAGAGTCGAATATGAGTGGAGACTCAACTGTGCTAAACGGTTGCAACTGTCACGGCTCTGCAGCACCTGGTGCCGCCTCCGGTCCCTCGACAGAGGTTGTCGTCTCGGTGTCCGGGGTTCCGCACGCCTACGAACTCGGGGCTGCCTACGAACTGACCATCAAGGTCGAGCACTCATCCAACACTGCGGGTGGCTTCATGATGTCATCCGGTGGACAGGGCACCTTCTCTTGGGCTGACAACCAATCTGTTCGGCCCGCAGCTGGAAGCGATGACCCGGCGTCGGCAGGTAGCACGAGCGACAACATCTCTCACGACGAGGCGACTGACCCCGCAATCTGGCTAGTCACCTGGACTGCACCTGCTGAGGATGGAGGTGACCTCTCCTTCTACCTAGCCGGAAACTCGGTGGACGACAGTGGAGCCAACGATGCTGGCGACCACTGGAATCTGCTCTCATTCGTCATCAACTCGCCCTCAACGACGAGCGCCCAAGCCGAACTAGGAACTCGGACCATCAGCGTGGGCGACTACAACAGTCTGTTTGTCAGCGAACCTGACGAGGAGGCTCTCGCCCATGAGCGGCAATTGGAGATTGCCGAAGGAGTCTTCGTGACCGGCAACGCGCTCTACTTCACCAGCCTGATCGCACTCATCATCGGTGCGGTGGTCCAGAAGGAGATAATGGAGAGGAAGCGCGGAGAGGGCCCAGAATGGCTTGCCAAGGAGTTGGCCTATCCACAAGGTCTGCGGCGAGCAATCACCTCAGCCGTCACCTTCCTGCTTGGTCTCTACTGGATATCAAACGGAGAATCAGCATACCTGTATGGACTGTCCCTCTTCATCAGCCTCTGGGCTGCCTACGGCGTCTATCGAACCGTCTTGGCAGCAAAGCGAGAGCCCAAGGTCATGGACATCGCCTGAGGTGCCTCTCGTGGGCGAACCGTCCGTCCCGAGCGATTTTAGTGAACCCGTTGGAGTCCACCTCGCCGAGGCATCCATCCGTCTACAGAGAGTGATGCTCGGTATTCTGCTGTTGGCGATTGGCTGGGCATTTCTCATCGATGAGATGTTCTCCCTCTGGCTCGCATCACTGCCACTCGCAGAGGCAGAGGGGACACTCTCCATCTACAGTCCGTACGCCTGGCTGGACACCCGCTGGACCGCAGTCGGACTACTCTCGCTGTGGTCGGTCCTCCCTTGGTTGGCGTGGGAGGCTTGGAGGTTTGCGAGGCCCGGTCTGCTCCCCCGTGAGAGAGCGTGGCTCTCCTCAATGCTGGCCGGCGGCCTGCTCTTCGGCAGCACCATTCTCATCACCGGTTGGCTCTGGGGGGTTCCAGCGCTCGTCGGCTGGGCCCAGAAGTCGTCGCTCGTCGAGGGGGTCGGTGCTCAATACGATGTCGTGGCACTTTTCCAGATGGCACTTGCAGCCAGTTGGTTCGTTCTGATCGCCTTCATGCTCACTCTTGCACTGGTCCTCGGAAGAGCCTTCGCGCTCATCGGAGATGATCCGTTCGACCCGTTCCGACTTCGCCTCCATTTCGTCGCCGCGTTCTTCCTCTATGTGGTAACTCCACCCGCCTTCCAGGGAATTTTTCTGCCAGCCCTCATCACCCTCGCACTCGGCGCAGAGTGGGTTGCTGACCGGACACCTGCCTCCCACCGCCCGCGCGGCCGCGTAGCTTCGCCGGTACTCGATGGTGCTGGCAGTGAGCGCCGCATTCTGTTCGTGGACTGTTCCTGTGAGGGGGCCTGTCAGCGGGTCGATGAGAGCTCGTTGGCTGGCAACATCGGAGTCCTTCGGCTGAACGCTCTCTGTCTCGAAATAGAGGAACAGGAGGGACTCGCTGACAGGATTCAGCGGGAGCGTGTGGATTCTATTGTCATCGGCGGCTGTGACGGCTCTCCACTACCATTTTCGGTCAAGCAGGCGTTGAATGTGGCTGAGTGCGAGGTGACCGGACTCAACCGACTATCCGGGCCGCTGGCCGGCCCCGGAAGCGTCGTTCTTCAGGAGTGGGCTGACCGACTCGACCTCGCACGAGCCTCCCGTCCGTGGTCGAAGGAAGCTGCGAGGCAAGCCCAACTGCAACTGCTCGGAGAGGCACCTCATGGCCTGTCGGCACTATTGGTCACTGAGGCCGATTCGCTTCCCTGGGGTACGCGACCTCAGAGAGGTGAGGTATTACTTACTGGCTCAAACCAGATCGATGATTCTCTCATCACTACAGTTGAGTCGGCCGGAATCAGACTGCGCGTCTTCTGAAGTCGTGTTCAACGCCCACTTTGATGTCACATCGGGGATTCATTGAAGGCCCACGCGCGTGAGGGAATAGGCATGAGAGCCCGCTACGCTGTGCCGGTGGCGCTGCTGATTCTCGCCGGAGGCTGGTGGATTAGCGAGGAGCCCAGTAGACTAGGGCCGGTCTTTGAATTCCTTGATGATCAAATCCAGAAACCCGAATTGGATGCGCCCGTGGTCCAGATGCAGGTGGATGAGCGCTGGTTGGTCGTAGTTGTTGATTTCACAAACGCACCCGAAACAGGATTTAGAAATGTAGAGCGGGCGAATACCCTTCTGATGGGGACGAACGGAGCTGATGACTACATCTCCGAATTGACCGGTGGAGTCTCCACCCTGACCGTCACAGTCCAACCAGATGTCTACCACGCCTCCTACCCGGACAGCCACTGGGGTGCCGACACCGGGGGGGTCCGTGATACCGGAGCAGAGGGCTCTGATGGCCCGGCTGGACTAGCCGCATCAGTCATCAAGAACGCCTTGGTCGGTGTCGACTTGGCTCCATACGACCTCAATTCCGATGGCTGGGTGGACCGCTTCCTGATTCTCCACACTGGCGAGGCGCAGGAAGATGCGGGCGGCTCGAACAAGATTTGGAGCCATTTCGGGCCGTTGATGGAAACTGTCGAAGTTGGTGACTACAAGTTCGATCACTACACGATTACTGGCTTTGATTCAGGTCTCGGCACCATCACCCACGAAATGTTGCACCAGATGGGCGCCCTCGACCTCTACGACGTGCACGGGGAGGGGACTGGCGAGGACTGGAACGGTGTCGGTGACTGGGACATCATGGCGAGCGGCAACTGGAACGGGGTGAACGGCAACAGTCCGGCACTGCCCACACTGGCGACAATGGAACTCATCGGAGTCAACCGGGCGACAGAGATAGAAATGTCCGCAACCACTCCACAGGTTCAATCCTACCAGATAGAGCCCATCTCCAATGGGGGTCAAGGTCTGGTCATCCAAATCTCACCGAGTGAACGGGTTTGGATGTCATTCCGGGGTGATGTCGGATTTGATTCAGAGTTGCCCGGGCACGGCCTATTGGTGACCGTTCAGGACACCTCCGTCGGCAACGCAGAGCAGAATTTGGTGAACACCCATCCCGACAACGCTTGGCTCTACGTCTTGGAGGCAGATGGTGACGGCGGGCTTCTCGACGGCTCTGACGAGGGTGAAGCGGGTGATGTCTTCGGTGAGGGTGACTTGTTCGGCGCCGAGGGGCGAATTATCTTCGACCATCATGGGCGAAAAGTGCAGTGGACCGCAGAAGTCACAGATGTTCAATCGCGCTCCCTCAGCCTGACCATCACAAGCGCTGGTGCCCCAACCTTCGCTGTGCTTCCTCTTCACGGACCGATTCAACTACTACCGGAGGAGAAAGTCACCATGGAGTGGACCACATCCGTCGGATGCACGCCTGAGGTTGATCTGTTCTCCTCCGACGGGCGCACTGTCACCGGCCTCTCCGATGCGACGCCCCTCTCTGCCGGTGAGAGTTCGACGCGAGAGATTCTGTGGGATACTGTTGGAAGCGCCGGGACATCTGGCCGATTGATTGGCAATGCATCGTGCGGGGATGGTGCCAAGATGGCACTTGACATCGATTTTTTCGTTATTGGACTGCGCTTGACTTCGGACACCTACAACTCAGACATACCATATGAAGGGCTCAGTTACATCGAGGTTCCTCTCGAGTTTGACGGGCTTGGTAACAGGGAATACGAGGTTCGGTTGGATGGACCACTTGAGCGAATATCCACCACCTCTGGAACCCAGACTCTCTCTGATGGTTCAGTCGTGAACCTCTCTGTCGATCCAGATGGGCTACTCGTGCCTGGCATGCTCGCCTCGGGCCAAATCATTCTGCGAGATGCGGATGGTCTTGAACAATCGATGACGGTGATTCTCACTGCCGAGCAGTTTGAGCAGGGCGGGGAGATAGTACGGTTTTTCTCAGACCCCTCAAACATCATCCTAGTGATGGCCGGAATGCTTGCACTCTCTGTACTGCTTGGGATTTCGGGGGAGAAGAAGTCACGCATCTCAAGAATGAGAGACGCGGCGAGACGAAAGGTGAACATCGACAAGATGCCAAAGGTGGAGGGGGAGAAGTATTCTCCAGCTGGTGGACCATCTAGACCCTCTGGTCCGAGCGGAGAGTACACCGTTTCGGGTGTCACCCCTTCGAACCTCAAGGAGGATGTGAGCCTGGACTCAAGAGTCGAGATACGCCCCGCTGGCCCTCAGCCGAGTAGTGGTTTCAGCGACCCAAACGCGATTCCAGATTTGGATGACGTGTGAGGGACACGGCTCTGACCGGTCAGCCGGCAGTCCGCAGCGGTTCGATGAGGTGATGGCCGTCATTGGCTACGGAGTTGACAGTCCGAGCTACTGGAAAATGGTCGATATTTAATGCCACAGGGTGTACTTTCGAGGTCGCCACCAACTTCCTTGCCAACTTAGTTCCCATGTTGGGGTCGAGCCAACTTGTCCAATCTTCCGGCGCAATGAGAACAGGCATTCGGTGATGCAGACCCGAAAGGTGTTCGGCCGCTTCGCAGGTTAGGATGGTGAACGATTCGATGGCGTCTCCGTCCGTGGATGACCACGACGACCAGAGGCCTGCTAGAGCGAGGGGTCGTTCATCCAGTGAATGAATCCAATGAGGTTGCTTGCCGTCATCCTCCTTCGTCCATTCAAACCATCCATCGGCGGGTACGAGGCAGCGTCGGCGGCTGAGACTTGAGCGGAAGGATGGCTTCTCGTGAGCTGTTTCACTTCGGGCGTTGAATGGTCGGTGGTTCTTGCCACCCTGTTTCGCCCATGATGGGAGAATACCCCACTGCATCAGTCGCATGTGGCGCGGGGCGTCGCCTTGGATTCCGGCCGGTGGGGCGGCGACAACGACAGGTTGCCAACGAGTTGGTGGGATGTTGTAGGACGGATCTGGGGCGAGCGAATCTGGTAACGGCTCGGCGTCAAAGTGGAGGGCGAGTGTCTCCTGCCCCGAATGGAGCGCGAATCTGCCGCACATCATACTCCGGACAGCGTCTGTCCGCATCACGATTCCCCTTGACCGGGAGTATCACGCGACAGCACCCGCGCTCTGCTCCGGCGATGCTGGGGGGTTGGTCGGGCCATAGCGGATGATGTTCAGTTTGCGGCTGAGGGGCAAATTCAGCCAACTCCCCACCCCCCTCTCCGACCGACAGGCAATACTTGTGAACGCCCTTGCTCATCTTCCCGGTGCCCAAATGCGTCCAATCCCTGCCCCCGAAGTCCCCCTGTCAGAGCGTGATGAACAGCCACCTGAAGTCGTCCTATCGTGGGGCGACGACAGGCTAGACCAGATATTGCCTCCTCTGCGCGTCGGTGTGGTCCACCTGCTGTTGCAGGAACGGAGAGAGTCGAGACTACTTCTGCCGCGTGTGGCTGCGAGCGAGTTAGCGAAGGGGAGGGTGATCCATTGGGTGGATGGGGCGGGGCGCATTGACCCCGGACATCTGGTTCCACTGCTCCATTGGCGAGGCTGCGATGTGAAGGAGGGTCTAGCCCGCTTGCGCATCAGCCGAGGCCATACCGCTCACCAGTTGGCGGCCCAGATTGAACGGTTGGCGGCGGTTGGCGAGGTGAGTCCACTCGAGGTGCGAATAGTGATAGTGGACCAACTCGCGACAATGTTCTCCGACCCACAGTTCTCAAAGGCTGAGGGACGGGCGATGCTGCGCCGCTCTCTTGGCCACTTGACGACCTTAGCCGAGCAGCGCGGCGTTTGCGTTCTACTGTCTGCGAGTCGATCAGGAAACCCGCCGCTATCCACAGACCACGAAGGGATGCTGAAACGGAATTCCGGCGAGGTGTACAGAATCCGTTCGCTTGAACCCAACAACCGTCGCAGTCGGTTGCCCGGGGGTGAAACGCCAGGACTTTCACTTACCCATGAGGGCGATGGGGTGCGCCACATTTGGCAACCGCTACCGTGGAATCAGGCATCACTGCTCGATTTCACAGCAAACGACTCTAGAGAAAGCGGCCGTCTGCTCCCTCGTCTGATTCCCTCCTCATCCCAGCCGAAGGGGGAGAGTATTGCCCACACCGCCCGCTCCGCCAAAGGGGCGTAGAATGATGGGTCACCGACTATGCTGAGCGTCGCCTCGACCCCCGCATCGATTTCCGACTTGAGCCGCACTCTTTCCGAAAGGCACGAGTTGCGCCATGAGACAACTGCGAACTTCGCCTTGTTCCCTGGGGGGATTCGTCTGCCGAGCCGTGCCGCTCTCGCCAACGCCGCCACTCCGATGGTTTCCACCCGGTGGTCGCCGAACTCACGCCGGATCCGCCTCGCAACCACGAGGTCAGCGAGTGGAATTTCCCCACGATGTAGTAATGCCAATTTTGAATGTAAGTGTTTGATGACTTCATGCTGCGCCGCTTCGTTTGGAGCCGCTTTGAGAATCTCCAACGACTCTTCCTGGAGGCGCTCAACCCACTTGCAGGTGGAATGCTGTCGCAACTCGATTCCACGCACCTTCCACCCCTCTACGCCCCATCCGAAGTACTTCGTCAGCGCACCGATGCCAGTAGTCCTGTTGGGGATGAAACAGATCCAATGGTACTCATCCTCAAGGTCGGCCGGAATCCCCACTTGGGAGTATAGCCGGTCGAGAATGGTTGCTATAGAGCGTCTGCGTGAACTCTCACAACGATGTTCCAAGTCGACGAGCCACATCGAGTCGACTATGGCGTGCAGGCATTCCCAGCCCTCATCGTTGGCAATCTCAATTGCCTGTAGTAGAATCTCTCTCGCCCAGGCGCAAATCGCCTCATGGCACTCGATGCGACCAAATCGAGCGTTGCGGTATCCGGTGTAGCCGAAGCAGGTCACGAGCACCCACTTCAGGGCGTTTTGACGACCATCCCACTGATCTCCCTTGTGCTCTCGCTTCGCCTTCAGATGCATTCTCCGCTCGATGATCGGCGCCACGACTCTACCGAGGAAACCGTGGCGGCGTGTACAAGTGTGCAGAGACAACTCAGGCACTTGCATCGTATACGAGACCAATTCATCATTCTCAACAGCTCCAACCTCTGCCGCCAATCGCCTCTCCACTTCTGCCGCCGCATCCACGACAAGGAGGGGAAGTTTCCCGTCCCTCTTGGCAAGCCCACTCTTTTCGGAGGGGTCACAGCAGGCGCAATTGAGGGTTTCAGGGCTGATGTTCCGAGTGGCGATTATGCTCGGAAAAAGGGAGGCGAAGTCGAGTTCTACGGCCCGTTCGTGGACCCCGACATGTGGTTCGAGATAGAGCCCACCTCTGTCAGCAGCGAGAAGTTCGAGCCCATCCTTCACATCTTCAGGACGGTTTTTCTTCCATGGAACCAAGACCCCGTCCTCCATCGCCTGGCGCATCTGCATTGCGCTGATGGCCGAGCCCGGAGAGAGCCGGGAGAGGTCTTGAGCAGAGAGTCCGGAGAGCCGGGAGAGTTCTAGCAGGCCGGCCAATTCCCCCTCTCTGACGATGAAGGAGCCTGCCCAATCAATGTGCAACCGCCCCTGCAGAGCGTGGTACGCCTCCTTCCGAAGAAGCCTCCCGTACGACCATGCCGTGCGAGCCACGCTGCGCGGTGTGGAGTCGTGGTCAGACCGCCCGAGTTGCAGTGGTTGCCCTGCTTTTTCAGCGAGTATTCTGAGCGCCGGCAGATCGACAGAGTCGCCTGCCGTTGTCATGATGACATCGGGGTCGAACTTGGCCAACAGGTGGTGCAGTCGTTCGAGCATCTCAGGGGGGCTCCCCTCTATTCCCGTAGGGGTGCCCGCGGAGCCGGCGCCGGAGTTTGTGGTGGCCCCCAAGTCAGGTCGTGGGGTGAGGGTGATTTTCGTGACCTCGGCTTGTGCCGTGCGGTGACCGTTGCTGTCGTAGCAGTCGACATGTAGCTCAATAACCCGTAGAGGGGGCAATTCCCATTCTATATCAGCATGGGAATCCAAGGCGACTAGCGATGGCGGACCATCCCTCTGGAGCCTCACCCGACCGAAGGGGTGAGTGCCGAGGTCCAGAAGATGGCGTTGAGACATTTTTTGGTCGACCGAATAGAGCTCATGGTGAAGATAGTCGCCGCGTGCGTCAATCGCTTCTGCCAACCTGTTCAGTCGGCGGGGGCGGTCGGTTGAGACTGCGAGCACAGTCTTTGTACGGGTCGCACCGAGCTCCGTGAGATGGCGCTCGAACCTACACTCAAGGTTTCCGAAGCAGTGGTGCAACTCTTCTTGTGAGAGCCAATTGGCGAGCAGTTCCAGGCGTCGGATATCTGCTGCAACGTGGAGGGCAACTCGCCATTTCCGTCGTTGCACCATCGTATTGCCATCATCCAACTTGATCCAAGTCGCCATCTCATCGCCATCGATGTGGCAATCGAGGATCCACCCTTCAGTCATGTTTGGTTGCATGACTCCAACTCTTCGAGTCGCGCTTCGAGACGGCGGATTCTGGCGAAGGCATCGACAATGGTTGAGAGCAGCATCGGTTCCAGCGGGTCGGGTGTCAACATCATGCCTCCTGCTGAAGCTCGTCCCCTGACAGCGTTAGCCGCTTCGTCCAGTGCCAACTTGTCCTCCGTGGACAGCGCTCTGCGGAAACTGTTCCACACAACCATCCGTTCTTCAATCCGCATTCGCCATGTCGCTACTGTTCGACCCATGACGCTGGGAATATGCGCCCACTCGGTATCATTTTCTCACGGAGACGGACGGCTCCCAACATGAAACTGAAAGGCCTCTGTGATTCGATGACATCGCTCTCGACGTAACCATTCCCTTACTAGGTATGCCTAAAGCCACTCCAACGTCCATCGGCGGGTGGGCGTACCAGCCCGAGATAGTGCCATTTCGCTTCATGGTTGAAGCCGCACAGCCAGGTCTTGTTGACTCCGGTCGCCAATCTAGCAGAGAGGCAGGCTTGAGCCCAATCGGTCGGAGCGAACCATTCGGGCTGAAGCAGCCAGGGTGCATGGTCCTCACCGATCGGTCCTTCGTAGAGTCGCCAGCGAGTTCCGTACTTGAAGCCGGGTCGAGGTAGCAGACCTCTGCCGAGGACGTCTCTGAGAAGGCTGGTCGTGCCTACGCCATCCTCATCCCCTCTGAGAAGCAGGACCTCGTCTCGGTCTACCCATGTCCCCTCCGGGACAGGGGCGCCAATCTGTTTCGCCATCTCACTCTCACCTGACAGCAGGGCGCCGGATGAACCATCCTCGACCAGCGAGTTTAGATACTGATGCAACTCTGTTTCATCAAATCCCTTCAATGTACCTTTAGGGTCACACACCTGCACTCTATAGGTGGTTACCCCCATTTCATCGTCTACAATCAGAACCTCAGCGATTCTCCCAAGTGCACCGACTTCACTCGCCCACCTGTGCAGGCTCAGCCAGTCGATCGGCTCGTCATCACGAACCCAGATTACCTCGGACTGGGGATTGTTCTTGCGCACCTTGTCATTTCGAGACCAGCGGAAAGCCCAAGTCCCCTCAGAGACGATTTGCTCCTTGGCCAAGTGAGGTATGTTGTGTGATAGGACTACCTTCTCACCCGGGACCCTCATTGCCTCCAATGCGGCTGTTTCGTGTAGCAGTCCACTCCGTTCACCAGCCCGCGCCTGTAGCCACCCATCGGCCAATTTCAGGTGCCTATGGCGGGAGCAGAAGAGAACCTCGGCGTCGCTCAGAAGTAGGTGGTTGTTGGTAAATGGTCGACCCAAGGAAGACTTGTCATGAAGTCGCTGAGCAGCTGGCCCATCGAGCACCCACCCCTCGTCATTGGGGGTGCAGGGTCCAATGCCAGAAGATTCGGCCATGTCTCCTCGTCCCGCCCTTCTGTCTTGAGCCCATCGGCCTCTTCTTGGGATCGTGTCAGGA
>Ga0208879_1001267_pt1 | contig 24138 bp, 27 predicted proteins | sample Knorr_S15_td_Bot_FD_185605 | JGI IMG/M metagenome (GOLD analysis project Ga0208879, IMG submission 185605) | Marine microbial communities from Southern Atlantic Ocean transect - Knorr_S15_td_Bottom_ad_5009_LV_A (SPAdes) (version 2) | ecosystem: Environmental > Aquatic > Marine > Oceanic | place...
ATTTCTGCAATTTCTTTGTACGATTTTTCTTCTAAGTACAACAGGATAATTCCCCTGTCAATTTCAGAGAGTTTTTTTATAGCAGTATACAATTGGTTTAATTCTTCATTTGCAAATGCAGTGTTTTCTTCTGTTATTTCGTTTTCTGAAGAGAAAAATGTTGTTTTTCGGTTACTCTTTTTAAGGAGAGTTAAACAAACATTTAAGGAGATTCTGTAAATCCAAGTACTCCATTCGGACTCTTCCTTAAAGTTACCTTTACTCTTCCAAATTTGCAAACACACTTCCTGATAATAGTCTTCAAAGTCCGATTGTGTATTGGTATAAGCCCTACAAATTTTAATAATTATCCCTGAATAAGGTAATATGGAGGAAATGTAAAAATCGTTACTCACAAAAAGTTTTTTTTTAATTAGTGGCTGAAGTAAGTGATTTATTACAAGATTTGTAATATTTTTTTAAAAATAATAGTAAGAATTTCCTTGTCTTAACTCATAAGTGTCATATCTCAACATTCCTTTGCTTTGCTGCAATGTTGCTTTATGGTGCAGCAATCATTTTCTTTCGTATTTTTGCACCATGTATTCGGCTATCCTTATCTTTCATATCGTTATTAGTGTTTTACTAATGATTTTGGCGAGCTACATAGTAGTGCGTTCGCTTTTTGGCGTGATGGGAAAGGTTCGTTTTTCTACATTTCAGGATATAAGTCTTCCCATTGTAGCGGTTGTCTTTTTGTATTTGGAACTTATTTTAGGTGTTTTTCTCTATGGTATTTACATCAATAAACTAGAAACCTTAATCACTCAGGTGAATGCCAATGCTTATTTCTCAGCTCGTTTTTGGGCTGTGGAACATGCGATACTTATGTTGTTTGCTATTATATTTGGGCATTTGGGTTTGGTGTATGCCAAGAATTTGGAGGATGATGGGCAGAAATTTAAAAAGAACCTTTTGTATTTTGGATTTTCATTTGTGCTTATTTTTATTTCAATCACTATGAATATGTTTCGAAATGCTTAAAAAACACAACATATTAGTAGTTGAAGATGAATTGGAATTGGCAAAATCAACCCTTTCTTTTTTATCAGAAAACGGATTTTTACCTTTTCATGCGCAAGATTTAAAATCAGCCAGTAAATTATTGAAGCAAGAAAACTTTACCGCAGTATTATTGGATTTAGGTCTTCCAGATGGAGATGGTATGTCTCTGATAAAAGAAATAAAAAATACTAAAAAAGAAATTGGGTTGATTATTGTTTCTGCCAAAGATGCCTTGGAAAAAAAGGTAGAAGGCTTGGAATTGGGGGCGGATGATTATTTAACCAAACCTTTCTTCTTCCCAGAATTGAATGCACGTTTAAAATCAGTCATCAGAAGACTTAATTTAGAGGCTAATCAGGAAGTAATGCTAAATGAAATTACTTTATTTCCAGAGGAAATGCGTACCTTAATTCATGGTAAGGAATTAGAATTAACGGCCAAAGAATTTGGTTTGCTCTTGTATTTTGTTTCCAATCAGAATAGAGTAATAAGTAAAACAACTTTGGGGGAGTTTATGTCCTCTAATTATGCTGATTATGGCTTTACAGATGATGTGGTATATACCCACATCAAAAACTTAAAAAAGAAACTTAGTAGTAGTGGTGCAGCTGATTATATCAAAAATGTATATGGAGTGGGTTATAAATTTACAGTAGCATGAAATTATTAACTAAAACCTCTCTAAATTTTATTTCTGCTTCAGTGCTTTTCTTTTTGGTAGGGAGTATTGTTATGTATTTTTCAGTGCGTAACATCATTGCTGAGGATTTGAAAAACAGATTATTGCAACAGCAAAATGAATTTATTTATACAGCTCAGCAAAATAAGGTTACTGACTTAATTTCTGAACTGGTGTTCGTTCAAGCAACTGAAAATAAACTACTTTATTCTTTTTCGGATACCGTACTTATTGTAAATGAAAAGTACATGCTGTACCGGAAATTAGCTTTTTCTTATTCCCAGAATGAACAAGATTATAAAGTGAGTATTTTACTTTCACAAAGTGAATCGGATATGCTTATTATGAAAATCGCAATCATGAATGTGGGTTTTGCTATGCTCTTTTTCCTGATAATGTTTTTTGTGAATAGGCATTCTATTAAAAGTGCATTAAGTGTTTTTTACAGCACTATTCGTAAGTTGGAAGATTTTGAAGTGAGCCAATCCGAAACACTCAGCTTGGATACTGCAGAAATAGAAGAAGTGAAAAAGTTAAATCAGGTTTTTGAAAAAATGTCTGCACAAATCCGTCAGGATTTTATTTCCCAAAAAGAATATACTGAGAATGTTTCGCATGAATTGCAGACGCCCTTGGCAATTATTAGCTCCAAAGCAGATGAGCTCATGCAAGCGGACAATCTTTCCAAAGTACAAATGGAGCAGCTAGCACTACTTTTGGAAACCACCAATCGCCTTTCAAAAATTAATCAGGCACTTATTTTCCTTACTAAAATTGATAATCGTTTTTATACTGAAGGTTCAACCTTTGCTATCAATGATTTACTAAAGGAAAAGCTAGAAATGTTTAGTGAACTTATTGCTAGTAAAAATATTGATGTAAAGCTAGATGTATTGGAAACAACCCATGTTTATATGGATAAGTATCTGGCAGATACTATGCTCATGAACCTGATAAAAAATGCACTGCTTCATAACGAACAGGACGGAGAGGTTTCCATCAAATTAGCCAATAATACATTAAGTATTTCAAATAGTGGTAAGCCCCTTACTTTTCCTGAAGCTGATATTTTTAAGCGTTTCATTAGGAGTGATCATAACAAAAAGAGTTTAGGGATTGGACTGTCTGTAGTGAAAAGTATATGTGAATTGTATGGTTTTGAAATAAATTATCAATTTAATAATAAGCATATTTTTAATGTTAATTTTGATGTATTATGAGTTTAGAGGATATATTTACTGATACCTTTTCTTTCTTGTTTGAAAAAGAATTCTTAGTTGAGATGTTAAAAACAGTGGATTCTTTGGCTTTTATGAATATGAATGAAAGAATTCTTAAATATTTTAAAGATAAAGTGATTACGAATAAAGATAAACCCATTTCAATAACAAATAATTGCTTTGTAACATTTATTACAGTTTAATTATTTTTTTGTCATGTTATTTGTTCCTATGAACGAGAAACCTCAAATGTTTTCAGGAATGTTAGATAAGAAGGTTATAGAAAATGTTATTAATGATGTACTAAAAATTAAATAAATGTCACTACTTAAAAAATTATTTGGGATTAAAACAACTGATTACAAACAGTTAATAGAAATTGGAGCTGTTGTTATTGATGTTAGAACATCTGGAGAATTTAATTCAGGTCATATTAAAGGAGCCACACATGTTCCTTTAGATCAATTTAAGTCAAAAATTAAGAAAATTGAGAATTTAAATAAACCTATTATTTTCTGTTGTGCTTCAGGAATGAGAAGTGGACAGGCTACATCTGTGGCAAAATCAAGAGGTATAGAGGCTTATAACGGTGGAGGTTGGTGTAGTTTAAATAGAAAGTTAAATAATTAAAAATTAGAAAAAATGAAAAAAACAAACAAATTACTAGTGTTAATGTTATCTTTATCTTTATTAATATCATCTTGTTTAGTAGGACAAAGTTCAAATGATATAGATCTTGCACAATTTAAAACTAAAATATCATCAGAAAAATATGTTCTGGTAGATGTACGTAAGGAATCAGAGTTTGCTGAAGGGCATATTGAAGGTGCAATAAATATTGATTATTATAGCGCTACTTTTTCTGATGATATTAGTGCTTTAGGATTAGATATTCCAGTATTAGTGTATTGTAGATCAGGAAATAGAAGTGGAAAATCAATGAAGATAATGAATGACTTAGGATTTGAAGAAGTGTATAACTTAAAAGGTGGTTTTAAAGGATGGGTTTCAGAGAAAAATACAATAACAAAAGATTAATGATAATTGCTATTGGTGTTATAATAGGTGGTATTTCGGGCTATTTCTACTGGAAATATGTTGGTTGTTCTACTGGTACTTGTTCGATTACTTCTATTTGGTATAGAAGCACTCTTTATGGTATGATGATGGGAGGGATGTTGTTTGATTTAATAAAAGATTATTTAAAATAAATTAAAAAAATGAATATACAAGATTTAATAAATGATAGTAATGTAACTATTGTTGATGTAAGAACAGAAGGAGAATTTATGTGTGGAAATGTAGAAGGTTCAATTAATATTCCATTAGATGAAGTGGTGGATAGAGTAGATGAATTAAAAGAACTTCAACCTATAGTATTATGTTGTCTTTCAGGTGGTAGAAGTGGGCAAGCAACTGCTTATCTACAATCTTCAGGTTGTGATAAAGTTTATAATGGAGGTGGATGGGAGCAGGTTAATGCTCAAAAGAAATAGCATGAAAGTAGAACAATTATATACAGGTTGTTTGGCTCAAGGTGCTTATTATATTGAAAGTAATGGAGAGGCTGCAGTTATTGATCCTTTGCGTGAAGTAGGAACTTATATTAGTTTGGCTGCTGAAAGAGGAGCGGAAATTAAATATGTTTTTGAAACTCACTTTCATGCCGATTTTGTAAGCGGACACCTAACGTTAGCTGAACAAACAGGAGCAACTATTGTCTTTGGGCCAACTGCAAATACCAATTTTGATTGCTTGGTGGCTGAAGATAATCAAGAGTTCAAAGTAGGGAATGTTACCATAAAACTATTGCATACTCCAGGGCATACTATGGAAAGCTCTTCCTATTTATTGCTAGATGAAAACAGAAAAGAAATTGCTGTTTTTTCAGGGGACACCTTATTTTTAGGAGATGTAGGTAGGCCTGATTTAGCACAGAAATCAACTATGACGCAAGAAGATTTAGCAGGTATTTTATTCGATAGTTTAAGAAATAAAATCATGACTTTAGCTGATGATGTAGTGGTATATCCTGGGCATGGTGCTGGGTCCGCTTGCGGTAAAAATATGAGCAAGGAAACGATTGGATCTATTGGGCATGAAAAGGCAACTAACTATGCCTTGCGTACGGATATGACTAAGGAAGAATTTGTACAAGAAGTAACGGAGGGTATTTTGCCTCCACCAGCTTATTTTCCTGAAAATGTACGCTTAAACAAGCAAGGGTATAATCCTGAAAATGATAATATTGCTAAAGCAAATGTTTCTCTTTCAGTTGAGGAGTTTAAAGCGAAATCAACACAGGAAGGGGTTATTGTTTTAGATGTAAGAAGTGCAGCTGATTTTGTAAAAGGATTTATTTCAAATTCTATCTTTATTGGGATTGATGGCGGCTTTGCTCCATGGGTAGGAACAATTATTGAGCAGGTAGAAACTCCAATTTTATTGGTGTGTGAAAAGGATAGGTTGGAAGAAGTTGCTACCCGTTTATCTCGCGTAGGTTTTGATAATATTTTGGGGCATTTAAGTGGTGGAATTGAATCTTGGGAACAAGATGATTTAACAACTATATCGTCCATTTCAGCTGATGCTTTCAATAAAATTTACCAAGCAGATAATACGATTGATATTGTAGATGTTAGAAAAGAAATAGAATATAAAACTAGTCATATCATAGCTGCAAAATTGGCACCATTAAGTGCCTTGAAAAATCAGGAAGGGAAATTTGTAAAGGATAAAGAAAATTATGTGCACTGTGCTGGAGGTTATCGTTCGGTTATTGCCTGTTCATTGCTAAAAAGAGAGGGCATTCATAATGTTACTAATATTGAAGGTGGGTTTGGTGCAATAAAGAATACAGCTATAAATTTATCAGATGAAGTGTGTCCATCATCCCTATAAAATAAGATGAAAAAAGAACATTGGGAAAATATTTATGCAAATAAGCAAATGAATGAAGTAAGTTGGTTTCAAGAGGTTCCAGAAACTTCATTGGCATTAATTCAAAAAGTGGCAAGTGCAAAAGATGCTGCCATTATTGATGTTGGTGGTGGAGATTGTTTTTTGGTAGATAACTTACTAGAATTAGGTTATACCAATATTACAGTGTTGGATATTTCTGAAAATGCGATTAATCGTGCAAAAGCAAGGATAGGAAAGTCGGCTGAAAAAGTAAAATGGATTGTTACCGATATTAATGAGTTTGTTCCTGAACATCAGTATGAGGTTTGGCATGATAGGGCAGTATTTCATTTTTTAACTAAGAAAAATGATATAAATAGTTATAAAAAATTAGTAGGTTCTGCTGTTTCAGGTTATTTTGTACTAGCTACTTTCTCGAATGAAGGACCAGATAAATGTAGTGGATTGAAAATTTGTAAATATTCTGAATTGGATTTGAAAAAGCAATTTGAAGGTTCTTTTAATGTTATAGATTCTTTCAAAGAAAATCATACCACCCCTTTTGAAACTACTCAAAATTTTACTTTTTCAGTGTTTAAAAAAATGGACGGATAAGAATTCAAAAAAAGGGAAGTTAATATATAGATATAAAGTCGTATTTTTGTAGCAAAGAAATTTATATTATGAAAAAGTCACTATTATTTTTAACAGCAACCTTAGCATTTATAGTAGTAAATGCACAAACTTCATTCATGTGGTTGCCAAATGATACTATTGTTCAGGATATAGACCCGAATGCTTATAACGAACTATTAATTGAACAAAAAAACTTAAGTGGTGATACGCTTAACTTAGGGGTTGAAATAGTAGAAAATACAATTAATCCTTCATGGGATGGAATGGTTTGTATACAAGGAATTTGTTTTGGTACTATTCCTTTAGCGGGAGCTACTAATCAAATGGCTCCATTAATCGGGGGCTTAAACGGATATGTGAAATTAACTGTTAACCCTTTGGGTACTTTTGGTAGTGGTATGTTAAGGGTTAGGGTTTATGATGTGAATAACCCAACTGATGGAGATACTTGTACTTGGATTATTAATTCTACTCAAGTATCAGCAGTTCATGAAAACGAAACTAATACAGCTTTAATATACCCAAACCCTGCTACTGATTTAATTTCAGTTGCAACAAGTTCATTTTTTAATAGTATTACTGTTTTTGATATACAAGGAAAGAAAGTGTTGAATACCCTTTTTGAAAATACAACAGAAACTTTAGTTAATATAAGTGCATTGAAATCTGGAGTTTATTTTGTAAAAACGTATACGGATGGTGTGCTTATGGAAACTCAGAAATTCACAATTAGTGAGTAAATTAGTTCTAGGAATATTTTTTATATTTCTTACATTTACTACTGTTGCTACTACTGTAAATCAGTCCTTATATATTATTGCTGATTCTTTGCTAACTGTAGATAGCGCTAAGGTTCCTTACCTTACTTTTAATGATAGTCCAACTTATAGTCAATCCAACCCAATTATTAATTTAATGGTTGGCGATACTTTGGATTTGTGGGTCTATAATACTGACAATAGCACACATGATTTTCTGATAAAAGGAATAAGTGTTGTGCAAAGTATTCCTGCAAATGATTCTGTTTTTTTACAAGTAATATTTTCCACTACAGGTTCTTATATTTATTACGACCCTTCTGATTTTCCGAAAAACACCTATTTAGGATTAGCAGGAATGATAGTTGTGAGGAATCATAATCACGCTAGTTTTTATTGGAACATTAAGGAGCATAACTCTGATTGGAATACTCAATTATTTAATGGGAATACAGTTAATTGGAATCAATACGACCCTAAATATTTTACAATAAATTCGGTAAGTAATCCGAACATAAATGGAGATACTCTTGCTAGAGTTACTGGGAAAGTGGGGGACACCTTATACTTATACATTACAAATACTGGCTTAAGTATTCATTCCATGCATTTTCATGGCTATCATGCAACTATCAAATATTCGTCTAAAAACGCCACTCATGTCGGTAGAGAAAAAGATACTTTTCCAATTTATCCTATGGAAACTGTAGTCTTGCAAATTGTTCCTGATAAAGAGGGTGAATTTCCAATTCATGATCATAATTTGGTAGCAGTAATGGGAAATAATATTTACCCTAATGGAATGTTTACTACAATTTTAATAACGCCATAAAAATGAGAAAACTACTTTTTATATTTGGTTTTTTTGGAATGGTAATTTCTTCAGTTGCTCAGCAGATGACGACTACAAATATTTTTTCTAAAATGGATATGGGTCCTCAACATGTTTTGTGGGATGGTACTAATACTATGCTCATGGGTTTCACCTCACTTATGATGACGCCTATTGATATTCCTGGTCCTACACTTGTTTATACTGAAGGGGATTCTGTAGAATTAAAACTGAGGAATATGTCGCAAAGTGCCTCACATACTATTCATTTGCATGGGTTGGATGTCGATCAGTGGAATGATGGTGTTCCTCATCTTTCTTTTGAGGTTGGGCACAATGAAACAGAATCTTATTATTTTAAAGCACCCCATCCAGGAACTTATTTATACCATTGCCATGTTACTTCTTCTTTACATGTGCAAGCAGGGATGTATGGGATGTTAATTATAAAGCCTCAAAACGCAAATGAAACTTGGGATGGGGGCTTTACTTTTGATAAAGAATATGCATGGATGACTTCAGAGATTGATACCATTTGGCATACAGATTCTATCATAAATGCTCCTCACGATACAACAACAATTATGCGTATATTGCCTGATTATAATCCTCAATATTTCTTTGTAAACGGCAGGGCTGAGTATCAATTGTCAGATACTAATGTGGCTGCAATTACTTCTAAAGCAAATGAAATAGTTTTGTTAAGGTTGGCAAATATTGGCTATTTTGGTAATCGCCTTATCTTTCCTACTCAATTAAATGCAAAAATTATTTCTTCTGATGGGAGACCCTTACCTAATGTGGAAAGTTCTGATACTTTGGAAATATTGCCAGGAGAAAGATATCAAGTTCTTTTGCAGCCAACCATTGAGTTTACCGATAGTATTTCTGTTGATTATTTTAACTTAAATACTCAGAATATTGCAAACATACAAATGATCCCACTAAATGTATCAGGTTTTGTTTCAGTTGATGAAGTATTTGGCAGTCAAGTCACAATTTATCCAAATCCTGTAAAAGACAAGTTATTTTTCTCTAATTTTACAGAAAAATTTACGATCCATGATGTTAGAGGGAAATCGATAATTCAAGGAAATGTAAGTAGCACCAATTCCTCTATTGATGTCAGTAAATTATCAAAAGGAATTTACTTTATTAAGACAAATAAAAGAACAACAAAATTTATTAAAAATTAAATTAATAATTATGAAAAAAGCAATTTTTACAATCGGATTAGCAATAGTAAGTGTATTTACTTTTGCTCAAACACAGGTTACCATTGATGTTGGAACTGATAACTGGGGTGAAGAAGTGTACTGGGAACTAACGCCAACAGGAAATAGTTGTGGTTCAGCTGCTACACTTTTTAGTGGTGGAAATGCTGGAGTTGGATGTAATGCAGTCAATAATACTTCTGGAGGATATGCTGACAACACTACCATAAGTGAAGGACCTTGGACCTTAACTAATGGGGCTACTTACGATATCATTTCAAGAGATGGTTATGGTGATGGTGGTGCGCAATTTGTTGTGAATATTGCAAATTTTCCTTTATATACTTTTAATGCTTCTTCATCAAGCGAAACTTTTTCTTTTACAGTGAATGCTCCCCCAGCAATGGATGGTGCAATGTTGCATTTCGAAACTCCTGCTTATGTATTTATTGGAAGTGTTGATTTGAAAGGTAAAATCAAAAATTTAGGTTCTACAACAATTAATGCTATGGATGTGAATTATAGCATAAATGGAGGTGCGACAGTAACTCAGAATTTATCAGGATTGAATATTGCTCCATTTACAACCTATACTTATACGCACCCTACGGCTTGGGTTCCTTCAACTATAGGTGCTTACTCGGTTGACTTATGGATTTCTGATATAAATGGACAAGGTGCTGATGCGGTTCCTTCCAATGATAATCTAATAAAGACAATTAATATTAAGAATCCTATTCCAAATATTATTCCTTCTTATACTTCTGCAACAAATACTTTTACTTACGATTTAATTGTAAATTCAAGTAATCAAGTAAATAAACCAAGAGATTTGGATTTTCATCCGAATGGTGATTTATGGGTGGCTAATACTGGTACAGAAACTTCAGGAGGAAGTACAGTGAAAGTTGAAAATCCTGGAGTTTCGGGACAGACAGAATTATGGGAACAAGATGGAAATGCATGGCATTTTATGTCATTGACTTCAGGGATTGCGTTTAGCAATAATGCAAATTTTGCAACTTCACCATCAGTTTTAGATGCTAATCACCAAGGAAATTCTTTTACTGGCCCTTCTTTATGGTCGTCTGATCCATTGATTTATGCTAAGCCATCTGGCGGAAATGGTTCTCATTTGGATATGTTGCATGAAAGCCCGTATTCAATGGGAATTTGCTCTGAAGAAGAAAATATTTTTTGGTTATATGATGATTTTAGTAATGATATTGTAATGTATGATTTTGTTGAAGACCATGGGCCTGGAAATTCTGATCATGATGATGGAAAGGTCAGAAGGTTTCAAGGTATGGGACTTAGTGCAATAAATCATACTATTGTTTGTCATTTGGTTTTAGATGAAAATAAAAAATGGTTGTATTTTGTGGATGGTGGAAATCAAAGAATTTTAAGATTAGACATTACTTCTGGAAATCTTGGAGGTGCTCCTTCATGGGGTCCTCAAGAAAGTTTAGCAGAATATCAAAAAGTAGTTGGTTATACTTGGGAAGCGGTGGTAACTACTGGGTTAATTCAGCCAGCAGGAATTGATTTGATTGACAATCATTTAGTAGTAACTGACCATAGTAATGGCGATATTGTTTTTTATGATGTGAGCAATATTCCTGCTATGGAAATAGGAAGAATACAAACGAATGAGCCAGGAATTATGGGTGCTGTTATTGGTCCTGAGGGGAGGTTGTGGTATGCTAATCACAACTTAAACAAGGTGGTTAAAATTGAACCATCAACTGTTATTATTGCTGCTGTTAACGAAAATCAATTGGTGTTGAATGGAAATAAAATTTATCCTAATCCGGTAGCGAATACTTTGAATTTTACTGAAACTGCTAATTTTGTTTCAGTTTTTGATATCAATGGAAAGTTAATGCTTTCTGAAAGCAATAATATTACGAGTATTGATGTTAGTATATTGGCTAATGGAGTTTACTTTATTGATGTTGATGGAGTTAAAACTAAATTTGTAAAGCAGTAAAATGAAAATTAAAGAAATATTCAAAGTAGCTTGTTCTATTGTTATGGCAGTATTTATACTGTCAGTATCAATGGGGATGAATATTTCTAAAATGAAGTGTGATGAAGATGGTGCTTTGTATTTAGGAAGTGAAGTTCCATCTTGTAGTCAGGAACAAGAAGTGCAATGTAAACAAGTACAAGAAAAGGTGAGTTGTTGTATGTTGGAGATTGAAAAATCTTGCTGTCCAGAAACGGAAGATAAATCCTGTGCTAGTGAAACTGAAATGCTTCATTTTGATTTTGAGACTTTATTGACTGCCTTCAAACTTGATTTTTCAGCAGCAGATATACTCCTTACTACATTCAATTCTTGTGATGGTAAAACCTATTTTGTAAAGGTTAATAATTACTTTAGTAGCATACCGCTACCAAAACTCTATAAGCCAGAATTAGCTAAAATACAGTCGTTTTTATTATAAGATTTACTCTTTTAACTAGAGTATAAAAATCTTGAAATAAAAATATGAAGAAGATATTAATTATTGCAATAGTGCTTATTGCAACTGTAAATACAAAAGCACAAGAAAATATAAAAGGTAGGGTTGTTGAGCATGAACAAGATGGTTCTGAAACTCCTATTCCGGGTGCGAATGTGTATTGGGAAGGTACCACAATTGGTGTAGCTACTGATGAGCAGGGCTATTATTCAATTCCTGAACCAGCATCTTATCCAGCTATAATGGTAGTTAGTTTTGTGGGCTACCAGAAATATTCCCAAGTAATAAAGGAAAATGGCCATTATCATATTTTGCTTTCTCCTTCTGTTGAATTAGAAGAGGTAAAAGTAAAAGGGAAGGTAAATACGACTAAGTTTTCTACAGTAAATATGATGAATATGCAAACGCTATCTACTGGAGAATTGGAGAAGGCTGCCTGTTGTAATTTGTCAGAAAGCTTCAGTACCAATGCAACTGTTGATGTTACATTTACTGATGCGGTTTCAGGAGCAAAACAAATTCAAATGTTAGGTTTGGATGGTGTTTATACTCAGATTACTCAAGAAAATATGCCACTGATTAGAGGAATTTCTTCAGCTTATGGGCTTAGTTATGTGCCTGGAACTTGGATAGAGTCAATTCAAATTATTAAAGGTGCAGGTTCGGTTATCAATGGTTTTGAATCCTTTGCAGGGCAAATAAATTTGGAATATTATAAGCCACTTACAGCTCCAAAATTATTTTGGAATGCATACACTAATTCAGAAGGAAAAGTAGAGAATAATTTATTATTTGCTAAAAAGGAAGGCAATTGGAAATCTAATTTGTTTACCCATGTTTCTTATTTTGATATAGATGTAGATAAAAATGAAGATGGTTTTTTAGATATTCCAAAAACAAAGCAAGTAAATGTGCTTAACAGGTGGGAATATGAAGGGAATACGAATTATCATATTTCATTAACAGCAAGAGGTCTAGTTGAAGATAGAGTAGGGGGTGCTAAAGAAGATACTCTTAATTCTTATGAAGTTAATATTCAAAATAAATTATTTGAAGTTGCCACAAAAACAGGAATGAAACTACCCAATTCCCCTGGGAAAAGTATGGGATTGCAAACTTCTTTCAGAAGGCATAATCAAACAGCAATTTTCGGAAATAATGATTATAAAGGCTTACAAGAAAGTGCTTATCTTAACCTTATCAGACAAACTTATATTGGAAATAATAACCATAAGTTGAAATATGGAGCGAGCTATTATGCGGATAGGTATACTGAAAGTTTTTCTGGAAACATTAAAAATCCCTTTATCGATTCGGTAAGAGTTGATTTGATGACTGGTTTGTTCTCAGAATATTCTTATAATTGGGGGGAGAGCTTTAATTTAACTGCTGGTATGCGTGCTGATTATTACAACAATACAGAGCAGTTCAATTACTTGCCAAGGTTAAATATGAAGTATAATCCAACAGAAAATACAGCTGTTCGCCTCTCAGCAGGTAAAGCTTTTCGAATTGCGAATGTATTGGTGGAAAATGCTTCTTTTTTAGCTTCTATGAGAGATATTACAATCGAAGATTTAAGCCCTGAAATAGCTTGGAATTATGGAGTGAATATCACGCATAGCTTTAGGTTATTTGGGCGTGATGGCACTTTAAATGCTGATGCATACAAAACTGAATTTGAAAATCAGATTGTGGTAGATATTGAAACTCCTGGCGAACTTTCGTTTTATAATTTAGTTGGAGTTTCCTATGCAACTAGTATGCAGTTGGATTTGGCTTATGAGCTTTATGATCAATTGGATGTTAAGGTAGCCTATAAAATAAATGATGTTAAAACTACTTTCTCAGGAGTTGATAAAATCGCGCCTTTAACGCCAAAATACAGAGCCTTATTTAACATGGCTTATGCTACTAATTTTGATAAATGGGTGTTTGATGTTACTGCAAATTACATTGGAGAAAGTAGAATTCCTGATCATTATGAAATGATAAATGAAACCCTTATGCTTGTAAGTGATAAAAATTCTGATCCTTTCTACTTGTTTAATGCCCAAGTAACTAAGAAGTTTCGAAAATTTGATGTGTATGTGGGGGGTGAGAATTTTTCAAATGTTAAACAGGATAAGCCTATACTTATGGCAGATAACCCTAATTCGCCACACTTTGATGCATCCTTGATTTATGCGCCAATTAATGGAAGGATGATATATGCAGGGCTTAGGTATAAAATTAAATAATTAATTAAAAAAAACAAAGAATATGAAAAAAATAATCATTGCCTTATTCAGCATTTTAACAATAAATGCTTGGGCACAAAAAGAAACAGTAGAGATTAAAACTTCAGCACAATGTGAAATGTGTAAAGAAAGAATTGTAGAAGAAATGCAATTTACAAAAGGAGTTACTGCTGTGAATTTGGATGTAGAAACTCAAATATTAACTGTGACCTTTAAGATAAAAAAGAATTCAGTTGAAAATATTCGAACAATTATTTCAGCTATTGGTTATGATGCTGATGATGTAAAAGCGGAAGAGAATGCGCATAATGCTTTGCCTTATTGTTGTCAGAACCCTGATTTTATTAAACCAAAAGAAGAATAAATAAAAAGGGCTAGTTTTAACTAGCCCTTTTTTATTACATCATTTTATTTATTATATCAATTGCTGATTCTGCAATAACTGTTCCAGGGCCAAAAATACCACTTACGCCTTCTTTGTATAAGTAGTCATAATCTTGCTTAGGTATAACTCCTCCTGCAATTACTAAAATGTCTTCTCGACCATATTTTTTTAAAGCTGCAATTACTTGGGGTACTAATGTTTTGTGTCCTGCAGCTAAGGATGATATTCCTAAAATATGCACATCATTTTCTACGGCTTGTTTGGCCGCTTCTGCTGGGGTTTGGAATAGTGGTCCTACATCTACATCAAAGCCTAAATCAGCAAAGGATGTTGCTACCACTTTTGCCCCTCTATCGTGTCCGTCCTGTCCCATTTTTACAATCATAATTCTTGGACGTCTTCCTTTTTTTTTTGCAAATTTATCTGATAAAGCAAGAGCTTTCTTAAAGGTGTCGTTATTTTGTATTTCCATTTTATAAACTCCTGAAATTGTTTGATTCTTGGCTGTATATCTTCCGTATATTGTTTCCATAGCATCAGATATTTCTCCTAAAGTAGCGCGTTCTTTTGCGGCAGTTACTGCTAAGGATAATAGGTTTCCTGTGTTGTTTTTACAAGCTGAAATTAGTGCAGTTAAGGCTTGCTGTACTTTTTCAGTATCTCTACTTTCTTTTATACTATTCAGCCTTGCAATTTGTGATTTTCTAACGGCAGTATTGTCTACTTCTAATATATCAAGTTCTTTATCCTCTTTTGTTAAGCGGTTCGTATTTACGCCAACAATAGTGTCTTTTCCGCTATCAATTCTAGCTTGTTTCCTTGCTGCTGCTTGTTCAATTCTCATTTTAGGAATCCCTGCTTCTATAGCTTTAGCCATTCCTCCAAGTTCTTCAATTTCTTCAATATGTTGCCAAGCTTTTTGCGCAATTTCATTGGTTAGATGTTCTACATAATAAGAACCTCCCCAAGGGTCAACTGTATTGCAAATCCCAGTTTCTTTCTGTAAATAAATTTGGGTGTCTCTAGCAATTTTTGCTGAAAAATCTGTAGGTAATGCAATGGCTTCATCTAATGCATTGGTGTGTAAACTTTGTGTTCCTCCCATTACGGCTGCCATTGCTTCAACACAAGTTCGGGTAATATTATTGAAAGGATCTTGTTCTGTTAAGCTCCAACCACTCGTTTGACAGTGGGTACGCAAGGCTAAAGATTTTGGGTTTTTAGGATTAAATTCTTGCAGCATTTTGGCCCATAGCATTCGGGCTGCACGCATTTTTGCAATTTCCATAAAATGGTTCATTCCTATTCCCCAAAAGAAAGATAACCTTGGAGCAAAAGTGTCAATATCCATTCCTGCTGCAATTCCTGTTTTTATGTATTCCAATCCATCTGCTAGAGTGTAGGCTAATTCAATATCTGCTGTAGCTCCTGCTTCTTGCATGTGATATCCTGAAATAGAAATACTATTAAATTTTGGCATATTTTTTGAGGTGTACTCAAAAATATCAGAAATAATACGCATAGAATGTTGTGGCGGATAGATGTAAGTATTACGCACCATGAATTCTTTTAGAATATCATTTTGTATCGTTCCTGATAGTTTATCTAAACTTACTCCTTGCTCTTGTGCTGCTACTATATAAAATGCTAGAATGGGTAAAACTGCTCCATTCATGGTCATGGAAACCGACATTTTATCTAAAGGAATCTGATTGAAAAGAATTTTCATATCCTCTACAGAATCAATAGCTACTCCAGCCATACCGACATCACCTACTACTCTTTCATGGTCGGAATCATATCCTCTATGGGTTGCCAAATCAAAAGCTACAGAAAGTCCTTTTTGTCCTGCCGCTAAATTTTTTCTGTAAAATTCATTGGATGCTTCTGCGGTTGAAAAACCAGCATATTGCCTGATGGTCCAGGGGCGAATTACATACATAGTAGAGTAAGGTCCTCTTAAATTTGGAGCTAGTCCTGCAACAAAATTGAGGTGTTCTACTTTGCTTATATCTTCTTTGTTGTATTGACTTTTTATTTCAATTTGTTCAGGACTTAACCAGGGTTTCTTTGCTTTAGTTTTTTCGGTTTGGCTATTTTCTAAGTTAAAATCCTTAAGCAATTGGCTAATAAGATAGTCTACATAATAAGACCCTTTTGATGGATCAATTACCTTGTCCAAATAACTTTCTTTCCTGAGTATTGTTTGTTGATTTCTTGCTATCCTTTCAGAAAATTCAGTAGGCATTTCAAAACTATGATTGTAGGAGTTAATCATAATTGCATTAGCTCCACCAAAAATTGATGACATACATTCAGTAGTGCTTCTTAGGATATTGTTGTATGCATATTCTTCCTCTTTGTTCGCTAAAGTAGTGCTTGCAAAAATAAAAGGAGTTACTCCTGTTATACTTTCCCAAAGAATTCTGAATGCTTTTAGTTTTGCAAGTTCCATAAAGTAATTACTCCCCACTTCAAAATGAAACTGGATATTACCTTTTTTGTCAATTCCTTGCTTAAAAGCAGATGCTATTTCTTCTTTGATAGTATCCCCTTTTACAAAAATAGTGCTTAATAAATTAGAATTTTCTATTCCGTGAAAAGCACCCTTTACTTTTTTTTCTTTTGTGAATTCTTCCCATTGTGTTGGGAAGTCATCAGTATAATTCTTAAAGTCAATTCGGATGTGTTCTATTTCAATTCCTTTGAGTAAGGTTGCTAAATCACTAGGGTTTGAAAAACATAATCCGCTTATGTCATTCTGTAAAGCGGCTAAAGCTCTTTTGTTTCCTTCTTTCGGATTACTTGCGTCAATAAGTTGATAGCTTTCCCAGTCCTCAGGAAATGTGGTATGATGCGTTAAGGTTTTATCATCTGAATGATAAATAGGTGCAATTTCAATTCCTTCTGAATTTGAAACTAATTTTTCAGTATAGTCAGCCCCTTTTAGGTCAGAGATTATTTTCTCTTTCCATTCTTTTTTTGAAACAGCATTAAATGCTGAAAATAAATTATTCATCTTCTTTATCTCTTATGATGAAAATATCCTCATTATCTTTCTTCATCAAGAATTTTTCTCTCGCAAATTTTTCTTGCTCGTTAGTATCATTCCTAAGCTTGGATAGTTCTGTGCTGTCGTTTTTAATTTCAGTTGTATAAAATTCTTTTTGCCCCTTTAAGTCATCAACTTTGCTTTTCATGTTACTTTGATTTATCAGATTATAATCATCTAAAAAAACAATCCAAAAAATAAATAAGACTAATAAAATAAGGTATTTATTTCTTAAAGGTTTTGGGAGTTTTTCAATAATATCTCGGACTCTATCCATATTGCAAAGATAGAAAATTACTTAGGCTAACTTTACTGGATTAGGATTTGTTCTTTAAGAGAGTAGGAAAATTGTAGGTTGTTTGTGAATATCAACTTTCGTCTGTTTCCATTCTTCTATTGTTTTAGTTTGAATGAATTCGTTGAAAGAGGTGATATTTGCAGCAATGCACAATTTAGTTTTGTTATTGCATTGTGTTTTTAAGGTGTCAAGTAACTGATGATTTCGGTAAGGAGTTTCCATAAAAATCTGTGTTTGTCCAGTTTTTTTTGCAAGCGATTCCAAATTTTTAATGGCTCTTGTTCTTTCTTTTTTATCAATAGGTAAATAGCCCGTAAAGGCAAAATTTTGCCCACTCATTCCTGAGGCCATTAAAGCAAGTAGGATGGAGGAGGGTCCAACCAATGGAATCACTTCAATTTGGAAATCATGTGCGTATTCTACAATTTTTGAACCAGGATCAGCTACACAAGGAAGCCCAGCTTCCGAAAGTATTCCTACATTTTCTCCATTTAAAATATGCGGTAAAAAATCTTCTTCTAAGCTAAGTGTGTCGTGTTTCCCATAAGAATAAAAAGTGGTGTTATCAATATCTTTTTCTCGATATATTTTTTTGATATGCCTTCTTGCAGTTCTTAAATTTTCAACAATAAAAACATTAATTTCCTTAATATGATTAGTGATAATAGTAGGCAATACTGCTTCTTGGGAATCATTACTTAAAATAGTAGGGATAAGATATAGTTTTCCTTTATTCAATGTTTTGGACTATTTTATCACATGCCTTGTCAAGCATGTCGTATACATTTTGGAATCCATTTCCGCCACCATAATAAGGATCGGGTACTGAGTCACAAGAATTCGGATTAATTTCGTTAAGAATCATCCTTACTTTCTTGCGTTCCGCTTCATTTGAAGCTAAGCTAATAAGGTGAGCGTAATTGTTGGTGTCCATTGCATAGATAATATCAAATTCATCAAAATCTGCTCTACTGAACTGTCTTGCTCTTTGCTTACTTAAATCAATATCATATTTGTTAGCAATCTCAATAGAGCGTATATCAGGTAATTCGCCAACATGATAGGCTGCTGTTCCTGCCGAATCTACTTCCAAATTAATGTGTTTAGTTTTATGCGCTAGTATTCCCTCTGCTAGTGGCGATCGGCAGATGTTTCCTAAACAAACCATTAAGATTTTCATGACTTTATGAAAGTGTTAATTTCTTTTCAATATCAGAAATATATCCTTTGAAACGCTTATCAGTATCTGCTAAATTGTTTACTGTTTTGCAGGCATGCAATACAGTTGCATGGTCTTTATTTCCACAGTGTTTTCCAATCATAGCTAATGAGTTTTTAGTCATTTGCTTGGAAAAATACATAGCTAATTGACGGCATTGTACAATTTCTCTTTTTCTTGTTTTTGACTTCATAATTTCAATAGGAATGTCAAAATAATCACAAACAACTTTTTGAATATAATCAATAGATACTTCACGTACAGTATTTTTTACAAATTTATCTAGCATATTTTTAGCTAAATCAATTGTGATTTCTTTTCTATTTAAAGTGGATTGAGCTAATAATGAAATTAAAGCACCTTCTAATTCTCTTACATTTGTAGTGATTGAATAGGCAATATATTCAACTACTTCATATGGAATATCAATACCATCTTTTTTGATTTTCTTTTTCAGAATAGCTAATCTTGTTTCTAGGTCAGGCGATTGTAAATCAGCTGAAAGCCCCCATTTGAAACGAGATAGTAATCGTTGTTCCATACCAACAATATCAACAGGTGCTTTATCGGAAGTTAAAATCACTTGCTTCTTATTTTGGTGTAAGTGATTAAAAATATGGAAGAAAACATCTTGTGTTTTTTCTTTTCCGCAAAGGAACTGTACGTCATCAATAATTAACACGTCAATAGATTGATAGAAGTGAACAAAGTCATTCTTTTTATTGTCCATAATTGCATCAACAAATTGCGTTTGGAATTTGTCAGCAGAAACATAAAGAACAGTTTTTTCTGGATGATTGTTTTTTACCTCAATACCAATAGCATTGGCCAAGTGTGTTTTTCCTAGTCCTCCAGAACCATAAATAAATAAAGGGTTGAAAGAAGTTCCTCCAGGGTTTTGTGAAACTGCAAATCCTGCAGAACGTGCTAAACGATTGCACTCTCCTTCTATATATGAATCAAAAGTATATGACTCATTTAGTTGAGGGTTAATATTAATTTTTTGTAAACCAGGAATTATAAAAGGATTTCTGATGGAAGAGGTATTCATGCTAATTGGCATACTAATTGGGTTGTTCTTCACACCTGACTGACCATTACTAGGGATTTTAGAGATATAAGGTTTTTTATCAGAAGAGTTCTCAAGAATGATATTATATTCTAATTTTGCATCCTTACCGATCTCTCTCTTAATGGTTTTCTTAATTAAAGTGATATAGTTATCTTCTAACCATTCATGGAAGAATTGACTCGGTACTTGTATAGTAAGAGTCTTATCTTCTAAGGCTACAGCTTTAATAGGTTTAAACCATGTTTTAAAGTTTTGTGCAGTTACATTGTCTCGGATGATTGTTAGGCAGTTATTCCAAACTTCTTGATAACTTTTATCAGGCATATTAATGGTCTTGTTTAATCTGTAATAATTCGTTTTAAGTTTTTTTCTTTTCGTTTTGGTTTGAGCAAATATGAAGAACTTATCGTTAATAAAAAAGAAAATTAAGGCTTGACTTTTAGTTTTCTTTTACAGTAAACAATTATCAGAGAAGAATATTTGTTTATAACTTTTTAAAACTCCTTTTTAAAACGTTTTCAACTCTATTTTTAACAATTATTGACTTTCCAAAAACTTTTTTTTCATCAGCAATTTGGCTAAAATGAAAATCAATCTTGCCAATGTTAATTCCTGCCCAACCCACTTGGTTTATGAGCACTTCTTTTTTATCTAGATTGAGTTGAGTAACAGGCTTTTTTAAGAAGGTATGGGTGTGTCCTCCTATAATCAAATCAATATCACGCGTTTGGCTTACAAATGTCATGTCCGAAAGTTTATCAGTCTTGTATTTAAAGCCTAAATGGGAGAGGCAAATAACTAAATCGCACTTCTCTTTTTTCTTTAAAAGTGTTGCGTAATAATTTGCTTTTTCAATAGGGTCCTGATACACAGTATTTTGGTATAATTTTTTGGGTACTAAGCCTTCTAATTCTATACCAATTCCAAACACTCCAATTTTCAAATCACCTTTCCTAAAAACCTTGTAGGGCTTAAAAGTATCGTTTAATATAGTGTCCGAAAAATCGTAATTAGCAATTAAAAATGGAAAATTAGCGTGGGGGAGTTGCTTTTTTAGCCCTTCTAATCCATTGTCAAAATCATGATTCCCTAAAGTTACAGCATCATATTTCATTTCACTCATGAGTTTAAATTCCAGTTCTCCTCCGTAAAAATTAAAATAGGGGGTGCCCTGAAAAATATCTCCAGCATCTAATAATAATACATGTTCTTCTTGTTTTCTTATTTGCTTAATGAGTGCTGCTCTTTCTGCCATTCCTCCAAGCCCCTTGTTTCTTCCGCTAGTAAATGGGTGGATGTGGCTATGCATATCATTCGTGTGTAAAATGGTAAGTTTAATGTCCTTATTATTTCCAAATGATAATTGTGGGAGTAATGAAAGTCCAATGGCACTAAGTCCGCTTTGTTTTATAAAGAGTCTTCTACTTGCCATTTTCTATAATTTTTAGTCTACCATCTAATTGCACATTAATAGTATCTGTTTTGCTGCAATAGTCAATGATTGCATCCCTGAGTTTAAGGCCAACTTTTATTTGTTCTTTATTTTGAAAGAAGCTCATTTTGTCACCACCATTGGCTAAATAATCTGATGTAAGGACTTTTACTTTTTCTCCTTTGCTAAAATCAACAGGCTGTGAATAGTTAATGATTTCCCCATCTTCTGTTATTGTAATACTAATTCCTGAAAAGGGTTCTCCACCTCTTTTACTGATATAGTTTAGTAGCCCTAAATAATCATTTTCATCAAGTTCTAGTATGACTAACTCATTCTCAAATGGCATTAGTTCGTATAATTTTCCTCTTGTTATATTGCCTTTATAAATAGTAGTTCTTAACCCTCCGTTATTCATTACACACATATGTGCGTCAGCATAGTTTAAACATAAATCAGTCACAAAATTCCCAAGTGTAGATTCAGCACCTTTTTTGTTTAGTTCTGTTGTTGTAAAAGTAAGTACTTCATTCATTTCTTCTTCAATTGCATTTTGATATGGAGCAATAATGGCTAAAGCTGTGCTGTCAGCTGAGGCTTGAATTGCAACTACTTTACCTTCATGTGATTGCAAGATGTAGGTGGGGGAGCACGCAAAAAGCAAGAGTATTCCTACATATATATAGTATATTTTCAATTTCATAAGGCTACAAAATTAGTAAATAAAAATATTGTACGTATTATTGCAGCATGTATTCTTTCGATTCAAAAATTAGGGTAAGATATGGCGAAACTGATCAGATGAGTTTTGTCTATTATGGAGTGTATGCTCAGTATTATGAAGTGGGGAGGGTTGAATTATTGCGTTCGCTTGGCATTACTTATAAAGAATTGGAGGAAATGGGTTATGCTTTGCCTGTAGTGAATTTAAATATTAAGTATAAGAAGCCAGCTTTTTATGATGATGAACTCATCATAAGAACGTCTGTTATAGAATTGCCATCAGCCAAAATTACTTTTCATTATGAAACCTTAAATGCAAAAGAAGAATTATTGAATACAGGAGAGGTGGTGCTTGTTTTTGTGAATAAAAATACAGGAAAACCCTGTTTTTCTCCTGAAATTGTAATGAATAGACTAAAAGATAAATTATGAAAAAATATTGGGCAGAATTATTAGGAACTTACATTTTGGTGTTTGTGGGTGCAGGCGCTATTGTAATTGATAGTGTAACTGGAGGTGGAGTGAGCCATTTGGGTATTGGTTTGACTTTTGGCTTGGTAGTTATGACAATGATTTATACCATAGGAGATGTTTCGGGTGCTCATATTAATCCTGCGGTAACTATTGCCTTTGCAGTGGCTAAACGCTTCCCAAAAAATGAAATATTTCCTTATGTCTCTTTTCAAATTATAGGAGCAATATTAGCTTCTGCAACTTTGTATTTTATGTTTCCAGGATCTGAAACTATGGGGCAAACTCTCCCCTTAAATGATAATTGGGTGCAGTCATTTGTGTTGGAGTTAATTCTTACGTTTATTTTGATGTTTGTGGTTTTAAATGTATCAACTGGAGCTAAAGAAAAGGGGATTACAGCAGCATTGGCAATAGGAGGTGTGGTAGCTTTTGAAGCTACTTTTGCAGGACCTATTTGCGGGGCTTCAATGAATCCTGCAAGGTCAATTGGTCCTGCAATATTTTCTGGGGATTTAACACACTTATGGCTGTATATTGTAGCAACAACTTTGGGGGCTATTTTAGCAGTTTATTCTTGCAGATTAATACAAGATGAAGGTTGTTGTAATAACTGCTAACAGATTCTGTTTAGTACTAAATCAATCATTTTTTCCATTGTTTTTTTATAATCTTTACTGTATTGTTTGGTTAGGCGATTGGCAATGATTGCACAAATAGTCAGGGTGTTGTGCCCAAGTGTTTGTCCTAAATAATAAAGAGCAGAAGTTTCCATTTCAAAGTTACTTATCTTTTCCCCTTCATAACTAAAGCTCTCCATTTTCTCATGTAAGTTATGTATTGAAGGGATAAGCCTTAGGGTTCTTCCTTGTGGACCATAAAAACCGGGGGCTGTTGCTGTTATTCCATTCGGAATATCAGGAAATTTTTCTAGTAAACATTCTGAGGCTTTAACAAAGTAAGGAGCTGCTAATTTGCTCGGCAAAATAGCATGATTTGCATAAGAAGTAGACATTTCCTGTTCAAGTATTTCTTGATTATTATAAAAATGTGCAAGTCCATCAAATCCTAATCCATAGGATGCTGCAATAAAAGTGTCTACCTTTATATCTTGTTGTAAAGCTCCTGAAGTTCCTAAGCGTATCAAGTTTAGTTTTTTCTTATTCTTATTGATAGTTCTTGTTTGAAAATCAATATTGACTAAGGCATCTAATTCATTAATTACAATATCAATATTATCAGGACCAATCCCTGTAGCAATAGCACTAATTCTTTTCCCATTTAAAGTTCCTGTATGGGTTATAAACTCTCGGTTTTGAATTTTATGCTCGATTTTATCAAATTTACTTGAAATCAAAGCAACTCTATCAGGATCTCCTACTAAAATAATATCATTAGCTATTTCTTCTTTTGATAAATTTAGGTGGTAAATTTTGTTTTCAGGCGTAAGTATTAATTCTGTGTCTTGTAATTTATGCATAAAATATGTAG
>Ga0208879_1001271_pt1 | contig 24091 bp, 13 predicted proteins | sample Knorr_S15_td_Bot_FD_185605 | JGI IMG/M metagenome (GOLD analysis project Ga0208879, IMG submission 185605) | Marine microbial communities from Southern Atlantic Ocean transect - Knorr_S15_td_Bottom_ad_5009_LV_A (SPAdes) (version 2) | ecosystem: Environmental > Aquatic > Marine > Oceanic | place...
ACGAATCCATCACCGGGTTGGACATGTTGAACAGGGTGGTGCGTAGAACCCAAGCGAGTCCCGCCAGCGAGACCACCGTTTCCGGAGTGGCCAACTCGGGGGCGAACCCGATGAGCAGGATGAATGGTATGGCGATGAACCTCGTCCAATAAATCGCTGCCACCTCGCCGAGTTTGGCGACCACGAACGGCGCGAGGAAGGCGCCGATCGCAAGGAACAGGGAGCCGGCGGCGAAGACGGTACCAATCTCGTACTCACTGGCATTAACATCCTCGAGGAAGAAGACATTTGCAAGTCGAAGTACGAAGCCAGCCCCAAGAGACAGGACTGCAGAGATCATTACGAAACGGAACACCGTCTGGGGAGTCTTGATTGCCGAGAAGAGACCCTTCTTTTTACCTCCAGATGCCAAGGAGTCACTCGGCCCCTCATCATCTTCCTCGATGATTGGATTACGGCGTAACAGAATTGCTGGGATTAGCGAGAGGAACCAGCCTCCTATGCCGATGTGCACCGCGAGGCGGTACGCCTCAATTGTCGACATGCCGTCGCCGACCAGCATCAAGGGCAGGTAGCCTGCGATGAGTGCCCCGAACATCGCCGCCAGAGTGCGAAATCCGGTGCCGACGCTGAACAGGTGAATGCGCTCCTTTGGCTCCGAGTTCTCGGCCATGAAAGGCACCTCCGTGACGTGATGGAGTGAGCCGAAGCAGGCAGCGATGGCGGAAAAGGTGAGGATAGTAGTAGCATCGGTTGACATTATCAGTACCACTGAACAAATCGCGCCGCCACCATCTCCGATGATGAATCCCCATTTTCTGTCCAATTTGTCAGCAAGTCGGCCAGCTGGGACCGAGGCTAACGCTGATGCGATTCCGAGGACGGCAAGCCTCAGTCCGATGAATGAGATGGGGAAGCCTATGGCGAGCAGGTAGAGATTGAACAGCACCTCCCAAGCGCCGTGGATGACATCCATGCCGAAGATGTGGAGGAGATACATCCGGGCGTTCCAGCCGAAACTGCGAATCTTGCCGAAGTAGCTCAATTCAGTTGAGCCTTCATCTTCCATCGGTCGCTTCCCTCAGAACTGTTCGCCGGTAAGTCGCTCGAACATATCTGCGTAGAGGTCGGCGGTCTGGTCGATGATTTCCTGAGGTAGCGCAGGAATGGGGGGTTCCTCTGAACCGGTTTCCCTCGCTCCGTAGAGTTTCTCGTGATGTCCGATGGCGATGTAGTGCTCCCGCACGAACTCCTTGGAGAGTGAGACGATTTCGCCGTTTGCGTATGTTTCTGAGTCCCACCATCGGTCCTCGTCCAAGGTGCCGAAGGAGTCGACAAGGACCGGTTTTCTTCCGGGTCCGAGAGCGAACTCCTTCTTTCCATCCACATGAATCAAGCCTCTCTCGCCAGCCTCTCGCTCTATGATGGCATCTATTTCCAAGACACAGTCGAGGATTGCATCGAACTCGCCTCCAGTCAAGTTCGAGATTTCCAACGCCTCTTCACGGTCGAGCAATCTGTCGAACGCCTCAAACTTCGTCGATACCTCAAGGTATGGCTTGGGAAGTTTCACACCATCTTCCAAAACAGTACCCGGCTCAAATCCGAACTCTGATGAGTCGACCTTCCCATCGACATAGCGCTTGAAGCCAGACCCGGTGAGATGGTGGCGGCAGATGACTTCCAGAGGGACGAACACATTCTCCATGTCGCGCGGAATCGCTCCGGGCTCCTTGATGACGTCGAATTTCTTTGCAAGGCAGCGGTCAGGAGCGTTCATCTCAATCATGTGGGTGTCACAGATGCCAGCATCCTCCACCAGTTTGAACCAGTGGCAGGTTGTGCGGTTGAGGCTCTCCCCCTTGCGTGGGATGAGAGAGGGGATGATTTGGTCGAAGACCGAGATTTGGTCGGTGTAGCGGAACTCGAGCACATTCGGGTCGTCGGTGGACCAGACCTGTTTCACCTTGCCGGAGTAGAGAAGTTCTCCCATGCGCCCGCTCCCGCGCGAGACGCCCTTGAACATTGGGCTAGTCCTTCAATGAGAAAAGTGGATGATTCCAGCGCCATCCTTCTGGGCTGCTCTCAGTACCATCGTGAGATTCCGGGCGACGTCTGCAACCCCGCCGTCAAGCGGTTCGTCCGCACTCACCTTGTACGCTCCCTTTGCCAACAACCTCTCCAAGATGCGGACCTCCCCATGGTCGAGCCAGCCGTAGATGGTGCCATATCCACTCGCAGAGAAGCGGTCGTGGCCGCGAGTCTCTTCTGAGAGGCGGGTATCCAACGCCCCCACCAAACCGAGGCAGTCTGTGGTCGAATCGTCTGATTTCCCGGCAGTCTTCTTGTCTGGGTTTGAGGCGTAGGCGCGGAAATAGGAGAGAGGGTTTGCGTCCCCCCAGGGAAAGCGCCCGAGCCGGTCGCGGGTTCGACCGTCGTCGAATGGCCGGAGTCGCTTGCCACGTAGGTCCGTCGTCGAAAGAGCTACCAAAAGCAGCGTCGAGTCAGATTGCTTGCAGCCGCCACGGCCACCACTCAGGTCACAGCCCTCATCCAGCAGCGTCTGGCGCATCTCCTCGTCCTCTTCCCAGAGAGCGATCAAGACGCTGTCATCTGCGCGAACCTCGTCCTCTGAACTATCGCCGCCGCTGTTGGCAGCTTCCAAGGCGTCGGCGAGAGGTCCGGCGAGGTCGGTCCGAATTGGGGCAAAGGTGTGGAACGGCGCGGTGGAGTCACCCATTTCGCTCACTCCCTGTTCTGCCTGCGTAACCTGAGGTCGCGGAGCCGCCGTTCAAATTCATCGAGTTCCTCCTCGGGCGGCTCATCAACAACTGTAGGTTCCTCGACCTCTATGAGACTCTCCTGCATGTCGCTGAGGTCTTCCACCACCGATTCCTCCTCCTTACGGGCTGCATCGTCGCTCCCTACGGCACCGCCTCCAGCTTCCGAATCAACCCCCTCGAGGTGAATTTCGCTGTCGTAGGCGGGGCCTATGTCCTCTACCTGACTCACCGCCGCCGGTTTCTTTCGGCGAGACTCTCTGCCGCTCGACTTCTGGCTATGGCGTGCTATGAGGCTCTTCTCGGCGGCAGATGCCGGCCGGAGCAATCCGAGTAGATAGAGAACTCCGACGACTAGGATGGTGGCACCGGCACCGTAGAGCAAATCTGAATCGACCGAAACGAGGGAAGTCTGGGACTTGAGAATGAGGGATGCGTTGTTGTCGGCCATGTCATCGTCAATGTCCCAAGGCGGCTCGCAGGTGAGGAGTGCGTTGACCGGAAGGTCTGCTGGCCCGGCAGGCCTGTCAATCGTAAGCTTGGGGGAGATGGAGGCCATGACATCGATTTGCAGGGTCTTTTCCCAGTTTCCTTGGGAGATGACCACCTTGCAGTGAGGGTTGTCCAGAATCTGCTGGTTTTCACGGTTGATGAGAACATTCACCCTTCCGTCACTCGCTTCCTCGAGAGTCACACCCACATTCCATCCAGTTGCCCGAATGACATAATCTTGAGATACACTGGTTGCCAGTACGCCATCGTTGTTGTAGAGCAGAACCGTCAGAGTGTGCACTCCGGGAGTTCTCTGCCAGTTTGAACCACTCAGGTTGACTGTAGCCTGTTGCCCACCTGCGACGGTGCCGCTGAGTTGCTCGATGATGCTGCCATCAGCAGTTCTGAGGATTGCCGTCCAATCGAATGGCGTCGTGTTGTTCCCGATGGCACAACTGGCGAGCGGTTCGGCGCTTTGGTTGGTGTCGAGTGTGCATGAAATGCTCCTAACTGTGGTCGATGCCTGCATGTGTGCGGAATACCAGAGGGTGATACTGCCTGTCGCAGTCGCCAATGTAATCTCTCCGTCGCCGTCAGGAGCTGGCAACAACCAATCCTGCCCGTAGGCGCTGAGGTTACCGCTGGTGGCGGTGCCACCGTTGATTTGCCCGCCATGGAACGAGACCAACTTGTCATCGCCGAGCGCACCCCACATTACCGGACTAGAAGCCCAAGAGTAGTCCGAGTGGATGATTGAGACATCCACGACTCGGAAGTTTCCGCCCGCGTCGGTGAACCGAAGTTGAACTTGGAAGGTGGAATGGTCCCAGCCGGGATCCGGTACCAAATCGATTGGCAGTCCTCGCCATTCGTTCCAAGCGAGGTTTATCTCGGCGCTGCTCGGTCCCCAGCCAGTTGGCAATCCTAGGATTTCCACATCGACGGTGTTCGGTGCATTCCCGGTGTTCTGGATGGGTATTCGTGCCATGCCTCCCTCATCCGACACCAACCATTCCTCCCAAGGTGCGTCCGGGGCTTCAGCGGTGAAGCCGTAGTTCGGTCGCACTCTGACTGGTAGAATCATCTCTCCCAATCCGCTTCCGTCGCCATTCCGGCTACGGATGGTCAACTCGACGGTGGGTCCGGAGAGGGCACCATCAGGTGGCGTCACGAAGGCCTGGAATTGGATACTTTGGCCGGGGTCTAGTGAGGGCAGGTCTGAGGGTAGTGAGAGGTTCCAACCGAGTCCGTCGATTGCGCCGCTGATGAACGGTTGTGAGGGCGAATTACCCCGTTGCTGGAGGAGCAGGGAGATGTTTGAGCCGTCTGAGGCGACATCCAGGTCGCTGCCCGTTGCGCTGACCAGCCAGAGCGGCAGGTGGACGACCTCCAACTCGAGGAGGAAGGTTTCGACGCCGATTCCATCTGCGATGATTTGTAGAGTGAGACTCACCGTGGTGCCGTTCCAAGTGAGTTCAGGCGAGGTGAATGGGATTGCAATAGTCGTACTCTGATTGACCGCGAGGTTGCCGCTGCTGCCGTTTCCGACCTGCCAGCCGGTGGTGCTGTCGTTACCCACCGAATTGACTGTGAATGAAGAGGTGATGTCGAGCGAGTCATCGAGGTTTCCCACATTCTGTACGACAAACGAGAGCTCATCCGATATTCCCGGGTTGACGAACACACCGGAGCCAGAACCCTTGCTGACCCCGGCATCGTTCAAGGTGACCTCCCATCGGTGGTCCTGTCGCGCCTCCACCTCAAGCGTCGCAACCGAGTAGACGGTGTCGTCGCCGTGCGAACGCAGTTCAAATACGATGATCATCCCCTCGCGAGCGGGTGTGTCAGCAGGAAGTGTGACTTCGATGGGAACCTGCCGCAGACCTGCGGCGCTGATGGTGTAGGTCGGAGATGGAATCGAGAAGACTATTCCGGGATCCTCGCTGAAATTCTCATTCGGCACGAGCCGGGCCGTCAAGTCGTAGACATCCGGCCCGTTTCCCGGATTTTCGAGACGCAGAACCACCCAGTCCGGCTCTGTGACGTTGAATTGGGCCGGAACCTCGGTCGGCGCAACGATTGCAACCGAGGCACGGAAGACTTGGAGCACCTGCAACGAGAAATGGACGCCGTAACCAGAATTGATGCTCTCCTCGACATCGAACGGATGGTATTGGGGCGGTGCGTCGACCGGGAGGTCGAGCGTGAGGGTGCCGGAGAGCGAGGCGGCTGTCGCGCCCGAGGCCGTGAGCGTGTTTCCTTGGAGGGTGAAGTCACCGGTAGCCGCCCACACCCAGCCGGTGTTCAATATGCCAGAAGATTGCAGCACCCAAGAGAGATTGTCAGTTGCGGCAGGCAGTTGCGCATCTATCGACCAAGAGAGCCCAGTGGCCGGAATGGTTCTCTGATTGTCCGGGTGAACCGCCACTCCGTTGGCGACGAAGGTCAACTCAATGTCTTGGCAGACCTCTTCCTCGCCGGTGCCGATGCAGATGGTGAGGGTTGATGAGACTGAATCCCCGAGGGTGGTGCCGGCGGGAACTGGTAGTTTGGCGTGTAATTCCCGCTTTTCTCCCGGTGCGAGGGTCAGGACATTGACGATGCCGTTTGAGTCGTGCAGAGTCGTGTTGTTACTCCATGATGTCGTGTCCCAAGCGATATCGGTCGCGGTTTCCTGCGCGTTACCCAGATTTTCGACGAGGAACCATGTATTCGCATCGGTTCCAGGGATGCCATGGCCGGTCGATGTTGCCGTCCCGTCAGGGCCTCTGACCGAGAGGCCGCGGGTCCGATTCGCTTCGATGGGAAGTATTACTGAGTAGCTGATGTTGGTGTCGTCATCGAGTGTCATGGTGATGGTTGCGTGGCCGTTGTCGGAGCCGAGTGCCTCTGCAGGTGCCGTAATTCTGAAGGAGGCGCTCCAAGGCTGCCCGGAAGCGATGGTGATTCCCGACGAGCCACCCGGGGTGACGTCTTGGATAGTCCAGTTGTTCGGAAGACCCGTGGGGTCTACCGACATCGTCCAAATTCCGGTCAATCTGCCAGTCGAAGAAATCGAGAGGGCAACATCCTCCTGCCCACCCGGGTTGACCATCACCGGGTCGGGCGGCAAGCTGATGGAAACCGCATATGGTTCGACGATAATCAACTCGACAATCTGCTCGTCATTGTCCTGCCTCGCCTGCGTGATGTTGTGGTAGGGGTCGAGAACGAGGCGAGCCTCGTGAGTTCCCAATGGGGCCGACATTTCGATGGAGAAGGTGGCGAAGTTGCCATCCTCTGGTGACGGTTCTACCGGGTCTAGCGCGGGCAGGCGCTCGCGGTGGACCTCGACATCATCCCAGTAGAGCACGGCATCGACGGGCGAAGCAGTGCTCGTGGTGCCGACGTTCTCGACATAGGCGGTAATCGTGAAACTCTCATCTGGGTCTGGCTGGCTTGGCGTGAATTGGATTCCACGCCCATCAGCAAACGGTCTGACATCTGGTGCCGCACGCGAAATCAGCGTATCTCCTATGAGAATGTCCAGTGCGCCGTCGCCATCGATGTCAGCAAGGGCCGGCGCAGCCCAAGCACGATGTGGCATGTCCATCTCGTTGGCCCACCCTTGGCCGACACCCGCCTGTGTACCCGTGTCACCATCCCACGCCCACAGTGAGCGCCCAAAGGCGACCACCATCTCGGGAGCACCCTGTCCGTCAAGGTCGAGGTCGAAGGGCGGTGAGACTGCAATCTCGTCGTTAGGATTCCCCGAGCTGCGGTCCAGTATGTGGACGAACTCCTCCATCGGTCCAGCCACACCTGAAACATCGTGACAGCCGGCGACCCCCTTCCTGTCGGTGTCAACTCTGTACCAAGTAATCCAGCAGACACGGTCATCGACTCCATCCCCGTCCGTGTCAACCGGGTTCGGCGGCGCATCGGCGAAGCCGTTACTCGCCTCAAATGACCAGAGTACGCTCGCGTCGTTAACCTCCATGCCTATGAATTCGGCGCCATCCGCAGCACCGCTCCCATCAACGTCGGTAGGAATCGTCAGAATCATCTCATCGCCCGGAGTCCCGTCAAGTTCGGCAATCACCGGTCCCGGGAGTCGAATGTGCGGAGAATCCGTGTTACCTTCGGGACTGCCGAGAGAGACCCCATTCCAATGCGGAGCACCGTTGTTTCCGTCGAGCCTCCAAACCCAGACATTGCCGTCATTGGGGTCTATGGTGGTCAACACGACCGCTGAATTGGTATCATCGATTCTAACCCATGCAGGGTCGGAGGGAATCTCCCCATCATCGAGGGAGGTCTGCCAGAGCGGTTCTGGGGAGCCTCCACCGACAATCGGAAGGGCGAGGACCACGACTTGGTCGTCAGCCTCCCTGACTAGTGAGTAGACCGCTTCAGCATCACCGTCGAGGTCGAGGTCAGCCAGCAGGATCTGAGTTCCCACTTGGTGGTTGGCGAGGATGTAAGGGGAGGGCACGGTGATTCCGAGGTCAGGGTCTGAGTAACTCCACAGTGGGTCATTCGTGTCCGCCCCACCATAACTCCAACCTGCCTCACTGCAACTGAGTTCAGGCCCCCAGAGTTCGGTGTTGAAAGTGCCTTGAGCGTCGTATGCGATGAGAATTTCGAGGCTCCCATCTGCGTCAGCGTCCACAATCACCGGTGCCGCCATCACCTCGTCCGTCGCTCCGAGGTCAGCCTCCCACACCTTCTTACTCGAGCCGCCGTCGACAATGCTCAGGAACGAATGTACCGAACCTCCCGAGTCCCGCTCTGAAACCATCACAATGAACAGTCTATTCTGGCCGCAGCGCTCTGCGGCATTTCCGGTAATCTCAATGTTAGGTGAGAAATCAGCGACCACGCTCGCCAGTCCGACTGCACCGTAGTCGCTGGAACTGAAGTGGTGCCAGTTGACCTCGGGCTCATCGATCGTGGCGAGCGTCGTGACATTTGCCACTGAACCGCTGCCCGGGCCACCTGTGGTGCTGTGGTCTGGTGCGGTGGCGTTCCGACTCCCATAGCGTCCGAGTTGAGGCCATGCTATTCCACCGTCGTACCAAGCGATGTCCTCTCCGCCGGTGAAGTGAGTAGTGGTGGCCTCCTCAAGGGGTGCTGGCGTGGCCAACAGTGAGGTGCTTTGAAGGAGCATCAATGCCATCAGCAGGAGGCTTAATCGTGCGCTTGCACGGCGGTCGTCGCCGGCGAAGAGTCGATTCACACCATTCGATGCCCTTCGACCGCTACTTCAACCTTCACTCAGTCCGTGACTCCGTTAGGTGGGTTGTAGCAACTGTGACCCCCTTGGGGTCACTCTTCTGCTGCGCTACCTTATCGAGAAGGCCAGCATGGAATTGCCACCCCTGTCCCAACAGCCTGCTCAGATTCTTCTTCACAGCCCTTAAATGGGGGCGGTAGGTCGGCGGGCCACTGGGAACCTCTCCTCTGGAGGCGCTCGCCTATGAGGGACGGGAGGGTCATGAGCCCTTCCGTCCCGGCGGGTACTTCTTGAGGAGAGGCAAACGGAGGGAACGAAATGTACACACTTGAAGTCAGAGAGGACACAATTAGGATTCCTGCGGAGTATATCCGCGAGGGACAATCGCTTAGCCAGCACGTCGACAGACTGGCTCATCAGGCGTTCGAAGGGCGCTTCGATGATGACGACAATTTCATCGTCGTCACCTACGACCACGAGATGATTGGCCGAGGCCGAATCATCCACGGCGACGGAGCAATCTACCAGAAAGTCCGCTTCAAGGCGGTTCTCTTCCACCTCGAGACTAACGAAATCGTCGACGGGGCCGTCTCAGAGGTACTCGAGTTCGGTGCCTTCGTGCAGATTGGACCACTCGAGGGACTACTACACAAGTCGCAGATTCTTGAGGAGCCGGTCAACATCAACCAGAACGAAGGCAAGGTCGTCGGCACACGCTCAGGCAACGAACTTGCACTGAAGGATGCAGTCCGCGCCCGCGTAGTCACACTATCACTCAACCCTCACGACCCACGCTCGAGCAAGATCGGTCTGACCTGCAAGCAGCCCGGCCTTGGAGCACACGACTGGCTCGGCGAAGAGAAGGAGGAGTGAGAATGGCCAAGAAGATCCCAATGGCATGTTCAGAATGCCACCGAATATTGGAGGATGACCTAGAGCAGTGCAACGCCCACCCAGAAGCACACTGCACCTCAGACTGGCAGGGATATGTCGTCATTCTCGACCCTAGTCGCTCGGAGATTGCCACCAAGCTCGGTATCGAAAGAGCAGGAAACTACGCACTCAAGGTGAATGTGCGCTGAAGGAGGAATAGAAATGGAAGTAATCAACAGATTGGACAACCCCCTACTGAACAGAGTTGAGATTCAATTCAAGGTGACGCACACCAACAAGCCCACACCCAGCCGAACTGAGTTATGCTCCTCCATCGCATCGTTGGAACCAGGTGCATCAGCAGAGACGGTCATCGTGAAGGAGGTCTCCACACGATTTGGTCAGCCACTGACCACAGGACTAGCCTTCATCTACGACTCAGTCGAGTCTATGCAGAACGAACCGAAGTACATCCTTCAGCGCCACGGCGCAGGACCAGAAGAACCTGCAGCAGCCACTCCGGCGCCAGCAGCCGCGGAAACCGCCTCCGAAGAGGAAGCGGAAGAGCCGGCAGAAGAGGAAGCAGCAGATGTCTCCGGAGGTGAGGAGTGATGTCCAACCGAACTTCACTATACGCAGTCGAAGATGGTAAGTTGGTTCGAAAGAACGAGACCTGTCCCAAGTGTGGACCCGGTGTCTTCCTCGCAAACCACCCGGACCGGAAGTCCTGTGGTCGCTGCGGATTCAATCTAACAGCCGCTGCCGCACCTGCACCCGCAGTTGAGGAACCTGCCCCCGCCGTCGAAGAGGTAGCCATCGAGGCACCCGTCGAGGAAGCAGCTGAGGAAGTCGCAACTGAGACAGAATCAGAAGCCGATGCGGATGCAACAGAAGCCGATGCCGATGCAGCAGCAGAGGAAGTCGCAACTGAAACCGAATCAGAAGCCGAAGCCGACGAATCAAAAGAAGAGTGAACGGACCGGCGGATTACCGCTCGCTACACCTTTACGCCACTCGGCATCAGTGTTTTCCGACTCTCTGGCCTTCGCATCAACCGCTCTTCCCGCCACCGAATTTCGACCATCGCCCGATGTTGTCGAGAACGAGGGTTCCACGCTTTGGATGGTCGTAGAAAGCGACCCCTATCTCTCTTCTCGGTTCGCTTTTGAGCCCATGAATGTCCCAGCGCAGGTCCTCTCTCCAACCTGCGATTGACCAGCCATTATCTCCCCATCTAGCTAAGTTGACTGGTCCTTGGACAGTAGCGATTTCAGCCTCGCCACCTGGCTTCCATCGAGCGACCATCTGCGGCGGGGAACTGAGCAACCACTCGCCCAAACCGTTGGACCAAGCCGACTCCAACACGATTTCTACGCCCAAAGTTCCTTGCGCCATCAGGTCACCGTTTTCCCACGAGTAGTAGGCCCAGCCGCCGCCCGCACTCCACAGCCAGATCCGCTCGATCGTTGGGTCTGCCGGGTCGGGTCCGCAGGTCATGCAAACGATGTGCGAGCCGTCGGATAGGTGATTCAAGTCGAGCCATTCCACCAACGGTTGTCGCCAAAACTCCTCTGAGTCTGGTGAAGTACAGTAGATGCCCCTGCCATACATGCAGAATGCGATCCGTTCTCCGTTACTCGTCAGGCAAAGAGGTTCAGCCTCCAAGACGTGTGACCACTCGGCGCCTGCCACGTCTCCGGCGTTTCTTTCGTCGATTTCAGAACCAATCTCACTTCCAGTCCTGCGCAGCGCCAAACGCAATTCAGAGCGACTTACGCCTTCTTGGAACGGCTCGGAGAGTGAAAGCGCTGCCATCCTAGCGATTTGCAAATCATATTCAGTCCAAGTACCGATGAATTTCCCCTCAGCAACAACCGAGTGTTGAATACCGGAAGGGAATGGTTTGGCGACCTCGGAAGATGGCTGGAGAGTTTGGCAGTCTAGGTGTACCAGTTCTCCGTCAACTCCAACGACCAGAACCGTCTTGCCCGTCAGGTGAATTCTCAGCGGCGGAAAGGGGGTTGGTGGCAAGTCCGGCAAAAAGTCACCGAGCGCCACCCGGTGGCGAAGTCTCATCAAGGTGATGGTTCACAATTCCTCGTTTTCTCAGTCGCCATCAATCCGATTCTGAGGGTGGGGACCTATCGAATCAATCTTCTGTAGGGATGTATACAGGGTTGAATCCCAGTTGTCGAGCGATGTCCTTCTCTTCGAAAACAGCATTGGTTCGCTCACGGATTTTCCCTTCAATTACCCGCCAGACATCGATAACAACGGTCTCAAGTCGGTTACCTGAGGGTGGATGTGAGCCGTAGCCAAGACCAGTGTGAGTCCCGCTGACTCGGTAGGTGATAACTACGAAGTCGCCTTCTGAGATGCATTCTCTAATGTCGAACTGCCAGTCCGGAAATGCGGTTAGCAAGTCGTGGACATACCGCTTGTACCCTTCAAGTCCCATCCTTCTGTTGGGTCTTCCTGCGACCTCAAATTCAGGGTGAAAAACTCATCGATGAGTTCAGGATTTCGGGCGTTCCAACCCTCCTCAATCCATTTCTTGACTAATGACTCGTTTCCACTCGTCGTCAAGACCCCACCCCTGTCCTACGAAGTTTGACTAGCCGTATTTTATCGGCTTGGTGTACCAAATTTGTATCAGTCGAGGCCAAGATGGGATTTCGCTGCTGAAAGGGCATCATCGAGCCCATCTGCATTGGAGCCACCACCCTGTGCAATCGTTGGCCGACCTCCTCCACCAGCACCAATATGACCCGAGATCGCTCTGAGGATTTCGACCGCGTCGTGACGGCTGGCTGCAGCTGAATTCTCTGTGATGGCGACGAGCAGTTTGCCTCCATCCTCTCTGCTACCGAGGACTGCAACAGTCGGCACGCTGGCATCCCGAGTCAGTTCGGCAGCCATTCCCTGCAGTTGGCGAAGGTCGCCATCGCCCTCTAGAATTACATAGCGAACTCCATCCTTTTCGACGCTACCACCATCGCCTCCGCTAGTACGCAGTCGAGTGATTTCACCTTCGAGTGCTTCGATTTTCTTCTGTTGTGACTTCCACTCATCGAAGAACCTCCGAACAGTGTCTGGAAGGTCCTCTGGTTGGACTCCCAAGACCTCCGATGCGGCGCTCAACAGACGCTCCTGCCGCCGGGCGTGCTCTCGTGCCGTTTCTCCCGCCACGATTTGCAGACGCTCCACCCCGTCTTGAACCGCGCTGCTGCGAATGATGCTAACCTCGCCAACTGCGCCCGCTTCGTCGTGGTGCGTTCCGCCACACGCCTGAACATCGTGTTCACCGATCTTGATGACCCGAATCTGTTGGTGTTTCGGTGGGCCGCCCTGGTAGAGTGAGAATCCGAAGCGGTCGTCAGCCTCAGCCCGGTCGAGCACCAGTTTCTCTATGGATGGATTTTGGGAGATGATTGCGTTGGCGTGGTCCTCGATTGAATCCAAGTCGTCTCGGGTCAGCCGTTGGAAGTGGGTGACATCGAGCCGAGCGTAGCGTTCACCCTTGTTGCTGCCCGCCTGCCAGATGTGCGGCCCGAGAATCGCTCGGGCGGAACCTCCCACGATGTGAACCGCGGTGTGATGGTCCATCAATTGCCGTCGCCGAGATTCATTGAGATGACCTGTAACGGCCCCTTCGACCGGGCCATCAGTTAGGTGGAGAATCACCTCACCCTCGATACGGGTGTCGAGAACATTGACCGTCGAGCCATTCACCAGAGTGCCTTGGTCGCCCAACTGACCGCCACCCTCGGGATAGAACAGGGTACGGTCGAGAACGACCGCGTTGGTTGGAGTGCCATCAACTTCGACAGAGAGGTTGAGCGAATCAACTTGAGCAGAACTCAACTCGATGCAAGCGAGAACGTTGCCGTCGAATTTCATTCGACTCGTGTCATCGTAGTAGTCAGCAGATGTCGGGGGCAGAGATTGGTCGAATATCTGCGCCCCCGCCTTCGCCGTCTCACCTTTTGTCAGATTGGCATGGCGGGCTGCCATGTCGGCGGCCAGTCCGACCCGAACCGTCAGATTGGACCAGCCTAGACGCCTGGCGATTCCGACAACCATTTCGGGTTGCAGGCCGCGGGTTTCAGCGAGATGGAAGAGCAACTCGTCCTCGACAGTTTCGGCATCTTGTGGGATACTTTGTAGGGCGGTCCGAACCGCAGATTCTCCCGCCCGCAACATCTCGCGGTAGCGCACTTCTTCCAGTTCTAGAATTGTCAGAATTCCCTGTCGGCTTTGGGAGAAATTGGAGCAGTCGAGGTTGATGTCGAGGTGGTGAGCGCCAAGTTCTGCGAGTGAGACCTCGATGCCGAGTCCATCTCTAAGTTTCAGCGTCCTACGGGCCAACATCCGAGCCAGATAACCCGCCTTCACATTCGACGGAACCAACCCGTCGCCGAGCATGTTGCAGAGCGCATGAAGGTGGTCGGGAATCGCATAGATGGCCGACAGCGGCTCTGTGATAGCCTTCAACTCAGCAAGTCCTATGTTGATTCCGCGGTTGACAAGCCGCTTGACCAACTTGTCATAGAGCGCGCCGACATCAGTCCCCACGTCTATGTTCAAGATCCCGGCTAGCCGCGATAATTCCCCCAGCAATTGTTCCGAGTTGACATCCCCCTCAGCCAGTTTCGCATCGAATCCAGAGAGTTCCCTCAGCCAAGCGACGGTTTCGGGGTAGATGGCCTCGTAGATGGTCGGAGTGCCAGCCGCAGCCCAGCAGAAGCGCTCGAGCCCATAGCCGGTGTCGATGATCTGCAGCTCCATCTCACGGTACAGCTCACCCTTGACCTCGACGTCCCCATCAGGGTCCACCTCCAAATTCATGAAGACGAGTGTTGCCAATTCCAGACCTCCCACGATGACCTCAACCGCCGGTCCAGCATTTCCTCCGCCTGCCCACGGGTTTTCGACATAGGTGATTTCATTCTCGGGAATCTTCAGATGATTGACCAAGAGGTCGTCACAGAACCGAATGCACTCGTCTATCCAATAGACTACTTGACCATCCTTGGGGCGGTTGAAACAGTGGTGGGCCATCATTTCAAAGGTGGTGAGATGGCGGCCGGAACGGCCTACTGCGGCGACATCGGTCAGTCGGATGCAGGGTTGGCTGATGGTCAGCGGATTTGCCGGTGGAGGCACCGAACCGCTGGTTACGTGAGGTTGGAAGTCGGCGATGGAAGCGATGGTCAGATGAATGTCATCACGCCAGCGGGCGATCACCGTGTAGGGTTCTACCCGAGTGTGCCCATGCGCCTCGAAATAGGAGAGGAAGGCCTCCCTCATGCGGTCCTTCAAGGCGCGACCCCGTTCCTCAAATCCGGGAATAAGGGGTGTTCCGATGAAGGTGTATTCATCTTCGACAGTGTCTCCCGAAGTCTCTCTAGAAGGGTCACGGGTCCAGAAGTATAGGTCGGTCACCTTGCACTTCTTGCGAACGAATCCCGCCTCGCTCAGAAATGGAGCATCGATGTCACCAAACGCCATGCCGTGGCCTCCTACGGAGGCCGCGAGTGATAATCCACACTTCATGGATGCGGCGTAGGAGAGGGGAAAAGCGCTTGAAGAGGGGGCGACACCGTCAGCCGACCAAACGGGTGTGAGTAGCATGAGTGAAGAGTGGAAGGACCATTTGGAGCAGGTGGATGACGCTCTGTTTCGGATTGCCCGTCATGGCGAGATGAAGGCGGATGCGATGATCGTCGCTGACGCATCTCATTGGGCGGCCAATTCGGACGACCGCTCACCGGGCCAACTGGTCAACACCGCAATGCTTCCTGGGGTGGTCGGCGAGGCTTGGGCGATGGCCGACTTCCACTTCGGTTACGGCTTCCCTATCGGCGGTGTGGTGGCCACCGACATTGATGGCGACGGAGTCATTTCACCAGGTGGAGTTGGTTTCGACATCAACTGCGGAGTCCGTCTGTGCGCTACCGAGTTGACGATTGACCAGATACCGGACATGGCTGCGCTGGCGAAGCGACTCTCGAATCGGATACCGGCTGGCGCTTCGGGCAAAGGGGGGGTCATTCTCTCAGAGGCGGAGTTGCTAACTGTTCTCGAAGAGGGCGCTTCAGCCTCGGCTGACCTCGGTTGGGGCTTCCACGAAGACCTTGCCAACATCGAGTCGAATGGCCGGCTCGAGGGTGAAAACCGAACGCTCACAGAGCGGGCGATGAAACGGGGGTCGAAATCACTCGGAACACTGGGCTCGGGCAACCACTTCCTCGAACTCCAGGTGGTTGAGAGGGTGGTCGACGAAGAGGCAGCAGCCGCATTCGGCCTTCGAGAGGGGCAGGTCTGCGCAATGATTCACACCGGTTCGAGAGGGCTCGGTCATCAGGTCTGCTCGGACCATGTAGGGGCTCTCGAATCTCGCTACCGCAGCCATGGCGATTCATGGCGAAGCGAAGATTGGGACATCACCCTGCCAGACCGTCAACTTGCGGCAGCTCCATTCTATTCCAAAGAAGGTCAAGAATACTTCGAGGCGATGCAGGCGGCGGGCAACTTCGCATTCGCAAATCGCAGCGCTCTCACCCAGAGATTGAGAGACAATCTATCGGCAATAATCGGAACGAAGGATGCTGAAGTGAGGGTCGTCTACGATGTCTGTCACAACATCGCAAAGGTCGAGCAGCATGTCATTCACGGCTCAAGTTGCAACTGCTGTGTGCACAGAAAGGGGGCTACGCGAGCGCTTGGCGGAGATCACCCTGAACTCGCCTCTCGGTTTTCGGGGATTGGCCAACCTGTTCTGATACCGGGTGACATGGGAACTGCCTCATGGGTACTCGCTGGGCCCAAGAAAGGCTCCAACAGAGCGTTCACCTCCTCCTGCCACGGTGCTGGTCGCCAACTCTCCCGCAGTGCGGCTCGCAAGCGAATCAGCAGCGAGGAACTTCAGCAGACTCTCAAGGCGCGGGGAATCCACGTCCACGCCCGCACTCCAAATGTGCTGGCGGAAGAGGCGCCTGAAGCGTACAAGGATGTGGACGAAGTAATTCGTCTGACCTCAGCGGCAGGGCTGGCTCGGCCCGTCGCTCGAATGCGCCCGCTCGTCGTCATCAAAGGGTGAGCTAGAAGAAGCCCCGTCATCCGACTAAACGAAATCGCCTGAATTGAGGGACCTAGCGAACCGTTGCACATTGTTCATGTGGCGCTTTCTGATTCTCGAGGGAGTAGAGTATTGACTGCCCGCTTGGTGACATATGCGACTGCTAACCACCAGACGATTTCAAGGCCGATTAGGAGGAATCCAAACTCCATTCCGGAGCCTGCATCGAGTTGGTCTAGGCCGGTAGTAGAAGACGCTTGAGACCACGCTTCACCGACTGTTACCACTCTTGTTCACATTTCCCCCAATCACATGCAGTAGCCCTTTTTGGGCTGATTTGGGATTGTCGGTGCAGCTCCACTCTGCACACCGTCCGCTTCTTCCATGATGATGGTCAGAAGGGTGTTCACTAGATTGCGAAGCTCCTCTACATCATCCTGCAATTGCACCATCTCTCCATTGAGTTCTTCTTGTCGTCTTTCCGCTGTCACTCCGGCCATGCTCATCCCATCTGAGGAATTACTTCCTCGGCGAGCCATCCATTCGCGCAAGCATATAATGTTTGAGAATAACAGAAACCCAGCGCGCGTATTTTGGTAGTGTTTCAAATTATGCGCGGGCGAAACCGTTACCGCGCGGCCACACACGCCAAACTATTCAATACGAGTTTGCGTAAAAACTGAAAATCTTCATCTGCGCGCGTAAACGCGCGAATATTCTCATTTCCAAGCCACGCCTTGGCTTGTTTCTGAGTACCGTTGGAGAGGCAGCGTGATCCTAGGGGGCGGCCCCTCTCCTCGACTTTGGGGCTAATGCCCACCTACTCGGGGTTGTTTTCCTTCCACTCCACGAGTTGTTCAATGGTCCAACCGTTCGACTTGTAGCCAAGAAGAGTCTCATCCGGCCAATCCGGTAGTTGCTCCCTCGCTTCTATGAGCCACTCCTGCTCGGAACCTGGCGGAGGTGCCTGTTCGGGAAGCGGAGCGTCGGCTGGGACCTCCTGCCCGTGAGGTGAGAATGGACTTTCCTGACCAGTTGCCGGTGCTGCAGCGGAACTCGGGGTTGAGTCGAGCATCTGGGTAGCAATCGCCTCGACCTCCTCCCACTCCTCTTCATCATCCCACTCGTCCTTCTGGCGCATGAATAGGGCGGCGACTGCGACCGCTACACCCAAGGCTAGGATGGCGAGGATGCCGAAGATGATCCCGCCCGAGCTCGACGAGAACAGCCCGCCCTCACTCTCTTCCCTCTTCACGTCGATTTGTGGATTGATGATGGTGAGCCGGGCCGGGTCATCGTCCCACATGATGTAGAGGTCCGGCTTGCCGCTGTCCCACGCCTCCCAGGTAAAACCGACCACTCGCTTGTTTGAAGGGGCCAAGTTCTCGATGACATGACTGTCGTAGTGCTGAAGCGTGCCATCATCCAACTCCTCTACAAGGGTCACATTGACACTCCCCATCGTCGTTCCATTATTTCGAATTGTCACCTGAATGAAGACGTCATCTGCGACATCTGGATTCAGCGAGTCGATTTCAACCTTCGACACCTCTGGCATGAAGACTCGAATGATGATGCGAGGCGAGCGTGGAATATCAGCGGTACCTTCGCCGAACAACTCGTTGCCGGCGAGGTCAGCGCCCTCCAACCAGATGGCTACTTGGTCACCCTCCCGCAACTCGAAACCGTTGGCGGGTGTCATATTAATCAGTGCCGAGTAAATCCAAATTTCACCAATGTTGGATTCATATCCAACAGAAGAGGTTCCACCAGAGTCGGGTAGATTCAGTCCACCTCTGAGGTAAACCCAATGAATGACCAGTGGGGTCTCGGGCATGCCACCGGACTCCAGCACATTCACCCTGACCTCCACCTCTGTCATTCGGTCGGTCTCGATGCTGCTGAGTACACCAGCCGGGAACTCCGGCACCGGTGGCGTACTGTCTATTGCAAGGGTGATACCCGTGTGAGTTAGTGAGCTACCCTGACCGGGCACGTGTAGGATGTCTATGGTGAGGGGGAGGGAGTTCGTCGAGGGGTATCCTACGGGGACGGTCATAGTGGTGTTGAAGTAGGCCTCAACCAGGTCCACCGTAACATCCGAGATTATCCCGTTTGCCACCATTGCGGCGTAGAGTTGCACTCCGTCAGGAATCGCTGGCAGGGGCGCTCCTGAGCCGGCGTAGACCACCGTTCCTGTGAGCGCAAAGATGTCCCCCTTTCCTAGGTACAACTTGCTGTCGTTAGATTCAGAAAGAGGCTCGGAGAGGTCGTGCAGCATGTCGATCACAACTGTGAGGTCATTGTCCATCTTCCATCTGAGGTCGCCGATGTTGTTGACATTCGCAACTGTCTGAGTGTCGTCCACAATGTGGATGGATGGCATCAACCAGTTGCCGGCAAACGCCTCTGGGAATGCCCATTCGAGTTCAAAGGTAACTTCAATCGTGCTGGCGGTTTCACTTAGGGAACTCATCGAGACATCTGACACGATGACAAAGCCACCAAACGGTACGGTGGCAGTACCCTCGCGCGGGTCGATGTGAATCTCTCCAGCCGGTGCTGATGACTGTCCTGCGAGGTAGATGATGACGTCATCCAAGGTGTGGATTCCGTTTTCATCCTCGATTCCTATCGTGATGATATGACTCTGACCGACGAGCAGGTGGTCGTTCACCGTATCCAAACCGTATTCATTTTCGAGAAGTGTGGTTGGGGCGTCCATTCCGATGACCATCGTCGCCTTATCTGAATCGATTCCGGCTGAGCCTGCTCCCTCGAAGGGATGGCTCGCCCAGTCAGTGCCAGTAAGGTAGAGGCTGGCTCGGCCGTTTGCAGGCACTCCCGTGACATCGATTCCAGAGAAGGTAATCTGTTGTTCCTTTGACAAGCCGGCCATAGAGACTGGTCTGGTGACCGTCTGGTACTCGTTCTCTTGAGCAATCCCATCACCATCGTCATCGACTCCCTCTCTCCAGTAGTGTAGGGTCAAGTCCTCTCCCAATGCCTCACCGTCCGAGATGGTGACGCTGACCTGCAAAGGTGTGAATGGGTCCCAAACATGTCCGTTCGCATCGAGCAGACCATTGCTTGTGAGAACTTGGAAGATTTCTGCTACTGGAGGGGTGACATCCGAGAAGACCTCCACCGTGTCCATCGGCCCAGTAACATCCTCAGTTCCGAACGAACCACTAGCCGGTCCGACACGCACGATTCGAGGAATGAGGGTGCTCATCGAACTGTCCTCAGGCAAGGTCAGGGTGCCGCTGAATGAGCCGTTGTCATGGCTCCCCATCGGGAAATCTGTGCCGCTGAAGTCAACTCCGACAGAGTAGCCGTCGGTAAGTGGCCGCTTGTCCGAGGAGTCTTGGAATCGCACGGTCCCACTGATGCTGACCTCTGAGCCACCCTCGGCGTAGAAGTCCCTGTTGGGGTCGATTGTGATGATGCGGTCAAACTGGTCCCGCACCTCAAACGAGTCGATCTGAAGGTCATTCTCTATGGCGTTCTTGCCGGGGCCTCCCGAGAGGGCGAAGGCTGGGGAGAGGCCGACCCCACTTGCGTTCACAGCCTGCGAGGTCCAGTCGATGTCGTCGACGTCATCGATCAACCAGGGGATTTCAAACTTCCATGTGACAACCCAATTCGTCCCATCATGAGTTACACTCGAGGAGGGGAGTAGTTCAATGATGGCGGTTCCGTTGCTCGTGAAGGTGCCTCCGGATAGGAGGTCGGTGACCTGCCAGCGGATGGTCTCTCCACCGGTTGCATCGCCGCTGAGCGAAATCTCAGTGATTAGGTCATCATCTGTCAGGTGGTCGTGCTTGGTAACAATCTGATAGACCTCTCCTGCCGGATACATCGTTCCTGCTGGGACGCTGAAAGGTAGGTTCTCAATCATCCTCTCATGGATGATTCCGCCGTCAAGGCCGACGGCTCCCTTGTCGGCGAGGAAGGTTAGCGGGATGTCTATTGAGGTAGGGATTGAGCCGACCAGTTGGCTGGCGTGATAGTCGTAGAGTTGCTGGCCGAGGCCGCTGACGTTCTCTGTCAGTTCATAGCCGATTGTGATACTCAGGATGTCAACCTCAAGATTCTGAATTGAAGAGATGTCAAATTCCAATGTTCGCCATGACCTGCCGGTGCTCGGGTCGACATAGTCTGCAGGGGACAAGTCTAGTGTCGAGGCGAAGTTGGTCAATGATAGGGTGAGGATGCCAGAACCGCCTGAACCCAGGGTGGCCGTGCTGGAATCGACTCCTATGGAAAGGGGGCTAGCAAGAGTCATGGCCGGCAGGAACGTGATTGCGCCGCTCTTGATGGTCGAGCCGTCCGGAACGAGTACCGTGATACTGTCAGTGCCGTTTGTGGTGCTTAGAGAGGCGGTCGTTGTTCCAGCCGCATTTGTCGTCCCGTCAGTCGAGTGAATGAGACTCTGCCAACCGAAGTTACCGAAGTTCGGGTTCTGCGGGAACTGCCAGTCCACTGTCCCATCATCTGTGACATCGATCTCCGGATTTAGTGCTGGCTGCACCATATCGCCATTCGCCTGAGCCCATTGTAGGTGACCGTTTGGGGCGATGATGAGGCGTACGCCAAATCCGGGTTCGCGGTTCGGGAATAAAATCGTGGTACCGAGTGCCCCGGTTCCGATGAAGTTGGAGTCGCTGTCAATCAACTGGACGGTTACACCCTGTCCCGCTCCGGTGATGTTCACCTTGTCGACAGGAGCGGTTGAGAAGACGAAATCAGACGAAATCACTGCAGGTGAGGGGCCTGTGTTGGTCCAATTCCCATTCGTGAGTGTCAGATTGCTGCTTAGTGACCACATGTTTCCAATAGTGCTGCCACCGCTGAAGTAGCGTGTCGAGCCGCAGTGAATCTGGCTCACTAATGGGGTTACGAACGGGTCGGAGGTTTCGAGATGAATTCTAATCTTGATTGCCGGGTATGTATCTCGGTCGATTCCGGCGAGTGTCGTTGGAAGGAGGACATTGGAATAGCCATCCAGCGGGTTTCCCGCCGTATCTGTGATGCTCGCTGTAACAGAGGTGTTTACCGGTACGGTGGCATCAACATCGAGGAATCCGAGGCCAAGGCTAGGAACGGTGATAGCCGGGCTGAGCCAGTCGCCAGAATTCTCAAAGTAGTCGACTTCGACACCGATTTCGTCGAGATACCAGCCGTCGTATGTGACCGAGCCGTCGGTCGCAAAAATGAACTTGAATTGAACGGAACTGCCCTGATATTGGGTGAGGTTTCCGGTTTTGGTTTGCCATGTCGTGGTTGCCTGGCCACAAGTGCCAGACCCACGCCCGTTGAACACCGCCAAGCCGGCTAAACTGTGACTGGCGAAGGTGCCGATCGTCCCATCGTACCAAGTGCTGGTCTGACCGGGGCCAGTCACGGACGGGTCAAATTGGGTGAATGTGCCATTGTTGACGGAGATGAAGACGGCACCTCCATCGTAATTGCTCTCGGCACACATCCAGTGGTCGAAGGTTAATCGGGCACTCGCCCCCGCTGGAATGTTGTATACAGGAGTCAGCAGTTCAGTGTCCATGTTGTTCACATAACTGCTGTCGGGTAATGTCGCAAAGCCGTAGACTCCACTAGACCAACTACCCGGCCCCGAGGTCGCAGTTGGGCTCAACTGTCCATAGTCCCACTCCTCAGATGCTGAGCCGACGTTGGTAACACCCCAACCGCCCGGGGGGAAACTCGGAGAGTCCTCGAAGCCGTAGGTGTCGAGAAGACCGCCCTGTCCGATGAGGAGATAGGACCAGTCATCGACGGTGTTGGTCGCATGGTTGGCGAGATAGTGGAAGGCAGAGCCCGAATTTGCCAACGGGTTGTCGTAGTAGGAGGTGGAGTTGTTGCCGGCACTTGAGAGGATCTGAATCCTGTCGAGCGTCACGCCCTCAAGGTTGTCGAGTGTCCCACCGTTGTTGATGATGCTGTCCACTTCGACGACATAGCGCAGGTATACCGGACTCTGTCCGACATAGGTCGTCGGAATAGTTAGGTCGAGGTTGATGAAGCCGTTCGTCTCATCTCCGTAGGTGGTGGTACCAACCGTATACCCGTTCCCCGGTATCGGACCTGTCCGTCCGGCACAAGTGGAGGTCGTGGCGTTTGAGCCGCTTGACAGGTCTTCCCAGGTGTTGTTGTTCAGAGACATCTCGATGCAGAGGTTGTCCCAGACTCCTCCCTCAAGGTCCCACTCAAGCCGAGTTCGAAGAATCGGGTTTCCGCTGGTCGCTGAGAGGTTCAGAGGGTTGACCTGCAATGCACCGTAGGTATTTGCCGTGTATGTACAGGTTCCTGTCATCGCGTAGCAGCCGTGGTGGAAGTAGCCGACTGCACTCCCTTGGTTGGTGATGGTCAGGTTGTCGATGAAGACTCCCGGCCTGATGGTGCTGGCCGGATCGGTCCACAGTTGAAGACGGAACTGGATGGTGGTGGCGTTCGAGATGCCGGTCAGATTGTCCAACTCGAATACTGGATGTTGCCAGCCGGAGTGTGCGACCTTGGCCCAGACAGGGAAGCCGTGGCTCCCATTGGCGGATTGGTTCGCTCCAGAGGGGGCGGTGGCGTTTGGAGAGATGGTGTTGGTGTAACCCGCAGTTAGCGGCGAGAACCAAGTCCAATTCCCGTTGTCGAGCCGATACTCAAGCCACGCCCCATCCATGTCACCGTTGGTGTTGCTCGGGGTGTGCAGGTGGTACCAGAGGTCAAACTCAAAGGTGAAGTTTGAGATTGGTGATGGCAGATTCAATGCCGTGCTGGCCAGCCATGAGTTGCTGCCAGCCGGGATTCCACCATTCGGATTGGTCCCAACCGCAAGAATTCCTTCGCTCGGTGTTGCGGGAATCGTCCCGTTTGTCACGGTGTTTCCGCCGTTTGAGGCGGGAGTTCCCGAATAGTTCAACTCGGTCGGAATCCAGTTGACTGCAGAGCTGCCACCGGTCGTGAACGCAGTCGGGAGTTGATACGATGGCGGACTGTTGAAGTGGTCGACATTTCCGAAGGAGCCGTTCGTGTCGAGTGACAGCATCTCGTCGAAATGGGTCCAAGTGGTGTCGGCAAATGTTCCTGAGGAGAAATTCGCATTGGCGGTGACGCCGTCCCAACCGCTTCCGTTGCCGATGACAGGCATCACATCAGCGTCGACATTGAGCCAACCGTCGAGAATGGTTGCATTGCCAGGGACTTCCCATGCATCTACGACTCTGGTGTTTCCAGTCGAGGAGATGGTGCTGGGGCCGGAATAGCCGGCGATGTCCGCCGCGCTGAGTGGCATCAACACCATCAGAAGCAGGATACCGATTGCAACTCTATGTTTAGACTGCCCTCGTTTCATGGCGCCGCCTCGGTAACGACGGCGACGTGGCGAAGTCCTTCAAACCTCCCGCCCGCGCGCGAACGCTCACATGTGCGAGAAACGCCTGAACTTTTCGTTGTCAGAGCTATCCATGTGGCGACTTTCAACGATGAAGTGAGAACAACGGTTCCAATCAGAATTGGTATGTCAGTGGCAACTTGCAACCGTTGTAAACAGAGCCACTGGCGAGAATTGAACTCGCGGCCTACGCCTTACCAAGGCGTCGCTATACCTCTAAGCCACAGTGGCGGCGAGCCGGTCGAGCC
>Ga0208879_1001273_pt1 | contig 24072 bp, 18 predicted proteins | sample Knorr_S15_td_Bot_FD_185605 | JGI IMG/M metagenome (GOLD analysis project Ga0208879, IMG submission 185605) | Marine microbial communities from Southern Atlantic Ocean transect - Knorr_S15_td_Bottom_ad_5009_LV_A (SPAdes) (version 2) | ecosystem: Environmental > Aquatic > Marine > Oceanic | place...
AAGCTCCTTTAGAAACCTTAGAAGTCGACAATACAGTTCGAGATTCACAAATTAAGCGTTTAGATGAAATGCGTACATCTCGCGATGAAGCTAAAGTTCAGCAAGCTTTAAAGGCTATTACTGAATCTTGTAGTACAGGAAAAGGAAATTTACTAGCTTTAGCAGTAGAAGCAGCGCGATGTAGAGCTTCGCTTGGTGAAATCTCTGATGCTTGTGAAAGTGTATTTGGTAGATACCAAGCTAAAATACGTTCAATTGCAGGAGTATATTCTATGGAAATAGCAGACAACAAAGCTTTTAAAAGAGCACAAGAACTCGCCAACAAATTTGCCGAAATCGAAGGCCGTAGACCGCGTATTATGGTAGTAAAGATGGGGCAAGATGGTCACGATAGAGGTGCAAAAGTAGTCGCAACTTCTTTTGCCGACCTAGGTTTTGATGTTGATATTGGTCCCCTCTTCCAAACCCCTAAAGAAGCGGCCAAACAAGCCGTTGAGAACGATGTTCATATTTTAGGTGTTTCTTCGCTGGCTGCAGGACATAAAACACTTGTTCCACACGTTATAGCAGAACTAAAAGCTTTGGGTAGAGAAGATATTATGGTGGTTGCGGGTGGTGTAATTCCAGCTCAAGATTACGACTATCTATTTGATGCAGGTGTTGCTGGAGTATTTGGACCTGGAACGGTAATCGCTGAAGCGGCAGCTCAGATATTAGAAATCATGATTGATAATTGTAAATAGTCCTATGAAAAAAATTCTCTTCCTTTTAGCCATTGTTTCATCTACACTAGCACAAGCACAAAGTACCCGTAATGATAGCTACTCTACTTTAGGTACTATAACTAGCTTCAAGGATATACCTTTTGGAATTAGTCTGTATACAATAGGTAGAAATGAAAAATTTGGTTTTTTCACCGAACTTAAATGGAATCGTCTAAGTTTTGACAATGACTATTCGTTTGAAGGTTATCCATTAGCATCCGACACATTGCGTAACGCAAGCTTCATTAGCAATGAAAACATGGTGAAGATGATTAATTTCGGTACTGTATTCAACCCTCAAGCATTCGGAATTATGGAATGGGATTTTGTAGACATCGATATTTGTTTGGGTATAGGATATATGCAGAACTTCCGTTATAAGTTCTATAACGACACAAATGGCATAGAAGAAGGTGACGATCAAAGTGCTTCTGACCCTCTGGGGAATTATTATGTTATCAATTACAATGACCATGGCTTGAACCTAAACATTGGCACAAACCTCTCCTTTCAAGGAAAACCTTATATGATACATATTGGCTATGACCTTAAACCCAAGGCTCTTGCTTTAGGTTTTAATTGGAAAGTGAAGTAGAAGGTACACTAGAAGAACCGTATATTGTCAATACTTTCCGTAAATTTGCAAAAACAAAGAAGCACATGAAAACAGTGTTAATTGCAATAGCTTTATTAGGACTTGGAGTAGCTGGAATAGCCATAAAAATATGGGCAAAAAAAGACGGTGAATTTGAAGGTACTTGTGCCAGTAATAATCCTTTAATAACCAAAGAGGGTGAGCCTTGTGGATTTTGTGGCGCTGAACCCGAAGAGCAGTGTAAATCTGAAGAAATAGCTAGCTAGTATTTCTCTTCCTCTATGAATCTATGAGTCTACTCTGCGTATCTCTGTGGAAGAGTAGGTTTGGCGAGATATAAGCTGCAGAGCAATCTCAACTTAACAACACCCCTATAATCCCCTCAAGAAGATAATTTTGTTTTACTAAAACTCAGTGTATAAACCTTTTAGGACTTCACGACTACTGAATAATATTAACCTCCATATGTAGATGGATATCAAATTTCACCTTGATAGAAGCCTGAATATCTAGGGCTAATTTATAAATATCAGCTCCTTTAGCATTATCATAGTTCACCAATACTAAGGCTTGTTTTTCGTGAACACCATAGTCATCGATACGCTTTCCTTTCCAACCCGCTTTTTCTATAAGCCATCCAGCTGGCACTTTTACTTTCATCTCATTTACTGGATAGCATGGAACTTCTGGATATGCTTTTTGAATAGCTTCAAAAGTAGATTTTAGGATTACAGGATTCTTAAAGAATGATCCTGAATTCCCTATTTCCTTAGGGTTTGGGAGTTTTGACTCTCGGATATAGATTACTGCTTCACTAACATCTTTTGGTGTAGCTTCAGTAATCTGCCTATCATTTAACACCTCTTTTATTGCGCCATAAGTTGTGTTTACAAGAGCCTCATTTGACAATTGAAGAGTTACCGATAAAATGATAAATTCTCCTTTGCGTTTATTCTTAAAAACAGATTCTCTATAAGCAAATTCACACGAAGTATTATCGAAAATATGAATCTCTTCACTCTCAATATGAAATGCTTCAAGCTCGACAAATACATCTTTAAGCTCTACTCCATAAGCTCCAATATTTTGCATTGGAGCTGTCCCTACATTACCAGGTATTAAGGATAAGTTTTCTATTCCGTTGTAGCCATGATTTAAAGTCCACATAACGAATTCATGCCAATTCTCTCCTGCTTGAGCTTTTATCAATCCATTGCCCAAATCTGCTATTCCTTCAATAGCTACATGAATCACCAAACCCTTATAATCTCCACATAAGAGGATGTTAGAGCCCCCACCTAAAAACAATTTAGGCAAATCGAGAAACTCAGGTTCGGCAAGAATCTTTCTTAATTCTGACGTGGATTGTACAAGTGCAAAATAGTCTGCTTTGCAATCGATCCCAAAGGTATTATGTGATTTTAAAGAATAGTTTTCAAATATACGCATGCTCAAATATAGTATTTATTGTAAGTTGAATTGAAAGTTTCCGCAAGATGAATTAATTATCTTTCAATAAATAAAATTAAAATGATATGCCTAAATTTTTATGTCTATTAAGAGGAATTAATGTTTCGGGACACAAGCTTATAAAAATGGCTGAACTAAAGGAACTCTTAAATTATGAAGGGTATAAAAATGTACAAACATACATACAAAGTGGAAATATCATTTTAGATTCTATTCTACATACTAAAGAAGAACAGTCTACGGCTGTAGAAAAATTGTTAAAAGAAAAATATGGCTGGGATATACCCTGTATTGTACTAGAAGAAGCAGATTTAAAAGAAATCTTAGAACTCAATCCTTACAAAAATATAAGCACAAAAAAGGCCACTCTGCCATATGTCTGCCTTCCAAAGGGTGAATTAACGGAAATCGAAAAAAACTTACTAAACGAACTTAATTTTGATGGAGAGCATTTTACAACAACAACAAAAGCTATTTACCTCTACAGTATATTAGAACTTAATAAATCTAAACTCAGTAATAATTTCTTCGAAAAGAAACTCAAGCGCAGCTGCACTTCTCGAAATTGGAGAACACTAAATAAACTTAATGATATGATAGGCAGCACCTAGTAAAACAAATTTAAACTGATAGTGCCAACTAAGATAGAGGGGTTTCTATGTTGAATGTAAGCTAAAGCAGGCTATCCACTAATTTTTCTATACTCATACCTTCAGCTTCAGCTTTATAATTCCGAACAACTCTATGGCGTAATATTGGTAGAGCCACTGCTTGAACATCTTCAATATCAGGTGAGAACTTCCCATTGATTGCAGCATGAGCTTTTGCAGCAATAACTAAAAACTGAGATGCACGTGGCCCTGCTCCCCATGATAAATACTTCTTCACTGATTCGGTAGCTGAATCGCTCTCAGGACGAGTTTTAGTCACTAATTTAACTGCATACTCAACCACATTATCTGCAACAGGGATTTGGCGGATTAACTCCTGAATATTTAATATTTCTGTAGCTGACAACACCTTACTCACAGAAACCTCTGTATTAGAAGTAGTACTTTTCACAATCTGTACTTCTTCTGAAAAAGAAGGATAATCAACTTTTAGATTAAACATAAATCTATCTAACTGTGCTTCTGGCAAAGGGTATGTCCCTTCTTGCTCAATCGGGTTTTGCGTTGCTAGAACAAAGAAAGGCTTATCTAAAATATGTTGATGTCCAGCAGCAGTAACCGAACGCTCTTGCATAGCTTCCAATAAAGCTGCTTGAGTTTTCGGAGGAGTACGGTTAATCTCATCTGCTAAAATTACATTTGAGAAAATCGGTCCTTTAATAAATTTAAAATTTCTGTTTTCATCTAATATTTCAGCGCCAATAATATCAGAAGGCATTAAATCGGGTGTAAATTGTATACGAGAAAAGTTTAGCCCTAAAGAATCGCTGATTGTTTTAACCAAAAGGGTTTTAGCCAAACCTGGCACTCCTACTAACAATACATGACCTCTACAGAATATAGAAAGTATTAGATGCTCCACAACCTTATCTTGCCCAACAATAACTTTGGCAATTTCATTTTTAAGCCTTAGAAATTGAACCTTTAAATTTTCTAAATCTTGTACTGAGGTATTCTTATCTGACATAATTATTTTTTTACCCAATTGTATTGAAATAACAATGATGAAAAGTCTTCGTTAAGGCGAACATATGTTTTTTCTAAGGATGAGTTTATCCATGCAGAAATAGTTTCATCCTTTTTATGCTCAAGGGCTAAATCGCGAATTTTCTTATAATCATCCATTAAATTTGCTTTATGAGCACTCGTTTTATCTAATAACAAATAGACTCTGTAAGCTTCTTTACCATCTTCCATTTTCACATATGAAGGCTCAGATATGTCTCCAACTTTAAGATTTTCTACTTCAATTTTAACCGAATTATCTAATTCATGCAATTCAAAAACACTGGTTCCAGTGTTCATATTAATGAGCTTCCCCCCATTAAATTTAGTCGCCTTATCATCTGAATGAGTTGTAGTAGCCATTTCAAATGTTAAATCGCCTCCTAAGACAGAATCTCGCACTGCAATTAAAATGTCTTTGGCATTTTTCAAGTCAATAGGAGAAATTTTTGGTGACATTAATATATGGCGAATATCTACTTCATCTGCTCTACGCTCTTCCATAAGAGCAATATGATATCCATATTCAGTTTCAAATACATCAGAAATTTCACCATCTTCTAAACTGAACATTACAGCTTCGAACTCTTTCACAAACTTGCCTCGTTTGATACTGGTGTACAAACCACCATTTCTTGAAGACCCTGGGTCTTCAGAGTATAAGATAGCCATGGTAGCGAAACTTTCACCCTTAATTACGCGCTCTTTCAGTTTCTCAAGCTTCTGCTTGGTCTCCTTAATAGCTTGTTCGCTAGGAGGAGGTAGCTTTAAGATCTGAGCTACTTCAACCGTTTCATTTATCTCTGGGAGACTATCAACATGAAAGGTTTTAAAATGACTTCTTACTTCTGCTGGGGTAATCGTAACAGAAGAGGTGATGTCATAACGAACTCTTTGAATGATTAATGAGTTCTCTATGGGCTCAAACATCTCTTCTTTAATTTCGTATATCTTTTTATCGAAATATTTCTCTAACTGGTCTTCACCTCCGAGCTGATTGATGAAATTAGATAGACGAGAGTTTATCTCATTATTTACTTCAGATTCAGAAATTATAATACTATCTAATACCGCTTGATGAAGCATTAATTTCTGGAATAACAAATCTTCAAATACCTGAGTACGCATTGCAGAGTCAACTTCCAATCCTTGAGCCTGGTATTGTAAAACTTGTTGTTCTACATCAGATCTAAGAATTATATTACCTCCTACTACACCTGCTATACCTTCTATGGTAACTTGTGCAGTTAACACTTGAGTTAACATGAATAAAGCGAACGCAAATATTACTTTCATATTAATAAATTTCAAATTGTTTAGATTTCTTAGCATCTTCCAGTAGTTTATGCTGTATAACTCCCACTGTCTTTAGCTTTCTTTGGTTCAGCAAGATACTTTTTATTTGCTCCTCTACATACTCCAAAGGAGCAATTTCTCCTTGCTCTTTCACATCCATTAGGCGTACCAAATAGACATGTAACGCATCTTCAAGAGTCATCGTATTATTTCTCATCGATAAAGCTGAAATATTAAATTCTGAGGGGAACACGTTCTCAAAATCCTTCCAAGTAATCCACTCAGTGGGATTATTATAAAAACGTTTAGCATATTGATGACTGTAAGATTCTATTTTCTCAGTATCAAATGTATCCTCGTTAAAGAGCCAGTGTTCAATGGAATCTAATTTGGGTGCCATGGTACTAACTTTCACAAAAACAACCTTCACTATTTTAGTCCCTAATAAATAATCGTCGGTATGTTGATCGTAATACATCTGTAGATCACTTTTTAAAACGAGTGTATCCAACTGCTGCTGTATCAGTTTTTGCTCGTAGGCATGAATCAGTAAAGATCGCCTATAAGCCTCCAGTCTCTTCTCTATTTCAAGTTCATTTTGATTGATATTCAAAACTGCTTTTTGTAGGAGTAATTCTTCTTGAGCCCAATTTTGAATATACTGCTGGATAATTGCTGTACTATCTACAGAAGATAAATTTGCAGTTTGTAATGATTTTACTTCTGACTCATACAAATACGCATCGCCTAGTCTAGCAAGTAAAATGTCGTCTGTTCTTTGGATAAAAGAACAAGACGACACCAATACTATGATCAATATGTAATAAAAAAAATTTATCACTTCATGAAATTTATTTGAATTCTGTAGTATACGTACCACCGTACCATTCAAAGATAAGATCTTTTGACGAACCAATGCTATTCACGGCATTTCTGAATGCTATATTAAAATGACCTTTAAAAACAGGCGTTTTAACCTCTTCTACAATATCCAAATCACTCAAACGATTTGTCTTAACTAAATCTAAAACGTAATCATTAATAGTGACATCATATTTAGCTTTCAAGTCTGCCATCCATTCCATCTCCAAGAAATCTTGGTAATCTGAAGTTATCAATCCCTTAGCCTCATTTAATGCTTTTACTTGAGGTTCTATGACAGACTCAATATAAACTACTTTTACATTATTGTTATCGTGTATAAGATCCGATACACCTACACTCCATTTAACCTGATCTACAAACGTGTTTTCACCTTTTAAGAATAGACCGGATTTAACATCCATATTTAAAGGTGACTTTTTATTGACTTTAGCTTGAATCTTTTCAATATCAATATTCCCTTTATTCAATTTCTTGTACACCTTGCAAGCAATAGACTCATTTAAACAATTTATCACTTGTGCCTGCACTCGGGTATCCCACATGTAATTTTGCTTATTTGCTTGGTAAAAAGAATTTAAGCCAGTCGTATCCTTTACTGCTTTAGTCCAGATATTTTGATCCGTTAACTCAAACAATAAAATACCATCTCTATATTCTTCCATCAACAATCGGAAATCGTTGTGTTTATTTTCAAGATTGGAGTTTTCGTAGGCTACAACTTCATTTTCTGACCAAGTTGCAAAGGCTTTATTCACCAATAACGAAGTCTCCGTTTTCTTATTCATTCTACGAGCCGACTTTAATAAGTAAGCGGCAAAATCTGCTTGCGTATACTTTAATCCATCTAAAATGAATACCGTTCCTCTTAGCTCATCTAAATGATCTTCAACTAGATATTTACCAGTAAAGAAGTCAGCATCAATAATTTTTATCAAATCATTAACAGCAGATGCATAAGCTACAAATCCGTACTCTTTTTTTAATTTATTAACTAAAGAAGTGCGTTTCACCTGAGCTCTACTATCTTTCTCTACTTTCTTTTTAATCTCCGCCTTCTCTTCATCAAAAGTCCCAAGACCTTTTTTATCGATTAGCTTGATGATATGCCATCCGTATGGCGTTTCTATAGGGCTTGAAATATCACCTGTATTGACTAAAGAAAAAGCAATATCTTCAAATGCTTCAACCATTCTGTTTGTACCAAACCAAGGTAGCTCTCCACCTTTAGCTGCATTATTTTTATCATCAGAATATTGCTTTGCCATTTCTGCAAAATCAGCAGACTCTACATTAATTTTCTGATAAATTTCATCAATTTTTTGCTTAGTAATGGCTTTTTCTTGCTCCGAAGATTGACCAACTTTACTCGGGTATTTCACCATAATATGAGCCGTTTTCACTTCACCACGAGAGTCACGCTTATCGGTAACCTTTAAAAAGTGATAACCGAAACGCGAACGAATAATCTCAGACACTTTTCCTATAGCAGTAGAGAATGCAGCATTTTCGAATGGATAAACCATATACAAAGCACTGAAGTAACCCAGATCACCAGCATTTTCTTTAGCCGATGGGTCTTGAGAATATGTTCTTGCAGTCTGAGCAAAATCAGCTCCATTAAGAATGTCTATTCTCAATTCCTGAATCGTTTTATAAGCCTTTAAGGTATCTGCAGGAGCAGCATCTTCTACAACAGAAATAAGAATATGAGAAGCTTTAACCTCAGTTTTCAAGCGCTCATATGCCTCAAGAACTAACTTCTCTCCCGCTTCATTGTCAACAAGGTAAGGAGTTGCCAATTGTTTTCTGTAGCCTGCTAATTCCTTAATGAAAGAAGGTACGGTATCCATACCTAAAGCTTCAGCTTCCTTAACTTTCAATTTGAAATTCACAAATAACTGAACATACTCATCCAAGGTTTTTGGATCGAGCTCTTCACCTACTTTTCTGTTTTTGTTGTAGATGCTTAAAAAATCATCTACACTAACTTGCTCATCACCTACAGTAAGTAGTGTTCTGTTAGAAACTTGAGCAAAAGAATTTATACTAATAGTTGCTATTGTCAGCAAACAAAGGATTTTTTTCATCTTCTAAAAAATATGATTTTACTTTCTACTGTAATTTGGGGCTTCGCGAGTAATGGTAACATCATGCGGATGCGACTCGGTAACTCCAGCACTTGTGATTCTCACAAACTGTGCCTTATCTTGTAAAGTCTGAATATCTTTTGCACCACAGTATCCCATACCAGCACGTAAGCCACCAATAAACTGATACATGACTTCGGCTAGAGATCCTTTATAATCTACACGACCAACAATACCTTCTGGTACTAATTTTTGCACATCGTCTTCTACATCCTGGAAATAACGATCTTTAGAACCCGCTTTCATAGCATCAATAGATCCCATTCCGCGGTAAGCCTTATACTTACGTCCTTCATAAATAATGGTCTCTCCAGGAGATTCCTCTGTTCCGGCTAATAAAGAACCTAACATCACCGAATCGGCACCTGCAGAAATTGCTTTAACAATATCACCTGTGTAACGAATACCACCATCGGCAATAATAGGAACGCCGGAACCTTTAATAGCCTCGGCAACCATCATAACAGCAAATAATTGAGGAACACCTACACCCGCTATAACACGAGTAGTACAGATTGAACCAGGACCTATACCGACCTTAACTCCATCGGCTCCAGCCTCTACTAAGTATTTTGCAGCTTCAGCCGTGGCAATATTACCCACAACTACATCTAAATTACTGTACTTAGCTTTTATGGTTTTTAAAGTATCTACCACTCCTTTAGTATGCCCATGTGCTGTATCAACAACTACAGCATCTACACCAGCATTAACTAAAGCATCAACCCGATCCATTACATCGGCTGTAACGCCAATACCTGCAGCAACTCTAAGTCTACCATACGTATCTTTGTTTGCATTGGGCTGAACGCGAACTTTTATTATATCTCTGTAAGTAATCAATCCAACTAAGACATTGTTTTTGTCTACTACAGGAAGTTTTTCAATTTTATGTTTTTGAAGAATCTCTTCGGCTTGAGCCAAACTTGTATTCTCTTTGGTAACAATTAAACCATCTTTGGTCATCACATCTTCTACTGATAAGGTATTGTCTTTGATGAAACGCAAATCTCTATTGGTTACAATACCCGTTAATTTACCTTCTGTGTCAACTACAGGAATTCCTCCAATGCTAAACTCCTTCATCATGCGTTTTGCATCGGCAACTTTAGCCGAATTAGACAAAGTAACAGGATCTAATATCATTCCTGATTCTGCTCTTTTTACCGAACGAACTTCTTTAGCTTGAGCAGCAATGCTCATATTCTTGTGCAAGACTGCAATACCACCTTCACGAGCAATAGCAATAGCCATAGCCGACTCCGAAACCGTATCCATAGCTGCAGATATAATTGGAGAGTTTAAAGTAATGTTTCTTGAAAATTTTGATGTGATATTCACATCGCGCGGTAAGACTTCTGAATAAGCTGGAACTAATAATACATCGTCGTAAGTTAATCCCTCGCCGATGAATTTTCCTGTAGAATGGTTGTCCATGTAGAATGCAATTTTAGATGATAATTGCGAGCAAATATACTAAAATTAGACTGCTTAACTAATGATAATGATAAAGGACTATTTATTAATTCTTTTCCGAATGGTTCCATCATCAAAAATATCTATTACTTGTCCTTTATAATTCTGTGACACTTCCCTACCTAGAACATCTATGGTTTTAACAATTGTTTTTTTGTTTTATTAATTTCTTCTATACCAATACCAGCCACTACAAAACTATCTGCCGTACTAATGATCTCTCCACAATAGGGTGCTTAACTCTACCTGATACCCTCCATTGTTTTCAAAAGTCAGTTCTGGGCTTTGTAGGTTACTACTTTCTCCTGTAGAGAACCACCAGTTCAACTCATTTACTTGTGTTCCTGTATTCTCAAAAATTATATCTCCAGGACTTCCTTCGTCTATAAGCTCAGAACTTATATTTAATTCCGGATAAACAGAATAGCCTTCGCAATCGGCTCCCATAAACCAAGTACATTGCAAAAGGCTGCCTATTAAAGAAAAATCGTACAGAAAGCCCGCCATTAAAAACGTTATCTCTCCTGCATTTTCTATAATCTCTAAATCCATTAAAGACAACTCTATCTGGTTAGAAACAAAACCTCGATAAGCTCTTTCCCAAACCAAACCTGTATTCATATTGTATTTTAAGAGTCTACTCTCGTAAACTGAATTGGGGTCTATTGGAGGAAGGTTGTACTGATGAAACAAACAATAAACATCTTCTCCGATAATTTTTAAATCTAAAGGGTTAAAACTATTTTTTTGTTCAGAAACATATAGAGTGTTTATTAGTTCTCCATTTTGATTGAGCAGTACTAAGTTAAACTCTCTAAATACTTGAGTGCTTTCTGGTGTAACAGCATTTCCGTATGCTAAAATTATTAGGCTATCGGAATAGGTTTTGGCAATACCCCATGAATTTTGATAATTACCTCCAAAAGTTTGTTCCCACTCTACATTACCCACACTATCAATTTTTACCAGCAGCGAATTCCATGTGTGGTAGCGCCCGCCACTCAGTAAATAACCCCATCCGAAGTCGGTTCTATCCAGTGGATTTGTTCATGTTTTTCTTCATCTCCATAAATAATTTCATTTTCTATATTCCCTAGAGAATCTATAAAGCCCATCCATAAGTCTCCTTGTCCCTCATCATCAACCTGATCAATAAATAACCATCATCATTTTCAATCACAGTATATAATTTATTTACAAACACAAGTATATAGAGAGTTCTCGTTTGTTGGAACAAACAAAATGTTTCTAATATAGGTGTATGGGTATTAGAAGAATAAAGGAGAAAATTACCTAAAAGCTTCGCTTCACACCAAACTGAGTGGTATGGTAGGGATAATCGTGCAGTGTTATCTGTTGAGCGACATAGAATTGATGAGCATTCCAATTTTTGGAAATTTTAAGAGCGTACAATAAAGGTTGATCTCCATTATTTAAGTAACCCTTAAAACCTCTTAAATTTTGACAAACAGAATAGTCTTTATAATAAAGGTTAAACGAAAGTGCCGCTAAAATGGCATCGTTTTGTCGGTTGTTAATCATATAGGTTTGCCATACATATAAACCTAGAAGTATTCCTGCGTCATAAGACAAACTTTCGGAATATTGTTTTTCTATACGATAAGATAAATCTAAATAATAGGCAGGGGAATCGGTATAACGTGCATTTCTAAACTGTGTGCCTGAAGCGGTTTTGAGTCCTACATTAAACAATAATTGTTGTTTATCATTTTCAAAAATGAGTGCATTCATCTCTACCAAAACATCCCCCGAAGCGTAGCCTTTCGGAAACTCATCTCTAGCTACTCGTTCATCTCTTACAGAAGCATCCATTTCAAAATACTCTATAGGATTCATTTCAATTTTTATAGCTGCCTTATCGCCTAAAGGAAAGGCAAAACGAGTGTAGATATCCCACGAGGTTTCTCCAATACTACTGTGCGTATTAAAACGAAAATCAAATTGATTTGTACGCGTAAGCTTTTCAGCAAATGGAATAGGAAATGCATTAGGCCCCATAAAAGCCGGTGAAAGCTTTATATAAGACGACCAGTGTGTAGAGCCATCCCATTGGTGCGTGTCGTTCCACCAAGAAAAATCTTGTGCTACAAGATTCAAAGGGAAGCAAAAAATTAGAAGGAGGTATTTCCAACTACAACTTCGCATAAATCTTCTTCTTTTAAATATTTGTTTGCCAATTCTTGCAATTGTACCGCATCTAAACTATCAAGCATTTTTTGGTATGAATCATAAAACTCAAATCCGACACCTTGAATATGCATATTCTTTAATAAACTAGCTTGAGCAAAAGGGCCATCGGCAGATTTTAATATTTGCCCCATTACGTAGTTCTTCACTAAGCTCAACTCATCGTCTGGAATTAGGTCATCTCTCAAGCGTTTCAGCTCTTTATAAATTTCTTGTAATGCCAATTGAGTTCCCTCTCCTTTAACTTCGGTGGAAATACTAAAATAGCCACTTTCCTCTTGGTGTACGCACATAGTACCAATTCCGTAGGTCAAACCTTTATCTTCTCGAAGATTACTCATAAGTCGAGAACCAAAATAACCTCCCAAAACAACCGATAAGAACTTAAATTGATGGTAATCTTCATGATGAGAATTAAAGCAAACTCTACCAATTCGAATCGCAGATTGCAAAGCCCCATCTTTGGCTATATGAATCTTATCACTTTTAGCTAAGCTAGCATATTCACAAATTGCATTGGACTCCCTCAAGCCCCAGTCACCTATTTGTTGATTTAAAATAGTTTCTGCATTTGCAGGCATCATCCCTGCAATATATATTTTCATGGCAGCCTTTGTGTAGTACTCAGCATGAAAATCGACTACATCTGCCCTCGTAATCTGGTCAAAGTCTTCTAATTTAGCTGAAGCTCCGTAAGGATGATTTTCGAAAAGAGTTCCGAAAAAAGCATTTCGAGCCTTGAAGTCCACTTTCTCAATATTGATGATAAAGCTATGTTTTTTCTGCTCTAACATAATTTTAAATTCATTTTCCGGGAAAATAGCATTCTTGATTGCATCAATAAATATGGGTAAAACCTTATCAAAATACTTATTCAATGTGTACAGACTTACCACAGCTCTATCCGAATTGATATCCAATTGCGTATATGCTCCATAAAAGTCTAAACTTTCGTGAATCTCCTCACCTTGCTTAAGGGCAGTACCCTCTAAAAGTAAAGCGTTACACATTCCTGCTTGTAAGATCTTGTTTTGCACCTTAGATCCAGCTTCAAAAACTAAATCTATGCAACACAAATCTTGTCCTCCACCTTCCATTATATGGATCTCTAAACCATTGTCTAAACAAAACGTTTTAGGCGCTAGAAATTTTGGCATCTGAATCTCTTGAAAGGGTATTCCCTTTTTTCTATCTAACATCTGCATCTATTTAGCCTTGTAATATAAAGTGTTAGAATTCTCATCTCTAAAAATATCTATGGCAACATTTTGCATTTCCACAGCAGTTACCGACTCATAAAAAGCAATTTCATTGTTCACTAAATTTGCGTCACCCATAAGTTCAGAAGTTGCTAGACTCATCGCTTTATTCAATACATTAAGCTCGGAGAACAGATGTGCTGAAAGCACTTTGTTTTTCACTTTTCTAAGTTCATTTTCTTCAACCAAAACAGATTTCAGTTTTTCTAATTCTGAATCTATTCCAGACTCAGCCTGTATCATGCTTACTCCAGTAGCTAATTTTCCAGCTACATAAAACAAACCTTCATCAAGGTCGCCCCCAATAAAAGCATCTATCTCACTAAACAACTTTTGGTCTTTAACTAAACTATTATACAAGCGAGATGAATTACCTCTAGAAAGTACATCAGAAATTAAATCCGTTGCATAAAAATCTTTATGTGTACGAGCACACATATGAAATGCTTTATAAAGTACATCAACAGGAACATCTCGCTCAACTTCTAATTTACGTGCTTTCGTTTGACGAGGTTCTTTAGGTAAGTTTCTTACAGGAACATCTCTTCGTTCAATTGGTGCAAACCACTTTTCGGACAAAGCTTTAATCTCTGCAACATCAACATCACCCGCAACAACCAATATGGCATTGTTTGGAGCATAATGCTTATAAAAGAATGCTTTTACCTCCTCCATGGTGGTTTTTTCTATATGCGAAACTTCTTTCCCAATAGTTGGCCACTGATAAGGATGTTTTTGATAGGCTAAAGGTCTTAACAATAGATGTAAATCGCCATAAGGCTGATTCAAATAATTCTGCTTAAACTCTTCAATCACCACTTGCCTTTGCACCTCTAAACTTTTAGGCGTAAAAGCTAAGCTCAACATTCTATCAGACTCCAATCGAAAAGCTTGTTCCAAATTTTCTTTTGGGAGGGTGATGTAATAGTTGGTAATATCATTGGAGGTAAAAGCATTATTTTGCCCTCCTGACTTTTCTACCACCTCATCATAGTTGGCAATATTTACAGATCCTCCAAACATTAAATGCTCAAAAAGATGCGCTAACCCTGTACGCGAAGGGTCCTCATCTCGAGCACCCACATCATACAATAAATTAAACACCACAATGGGCGTGCTTTTATCTTGATGAACAATAACTTTCAGTCCATTGTCCAATTCAAATCTTTCGAAATTTATCATTCTATAAGTTTATCCACTCTAATTTTAATGCCACAAACAATAGGCTAAAGCTCAGCAAATATACAATTCCCAATACCGATAAAACACGCAATAATAAATTTGGTTTTTCGTAGGAAGTTAAATCATCTGATAAGACCAATTTAAAGTTCACTATTGCTATTAATGGAGCAACTATAAAAGATATTATGGTTGCTAAATCAACCAATGCTTTAAAATCTCCTAAGAAGTTATTGATAATAATGTATCCACCCACAAGGACTATTACTAGCCACATTTTATAGGTTTTAATTTCTTTTCTACTTGCATCTAATAACAATGCTGTGGTTTCTGACATTGCTCTGGCATAACCATCGTAAACGGTAATACAAGTGCTAAACATAACTGAGAATGCCGAAATAGCAATAAAATAATAGGCTCCATTGCCTAAAGTTGTTGTAAACAGCCCAACAATTTGATTGGCAAACAATGCAGAATTATTGGAGAGCTCTGTATCAGACCCATAAATTAAAAAAGCCCCCAATGTGATAAAACAAATTGAAAGTCCCGCAGAAATCCAATAGCCTATATTAAACTCTCGGAGGGTTTCTTTAAGCGTTGGCAAATAATCGGTTTGCTTTATCCGCTCCAAAGTCCAAATAGAATTCCAAGTAGATAAATCTACTGTCGTAGGCATCCAAACCATTAAAGCGATGATGAAAAATACATTGGTTTTATCAAAATCTAAAGGCAAGGACAATTGCTCCCAAGCGACTACAGGTCCGTGCCAAAGAGTCATTATGAAAGCCATTATAGTAGAAATTAACAGTACAGCTCCTATGAGTTTTATTAAACTGTCGAGAAAACTAAACTTACCACTCAATAGCGTTACCATACAAATTGCCATTAACAGCATGGAGGCTTCTGAAGGATTTAAGGGCAATTGAAAAAGGTTGATCATTAAACCAACACATACATAAGTTACTGCAGCAGCAACTGTAAACATAGACACTAATGTTATGAGAAGGTAAAGCACTAACATCCATTTACCTATTTTACTATACCCATAAATCAAGCTCTTTCCTGTAGCATTGGCATACCTAGAACCAAACTCAAAAAATGGGTATTTCATTACATTTGCCAAAAGCACAAACCCAATTAACGCAAAACCATATTCAGCTCCAGCTCGGGTAGATTGCACCAAATGAGACACTCCTATTGCAGTTGTTGCGAATAGAATTCCAGGCCCCAGCGTTTTTAAGAATTTGTTAGACATTTAGTGACTGATGAAGGGGGACTTGGTTGGTTGTTGGTTATTGGATCTTGGTTACTAGGTATCTCTAACGAATAATGACCTTACTTAGGTGATTGACTGTTTGGTGAAATTCAGTTATTATTTCGTCAACAATTTCTGCAGCAGGTTTAATATCAGTTATAGCTGTGGAAACCTGTCCTATTTCCAACTCACCTTCAATCATGTCGCCTTCAAACATTCCTTTTTTTGCACGTGCTCTACCTAAAAGCTCTTTTAATTTTTCAGGAGATGCATTTTCATGATATGCAACTTGAATGTCTTGATAGAATTTATTCTTCATCATGCGCACCGGCGTGAGTTCTTTTAATGTTAACTCGGTGGCACCCTCTTGGGCATCAATCACAGCATTTTTAAAATTAAGATGCGCCGAGGATTCGGGTGTTGCTACAAACTTAGAGCCTATCTGAACTCCTTCGGCACCTAATGCAAAAGCTGCAGCCATACTTCTACCCGACCCTATTCCTCCTGCAGCAATTACAGGAATCTTAACTGCATCAGACACTAAGGGAATTAAACACATTGTAGTAGTCTCTTCTCTCCCGTTATGTCCCCCCGCTTCAAAACCTTCTGCAACAATGGCATCAACGCCAGCAGCTTCAGACTTCTGGGCAAACATAACATTCGAAACCACATGAACGACTTTTATTCCATGCTCTTTAAATAAGGGAGTCCACTTCTTTGGGCTTCCTGCAGAGGTGAAAACAATCGGGACTTTTTCTTCGATTATGGTTTTCACATGCTCTTCTATACTCGGATACAAAAGAGGTAAATTTACTGCGAAAGGCTTATTGCTTGCTTTTTTACATTTTTGAATTTGATCTTTCAACACTTCAGGATACATAGATCCCGAACCGATAATTCCTAAGCCACCAGCATTACTTACTGCCGAAGCTAGTTCCCAACCACTACACCAAATCATACCCGCTTGAATAATCGGGATTTGTATATTAAAAAGCTCTGTTACTCGATTGTTCATTTTACAATTTTCCAGTGGAGTTCTTTATTTCTTTGTTTCGCATTTAAAATATAAAATGCTTTTGGCAAATCTCTATCCATCTCAATTCGGTAGGACTCATTTGACCGTACGGTATTCGTATACACCAATTGCCCCAATTGATTAAACATAGATAATTCTACCATTTCTGAATTTTCAAAAACAGATAAATCAACCATTAAATAATCTTCAAATGGGTTTGGATAAACAGACTCACTACTTAGAAACTCATCTTCAATAGAAACATATTGCAATACCTCATAGAAATTTGGAACTCCATATCCATAATCATTATTCCCATCGGGATATAAATGACCAGACTCTTGGATGAGATTGAAAATATCCATGCTCGATACTTCTGGCATTGCCGACCAAACAGAAGCTGCCATCCCTGCTAAAATTGGCGATGAAAAAGAAGTCCCATTTGCTGAGCGTATTCCACCATCTAAATTACATACTATAGAATACAAGCCTTGTGCAACAATGTTTGGTTTCATTCGGCCGTCGGCAGTAGGGCCATGAGAACTAAATGAGGTTAAAACACTATCGGCAGCAATGGCTCCTACTGTAAGCACACTATCGCCATCGGCAGGGGCAGTAATATAATACCATTCGCTACTTCCTGCATTCCCAGCAGAATTTACAACTAACATCCCTTTGGAAGCGGCAATGTCTGCTGCAATTGTAATCACGGTAGTACTGCCATCCATATCGCTATATGTATGGGTGTTCTCGGGGTCATCTGTTAGATTAGAGTACCCTAGTGATGTATTTATTACATGAGCGCCGAGCGCATCAGCTTGTTCTGCTGCAGCCACCCAATTATCTTCTTCAGCCAAAGTCTCGGAGGAAGTATCTTCGGTGCGAAATAACATATACGAGGCTTCTGGTGCTGTACCGATTAGGCTATCTGGCATATTCCCTCCCATACATGACAGCACCATCGTGCCATGATAGCCGATGGTATCAATGTCATAATTTAATTCTTGATTTAGAACAAAATCCCAAGTATCTAATATTCGGTTATTCGTCCATAAGCTATCGAACATTCTCAATTCGTCTACTCTATAAAAAGAAGCATCCATTACCGCAATAATTCTTCCTTCTCCTTTAAAGCCTTGTTCATGTAACAAATGACCATTTAGTTGGGCTATCTGACCAAATGAAGGACCATAGGAATTAGCGGAGTTGATAGAGACAAAACCTTCACCTTCAACAGGTGTTATTCTAGAATAAGATTTTACTTTTTGAATTTTTGTAACAAATTCTAATTCACTTAGCTTTTGAAGATCCTTTTTGTTCTTAACAAAAACAGAAATAGCATTTAACCAACGTGAAGTTCTATACAGTTCAAATCCAAACTCTTTAACTGTATTTATATGAATAAGGGAAACTGGAAGATCATTAAACTCCAACTCTATACCTTGCTCTATTCTTCTTTGTATAGCTCCATCAGACAAGAAGCCTGAAGTCTGAAAACTCTCTACAGAATCTTCTTTACCTTCAAAAAACACCCAATATCTATCTTGTCCAAAAAGTAAAGTTGGAAAAAGAAAGAATAAAATCTTAACGATTGTCAATTGTCTTAAGCTCATCACCTTGTCTAATTACAGTTTTAATTATATCGCCAAATTCATATACTTCCATTTTTTCTTGTATGCCTTTATTAGAATAGAAAAACCACTTACCATGCTTCAATCCTTTTTTATAATCGCCTTCCATTTTCTTCCTTCCGGAAGTGTGAAAACTCACATATTTACCATGTAGTTGATTACTCGAGTAAAAAGCTTTTAGGGCGGGATTCCCTGTAGGTGAATACTTACTCCATTCACCATTTTTCATATCCGCTTTCCAAATTACAATTTCAGCTAATGTGCTATCGGCATAAAAAACGCGTTCAGCTCCTTCTTTTTTGCCATCTAAGTATTCATCGGTAGAAACCAAATACCCACGAGTGCTAAAATATTTCCACTCTCCAATTTTCATTTTCCCATCAAACTTCCCTAAAGCTTCAACTTTACCATTGGGCATATAGATTACGGCATTCGAAATCCCTCCGGGAGTTTCATATTGTCTTTCGGAAATAAGTTTACCATTTTGATCGTAAAAACGAAAAACTCCGATTTCATTATCATCCTCAAAAGCGCCTTGATATCGAGTTGCTCCCCAAGGATATTCTTTAGACCAAAGGCCCTGTTTCAATCCATTTTCATCCACCAGGTTCTGAGCCATTAAAACAATGGGTGAAAGGATGATTATGATGAGTGCAACTATCTTTTTCATGACAAATTGTTTAAAGGATAAAAGTAAGCATTGATCTTATGAGTACAAAGTAAAAATGCCCATCTTAAGAAGATGGGCATTTTTTATTTTAATGTAGTACCGTTAACTTTTTCATCAGATAATGTATATCATCTGAGATCTCAACAAAATACAAACCATCAGCATACATCTCCGTTGATATTTCAACATCAATTTCTGAGACAGATGTTTCAAAAACCAATTTACCTTGAACATCAAATATTTTCACTTGAGGATTTTCATTCCAGTCGCCAGATAATCTTATCGAAACCATATCTGATGTAGGGTTAGGGTAAATTTGAGCATATAGATTATCTACTAAGTCATCTATACCCACTCCATAATGATCATAAACAATAGTACCACCTTCTGTAACTTCATCACAAGCGAAATTTCCTGTAGAACTAGAAACACAAGCTCTATTCTCTACTTGATATCGGTCAATAATTCTCACATCATCCACAGTCCACCCTTCAACATACTCCTCTTCTGGATTTCCTTCATCGGTAACAAAAGTAAATCTAATGGTAACTGTTTCATCTAAATAAGAACTTAAGTCTACTAGCGTATTCACAAAACCATTACTGTTACCCCAGAATGAATCTTTTCCTCCTAAAGGTGGTGGACCCTGTGATTCGCCTCTATAAAAACCTCTAAATATATAAGGCCCTAAGTCTTCAAAAATAACTTCATCAGTAGAGATTGAAATATATCCTCCATCGTAACCAGCTTCAGTAATATACTTATGCCAGAAACTTAATGTTGGAGCATCACCTTCTACTGTAAAAGGCTCTAGTTCAAGGTAAGTTTCATATCGTTCCGCTAAATTCTCTGCAAACCAGGCTTCAGAACCACTGTATGATTCGGGGGCTGAAAGCTCCCATAGATAACCTTCTTCAGAAAGACTTATCCAGTAATCATCTCCGTCTTCCATATCGTCTTCAAATAGTATTTCGCTGTACAAACTTTCATCAGTCAACACAGAATAAGTACATGTTTGACTAGAACCCGAATTCATATCACCTAAATTGAATGTCAATACAGCTCCATCTACGCTAAGGTCACATGATGACGAAGCTAACACATAAGAAACTCCACTTTGTAAAGTATCTCTTACTTGAATTCCTGTAAGAAGATTGTCTGTGTGATTTTGTACTAGGATTGTATAAACTAAGTCGTCTCCAGATGTTGCATCTGCCTGAGCTGATTTTTGAATTTTCAACTCTTTTACACATTCTGGTATATTATCAAAAGCCTCTGTACCGTCAGCTCTACTAGAACTAAGACCACCTTGTGCACTAAAACCAAGTCCTCTACGGGCAAAAGTCTCCCAAATTAAGCATTCATTTTGAGCATCGTAAAGCAATTCATCGGCTACAAGTATCGCATCTCTTAAATCAGTAAACGAAGCGTTACAGGGCTGTAATTTCAAACCATCTATCACTAATTGCATGACCATATTATTTCCACCGGTTCCATCATAAATGTCTTCATCATAACCATAAACATCAACAAAGTTCCAGTATAAATCCCATAACATAGTTGCCCAAACAGAACCTACTCCATGTGGTACAGACTCAGTAATCACATAATCATATGTCATAGGATTATTTCCCATATCTCTACTGTAGGGATAAGATCTAATTCCTCTACCATCATTTTGTTCTGCGGAAACATAAGTACCAATTCCATGAGGTTCATCTCCATTATCATCGATGTTATTAGTCATCATAAGAGCAAAGAAATCACTCCAACCTTCACCCGCTTGTTCATCTCCCCAAAGGCAAGAACCTCCAGTAAGTCGAGACGAAATACCGTGACCGTATTCGTGGGCTATAATTCCATTATCAAAATCTCCATCTAAGAATTCTGGACCAGGAGGAGAATTATTAACAAAAGTGGCTTCTATAACTCCATCCGAGTCAAGATAATCTCTCAATGCTTCACCGTCTAATTTACTCATAAACACAGCTGGAATAGTCACATCTGCACCCACATCACCTGCAGCCATACTAACCATTCCTCCCACATTATTATAAATAATTACAGCAATAGCACCCGCACTTTCAGCATTCAATGCTTTTAAACCAAACTCACATGTTCCTCTACTAATAAGAGCAATCTTACCTGTTAAATCTGTCACTAATTCATTACATCCTTCAAGTCCCCATGTAGTACCATCATCAACAGTAGATATTTGACCCGTAATTGGTTCACTAGAAATTTGCCCACTCCAATCCATTGCAGGACTAACTTCATTGGTGCTAGCTAGAACTTCAGGAGAATTAACTGTAAATAAATCATATGGATTTTCGGGTTTATTCCACAGATACATTTGCATGACAGGGTTTGACCCATCATTAGGCGTATAGAAATTTGCATTATTTAATGCGACATTCGTACCTACACCACTAGAATCCTGTGCTTGAGCCTTTACGTAATCACCACCAAATCCGCCTTCACCATAGTTATTAGATTGGAAATTACCCGATGCAGGATCGAAACCGTAATGATACCAAACATCGTGCATCATATTATTCATATAAAACAGATTAACTGTTGCAGCATCTAAATTCTGATCTGGTTCCGTCATCGCATCAAATGAAAAATCGAAATGCAATTCTGCTCCACCATCCGGTTCATTTCCTTGGGGAGTATTAGAATCAGTTAAGTCAGAAAATGCATGTACATTATTCCCACGTGTGATTGTATATTCTGCTCCTGTCTGACCATTAGTATCGTGCCATCCAAAAGGAGAGGCAACTTCGTTATTTGGATCTACTTCAAAGGTTCTGTTTCCATGTGAAGGACTTTCAAGTGGTATAGCAAAAACATTATAAATAGCACCTGAACTTTTTGAAGCAGAGAAACTTTCAAATATTGGTACGGACTCATGAGTAGTGTGCTCACATACATTTTCTGAACTAAAAGAGCAGTGCTTTACCCAATTATACTTTCTAAGAATTTCTCCCGACTGAGCATCAATCAAAACATTCCAACAATCTGAAGCATCTTTCTCATAAATAGTAAGGTCCCACACTTTTCTTAGTTCGTTCTCAGTAGCAAAATATGCCTGCATTACAGGAATAGCATCTAAAGAAAATTCGGCCTCAAATAAAGCGATAGACTCAACTTTCTTCGATATTCTGTTGGGTTTAGAATAGTCAATATTTAAAGCTGAACAGGCCTGTTTTATAGCTTCAATTTCATATATAAATGTTGCGGTTTGAATGTTTTGAGCATTTAAATTTCCTACAAAAGTATTTTGTGTTTGTAGCCAGCCAATATCAGCTCTCCAATGCAAACGTATTTCCGCTTGATGAATAGGTGTACCTTCGAAATATTGCTGAAGAAAGACATGCGTTAGCTTTGTTTGCTTACTCTCATATTCTCTATAAATTTTATAGCCCAAAATATCATCCTGACTTAGTGAAAGCTCAGACAAATTGTTTTGTAAATATTTTTCTACTGATGCTTCCATTTGTGATTCCTGTGAGAACATAAGTACAGGAGTGGAAAGCAAGCAAATAATGAGGGAGATTGATTTCATTTTCAAAAGTTTAGACAACAAATATACTGATTTCTATAGTAGTTAAGTCCCACTAAACAAATTAGAGATTGTTAATGATTTGGCGGGCCATATTAGACCAAGAATATTTTTTCTTTTCCTCCTTTACATTCTCAGTAAATTCGGACTCGAGGTTCTTGGTGTAAAAGTGGTGTAGAGCAGCCGATATTGCTTCTGGGTTGACATCTACCACATAACCCACTTTCTTGTGTGGTACAATCTCGGGTAAACCACCAACATTCGTAACGAGAATAGGCTTATTGAAATGATAAGCTATTTGTGCTACACCACTTTGAGTTGCCGTTCTATATGGTTGAACAACCATATCGCAGGCAGAGAAAAATAAATTGACCTTGTCTTGAGGAATGAAATCGGCGAAGAAGTGAACGCGTTTCTCAATACTTAACTGTGTAACAAGGTTTCTATAATTTGATTCTGACTCATAAAACTCTCCTGCAACAATAAGTTCAATATCCGAAGGTAGTTGAGCCATCGCTTTGAGTAATAAATCTAAGCCTTTGTATTTTCTAATGAATCCGAAAAACAGAATGTATTTTTTTGAAACATCTAGACCTAAAGTTTCAATAGCTATTTTCTTAGGTAGTAATTCACCAAACTGATCGTACACAGGGTGCGGGTGATAACCAACAGTAGCATTCTCAACAAAAGAACGAATATCGACACCAACAGATTTAGACATCACTAAGAATCTGTTATTTGCTTTTAAAAAATAGTTGGTTAAAAAAGAATCTGCAAAACGCTTTTCATGAGGAATAACATTATCACATAAGGCAATTAAAGGGATTTTCTTTTTTAAGCCTGATAATCTCAATATAGAACCTAAAGAAGCAGCCATAAAAGGGAGCCAAAAACGCGTAATAATGAGGTCTGCTTTTTGGCTTTTGAGCCACCAAGCCGTTTTCAACCAAGAAAAAGGATTTACCGAATTGATTAAAGTAT
>Ga0208879_1001275_pt1 | contig 24065 bp, 13 predicted proteins | sample Knorr_S15_td_Bot_FD_185605 | JGI IMG/M metagenome (GOLD analysis project Ga0208879, IMG submission 185605) | Marine microbial communities from Southern Atlantic Ocean transect - Knorr_S15_td_Bottom_ad_5009_LV_A (SPAdes) (version 2) | ecosystem: Environmental > Aquatic > Marine > Oceanic | place...
TTTGGTGTAGCTGCTAGACCATGTTCTGGTTTAGAATTATCTTTTGATGTATATAACATTAAAGTAGATGATAGAATTGTATACTCAAGTAGTATGACAACTAGCGATACGACTACTGCTTTAGGGCAAATTCTAAATGACTACAATGTAACGAGTATCAAATTCTTTACTAATGCCATTGATACAGAAACCAAAGGAATGGATTTGGTTGCTTCTTATTCGGGAATCGAAATTGGCCCTGGTGAATTAGATGTTAGACTGGCCTTAAACTTTAATAAAACTGAGATTACTTCACACGCAGACTCTATCGGGGATGTTGCAATTTTCGACCGTAAGGAGCAATCTAGAATTGAGACGTCTCGTCCAGCAGATAAAAAGATGTTGAGAGTAACCTATAAATTAAATGACTGGACTTTCAGTTTAGCGAAGACGCGTTTTGGTGAGGTGACCTGGAAGCATGAAGATAACGGTTTAAATGGTGCGCCTTTCGGACCTGATGGAGCACCACTTCCAATAGATGATGCCGATTATGATCAAACTTTTGCAGCGAAAACGATTACCGATTTAAATCTTAATTATCGCGCTACCGATCGTATTACCTTGAATTTTGCGGTTAACAACCTAATGGATGTTTACCCAGATAAAATTGAAACTAAAGGTGATATGTTAACGAACCTAGGTGGTCGTTTTGACTATCCTTGGGAAGTAAACCAATTTGGATTTATGGGTAGAACCTATTCCGCTAAAGTGTCGATGACATTTTAATTAGCATTGAATATTATATTAAAAGACCGCCTTTGGCGGTCTTTTTTTTGTGCACAAAAAAAGCCATCACTCTCGTGACAGCTTAAATATGTGTTTATGTACGGTTTAAATGTCTTCGAATTCGATATTGGTAAACTGGTCAGTTTGATCTTTAGTAGTCTCTGGAGCGGCCTCTACAGCCTCTTTATTAGGGTAGTCAGAAATAACTTCGTCTCCTTTTTCGTCGAGGATAAATTGAGTTACTTCATCAAAGATGTCTTTAAAGCGTAGGAAGTCTTCTTTGTATAGGTAGATTTTGTGCTTTTTGTAATAAGAAGAACCATCGTCGTTGGTATGCTTCTTGCTCTCTGTAATTGTCAGGTAATAGTCTTCAGCTCTGGTCGCTCTCACGTCAAAAAAGTAAGTCCTTCTTCCTGCCCTCAATATTTTCGAGAAAATCTCCGGTGACTTATTATCCTGTCCTTCCATGTTTATTATCAGTTTGTTTTTTCAATCCTGACAAATCTTGCAAAAATTATGTTCATAAAAAAGGAATTAGCAGATAATCTCCTCAGGCCAATTCTTTTGCCTCTATAAGTTGTTTGCGGTAGATGCGTGCATATTCACCATTCAATTCTATCAGTTTATCATGAGTTCCCTGTTCGATAATTGCTCCTTTGTCGAGAACAATAATTTGCTGCGCATGCTTGATAGATGATACTCTATGAGAGATGATGATATTGGTGCTATTCTGAGTTCTTCTTTTTATATTTTGAAGTATAAGCTCTTCAGTTTCAGTGTCAACAGCTGAGAGGCAGTCGTCAAAGAGCATGAATTTAGGCTCTCTAATGAGGGCTCTAGCAATTGAAAGTCTTTGCTTTTGCCCCCCCGATAAAGTAATTCCTCTTTCGCCAACTATCGTCTCAAATTTATCTTTAAACTGAATGATGTTTTCGTAGAGCCCTGCATCTTTGGCGGCTTCCTCAACACGGTCTAAAGTTGTTCCATGAGCTCCAAAAGCAATATTATTGTAAATAGAGTCGGAGAAGAGAAATGCTTCTTGAGGTACATAGCCAATGGAAGCTCTCAGTTCTTTTAGGTTTAGTTCATTTAGTTTTTGGTTGCCAATTTTTATTTCGCCACTGGTAGGGTCGTAAATACGGCAGAGCAACTCTGCTAAGGTGCTTTTTCCAGCACCAACCTTTCCGATAATACCGATGGTTTCACCTTTATTAATCTTCAGCGAAATGTTGTTCAGTGCTTGTATTCCGGTGTCGGGGTAGGTGTAGGAGACGTTCTCAAAAACGATTTCGCCGTCTACTATACAAGCTTGTTCTGTTGGGTTAGAAATCTCTGGTTTTTCGTGTAAAAATTCATTGATTCGTTCTTGAGAAGCAGCCGCTCTTTGCACAATGGAAGTTACCCAGCCTAAAGAAGTTACTGGCCAAGTTAGCATATTTACATATATCACAAAGGTGGCAATGTCTCCCACTTGAATGTTTCCTGCAATAGTTTCTAAACCTCCTATGTATATGGTGATGAGTGTGCTCAATCCGATGAGTAAAATCATCAATGGGAAGAAGAGTGCATTTACTTTTACTAAGTCTAAGTTTTTCTCTTTATACTCTTCTGAAGCATCTGAAAATTGTTTTTGAGCATAGTCTTCCTGAACGTAGGATTTAATCACGCGAATACCCGAAAAGGCCTCTTGACTAATGCTCGATAGTTTTGATAGGTGTCTTTGCACAACCTCACTCTTCGTATTCATTAAATTACTCACATAGTAAATTGCTAGAGCAAGAATGGGTAGTGGGCTAAGAGCGTAAAGTGTGAGCTTTGGACTGATGCTAATCATTTTTGGGATGATTAATACCACGCTTACAATTAGGTTGCTAGTATAGAGGATGGCTGGGCCGAGGTACATACGCACACGGCTTACATCTTCACTAATGCGATTCATTAAATCACCCGTTTTATTTCTTTTGTAAAAGGCGATGCTTAAGCGTTGATACTGATTGTAAATTTCATTTTTTAGATCGTATTCTATCAATCGCGACATTACAATAATGGTTTGTCGCATAAAAAACATAAATAAACCTTTACAAACGGCGAATGCCAGCACCCAAAGTGCATAGTTGAGTAGCTGCCTTTTTAAAATTTGTTCGGTATTAGTCTCTGCATATAAAGTGCCTAACGAATCGCTAATTAGATTGAATGCCTTACCGATGTAAATAGGTGGGTAAAGCCCGAAAACATTAGAGGTGAAGATGAAAATCAATCCCAATAAAAAGCGATATCGGTACTTCCAAAAATATTTATTAAGATGAAATAGTGCCTTCATAAAGATTGATTCCACATTTTTTTTTCGCTGAAAAAAGCGTACTTTTGCGCCGAATTTCAGGCCAGATTCCGAGTTCAAAAATACAGTTATAAGCTTATTAAACCATAGCTGTATTGAAAATTGTGAAAACCAATTTAAAACATTAGACTATGATTAAAGTTACCGAGGTACAGGATATACAGTCATCTCAAGATCCAGTAATCCGCCAAATGGCTGAGATGGGACACGAGCAGATTGTTTTTTGTCAAGATGAGAAAACAGGCTTAAAAGCGATTATTGCTATTCATAGCACCGTATTAGGGCCTGCTCTGGGTGGTACTCGTATGTGGGATTATAATAATGAAATGGAAGCATTAAAAGATGTATTGCGTTTATCTCGTGGTATGACTTTTAAAGCCTCAATCTCTGGATTAAATTTAGGCGGTGGTAAAGCCGTTATTATGGGCGATGCGAAAACTGAAAAAACAGACGATTTAATGCGTCGTTTCGGTAAGTTTGTTGAGACTTTAGCTGGAAATTACATTACTGCCGAAGATGTGGGTATGACTACTCACGATATGAAGATGGTTCGCGAAGAGACTAAACATGTAACAGGTATTCCTGAGTCTATGGGTGGTTCTGGTGACCCTTCTCCTGTTACTGCTTATGGTGTATACATGGGTATGAAAGCTTCTGCCATGTATAAGTGGGGTTCTGATGATTTGAAAGGTAAGAAGGTTGCTGTTCAGGGTATCGGGAATGTAGGCATAAACTTAGTTAAACATCTTTCTGAAGAAGGAGCTGTTGTTTATATCAACGATATTAATAAAGATCGTTTAGAAGAAGTTGCTGCTAAGTACGGCGCGACAATTGTAGAGGGAGATGCTATTTACGATGTAGATATGGATATTTATGCTCCATGTGCATTAGGTGCTTCTGTAAACGATGATACTTTGAGTCGTTTGAACTGTGAAATTATCGCGGGTGCTGCTAATAATCAATTAGCCGACGAAGTAAAACACGGTCAAATGGTTATGGATAAAGGAATGATTTACGCTCCTGATTTCTTGATTAATGCTGGTGGTTTAATCAATGTTTATTCAGAGCTTCAGGGTTATAACCGCGAAGAAGCATTAGCTAAAACAAAAGAGATTTACAATACAACTCTAGAGATTTTGAAGAAATCTGAGTTGGAAGGAATCACTTCACACGAAGCTGCAAAACAAATTGCACAGGCTCGTGTAGCGAAAGCTCTATAAGAATATATATTTTTGATGGAAAGTACTCGTCAGAGCCCTTTCCTTTTTTTTCGTTCATTGAAACTCATAGTTATGCTCAGCAGAAGACAAATACGCATTAAAGTACTTCAAATTCTTTACGCATTTTTTCACTCAGACAGTGAAGATCTAATGAAATGCGAACGTGATTTAGGGAAAAGCATCGAAAAATCATACGATTTGTATTTGCACCTTTTAGTGCTTTTGGTAGATCTTAAAGGTTTAGCTGAACAAAAACTTGAAAAAGGTCGCAACAAGCTTTTGCCTAGTCAGGCCGACCTTAGTCCCAATGCAAAATTTATCGACAATAAGGCGCTCTGCTTATTGGCTGAAAACATATCCTTGAAGGATAAGGCTGAGAATACATCCATTTATTGGTCGGAATCTCCCGAGCTAATAAGTGGTTTGTTGCGCACTATCCAAGAGTCTGAAATGTATCAGACTTATATGGAAGAGTCAACAAGCTCATTCATGGACGATCGTAAGTTCTTGACAGCTTTGTTTTCGGAGTTTATTGCTCCCAACGAAGAATTACATTCTTTCTTAGAAGAGAAAAGTATTTATTGGCAAGATGACTTCGCAATTGCCAATGTAGCCGTTTTAAAGACGCTGAAGAGTTTTAAACCAGAAAGTGATGCCTATACACGTATTTTGCCATTGTTTAAGGATCAATCCGACGAAAAGTTTGCTTACGATTTATTGAAGCGTACCCTAGTAAATTCTGATGATTACAAGAATTATATTATTGAAACCGCCAGTAATTGGGATGAGGAGCGTATTTCGGATATGGATCAACTCTTAATGCAAATGGCGATTTGTGAGCTCTTGAATTTTGAGACTGTTCCAGTTAAAGTTTCCTTGAACGAATATATTGAACTATCAAAAGATTATTCAAGCCCAAAGAGTAAACACTTCATTAATGGTGTTATCGACCGATTAGCTGCTCGATTTAAAGAGGAAGGGAAAATAAAAAAAATGGGTAGAGGTTTAGTGGATTAATTAGCTCTTGCTAATCTCATTGAAATCTTTACATTTGTTCGAAATCAAAAAATAATTATGAAACAGATTTTTTTCTTTTTAATACTTGCAGGAGCTATTGTTTCTTGTCAAGATAATGCAACTAGTAAGATTGATGCTAGCAAGCAAAAAGAACGCTCAGTAATCACGCCTGATCAGGTAGATGCTTCTACAGATGCACAAATGGAATTCGAAGAAATTGAATGGGATTTCGGGACGATAGAACAGGGAGATGTTGTAGAATATTCTTACCGTTTTGTGAATACAGGTAGCGATCCATTAATCATTAGCAATGCAAGAGGTTCGTGTGGTTGTACTGTTCCTGAATGGCCTAGAGTTCCCGTTGAGCCAGGGGAGTCGGGAGTGATTAATGTGAAGTTTAACAGTAAGGGAAAAAAGGGTAAGCAGAATAAGCGCGTAACCCTAACCACGAATATGGTGCCTAATAAGATCGTGCTTACAGTAAAAGGAGAAGTTAACGTAAAAGAGTAAAAAAAATGTTGAGTATTTTATTGCAAATTGGTGAAGGTGGGATTGCAGGTTTTATCCCAATGATCTTAATTGTGGTTATCATGTATTTTTTCATGATTCGTCCGCAAATGAAAAAGCAAAAAGCGGAAGTTAAATTCCGCTCCGAGCTAAAAAAAGGAGATAAGGTAATCACTATTGGTGGTATCCACGGAAAGCTTCTTGAAGTTGATGAGGATACAGTGCTCATCCAATCGGATGGTGGAGGCGCTAAGCTGAAACTAAATAAGAGTGCCGTTTCAAATCAACCGGCAGCTAAATAGATAAAAAACGGACTTTCGAGTCCGTTTTTTTTGTAATATTATACAATGATAAAAAGTGCCATTCAAAAAATAATCAACTTCTTTAAAAGCGGCAGCGATAGGGCTGTGATAAGCATCTGTTTGGTTCTGTCTACCATCTTCTGGTTTTTAATCAAATTCTCGCAGGAATACACCTATTATATAGACTATCCGATTAGCTATGTAAATTACCCAATTGATAAATACGCAAAGGAGGAGCCAATTGAGGAGCTTAAGGTTCAGGTAAAGGCTTTTGGCTTTAAATTTCTAAAGCAGTCTTTTTCGGGTCGTGACATAGAGTTGGATTTATCGAAGCTTCGCAAAGCATCATCAAAAGATACTTATTATTGGTTGTCGAATAGCGAATGGACAAATGTTACCGAAGACCTTAAAGGTTTTTCGGTTTTGGATATTGAGCCCGATACGGTGTTTTTTAAGTTTAGCCATAAGGTTAAACGAATTGTTCCGATAAGGGTGCCTTTAGATATTAGCTATGCTGAAAATTATGTTCCTTATAGAGCTTTAAAAATTGATCCTGCAGAGATTGAGGTTTTTGGACCATCACATATCTTAGATACCTTAACAATTTTGTCTACAGATGTTCTTGTTGCTTCGGAGCTTAAGTCTAGTATTCAGAAGCAACTTCCGATATTTTTTCCACACGATTTGCTTTCCTCTACTATTAAACAGGTGGAAGTGATGCAGGAAGTTGCGCGATTTACCGAGATGACAATTACCGTTCCTATCAAAATTAAAAACCTGCCTAGAGGAAAGAGGTTAAAGTTGATGGATAAAACGGTTCAGTTGTCTTATTGGGTTGTGATGCAGGATCGTGATAAGGTAAAGGCTTCCGATTTCTCTGTTTATTGTGATTATAATGAAGTGATGATAACCAATAAAGCCTTTTTGAATGTTTTCGTAGAAAAAGAACCCTCGATAGTGAAGAGTGTGAGACTTACTCCCGAGACGGTCGAATTTATTAGAATCAATTAATGTTGAAGATTGGCTTAACAGGTGGTATAGGTAGTGGTAAAACTACAGTAGCTAAAATGTTTAGTTGCTTAAGGATTCCAGTTTACAACTCCGATATAAGAGCCAAGGCTATTATGCAGGAAGATGAGCAGCTGAAAGAACAATTGGTTCAAGCATTTGGTGAGCGCGCTTATGATTCTGGAAAATTGAATCGCCCATTTTTAGCATCCTTGGTATTTTCTGATGAGCTAGAATTGCAAAAGTTGAACGCCATAGTTCATCCCGCCATTCAAAAAGATTTTGACCAATGGGCTTCTATGCAAAAAGCGTCCTATATAATAAAGGAAGCCGCTATCTTGTTTGAGAGTGGAGCCAATAGAGGTCTAGATAAAGTAATCTTAGTAGAGGCACCGGAAGATCTTCGAATTGAGCGAGTGCTTAAGAGAGATGCTGTGACAAAAGAAGAGGTGCGAGCTAGAATATCTAAGCAATGGACCGATAGTCAAAAAAAGCCTCTTTCGGATTTTGTGATTATGAATAATGAAAAGAGTCTCTTATTAGAACAAGTGCTTAAGGTCCACGAAGAGTTAATTAATAATGACTGATTCATGATGTATTAAGTAGTCATTGAAAATGTTGTGCAGTCTTCTACCAAAACACCAATCTACTATTATAACTTAATACCTAATACTTGCTACCTAGTACTTAATACCTTTTACCGAATACATCTAACTAGTACACCAAGTCCACATCACCTTTTCCTTCTCTTAGAATTTTATAATCACCGTCATCTGTGCAGTCTACTACTGTTGAGGCAACGTTGTCTCCATAGCCACCATCGATAACGATGTCTACGAGGTTTTGGTATTTCTCATAAATCAATTCTGGATCAGTTGAGTATTCTACAATGTCGTCATCATCGTGAATCGAAGTTGATGTAATAGGGTTGCCTAAAAATCGAACCAAATCTCTAGCGATGTTATTGTCGGGAATTCTAATGCCGATGGTCTTTTTTCGATTGCTAAAAATTTTAGGGATTTTAAGTGTGGCGTTTAATATAAAGGTGAAAGGGCCTGGGAAGGCTCTTTTTAATAATTTATAGGTATGGGTGTCAATTTGTTTTGCGAATTCTGAAAGGTGACTCAGGTCGTGGCAAATAAAGGAGAAATTAGCTTCTTTTAATTTAATGCCTTTAATACGTGCAACTCTTTCCAATGCTTTTTTATTGCTGATATCGCAACCCAAAGTGTAAACCGTATCGGTAGGGTATATAATAAGGCCTCCCTTTTGCAAACAATCAACAATTTGTTGAATCTGTTTTGGATTTGGGTTTTCCTCGTAGAGTTTTATAAGCATTTTGAATTAAGTTTTTCGTGATCGGATAAAAATGTCTCTAATCCGCTATCAGTTAAATGATGATGAAATAAGTCCTTATATACTTTTAAAGGAGCGGTTACCACATCAGCACCAATTTGTGCGCAATTTATAATATGTTCAGTATTTCGAATAGAGGCCGCTAGTATTTTTGTAGTGAAATTATAATTGTCGTAAATTTTTCTGATATGAGCGATAAGTTCCAATCCATTTTCTCCGATATCGTCTAAGCGCCCTATAAAAGGGGAGAGGTAGCTAGCTCCAGCTTTTGCGGCTAGTATTGCTTGCCCTGCTGAAAACACTAAAGTGCAATTTGTTTTAATACCCTTGGCGCTTAAGTGATGTATTGCTCGGATGCCACTTTCAGTCATAGGTATTTTTACAACTATATTATGATGTAATTCAGCTAGTTGATAAGCTTCCTCGAGCATCCCTTTTAAGTCGGTGGCAATAACTTCTGCTGAAACAGGGCCTTTTACGAGCTCACATATATTAATATAGTGTTGCTTGATGTTATCTGTACCATAAATACCCTCTTTAGCCATTAAACTGGGGTTGGTAGTAACGCCATCTATGACCTTAAGCTTTTGAAGTTCAGATATTTCTGAAATATTAGCTGTGTCGATAAAGAAAATCATACATTTATTTTTAGAGTATAATATACTAAAAATGAGCAGTTTTTTTGATATGCCAAGTCAAATACGACGAAATTCTTCTTCTATCTTAGTTGAATGCAGTGATTTGCAAGCCCTAAATAGGTGTTATCACCTATGTTTTTTCATTTTTTTCATTTTCATTTTTTTAATAAAATATATAGAAACCTCAATAAGTTAAAGAGTTTGAAGTCTTTAGCTTTGTTATTCAATAACTAATATTTAAAAAAAATGTTCATTTATCTATTGAATATAAAAGCTTTTTATTAAGTTTGGAGGCAATCAATTTTTTTTTAACTAAACCCCCCCAAGTATGAAAAAGATAGTCTTATCTATTCTTACGTCTTGCTGCGCCGTCTTCGGTGCATTCGCGCAAGGTTATGAGTTTACTGCCCCTAATACTGGTGCCAATCACACAGTAATGGTTTTTGCTACAGCTTCAGATGATTTAGCTGCGCTTAATGCTGTTGCTTTAGGTGCCTTTATTGAGGTTGACGGTGCTAATGTTTGTGTCGGTGCTGCTGATGTTGTAGCCGGCCTATTTACAATTGCCCTATGGGGTAATGACTCAAACACTCCTACACAGGATGGTTTGACTTCTGGGCAAGATCCTATATGGGCTGCTCAAGATGCTGATGGTGGAATCCACATTTTAGCTGCAACATTCTCTGGTATGCCATGGAATGGTTGGACGCTAAACGGGATTAACACGTTAGCTAACTTCGCTGTAACTTCTTCCCTTTATGGTGGTTGTTCTGACGCTTCTGCAAACAATTACGATGCAGGTGCTAGTTGGGATGATGGATCATGTATCTATGAAGTTTTAGGATGTACTGATGCTTCTGCATGTAACTTTGATGCTGCTGCAAATACGGAGGACGGTTCATGTACTTATGCTGATGCTGGTTACGACTGTGCTGGAAACTGTTTAGCTGATGCTGATGGTGACGGTGTATGTGACGAGTTTGAGGTTGTAGGTTGTCAAGATGCTTCTGCTGATAATTACGATGCTTCTGCTACTGATGCAGGTGCTTGTGATTACTTAGGATGTACTGACGCTATCGCTTGTAACTTCGATTCAGGTGCTAATGTTGATGACGCTTCATGTACTTATGCTGATGCTGGTTACGACTGTGCTGGAAACTGTTTAGCTGATGCTGATGGTGACGGTGTTTGTGACGAGTTTGAAGTTGTAGGTTGTCAAGATGCTTCTGCTGCTAACTACGATGCTTCTGCTACTGATGCAGGTGCTTGTGATTACTTAGGATGTACTGACGCTATTGCTTGTAACTTCGATTCAGGTGCTAACGTTGATGACGCTTCATGTACTTATGCTGATGCTGGTTACGATTGTGACGGTGTTTGTTTAAATGATGCTGACGGAGACGGTGTTTGTGATGAGTTTGAAGTATTAGGTTGTAACGACGCTTCTGCTCAAAACTTTGATTCTTCTGCTACAGATAATGACGGTTCTTGTTATTACGCTGCTGGTTGTATGGATGCTGCTTACGCAGAATACCACAATCAAGGTTATGTAGCTGATCACGATAACGGATCTTGTGCTACTGATGCAGTATTCTACTGTGACGATGCAAACTTCGTTGAGTATTACGCTAACAGTGGTGATGCTGCTGATGGTGCTGAAGGTGGTACTGTAGTTGACAACAACTTATGTTCTACTCCTGCTGTTATTGGATGTTCTGATGTGAACGCTGATAACTACGATGCAGCTGCAAACATGGAGGATACTTCTAACGAATTTGGTCATGGTATTTCTAATACTATGTGTCAATACGTAGGATGTACTAACTCTACTGCTACTAACTACGACGCTAACGCTAATACTAATAATGCTGCTAGTTGTGAGTACGACTTACAATTCCAGACTAACATTACTGGTGCTAACATGTCATTGTTCATTCCTTCAACTTCTGCAAACCCAATTGGTTTGACTTGGGGTTCTGAAGCTACTTTGAACGATGGTGATTTAATTGGTGCATTCTACACTACTAACTCTGGTGAGTTACAAGGTGCGGGTGTAACTGCTTTCGCTGCTAACGGTACTCCATTAACTCTTTGGGGTTCTGATCCAGGTGCTGATAATGGTTTCGCTGATGGTGAAGTTATTACTTGGTTAGCTAACGTCAACGTTGATGGTGTGTGGACTATCCACTACTTAAGCGCTGAGTTTGCTGGTGATCTTTCTGCTGCCTATACTTCAGGTGGTCAGGTAGTAATTACTGGATTAACTGTAGGTGGACCTTACTTTGACGGTTGTACTGACCCTAACTACGTTAACTACGTTGCTCACGCTTCTAACGACGATGGTTCTTGTTCTGGTTTAATCGGATGTATGGATGCTGGTTACGATAACTTCGATGCTACTGCAGAATTACAAGGCGATGACTCTTGTCAAGGTCTTTTAGGTTGTACTGACTCTGTTTATGACGAATACAACGCTGCTGCAACAGTAGATAACGGCTCTTGTGCTGCTATTACAGGATGTATGTACCACTTCGCTAACAACTATAACGCTGCTGCTAACAACGCTGCTCCTTGTGATCTTGAAGCTGGATATTTAGGAGATGACGATTCATACCCTTCTCAAGGTAACTTGTGGGATGATTATACTTACGCTCAAGATTCTATCGATAACTTAGTTGCTACTGCTGCTGCTCTTGCTGATGCTAACGCTGAAGCTGCTGCTGCTCTTGCTGCTGATGTTGCTGCTGCTACTGCTGCTGCTCAAGCTGCTCACGATAATCAAGTAGCTGACATGATTGCTTACGCTTCTGAATTAGCTGGTGTTAATGCTAATGCTGCTGATGTTGCTTCTGCTCAAGCTGATGCTGATATGGCTGAGATTGCTGCTGGTTTCGATGCTGCTGGTTACGCTGTATCTCCAACAGACAATGAATCTGCTACTGCAATTGCTGCTGCAATTAACGTCTTAGAGGCTTCATTTACTTCTGAATCAGATGAACATGATGCTGATAACGCACAAGCTGCTGCTGATGCTGATGCTCTTGCTGCTGCTAATGCTAATGCTGCTGATGCTTTAGCTGCTCAAGTTGCTGCTGATATCGCTGCTGCTGAACAAGCTGCTGCTAATTTAGCTGATGCTAATGCTTCTGCTGCTGCTGATTTAGCTGCTCAAGTTGCTGCTGATTTAGCTGAGATTGCTGCTGGTTTCGATGGTGATGGTTATGCTACATCTCCTTCAGATAACTTCTCTTCAGCTGCTATTGCTTCTGCAATCGCTGTATTAGAAGTTGACTATACTGATGAAGTAGATAACCATAATGCTGATGATGCTGCTGCTGCACAAGCTGTAATTGATCAAGCTGCTGCTACTGCTGCTGCTGATCTTGCTACTGCTAATGCTGCTGATGCTCTTGCTGCTGCTAATGCTGCTGCTGCTGCTGATTTAGCTGCACAAGTTGCTGCTGATTTAGCTGAGATTGCTGCTGGTTTCGATGCTGATGGTTACGCTGTTAATCCTGTGGATAACTACTCTTCAACTGCTATTGCATTCGCAATTAACGCTCTAGAAGCTGATTATACTTCTGAGGCTGATGCACATACTGCTGATAATGCTGCTGCTGCACAAGCTGTAATTGATCAAGCTGCTGCTACTGCTGCTGCTGATGCTGCTGCTGCTACTGCTGCTGCTGACTTAGCTGCTGCTAATGCTGCTGCTGCTGCTGATTTAGCTGCTCAAGTTGCTGCTGATATTGCTGCTGCTGAACAAGCTGCTGCTGATCTTGCTGCTGCTAATGCTGCTGCTGATGCAATTGAGAATGCTGCTTACGAAGCTGATGTAGCTTACTTCTCTGCTCCATTAACTACTGACTTAAGTACTGGATGGAACATGATTGGTTACTACTTACAAGAAGAAACAGACGTTGTTGCTCAATTGGTTGACATCGTAGAAGAAGTTGCCCTTGTGAAAAACAACGGTGGTTCGTTCTACTGGCCAGACTTCGGGTTCAACGGTATCGGAAACTTCATTCCTGGTCAAGGTTACCAAGTGAGAATGGATGCTGATGTTGCTGGATACGACTTCGTATACACTTCTGAAAGAATTGAATTAACTCCAATGGTTCCACAATGGGCTCAAGACATGGAAGTAGATGTTCACCCGAACGACATTCGTACACTTGTACGTGTTGTGAACATGGTAGGTCAGGAAGTAAATCCTGAAAACCAATTCGCTGGTGAAGTTCTATTGTACTTGTACAATGACGGAACAGTTGAAAAGAAAATGGCGAACTAATCCTTCCTCAATTTCAATACTTAAAGAGCCGCGCAAGCGGCTCTTTTTTTTTGGCACATACTTTGATTAATAATAATCTGAAAACCTATATGTGTGATCCCAAATCACTATATTCGCCCAGTTAATCTCACAATCCCTCAAAGTGAATGACGCCTAAAGTATCGAAAAAGAAGTTGTTACGATTGTTTTTTAGCGCTTTTGCTATGCATTTTTCTATGCTAGCTTCAAGTGTTGATTGCAATCTTTCCTTCGAATATGTGAACACCGGTTCGAATATGACCGTGATGATCACTGGAGGAGCTTTATCCGATACTCCACTGTTCCCTGGCGATTCTATCGGAGTATTTTCAATCGATTTTAATGGTGACGAATTTTGTGCCGGCTCTTTTGAGTGGGATGGCAATCAACATACAATTGCTGTTTGGGGCGACGATGCACAAACCCCACAGAAGGATGGCTTCAATGTAGGGGAGACTATAATCTTTAAAGCTAAAACTGGCGAGCTTATCTATTTAGTAAGTCCTGATGCTGTTTACACTTTTACGGCGAACGGTTTTGCCATTATCAATACTCCTTTAGCATTCGATATTAATTGTGCGCCTCAATTTTTGGGCTGTACCGATTCGAATGCTGTAAATTACAATGTTGAAGCAACAGCCGATGATGGTTCTTGTTTCACGACTCTTATCTGCCCTCCATTTGCATTTGCTACATTAAATACGGGGGTCAATATGACTATTATGATTACTGGCGATGCTTTAGAAGTCCCGCTGGTGGCTGGGGATTCAATTGGAGTGTTTACTACAGATAATCTAGGAAACGAAATTTGTGCGGGTTCTTTTGAATGGGATGGCGAGCAACATACTATTGCTATATGGGGCGACGATGCTCAAACAGAGCAGAAAGATGGTTATTCTTCTGGAGAAACTATTGTTTTTAAAGCAAAGTCTGCAACTACTTATTATGATATAATTCCTTTACAAACCTTCACTTTTTCTGCGAATGGTTTTGGAATTATTAATATTCCAATGCAATTTATCATTTCTTGTCCTACAGACGATACTGTTATCTTTGGATGTACCGATTCAAATTATTTAGAATACAATCCATCAGCCGATGAAAACAACGGTTCATGTGCTACTTTAATTATTGGAGGTTGTACCAACGCTTTGTATGTTGAATACAACAGCTTAGCGAATGTAAATAATGGTTCGTGTTCAACACTTATTGTTTTGGGTTGTACCGATAACGACTATGTACAATACAATTCGGCTGCAAATACTAACGACGATTCTTGTGCTACTTTAATTGTACAAGGTTGTACCGATGTCAATTATTTGGAATACAATGCTGAGGCCAATGTGGAGAACAATACTTGTTTCACTTTGATAGAAGCAGGATGTACCGATACTGATTATTTAGAATACGATGCTGCTGCCAATATTGATGATGCTTCTTGTACGACTTTAATTGTTTTGGGTTGTACCGATGAATCTTCATTCAACTTTAATAGTGATGCAAATACGAACGATGGTTCATGTATTGATATTATTGAAGGTTGTACCGATGTAGATGCGTTTAATCACAGCGCTACTGCGAATACCGACAATGGTTCGTGTATTGAGCTTATTGAAGGATGTACCGATTTAAACGCTTTTAACTTTAATGTAGGTGCAAATACCAACGATGGTTCTTGTATTGCAAAAATATACGGTTGTACAGATGTTAATGCCTTAAACTATATTGCTCTTGCCAATATCGACGACGCTTCGTGTATTGCTTTAGTTTATGGTTGTACTAACCCATTAGCATTTAATTATGATACTTTGGCAAACGTAAACGATGATTCTTGTGAAGCTATTGTTTATGGCTGTACCAACCAAGAGGCTTACAATTTTAACGCTTCGGCAAATACCGATGATGCATCATGTGTTTCTGTACTAGAAGGATGTATCGACCCCTTAGCTTACAATTATAACGCTTTGGCAAATACCGACGATGGATCTTGTGAAGCTGTTGTATTTGGTTGTACCAATGTAGAAGCCTTTAACTATAATGCACTTGCCAATACTGATGATACTTCGTGTGAGGCGATCTTAGAAGGTTGCACCGACGCTCTTGCAATAAACTATTCAGTAGGAGCGAATACCGATAACGGTTCTTGTATTGCAGCAATTTACGGTTGTACCAATGCAGATGCGATTAATTATAACGAATCGGCGAATATGGATAACGGTTCTTGTATCGCTAAGGTATACGGCTGTACCAATCCACTAGCTTTTAATTATGATGCGGGTGCCAATACAAACGACGCTTCGTGTATTGCTGTTGTTGAAGGTTGTACTAATCATCAAGCATTCAATTATAATCCACTTGCGAATACCGACGACGAATCTTGTATTGAAATTGAAGAGGGTTGTACCAATCCTTTAGCTTTTAATTTCGATGAAGATGCGAATACAAACGACGGCTCTTGTGTTGCCATTATTGAAGGTTGTACCAATGATGATGCTTTTAATTACAATCCACTAGCAAATACCGATAACGGTTCTTGCGAAGCTTGGGTTTATGGCTGTACCAATCCTTTAGCATTCAATTATAATTCAAATGCCAATGAGAGTGATAATTCGTGTATCCCAGTAATTAATGGTTGTATGGATGCAACGGCATTTAATTATAACGAACTAGCGAATACCGACGATGCTTCTTGTGAGGCTTTTGTTTACGGTTGTGTATATGATTATGCCTTCGTAACAAACTTTGACCCACTAGCGAATACTGATGATAATTCCTGTGAATTTAATTTTGATGTCAGATCGGGAGATGCGGTTTGTATCGATGAAGAAGCCATAAATTATTTCCCATTAGCAGATGCTAATAGTCCTAACTTTAACTCCTTTGTTGCTGCAAACGTAACGATAGATAACAATTCATGTGAATATCCTGTAGTTATTTATGGTTGTACAGATGCTAATGCTTTTAACTTTAATAGCGATGCAGATGAGGATGATGGGTCTTGTGAGGAAATTGTTTTAGGCTGTACTACTGCTGATGCTTATAACTATAATGCAGTTGCGAACGTTGATAATGGAACTTGTATAGCAACTGTATTAGGTTGTAATGATGCAAACGCTTTCAATTATAATCAACTTGCAAACACAAACGATAATTCATGTCTTGCCATTGTTTTAGGTTGTACAAATGCTACTGCTTATAACTTTAATGCGGTTGCCAATACCGAGGATAATTCCTGTATTTCTGTTGTTGAAGGTTGTATAGATTTCAATGCTTTAAACTATGAAGCTCAAGCGAATACAGACGATGGTTCATGTATTGCAATGCTTTGGGGTTGTACCAATTCACTAGCCATTAACTACGATTCAGATTCAAATACCGATGATGGTTCTTGTATTTTAGTGGTTGAAGGTTGTACAAATCCATTGGCTCTAAACTTTGATGAGCTTGCAAACACCGACGATGGTTCATGTGTCCCTGTTGTATTGGGTTGTACTTATGCATCGATGTTTAACTATAACGCAGCTGCGAATACCGATGACGGTTCTTGTATCGCTATAGTTTTCGGTTGTACGAATCCTCAAGCATTTAATTATTCTGCCGATGCGAATACCGATGATGAGTCTTGTGTCGCTGTAATTTATGGTTGTACAAATTCGAGTGCCTTTAATTATAGTGTTATTGCCAACACCGACAATGCTTCTTGTATTGCGGTTGTGAGTGGCTGTACTGATGTTAATGCTTTTAACTTTAATCCACTTGCCAATACAAACAACGATTCTTGTATTGTAATAGATTACGGATGTACCAATACTTCGGCATTTAATTACAGCAATACAGCAAATGTAAACAATGGCACTTGTGTGCCTGTGCTTTACGGATGTACAATTGTGGAAGCACTTAACTATAACCTATTGGCTAATACCGACGACGGTTCGTGTACGCAATCTGTTTTGGGATGTACCGATAATGTTGCCATTAATTACAATGTTCTAGCTAATACTGATGATAATTCATGTGCCTATTTGATTTTGGGTTGTACCAATAATCAATATTTGGAATACAATGAAGATGCAATGGCCAACGATGGTTCGTGTGCTACATTGATTGTTGAAGGATGTACCGATGAAGCTTATTTAGAGTTTACAGCTTCGGCGAATACCGATAATGGCTCTTGTAGTATTTTAGTTGTAGAAGGATGTACTTCTGATATTGCTGATAACTATAATGCTGCAGCAAACGTTGATAACGGTTCTTGTTATTTTGCCACTTTATTGAGTTCTGTTGATAATTTAACAGAAGAGAATGATGGTTTATCGCAGGACTTAACAAATCAAACAATCGCATTAGGGCAGGAGCAAGTGCTAGCATATTCACTTTCGGCGCAAGTTGAAGGCTTATTGGGAGACCTTTCTGAGATTAATGCCGCTAATATTGAACTAACGACTTTATCAAACAGCTTATCGGAATCAAACAACACCTTATTATCGTCTAATGATAGTTTATCATCTCTATTGGCAAACTCGCAAGAAGATTTGTTTAATATGGAATTGGCGAACGACGAACTTGTTGATAGTTTAGAGTCTGAAATCGCCGTTCAAGCAACTGCTATTAATGACTTGACAGTAGCCTTACTTCAGTCAATTATAGCATTGCAAGAGTCTGGATTGTCAAATGTGACACTTCAAGATTCTTTAGTAGGTCTTAACGAAAATCTAATTGTATTTACTGCTAATATTGAATCGCTTGAGTCAGCCAACGCTAACTTGTCTGTGCAGAATGATAATTTGTATGCACAACTGAGTGATATGACTAATTCCTTGAATGAGCTTTCACAAAGTGTAATGTCTATGAATACCTTACTCTCTGCTGTGATGGCTGTAAATGATGTCTTAGAGTCAGACTTAGACCAAAGTCAATCAGATACGGATAGCTTACAGTTGTTGGTAAATTCCCTGTATGAAAATATAGAGGAATCGCAGGTGCTTCTAGAATTAGCCGAGGAATATATAGCTCAGTTCTGTCAACCAATTTATGTTGATTTGAATGCAGGTTGGAATATGATTGGTTATCCTTTGACGAGTCCTCAGGATGTAGTTGCTTCAGTAAACGGCTTTGTGGAGAAGATTGCTTTGATAAAGAATAATCAGGGTAATTTCTATTGGCCGGACTTCGGATTCAACGGAATTGGAGACTTTATTCCAGGTCAAGGATATCAATTTAAGATGGATGATGATGAGTTGAACTTCACCTTTACCGATGTTGATGGAATGCGTATTGAAGTGTACCCTACAGTGCCACAATGGGCTATAGATATGTCGGTTGAGTCTCATCCAAATGATGTAAGACATCTCATAAGAACTGTGAATATGTTGGGTCAACAAGTTGATCCTGACAACTATCAAAAAGGAGAAATACTACTCTTTTTGTACTCTGATGGGACAGTAGAAAAGAAACAGAATAATTAAGGAAAGGAGTGTGAGTTTATTTTTGGTGTGATTCTTGCCCTTATGTGCCTGAAAAATACTAAATTAGTTTAAATTCTAACCCCCCAGATTATGAGAAAGATTTATTTTTCTGTACTGGCGCTATTTACTTTCTTTAGTGCCCATGCACAATGCGATTACGATTTTACGACAGTAAACACCGGTTCTAATATGACCGTGATGATTACTCCTTCCGCCCTCAACGGCCCTTTAGAGCCTGGAGATCAGCTAGGAGTATTTTTCGTTAACGATGCTGGTGATTTAGTCTGTGGTGGTTCTCTAGAATGGACTCAACAGCAAATTGCTTTCCCTGTATGGGGAAATGAAGCTGGTGAGGATAATGGTTTTCAAAATGGTGAGTCTCTTATCTGGAAAGCGTTAAAACAAAATGGTGAAGTTTATGATGTTGATGCATCGTACTTGCCTAGTGGTGGCGCGCCAGGCACCTATAATTTAAACGGATTAGCCTTTGTCACTAGTTTAGCATTTGAACAAATATGTAATGGTGTAGTTGATCCAAGTGGATGCGATCCAATTGACTTTTCTAGTGTAAACACTGGGGCTAATATGACCGTGTTTATTACTCCGAATGCAACTTCTGGGCCCTTAAGTTCTGGAGATAATATTGGAGTTTTCTTTGTAAACGATCAAGGTGAAGAAGTTTGTGCTGGTGCTGCCGTATGGACAGGCTCTCAATTGTCTTTCCCTGCATGGGGAGCAGAAGCCCTTCAAGATAATGGATTTGAAATGGGAGAGGAAATGATATGGAATGCCCAAAGCTCTACGGGAGCTATTTATACGATCACTCCTGTTTACCAAGCTGCTTCAATGGCTGGCTATACATTAAATGGGATTTCATTTATTACTCACTTAGATTATGCTTTAGTGGATTGTGGTACTGCCGACATTTCTGGTTGTACTGTTTCTACTGCTTGTAATTTTGATGCAAATGCGAATATCGATGATGGCTCATGTACTTATGCTGATGCTGGTTACGACTGTGCTGGAAACTGTTTAGCTGATGCTGATGGTGACGGTGTATGTGACGAGTTTGAGGTTGTAGGTTGTCAAGATGCTTCTGCTGCTAACTACGATGCTTCTGCTACTGATGCAGGCGCTTGTGATTACTTAGGATGTACTGACGCTTCTGCATGTAACTTCGATTCAGGTGCTAACGTTGATGACGCTTCATGTACTTATGCTGATGCTGGTTACGACTGTGCTGGAAACTGTTTAGCTGATGCTGATGGTGACGGTGTATGTGACGAGTTTGAGCTTGTAGGTTGTCAAGATACTTCTGCTGCTAACTACGATGCTTCTGCTACTGATGCAGGTGCTTGTGATTACTTAGGATGTACTGACGCTTCTGCATGTAACTTCGATTCAACTGCTAATGTTGATGACGCTTCATGTACTTATGCTGATGCTGGTTACGATTGTGACGGTGTTTGTTTGCACGATGCCGACAACGATGGTGTTTGTGATGAAGATGAAATTGCTGGCTGTATGGATGTAGATGCTGTAAATTATAACGAATTAGCTACAGACGATAATGGTTCTTGTGAATATGCCGTTTCGGGTTGTACTGACTCATCAGCATTAAATTACAATCCAGATGCTACCCAGGACGATGGTTCCTGTGAGTATACGATTGTTGGTTGTACCGATTCTTCGGCAACAAACTACAATTCAAATGCTACAGAAGATGATGGTTCTTGTGAATATGTAACTTTTAACGGAGTATGGCCTTCATCACCTGAAGGGATTACCAATACTGGAATGAATGCTACCATCGCTATAAATGGTATGGTTGCAATTGATGGCGTGAGCTTAGATGCTGGCGATTTAATAGGTGCTTTCTATATGGATGGTGAAAACCTTGTATGTGGTGGTCTTTCTGTTTGGGAAGGAGCCGAAAGTCATCTGATTATTTTATGGGGTGATGATTCTTATACCGATGAGAAAGATGGTTTTGATCCGGGCGAGGAGATTATCTGGATGGTGAGAGATGTTTCTCTTGAAGCCGATCACAATGCTTTTGTATTCTATGATGTAGGACAAAATGCTTATGCTACTAATGCAGTGTTAGTAATCAATCAGATTATTGTAGATCCTGTGTTTGGTTGTATGGATCATGCTTATACTGAGTATAACGAACAAGCTAATGTTGAAAGCGGTACTTGTGCTACAGCCTGGCAATCGGAATACAATGGCGCAATGGAAGAGTTGGCAGATGCAAATGGGCAAATTGCTGAATTGAACGGCTTACTTTCTAATGCACAGGGTAATATTGCAGCTTTATCAACTCAACTTGATAACCTATCAGCTGAGTATGCACAAACAGTTGCAGATATGAATGCTGCATATGATGCTATGGTTGACTCCTATGAAAATACTCTGGCAAATACGATAGCAGATTACGACGCAGAGATTGTTGCTTTAAATGCGGCTCATGATGATTTATTAGCTGCTACTATTGCTGACTTCGAGGCTCAAATTGCGGCCTTAAATGCTGCTCACGACAATCTATTAGCTAGTACTATTGCAGATTATGAAGATCAAATAGCTGCTCTTAATACTGCTCACGACTATCTAATAGCTGGTACTATTGCAGATTATGAAGGTCAAATTACTGCTCTTAATACAGCTCACGACAATCTATTAGCTGGTACTATTGCAGATTATGAAGGTCAAATTGCTGCTCTTAATACTGCTCACGAAGCAACGATTACAGCCTTAAACGCTGCTCATGCTGATGAACTTGCTACTACCATAGCAGCAATGAATGCTGAGCATGATGCAAATATAGCTGCTCTTAATGCTACTTATGCTGATGAGCTCGCTACTTCTATTGCATCTTATGAGGCTGACATAGCATTGCTAAATACATCGCATGCTGACTTAGTAGCTGGGCTTAATGCTGATCATGAAGCAGCTATTACTATGTTGAACGATAATTATGCTGCAGCTGTAGCGGATTTAACAGCATCTTACGATGCTGAGATTGCCGCTCTAAATGAAGCTGATGTTATTGAAGATGCGGCTTACGAAGCCGACATTAATGGTCTTACTGGTGATTTGGCTTATGCAAATGCAAATATCACTCAGTTAGAAGAAGATTTAGCTTATCACTCGGCACCTATTTATATCGATTTATTAGCTGGATGGAACATGGTTGGTTTTGTATTACACGAACCAATGGATGTTGTAGCTTCACTAGTTGATTTAGGAGATGCGCTTCATATTGTAAAGGATAACAATGCAAATGTATACTGGCCAGACTTTGGCTTTAACGGTATTGGCGACTTTACCCCAGGACAAGGATATCAATTTAGATTGTATGATGAATACCTAGACTTTGACTTCCCATTCATTCCTGGTCAAAAAATTGAATTGAGTCCTACTGCTCCTGATTGGGCTACTGAGATGCCAGTTCTTAATCATCCAAATGACACACGTACGCTTGTTCGTATAGTGAATATGTTAGGTCAAGAGGTTTCAGATATTGACGCATTTAAAGGTGAAACTTTATTGTATTTATATTCTGATGGAACAGTAGAGAAGAAGCTTAATTAATTATTGGCATAAATTTTGTCCTATGAAAAAGAGGCTACGGCCTCTTTTTCTTTGACTAAGAGATTAAAGGGGTTAAAATCGTATAAGTAATTGCGAATTTTGTACTTTATATAGATAGCTTCTTTTTCTATGTTTACGTTGTGCATGAAAAGGCTTTTGTCCTTTGTTTTGTTTTTGAGCTTCCGCTATTGGCTCAAAATGATGTAAACATTTTAACCAAAGAAATAATCTTTATGAGGTGCATCCGGAATTGAAACCGGAAAATTTAGTTCTTAAGAAAATATATCATGTTTTTTGCATGTACAGATAGCGAATTGTTTAACCCTTTTAATCCTCCCTATTATGGAAAGAGTTTTAACCCTATTAGTATCCTTGTTTTTTACAGTTTCTGGTGTGTTTGCCCAATGTGATATTGACTATAATTATGTCAATACGGGTGCAAATATGACCGTGTTTATTACACCTGCTGCTTTGGCTGGACCTTTGTCTGTTGGAGATCAGATTGGTGTTTTTTATGTAAATGACGCAGGTCAAGAAGTGTGTGCCGGTTCAACTATATGGACTGGATCTCAGAACTCATTCCCAGCTTGGGGAACTGAAGCGGCTGAAGACAATGGCTTTGCCGGGAGCGAAGAAATGATTTGGAAAGCTACTACCGCTGATGGTGTGGTATACCAAATAACAGCTTCCTATCAAGCAGTAAGTATGTCTGCTTATTCATTAAACGCTATTTCGTTTATTACTGCATTCAGTTATGAAGAAGTTGATTGTGGTGGTGGAAGCACTACTGATGCTTGTGATCCAATCTCTTTCGACTATGTGAATACTGGTTCTAATATGACGGTGTTTATTACTCCAGGAGCTGTTACAGGTCCACTTTCATCTGGCGATTTAATTGGTGTGTTCTATACCAATGCTGCTGGCGATGAAGTTTGTGGTGGATCTACAACTTGGACTGGTTCGCAAAATTCTTTCCCTGCTTGGGGAACAGAAGCTGGTGAAGACAATGGTTTTGATTCGGGTGAAGCTATGGTTTGGAAAGCTCAAAAACCTGATGGAACACTTTATAATATTACAGCGACTTACCAAAGTCCTGCAATGGGGGCGTATGCTTTAAACTCTATCTCTTTTATCATCGGATTTAGTTATGATGAAGTAAACTGTGGAGTGCCAGTTGAGGTTCTTGGCTGTACTGATGCTGCATATTTAGAATACAATGCTTCGGCAAATATCGATGATGGCTCTTGTGCTACTATAGCAATTCCTGGTTGTACCGATGCTGCTTATGCTGAGTACAATGCATCAGCAAATACTGATGATGGTTCTTGTGCTACATTAATTGTAGAAGGTTGTACCGACGCTGCTTATTTGGAATACAATTCCAGCGCTACTATCGACGATGGTTCATGTGCTACTCTATCAGTTTCAGGATGTACTGATTCAGCTTATATGGAGTACGATGCCTCTGCTAATGTCGATAACGGTTCTTGTGCTACATTAATTATTGAAGGTTGTACCGATGCTGCTTATGCAGAATATAATTCAT
>Ga0208879_1001277_pt1 | contig 24052 bp, 24 predicted proteins | sample Knorr_S15_td_Bot_FD_185605 | JGI IMG/M metagenome (GOLD analysis project Ga0208879, IMG submission 185605) | Marine microbial communities from Southern Atlantic Ocean transect - Knorr_S15_td_Bottom_ad_5009_LV_A (SPAdes) (version 2) | ecosystem: Environmental > Aquatic > Marine > Oceanic | place...
CTTGATTACTTAAAATCCGAAGGGCTTTATTCACTGCGTGATGGATGGATTGCGCTTCACTATCCTAAATGAAACGCCCTGTGCGGAGCCGCATGCAGGGTGTTGTGGGGGCTGGAGGCTAGATACCACCGGCTACCCGATTATACACAAACCGTTTGTTAACTGCCAGCACGTTGAAGAAAATAGGGTAAAAGTACTGAACAAAACAGCCAACGTTTTTAGCTTTTACTTGCTGCCAAGAAGAGGGCGGTTTGAGTTGAAAAGCAGAACTTTTAAGTTACCTTTGATGCTAACCAAAAACTAAAACGAACCCCTAAAGCTGTTGTAAAAAAGCGCTGAACTTTGGCCTGATTTTTACTAAAAAATGGGTGGTGTATAACTTTCAAATATGGGGCGCAGACATGTGTGCAAAAATGGCGAAGCCGCGCACATGTTTGCGTCCCAGCGAGCGACAGCGAGTGCCATGATTTGTTTGTTATGTGCGTTTAAAAACAACAGCATTTTAATTGCGCAAATAGGTAACAAACTTAAGCGTCTGCTTGGCTGCATAAAAGACCATTATTGCTAAAACTACCAGAGAGAGAAAGAAAATAAACGATGTTGGAAAATGATTAAGGATTCTTGCTTTTCTGCTAACAAATTCAATGGAGCTTCCATTTTGCCACATTTCGAAAACTAACTTGGATAACCAGCCCGTACCAATAGTAACTAACCACAATGCCAACGCTGCCAAAAAAGCAATTTCCGTATCACCGTTTTCTTTCTGCATGTTACTCCAGCACATAACTTTCCAATAACGGGCGCAGACAAGTGGGGCATACTGGCGAAGCCGCCCCGCGTGTATGCGTCCCAGCGAATGAAGTGAGTGTGTTGATTGGGTTGTTAAATGACATGCTGATTAAACCCTTGAACCACCCCATAATTGTACTGTAGACATTAGCAAGATAGCCAATATAAGCCCAGAAACTAATGATACGCCGATGGGGATCAAAATAACTTGCCATAGTTTCAAAACCATAAAGCGCTTTAAAATGAACGAAAACAACACTATCGATATTACAACTGATGCTGGCTCTACTAAACCCGTCAAATAGGTAATTGAAGCTGAAAAAGCCTGCGTTATTAGAAATAAACCAGTAAGTAACATACTGCGCTTGTTTACATTTTCAGCCACTTTGAGTAGGTGGAGAACAATTCGAAAACCTATGAAATTTCCAAGAAGAAATGAAATCAAAAAGAAGATTGGAAACACAAAAGTACCTTTGGCATATAACTTTCCAATAACGGGCGCAGACATGTGGGGCATAATGGCGAAGCCGCCCCGCGTGTATGCGTCCCAGCGAACGTAGTGAGTGTGTTGATTGGGTTGTTATATGCGTTCATGTACATCCTTGAACGCTCTCGTCATTAAAAATATGCCAAGCCCTGATAGCAACCCAATAACATTACTTACGATAAAAATACCACTTTCATTACTTAGTAGAGGGATAATATAAACTGTAGCAGGGATTGCCACTATATTTGCAGTTAGGATGATGATTAGACCCACTTTGAAAAATGTAGATGCTTTAGTTTTTTGTTTACGGATAACAAAAAATGAAATGAGTATGAAAAGAATAAAACTGATATTAACTAATAAAGTCGGTATCAAAACATCCATTTAATTACCTCTTTCCGGAAGAGCATATAACATTTAAATGATACGGACCCTAAGAACCGCATAATAATTTTTATCATACTGGGCTAACTCCCGTCATCTCTTGCTGTAGTTGCGCTGGCATCGCTATTAATATTTTGCGAACCTATTTATATGCGAACCACGGTTCGCATATAAATGAATCACTATCATAATAGTACAGCTTTACGCCGCCAAGTCATACACTTAGGAGTTCGCAAAACATGGACCACAAAAAAAATACGAATCGCTGAGTCGGGACAGAACCTGCTTAACCGTATTTCCTTTGCCGTTAACAGGCTGGGATACAGCAAAAGGACAGAGCGAACCTACAGCTACTGGATAAAGTATTTTCTGAACTACAATCGCACCAAGCCTGCCCAAGGCCTCTGTACAGAAGATATAAATCGCTTTCTCCAACATATATCTAACCGCAATAAGTCACCCACGTCGGTAAATGTAGCCATCAATGCAATTAACTTTTTCTTTAAGCATGTTTTGGAACTGGAAATGGGCCAGCTTGATCCGATTCATCGCCCCAAGGCACCAAAAAATCTACCTGTTGTGTTCACGCATCAGGAAGCGATGAAAATACTGCGTGCGATGCACGGAACACATCGTCTTATGGCATCCTTACTCTACGGCTCAGGTCTTCGGATAAGTGAGTGCGTTCAACTGAGAGTGAAAGACGTGGATTTATCCCTGAGAACTCTTCATGTTAAGTGCGCTAAAGGAAAGAAAGACCGTGTCACGCTATTTCCTGAGAAGCTTATCAGGCCATTGTCTCAGCAATTACAATGGCGGAAGTCTCTGCACGACTATGACTTAAGTCTGGGCAAAGGATACGTTGAGCTACCTAATTCATTGAGGAAGAAATACCCCGCCGCGGAACAAGCACTGGGCTGGCAATACCTCTTCCCTTCAGCCATAGTAAGAATGGACAAAACCTTTAACGTCGAACGTCGCTGGTATACATCAACTCGCACATTACAAAAGGCGGTAAAGAGAGCGATCCAGATTGCCGGAGTGCACAAACACGGCGGTTGCCACACATTTCGCCATACGTTTGCAACTGAGCTTTTACGCGCTGGATACGATATCAGAACTATTCAGGAGTTACTGGGGCATACATCTGTACAAACTACGCAGATATACACGCATGTTGTAAAACAGGGGCCTCATGAAGTGAGAAGCCCACTGGATTAAGTGGTGCTGGGGTGGCGTATTTATTGTTACCCCAAGGTCCGTTTTACGTACAAAGAGGCTGCACAAGCAGCCCCTTAGAGCTTAAACTTCAATAGATTCTGATATTTCCAATGCGTCGTCTACCTCGATGCCCAAGTAGCGGACAGTGCTCTCTAACTTTTTATGGCCCAGCAAGAGTTGTACAACCCGAAGGTTTTTAGTCTTCTTGTAAATCAGATAGGGCTTGGTTCTGCGCATTGAATGGGTGCTGTAGAGCGATGTATCTAGACCAAGTTTTTCAATCCATCCGTGAAAAATGCGGTTATATTGTCTAGTTGATATGTGCTCAGCGTCATGTATGCGAGACTTAAAAAGATAGTCAGATGCTTTCAATCCGGCTTTGTTTACCCAAGCCATGATCGTCTCTCCGGTGTTTGGTGTTATTTCAAATTGGACAGGACTACCTGTTTTTTGTTGAACGACATGCGTGCGTCTCAGAACTGAACGTCCGCAAACAACATCTGAAACCTTGAGTTTAACAAGATCACAACCTCGTAGTTTGCTATCAAGTCCAAGGTTGAACAGTGCTAGATCACGAGTCCGTCCTTCAAGCTCTAAGCGAATCCGGATACCCCATATATGTGATATCTGAAGAGGCTTTTTCTGACCGATAATACGATTTTTGTTCCAAGGTGTATGGATTTTAATTGCCATGATTTGTCTCCTGTTTAATAGGAAACTTAAGTATGGCAGGCAGATTGACAGGCGCACTTAGACAAGAAGCGGCCATTAGCTTATTGCGATTTTACGTGGTAACGAAAAGCTGTAGTGGCAGTACTGAAGAGAGCAACTCTTAATAGCTGAAATTTAAAAGTGCTATGCGTACGTATTCACATAATCGGGAGTCAGGCTTACTAGTTTCTGGTAATTTTCTGGGGCGCTTAAGCCTTTGTCGCCCCATCTGGCCCCCATTTTATATAGGTCAGATTGCTCATCCTGCATTTTAACGATGTCGAGCAAAATATCTTTATCCGTCTTACCTGAAGCTCTGCCTTCGTTGATTATTTCCTGTTCCTGAGCTAAGACCGCTCTAAACTCATTTTCAAGCTTACCCTGTAAACGACTAATCCTTGCCATTACGTCTTCACCGTTACTACTATTTAAAATTTCATTTAAATTGAACATCGCTACAGAAGGCATTCTTCCTTTTAACGAATCTACTTTTTTAGCTAACTCTTCCGGTGACGCAGATTCGATGAAAGCCAGAGCATTTGCCCGACTGTCATGCTCCCTTACATTTGAACTTGTTGAGGATTCCAGAGAGTCATTGGATTTAACAGACACCGCATCATTTCTTTGAAGTCCGTAAACATAATTTTGCGAGCTGCTTACACCATTAATCATAGAGATATCCTTCAGCACTTTTTAACTGTTGAACCATGGTGAGCAATATGTCTGCCATATGGTATTTTCTTAAGCATTCGACCCTCTAAATATGTGAACACCACTTTGACGTCAGTGGTCTAAGCAGAGATTAAGATTGGTGAACGATGAAATTAGACAAAGCGAATAGATATATAGTGGGAATCTGACTGCCGTTTAACGGAAAATTATTGCCTGAAGGCTAATCAGTTGGATAACTTAAGGAATCCAAAAGCGTCTCTTTGATTAAAACACGATGACATTCGGCTAAAGCTAGTTTTGCACTAAATAGCCTGATTATAGTTCCCGTCAAGCCGTATTCAGTTATCAGCAGTTTAATGGTGGTAAGTCGGATGAAAGCCTCTAAATCAGAACAACTCAAGTTATCTGTTATTGAACAAAAATTCACTTCTTGAAATGAATACTGTTCAGTTTTGGTCTAAGAATTGCTGGTTACTATCATCAATTTATAGTTCGGCAAACTTATGCTCATTTCATCCAGTTACGCTACAACTCCTATACAGGCATATAAGCAGTCTGAAACAAAGCCACAAACTGTTGTTGATGAAGCGCCAACAAGCCAGGGAGATAAAGTTACACTTTCAAAGCCAGCGTTAGACCTGGCTGCGCAGGAAAAAGATCGAGAGTTTTCAGATAGTTTTGTGATGAAAGTGGCCAGTCAAAACGAACAAAAAGCAGAAGAAATGCTTGCGACTTTTACATACGGACTTAATAACCCTTTAATCGATATCTCAAATCTGGATATGGCTACAGGTGAAGGAGCAACTTACACGGCAACGGGTCAGCCAGTAACTGATGCAAGTGAAGCTCTCTTTGCCAGCCAAAACGAGTCATTGATTAAACGAAATGAAATTTTAATTGCTCAAGAACGAGAGAAAGGTACCCCAGCAGCTAAAATACTCGAAAAAGTAATGCAATCGATTGACCAGCAACCACAAAGCTATAAGGACAAAATAGACTGGTCCAGATTATCTTCATAAAATCAAAGACTACCAATAGATTTCGATATCAATTTATAACAAAAGATAAGAAGCGGATATCACATCATTGAACGCCTGCTCTTTGTATTGTTGTGACGTGGTCAACCAAAATTGACCAACCCAGTTAAGCTACTTTTTTCAATTTCTTCATGTCCGCCTCATATTGATTTGAAATTTCCATACTTTATCTAATTCATGTTTTTCTAAATTAGCTAAAATGCAACTCAGAAATGTCCAGAAGTGAGTTGTGTGGTGTCGAGTGGAGATTGTACGATTAAGCCCCTAAGTAATTAGTCCGTCAGTCTCCCTCGGTAATCAAATTAGTACATCTTAGCGATCAAATTGGTAAAAAATTAGACATGTAGATGAATGCCCACCTTAAAAAATAGACAGCGGGTTGGGCTGGGTGATTTTTCTGGTGTTAGACGCCAGCAACCCATGCGGCAGAATGGTTGCTCACTTACTCGTCTATTTTTAGCGGGAATTCTTAGCCAACTGTACGAGCTTTATCACTCGCTTAGTACCAAGATGATGGATACTATCAGCCAATTCGCTGATGATATTTATGTTTATTCCATAGATGAACTGTTTGCCCGCTTTGATACGCGCCTTTCCCATGACAGTTGGCTTGATTTAGGAAGAGATATCAGGCGTACAGTATGGAAAGAGGTTCGCTTACCAGTTGGGGCAGGCGGGGGGATAACTCCCACACTTGCTAAAGCAGCCAGTCATGCCGCAAAGCGCCTACCTGGCTACAATGGTGTCGCTGTCATAGACAGCGAGCTAGAGCGTATCAGCATACTCAAACAAATGGACGTCACGGACGTCTGGGGAATAGGAAACAGGCTAGGGCGAAAATTAAACCTACTTGGTATTCATACTGCCCACCAGCTATCAGTTCAATCACCGGCACGTATGAGGAAACAGTTTTCTATCCTTGTGGAAAACACCGTGAGGGAGCTTAACGGCGAAATTCGAATCAAGTGGGATGACGTCAGGCCCGACAAGCAACAAATATATAGCACACGGACTTTCGGCGCCCGGGTAACTGATAAGAGAGACTTACATAAAGCCTTAGTGGGACATTGTGAGAGCGCTATGCGTAAACTACGCAGGCAAAAAAGTTTAACTAAAGCGATGACTGTATTTGCCTCTAACTCGCCACACGACGATACCGCTTATTACCGCAAGTCGATTTACCACCCGTTTCCGGTCCCCACAATGGACACACGGATTGTTACGAACGCACTCCCTGCCATTATCGACAAAATATTTAAGCCAGGCGTATGCTTTTACCGGTGTGGAGTAGGTATTGTAGAAATCATACCGGCTGCAAACTATCAAGCTGACCTCTTTAGTTTGAATGATGATAACCCAAAGCTGATGAACGTACTTGACGCCGTCAATGATAGATATGGCAAAAGTACCCTTCAGGTGGCTTCAAAAGGGTTTGATAAAAAACATGAGATGAAAAGGCAGTTTTTAACAAAGCGCGCAACTACACGCTGGAGTGATGTGCCACAAATCAAATGCTGATGGCGATAATATTTAAGAAAAATAAGAAACGCGTTCGACGCTCAGTGTGAGTGTTTTAAAATATACTGCAGTAGACGGTTGGCGCCACCTTGGGCGTTAACCGTCTCTTCTTTTCTTAATAGCTCTATTGGCATGATAGTCGTTATGTATGAGTGCAACTCTCTAAGGCTATAGTAGAGTTGGTTATTGGTTACTGTTGACTCACAGTAAGCGTTAAGTGTGGCCTTATATTTATCCTTGACTGGGAGCCACTCGTCACTCTCACCAAATTCAAATAAGACTTCGCTTTTATTAGGCCCATGTACTCGTGTGTATAAACTTTTGTCGGTTTTGTTCTTGCAATCAAACAACGACTCAAATTCAAACTCTGCAAACCTGCTGACCGCATCGTTTTCATAGCTAATTACCCTAGCGCCCCCGTTGTACCTGAGATAATTCCCTTCTTTTTTCACCGAAGCAGGATCAAACAGGTCAATTTGTACTGTTAAGCCATCATCTAAATGTGACATCCCTATTATTGCTTTGCCACCCAATAAGGGAGCCTCGTCGAACAAACTGAAAAAACTGCTACTTTCGTTGTTTAACTCATGGGAGATAGCTTCTATAGAAAGACCAAACCCCATGCTAGTTTCATCCCTATGCCTGGACGTTATTATTCCAATTAAATCCCCGCTTTTAGAGAATAAGGCCCCGCCACTAGAGCCAGGAGAAACAGCAGCCGTGTGCTGAATTATATTTCCGCGAATTGAAGATATAATCCCATCAGTTATCGACTGGTTGAACCCAACAGGATTGCTTATGACGTAAACTTCCTGGCCTGCATCGATATCAAAAGAAAATTTGAATGGTTTTAATGGAAGGTCTTTTCCCTTGGTGTCAATAGAAACAAAGGCAAGATCTTGGTTCCTACTTAGCTCAGCAGATACGACATTGTACCTTTCATTTCCCACAAGAACTATTGCTTGACTCCCTCCCTTGACAACGTGAGCGTTAGTCATAAACATATTGTTAATTGCGTATATCGCTGTACCTCTCACCACTTCTACATCCATGCCGTTTTTAACGACAATCTCAACTATGTTATTTTTATATTCTTTGTATATAGTCACTGCATCTTGTGCACTGACGGAGTTAATAAAAAACAGCTGAAAGAAAAAAAGCATACTAAGCAAAGTGGTTGGTCGTGTACTCATATAATTAATAACTCCGTTTATTTCCATGTTCATATGCCCTAAGGTGAAGGCTTCACTTAACTAGTGTATTTGCTTTCTCAAAGTTTGTTTCCAAATTAGTAATACGCTTTTTGCCAGCTATTTTTGTTGGTTGCTAATCATTAAGGTACAACTCAGCCATTCCGTCTAACTGACTTTTTACTTGTTTCCAGTTGGGCATCACCTGTGTAAGCAAACGCCAAAACTTCTCACTGTGATTGTGTTCAGCGATATGACACAGCTCGTGCAAAACAACATAGTCAATGCACTCTTTTGGCGCTTTGATAAGGTGCGGGTTAAACAATAAACTGCCGCTTGCCGAGCAACTGCCCCACTGCTTTTTCATCTCCATGATTCGAAATGACGGCGTTTCTTTTACCCACGGTGTTTTTATCACCATTTGCGAAATTCGCTCAGACAACACCTGTTGAGACTTATCCGCGTACCAGCGTTTAAGTAACCCTTTCACCTTCGCTTGCCGAGACATTTCTGCGTCATACAACGCAGCGCTGACTGTCACCTGAAGCTTTCCTCGATATAGCTTGATGTCCGAACGCTGCGTTTCACTGGGGCTCACTTTCAACACATAGCGACGCCCAAGGTAAAACTGAGTCTCACCACTGACATATTGTCTTGGCAACACCATGGACTGTTGTTCGGCAAACTGCTGTAGATTGTCCCAAATCCAACGGGCACGTTTTGTCACGATTTGATGAATATCATCATTCGAGGCGTCATGAGGCGCTGTCGCCACAACCCTAAGGTCTGGGTGTACCTTTAAGGTGACCTTTCTGCGGGGCGACGTAGAGTCTGCCTGCAACTTGCGCCTGATAATGTCGTATTCAATACGCTCATCACCGTAATGCAATACAGAAGATTCATTGTTGTGGCTGCCTATACGGGCTGCGAGGTGCTTTTGTGTCACGGTATCACTCTTTAGATAACCCAGTACGTGTTATGCGTATTATTTCCTCAACCATTAACGTGGCATCTTCTAGTCCCACTTCATGAAATAAAAGCGGAAGCGTTTTATTGTGTATTGCGTTTTCAATTTCCGACGGCGTAATAGAAAACTCTGCCACTGCGTCTTTAACAATGTTATCAATGTCAAAGGCCAGCGCAACACGGGTGTCTTCATCAAGGTGAGGCTTATCGTTAAGTGTATCGCCTAAGACATGGGCAAAGAGACCGTAATACGCTTGTGCATGGCGATTACGTTTACCTGTTTCATCCACAAAGCGGTCTGGAATGTCAGCGACCTTGCGTTGTGCTACATCGTTTTCCAGCTCAGCAAACATCAAATATTGTTTGACGGGCGAATCAAACATCGCTCGCGCGTCTTCGATGGCTTGCTTTAACAGTTTAGAGAAGTGGGCCTGTGCATAAGGGTCGTCAGCGAGATCATCTTGTATCATCTTTGTCACGCGCCCGGTGATTTTATCCGTCTGATTTCGCGCTTCATCGTCGGACATTTTTTCGGGTTCGCGGGTCTTACCCATTTCGCCAATAAGATATACGCCATCCGATTCCGTGATCTCAACACCTGAAATGTGTCTGTCTAGAAGTTGCCTGATATCTTCGGCATATGCATCATAATTGACCGTTTCTTCTGAGAGCTCTTTGACCTTTTGACGTATCTCGACAAACGCTTTCAAATCGCGCTTGTATAGGTCACGGGTTTTATCAAACGACTTATCGTCAAAGTATGACGCCGATTGTAATGCGACTTTCATGCAATTGGAGAATGCAGTGAGTGCGGCGTAGAAATCTTGGCGCTTTTTTAAGTTAGTGTCAGTCAGTTGGCCATCAATATCTTCAATTTTGGGTGACAATGCCTGACTCAGTGCAGCAGGCTGTTGTTTGTTTTTGACACCATCAAATATCGCCCAGACGTCGCTGTGTAATGTGGGGAGTTTTTTATACTCGGTTTCCATTGAGCTATAGAGCCCTTGGATATCTTCAATGTCAAAGCCGCCTTGGGTACGCTCAGCGAGGTCTTGATACTTTTCAATGGTGGTATCCAATTCTTTGAGGATGCCGCGATAGTCGATGAGGTAGCCAAAGTCTTTGTCTTGATACAGGCGGTTCACTCGTGCAATGGCTTGGATGAGATTGTGCTCTTTTAAGGGCTTATCTATATACAGCACCGTATTTTTAGGCTCGTCAAAGCCCGTCAGGAGCTTATCCACCACAATCATGATGTCTGGACCGTCTACATGACTGTAATCTTCTATGATGGCTTTGGTGTAGGCTTTTTCATCCATCTTACCGATGTTGTCCTTCCACCAGTTTTGCACGATGTCTTTGCTTTCTTGGTCAACCGCTTCATGACCTTCGCGGGTATCCGGTGGAGACATGGCCACAACGGACGTCACCCGCCCCAACTTATCTAATGCTTTTTTATAGCGTATGGCTGATGCTTTGGAGTCACAGGCAAGCTGCCCCTTCAATCCTTTGTATTTAAAGTTCTGGAAGTGCTCAGAAATGTCGTAAGCAATCAGGCGAATGCGGTCTTCGGTTTGGTATACCTGTCCTTTTTGTGAAAACTTCTTCTTTAAATCAGCTTTTTGCTTATCGGATAGCGTTTTGGTGCTTCGTTCGAACCAGGCATCAATGGCTTTATCCTGCACGGCTAATTCAGGGATGCGTTCTTCATACAATAAGGGCGTGACAGTTTTATCCTCTACCGCTTGCTGCATGGTGTAAGAGTGAATGATTTTACCGAACTTGTTCTCTGTTTTATCGTCTTTCAATAATGGTGTACCGGTAAAAGCTACAAAGGCCGCATTAGGCAGGGTTTGCTGCATGCGGATATTGTTTTCGCCGTTTTGACTTCGGTGGCCTTCATCCACCAGCACAAGAATATTCGGACTATCGTTAAAGCATTCTGCGTGCTTTATGGCAGAGCCGAATTTGTTGATAATGGAGAAGATAACGCGTTCGTTGCCTTGACCGATTTGCTGCGCAAGTCGTTTGCCTGATGTGGCCATGGCATCTTTTTTATCTCTGTCAGTTAACACGCCACCAGATGCAAAGGTACGACTCAGTTGGTCCTCTAGGTCCACACGGTCTGTAACAATAATTACGCGACATTGCGCAAGGGCTTCAAGCCATATCAGTGCTTTAGATAAAAACACCATGGTAAATGACTTACCACTGCCCGTAGTGTGCCAAATCACACCGCCTTCACGAGAGCCGGACTTATCAAACGAACTAATACGCTCTATCAATGCTTTGATACCAAATACCTGCTGGTACCGCGCCACAATCTTCCCCGCTTTTTTATCGAAAAGCGTGAACAGGCGACTCATTTCAAGCAGACGGTCTGGCCGTAATAGGCTGACAAGCAGTCGGTCTTGGTCCGTTACCGCGAGCTCACCTGCATTCAATAAGGACAAGAATTCAGCTTTTACGTGTGCTGGGCGATGGTTAAGCAGTAAATCGAGCTTATCTTGAGTAAGCGGTTTATTGATGAGGGCGCTAAATTCAGTCTCGGTTATCAGTTCTTCTTTCCACTTTGCCCAGAACTTTTCTTTCGTCCCGGTGGTGCCATACAAGCCGTCATACCCATTAATGGAAAGCAGCAATTGGCTGTATGCGAATAAATGTGGAATTTCATCGTGCCCCTGATTGCGTAAATGCTGTGAGATACCGGCTGACGTGGTGAGCTTTCCTGTCTTTGCATCATTAGGCCGCTTAGCCTCAATAACCGCTAATGGTAAGCCATTCACGAAGCACACGATATCGGGAATGCGTCGCCCGGTAGCAGGGGCGGTTTGTACCACATACTCTTCCGTGAAGTGAAATGCGTTTTCTGTGAGCGTATTCCAATCAATTAACTTTATTGTGGGCGAGGCTTTTTTGCCGTCAATAAACTCGGTAACACTCACCCCGTACATGAGGGCGTCATAGATGTTCTCATTGGCCGTCAGTAGCCCTAAGTTCATCGCAGGGCTAAGTTGGTGGATGACTTTATCAATAGCTGCTTCAGATAACGGGTACGTTTTTCCCTGAAAGGAAAAGGTTTGCTTGGCTAAAAATTGTCGCAAAATAGGAAGCAGGATGACTTGCTGGGTACTTTTATTGGTATCGCCTGATAAGTTGCCTCTGAGTGTCTCGCACTCAGCAGGAGGAATGAAGGTATAGCCCAAATTGGTCAGCAACGTGAGTGCGGGAAGTTTTGCACTAAATTCTTCGTTGAAGTTGGCTGCCATTCTGCGGTTGTCTTCCATTACGTCTATTCTCTCCATTTGTTAGCGCTTCAGAGATGTAGCTTATGACTTTAAGATACCAAGTCCTTGCTATGAAGGCGAGTACATTACCGACGAAGAACTACTGAAGTAACCTCCACTTGCTTGCGCCTAGTTTTAACGCTCAGCCAAGGAAAGCGTTCTGCCCTCATACTCATGCAGCGAAATGCCTTGCTCTGTTTTCCAGTCAACCCAGCCGTTTGAGGAACCCAGTAACAGAAAGCCGGATGCGCCACTGGGCGTTTTAAACAAGTAATCACGCTCAAACACAATGTGACTGCCTGATAGCGAGATAACACCTTTGCTTAGTAATTTTTCGCGAATTTCTACCATGCGTTTATCAGTTTTACGCTTAGTGACATAAGGCGCCGTCGAGCCTTTCAACACCACCATACCTTCATTGGTATAGATACCCTTGGCCTTCACCGAAGCGCGATTACACACAAATACTTGTTCAGTTTGGGTAGGTGGTTGGTCAGTCAGTGGTTCAAACAATGGATAACCCAATGTCGCTAACAACAAACTACCAATCTCATGGATTTCATCGCAATCAGCTTTAAGCGGAATAGGCGTATGGGGCTTTTGTCCGCCATTACCGTTTAATAGCTCGTAACGCTGGCACTGACGCGCCTTTTCAATCGATAGCGATTCCAAATACAACTCATGAATTTGAGTGAGGTTGTTGGTCAGTGACACCAGCACCAACGCACGTTCCCAGTCTTTTTTTCGTCTTTGTGATGCTGAGGCCTTGCGCCTACATCGCACGACTGTCCAATATACAGCTCGTCTTTGCTATCGCCAGACACTAAGAAGTAAAGCCCAACCTGCTTAGCTTCTGGCATTTTGACAAATTCAGCGATGTCACTGCGCGGCACTTCAATCACGCGGATAATCGAGGTGGTTTGCTCCGCAATACGGATACCCGGAGGGTCACCCGTCGGCAAAAAGATTAGGATGGTGCGGGGCATTTTTTTTGCGGAATCATGCGGCAGCCTCATCGTCCACCTTGACTCTGCGCTTGCCTGTTAACAATTGCTGCATCAAGGCTTTTTTCTCTTGTTTTAAGTCAGCTAGCTGTTGTTCTAGTAATTCGATTTCTTGGTCAGCGTTTATAAGTACGGAGGCAATTTTTTGTTGTTCGTTGTAGGATGGAATATAGACTTTGAAGTTACTTAATACTTCTTTCGTAATAGTCTTAATCGTACCACCCGGAGCCTTTGTTTTTTCAATCTCAAATAGCTCCTGTATTATGAAAGCGAAAAAGACTTTATCCATAGGAACAATAAATTCTTGGAAAAGCAAAACGGTTCTGTCTACGTAAGCGTCATATTGCGTTATAGCTACTCTACCAATAGACCCTTGTAACGACACAATAACCGTTTCTTTTGGAATGAATACACTCCTATCAATAGCAGCATCACTGATTTTGATCTTGGTATCTGGTTTTAGCTTCATATTCTTATCGATATCGTAAACTTGGATAAATGGATATCCATTAACTTCATCGACCCACTCAGGATTACCATAGGGCTGTGGAAAACTGCCTCTTCTATATTTAGCAAGCTTCTCTAAAGTAATCTCTTCCCACTCACCTTGAAACGGTGTACCTGATTCATCAAGCAGGCGCTTTTTGCCCGTGAGCAGTTGTTGCATGAGGGCTTTTTTCTGCTGTTTGCTGTTGTCGATTAGGCGCTCGGTGGTGCTAATCGCTTTATCCCAAGTGGATAGGATTTTGGCGATTTTGCGTTGTTCAGGAATAGTGGGGAAGTTGATCTTAACTGCATATACCAATTCACTACTAATATTAGTTACAACACCTCCAGCAGCAAGCCTCTTGTATTGCCTTTGCACCAATTCACTACCCAAAACTTGTATTAAAAATTGCTTATCTAAGTGTGATTCATATTCTCTTATAACAAACCAGCCATCATGGATGTAGCCATCAATGTTTAGAATGTATGGTTTTCCGTAGCTCATAGAGTTCGAAAGGATAATTTCTCCTTTACTAACCTTTCTTGACTTTTTCGCACCCTCTGGCGTAATTTTTTCTTTAGTCTGATTTATGAATGAGTCATCACCTTTAGTATCGCCAATTTTAATCCAATTCACCCCTTCATCACTTTCAGTTATGAAATTAACAATTGGCCTTGGTGAGCTACCTCGATCTAGTTTTAATACTTGCTTAAAAAGTTTGTGTGACCATCCATTAGGCACCATAACCCAACTCCTTCAAGTAACCTTCCATTTCTGTTTCAAGGGTTTGCAGCTCGCTCTTAAGCTGCACACGCTCAGTGCGCACCGCCACTAAATCAATCTCAGCTTCTTCTTCAAAGGTATCAACGTATCGAGGAATGTTGAGGTTAAAGTCGTTTTCTTTAATTTCATCGAAACTGGCGAGATAGGCGTATTTATCAACGCTTTCACGCGCTTTGTAGGTATCGATGACTGTCTGAATGTTTTCTTCGGTTAATTGGTTTTGGTTTTTGCCTGACTTAAACTCACGGCTGGCATCAATAAACAATACGTTTTTGTCCGTTTTGTGCTTTTTGAAGACCAAAATGGCGGCTGGGATGCCGGTACCAAAGAACAGCTTTTCTGGCAGGCCGATGACGGTATCTAGCAAATTTTCTTCAATTAATTGTTGACGAATTTTGCCTTCGCTTGATGCTCTGAATAGTACGCCGTGCGGGACAACTACTGCCATTCTGCCCGTTTCAGGCTTGAGCGTTTCAATCATGTGAGTAATAAACGCGTAGTCACCTTTAGTCTTTGGCGGAATGCCTCTACGGAAGCGGCCAAACGGGTCGTTACTGGCATCATCATGGCCCCACTTATCCAAAGAAAAAGGAGGATTAGCGGTGACCACATCGAAGTGCAATAAGCCTTTACCGTCTTTATCTAACAGGAGTGGGTTACGTATAGTATCACCCCATTCGATTTTGTGGTTGTCCTCGCCGTGAAGAAACATGTTCATCTTAGCTAGGGCCCATGTCGAGCCAATAGCTTCTTGTCCGTACAATGCGTATTTTTTTGAACCTGAATTTTTGCGTACCATAGCGCCACATTTTAAGAGCAATGAACCACTTCCTGTGCAAGGGTCGCAAATATCATCGCCTTCAACCGGCTCTAAAACAGTTGCAAGAAGCGTCGAGACCTCTGGGGGCGTATAGTACTCACCAGCGGTGGCGCCACTGCCAGCAGCAAAGTGTTTGATAAGGTATTCATAGGCATTACCGATGATATCAAGGCTGCCCACGCGCTCTGTGCTTAGGTTTAATATGTCCTTACCAAAATCTTCTAATAGATGACGTAGCAACTCATTTTTTTGTTTTTCTTGGCCTAAGCGGTCTGTATTGAAACTGATGTCTTGGAAGACGTTTTTAAGCTTACTGCCGTTCGCTTCTTCAATCGCGTGCAGGGCTTTGTCGATACGCTCACCATTGCCGGGCTCATAGCGTTTTTCATATAAATCCCAAAAGCTTGCGCCTTCAGGTAACACAAAACGTTGCTTCGACATCATGGCATGAATGAGCTCAGGGTTATCACCGTATTGCTTTACTAGACGGTTATAGTCATCCTTATACACGTCCGAGATATACTTTAAAAAAAGCATGGTAAGAATGAAGTCTTTATAGGTATCGGCACTGATAACGCCACGGAACGTGTCACAAGCCGACCATACGGCTTTGTTGATATCGTCCTGATTGATTTGCATAGAGGTACTCATGGTGTAAATCTTTTCCTTTTGTTTTTAGCGGACGAAGACTACTTCGTCGATATGTTTTGTTCAATGATACTCATGAAAAGGAGTCCTGCTACTTTTCCGACATAAATGATTTAAGTGAAGGGTCGGCCACCAGCCAGACCCCCCGAGATTCGTTATAAATAAGGTCCTGTTCAGCCAAGCGTGTCAACGCTGCGCCAATCAGTGGATTACTGGGGCGTTTACCTAGTTCAGATTCAAGCATACTTTTCGTTTCATCCGTGTACAGTCCTTTGTTCCAGTCCTTGGCTAGTAATTTGAGTAGAGTTTTATCGAGCGGATTGAGTTGCTCAATGGACTTAGCAAATTCACTGCGCTCATTTAATAAGTAACGCTGGTCATGCTCATCAAAACCTACTTGTATATCATATATCCCTTCAAGCGCCATGAATTTAAGCATTTCAGAGAACCGAGCTGGATGAAACTGTTGTTGCGTAAAAATTGAGAAAGCTAATTCCTCATCGAGTTCACGTCCACCGGTGACAGATTTAAAAACCCCCAGCTGGTGAACGACGAAATCTCTATCCAATTGTGGGAAAGGAATAGTCTGGCTTGCATCATAAAAAGGGGCTTTGGTGTTTTTAAATAGCTTATTAAGCCCTTCCTGTGATGAGCCGGTGAAAATGGCCTTTATCTTGTTATCACTTCGCGCTGTCATGAAGCTTCGTAAGGCCGCGGTAAAGTTTGCATAGTCAGCAGACGTCGCAAGATGCTGAACCTCATCAAGCAATAATAGGATGGGCGTGTCATGGGTATTAAGCGCATCAAAAACCGAATGCAGGGTAGGGCGCTGTGAACTCATGGCATTTGCTTCCGCTTTAACTGTTACGCCCGACGATGAAACAGCAGGTGTGAACTTAAGCTTTGCCAGGATTTTCGAAAACATATTCCGACGTGATTCAAGCGTGGTCGTGACGGCATCAATAAAGGCATTCTGGGGCGAGTCTTTGTCTGACCAGAAGTCTATGTATATGGGTAACACATCAATCTTGTCGCAGGCAGGAATAACGTCACGCGTGATAAACTGTGTTTTGCCACGCTTGCGAGGTGCAAAAAAGGTAACCCTCTCAAGAAGCCCTTGTTGCATACCTTGCAGTATGTAGTCACACAGTTTGTGCCGAGGGTAGTGCCATCTGTCCATTGCTTTATAACCTTTTTCACCTTTAACTTATAATTATATATTTTAAATATAAAGACATATAAAGCTAGCAGTTTCGATACTTTTTTTACAGCCTTTTCGAATGCTAATATGAAGTCACTAAATATCTGTTAGGGTGAATAAATGATTCAACTCTCTCACATAGGCGAAGGGCTACTTGCTAAGATGCTTGAAGAATCTAAGAAGGTTCAGAAAACAGTTTGCGGCGATTACGTATCCTTTAAAGGGCACAGTTCTTTCATCCCTGAATTACGCCTAAATAAATGCGGCAACTATGGTTTTGATGGAGTCCATAAGATCGATGTAGCGGTACTTAACCACGAAACCGGTATTTGCTATCCCATTGAAGCTAAGTTGGGATTCGATCGTTTGGGGAAAAACGAATTCGAGAAAAGGTTTCTTAGTAAGTGTGGAACATCCCATAGAAATACACGGATTAAAGGCAGTATGATCTCAATTCTAGAGCGTAAACTTCCCTCAGAGACCACCAGCAAGGAGCTTACAGTATCATGGGACGGACGTGAGTTCATGGTATCGCACTCATGGGCACTTATCACTAGAAAAGCCATTATCGATAGATGGAAGATCTCGGGCCCACCTCGATTATCAAAGAACTGTCAGGTTTTCGAGTTCGAGTCTCTCGTCGAAAATTATGGTTCAAAGTTTGATTTTAATGCGCTAATAGGGCGGTTGATAAGCATTGATTACTACACCGAGTGGCGATGTAGAACATAGTAATAAGGTTTTTAGACACGACGTTAACAAGCCATAAGATTATTCATTATATGACTGTTACCCCCTAAAATTTCCTCATTATGCTACTTTAGTGTATAACGTCGCTGATAGAACACTGCCTATTGTGGAAAAGCATGAAGCGCAGAATTATATAGGCAACCATAGCACCGCCTAAAAGCTCAGATGCCCATCAGAGCCTAGGTTACAAGGACAAAGTACCGATGCGATGAAATAGTAGTACTTCGCTTTATAAAAAACCTCACTGAACATCGATACTATTAAAATAACTAATAAAAGGGATTTTAACGTGGCAACAATAAGAGACCAATCAAAAAAAATATCAAGCCTGCTATTAGATACTGATTTAATAACAATGGGAAAGGGCATTCTCAAGTGGGCAGTTGTCCCAATATTGACAGTAATTCTGCTTAGCATTGGATATGAAGCGTATGATGAAGTCAGAGGATTAAAGTACTGCAGAGATGAAGGTGTATCTGAAAGTAAATGCGACTACTTCTTAAAATATGGTGACTAAAATAGTTTACATATCGCAGTAATGAAAAGGATAGTTCTTTGAGTAGAAAAAGAGCACTAAGACTGGTTCTTGCTGAAGCTGGAGCCCATGCAGCCATAGAAGCGCAGGAAATGACAGGAAAATCAATAAACGATTTGCCTGAATACTTTTTGTCGGTATTTATTGCCCGACATGTCCATCAGCACTTCAAGACGTTTACCTTTTCTATGGAAGATACTGTAAAGGCAATCTGTGCATCAGAAGAAATAGATGAGGCACTAATATCTCGACCCGGTAAAGTGGATATTGTGGTGCGCTCGCAGCGAACAGGAAACATTAGGCATATTATCGAGCTGAAGCGGAGCTATAACGTAGAAGGCCATATTGCAGACATAGTAAGATTAGCAGAGTTTGCACTGGCTGCTCCAGCAGGACACCCGTTAGAGCGAAACTTTATCGTTATGATGGCTGCCGCCTCAGAAAGTGCGTCAGAGGCGCGCTGGGGGAGAATGTGCGAACTTATCAAAAATCAATTCAACGATAAAATTTCATTAATCTGTACGCCGATTTCACTTGATGAGGAAATGCTCAGCACCCGAGAGGGACGTACAAACGATAAACCACTGATGGGTGAGGTATGGGAAGTAAGGTATGAAGATGAAAATTGCTAAAAATTATCATTAAATCAGCTAGAGATTATTATTTTTTGTGTTTCAACTTGAAGACGAGAACGTATACTAGCCAAAGAAAAACAGCCCATGAAATAATAAAACCGACAAGCAACTTAGACATATGCTCCCAAATAATATTTTTCACCACAATAGACTCTGCAGCGTTACTGGGGTTTACGTGAATTTCGATTGGAACGTCATCGGCACACAATTCTATTTTTTTCCAAACAGCGTCGTATTGATTATCAAAACGGATTTGAAGTATTGGCTTACCAAATCTGCGATGATAACAACGCCACCTGTCCCTCGGGCTCTTCATAGCTCACGCCTCTTATAGTTGGTTCATCACAGACATCCATATTCACACCCCTTTGATTGATAACTTCTTCTCCAGACGAATATTTTCTCGTTGAAGCTCCGTGTTCGCCGATTCCAAGCTATCCACTTTCCTTGATAGGGCAGCGATTTCTTCGTCCTTATTTACTTCAATATCTATACCCAACAACTCACTCATAGGGTCCGGGATATTTTGGAACTGCAACGCTTTTTCTCGTGTTTTCTTTAACTCTTTATTTAAAGACATAATTTGAGATTTTTTTGCTGCTTTTAGCGCAATCAGCTCTTCATTGAGTGATGTGACTCTGTCCCATGCCGCTACCACACTTTTTTTAAATCGGTTTATATACCCCTCTCGCGTTTCCTTGGCCATCCTGAAATAACGGTGTCTGTCTTTCGTTTGGGATTGTCTAGTCACGCCTGAGACAGAAGTTAGAAAAGCATAGTCATTCATAAGAAGTTGGATTATGTTATTGACTGGGCCAACTACCTTTTTTACTTCTCTAGTGACTTCCTGTTGAATGTGGCTCTCTAGGGCGGTTATTGGATTGGTTATATCAGTAGACGACGTTTTTTTTGTATCGTAGCGCTCTATTTCATGTTGTACGAGGTCGAAGAACTTCAAAAACATAGCGCGATAACCAAGTTCTGAAACCTTTTTCCCCAGCAGTCGTGGACATATCGACGTAAATTTTCGATATTCTAATTTGATATCAAGCATAAGCATGGCTATAACTACCGATTTCACATCGGGCGTGATGACATAACTGTCTAATTGCTTAGATGCCAACTCCACACAATCCACCGCTTTTTGTATTGACAATGCATCTAGTGTTTTCAGATGACCATCGATAGCTAGTTGCTCGTAAAGATTCGCTTCAATATCGGCGAACTCTGTCCTCAGGGAATCTATTTGAGTAAGTACATGCTCAAAGGAAGGTTCCACCTGCATAGCATTATTCTCATCGCTTAATCTAAAACTAGGTTTGGCATTCATATAAAGACTCACTATATTGCGTATTGACCATTGTATTATCGACATTCAATGGAAAAAGAAACCCGGTTTATATCACTAATATAAAAAGGTTTTTTAGCAGCAGGCAGATATTAGGCAATTTATACTCATGTCTGCATTTTTCTAATTCTGTCAGTTACTTACGAAACCTTCTATTCATCAGAAGACTCTGACTTGTACAAGCGCAATTTATCTAAAAGTTGGAAATCCACCTAAAAACGCATAAGCTATTGATGACACTTATTTATTTATCATGTAAGCATACGTTGTGCTTTTTTCTACTCATAGAGTAAAAAATGCATTGTCATCAGATAGTAAAACCGCAAATTAGCATAAAATACAATCAGCGCTATGAATTTCTAATTCTACGATTTTTAAATAACAGTCTGGCGAGCTTTTTCGTTCATTCTCATAGAATAATGAGCGCTACCTCACGTTGGCCATACCGGTTTTCGTTACATCAAATTCTTCACCGTAATGCATCGGCATCGCTGAACTTGTCCATCCACCGGCCTTTTGAATTTGATCTAATGTGACACCCCGCTCAAACATGGTTACTACACCTCCTACCCGGGTGCTATGACAACTCGGCTTGAACGCTAAATTAAGTAATGACGCTATATTCTTGTATCTAGACAGTAATGCATGATATTGCATCGCGGTATCCTGCACCGTTTGCTTTGGGGATAATTTACGCAATAAGGGGCCATCAGCAATGCCCGTTCTCGTGAGCCATTTGTCGATAAAATTGATAGTGGTTGTTGATATATAACCGTATTGACCTTTACCTGATTTATCAGTCTTGGAGCGCGGAGCGAAGATCCGTTGTTTGGCAAAGTCGATGTGATGCAATTCAATTGCTAATAAATTCGATGCACGGAATATCGTGTCTATCGCCGTGTTAAAAATGACAGCATCACGTAACCCAATCAACGAGTCCGTATCGAGTTGCGCATTGATGGCGTCAATATTTTCAAGGCGCATGGGCGCGGCTTGAGACTGGCGACTGGGCTTTTGATTTATCTTGTGGTTGGTGTATTCAGCAAAAAGTTTTGACTGCTTCCACGGGTCTGGTAGCTCGCTCACACCAATAAAATAGCGGACTGACGCAATTTTTCGGCGTATCGTATGATGCTTCAGTTTGGTCGACATCAAGTAGTCTAAATAAGCACGACACGTATTTTTAGTCACATTGACATCGCTGGCCATCGCCGGTAACCCATTATCTTTGCAGAACACCAGGTACTGATTGAAGTCGTACTGGTAAGCGCGTTTCGTATTTTCTGACTTTAATTCCCATACATCGTCTTTTAACTCACGTAAGTTTCCAATTACGCGATCGCGATCTGATTCAGCGATCGCCAGCGGTACATTATCGACATGAATTAACATTGAGGACATAATTAGGTGCTTTTTATTATTTAAGATAATTTGATTTATATTGAATAATAGAGCAGGGGAGAGGGCAGATCAAGAAATCTCTTTTGCGTTACTAGTAACGCTTTATTTATATCTTATTCTTAGCACAATGATACGTCATAAAAATATCGTTACTAGTAACGCTTTGTTTATATTTTATTCCTAGCACAGTGATACGTCATACAGATAGCGTTACTAGTAACGCTTTTATTCTTTGTAGTTTTTAAGGTAATATGAGAGACAAGAAGAAGAAGGGGTGAACAATGCCTGACCAGAGCCTTTGGCGACAATTTCTACATGCGCAATTAAATACGTTCTTATCAACCTTACAGGAAAAGGATAAGGTTACCAACGTAAATATAGACAAGCTCGAGCGTGATGTTTTAGCGTTAGGAAAAAGCATGGGCTTCATCGCGTTGAGAAAACATATTAAGCCTCAAAAGCTAGGTGAATTTGAACAATCTTTCACCATGTTCAAAGCACAAAAAGAGCAAGAGTTGTGGTCTGACTATCTAGCCAATCACCTATTAAAATTTTTATCTTCCATCCCCGAATCAACGTATCTGAAAGACAAAGAAGCCCTAGTAAATGCTGACAGTGTAACAATAAAAGAATGGCAAACACTGGCCCCAAAAGCCCTATATTCGGCTATGCGAGCGTGGTTACCCCAGGCCTCAATTAAGCAATTTCAAAATCGCTATCGGGCTTATAAGCACCGCGGTATCAAACGCACTGACACCATAGATGTGAGCCCCCAAACCAAAACAATCATTGATATGGCAAAAGCTGAATTGAATGCCAGCAACTATGATGAGGTTTTTGAACTCCTATTCTCAAAGCATTACAACGTCAGTGCCGACAGTGAAGTTAGAGCGGTAAAAGAACAGATTTCTGATGCATTACCTGCCTCCAAAAACCTGTTTTTGGAAGAATTCATGCTTAGATTAAACCCCAATGACAGAAATAGAGTGAAACTGCTCATTGAGGTTGCTTTTAATGACGGCTGGGAAAGAGCAAAGACATGTAGAAAGCGAAAAGGGGACCCACGCGCAGAAGCGTTAGTAGATTGCAGTATTTTTACAACTGCTGCGAACTTCTCGACTGATGAAAGTAGTGACTAAGACACCTTGGGAAATGGCGGGTATCGTAAGCCAGGTTTAACGAAGCTAAAGAAAAGGTGATATGTTTCAATTAGACCGAACCTTTTATTATTATGGAGAATGGAAGGTGTGCACCAGTAACAAAGAGTGTTACAAGTCGGGGAATCGCCCCAGCGAATACCAGGGCATAGAAAACAAACCATGATTTGTTGAGCCTTCACTCCTTACACATGACCTTATCAATGTGTGATGAGGTGACAACGTCACATGAATATCGCTATTAGCATCATCAATCATGGCGATTAAACACGATTTCTTATCGCCGAACCAGCGATGTGTGCTGCCGTCCATTTGTAGCATTAATCCAGGTGCTTCCATTCGCTCTCTACGTCTGTGAAAACGGCTGCGCCTGCGCTTCGCCCGTTTTACATGATGGATATCATGTGCCCACTTACGCAGTGTCTCGCGCTTAACAAGAATGTGTTCGTGAGTCTCAAGTATCTCGGCGAGGTGCAACAAGTTCAGGTCATAGTATTTCTCGCGGATTAGCGACTGAACATGCTGCTTAAGTCTGTTAGGCGTTTTGTTAACTGGCTCGCAGCCTTTATTTCCGTGAACAACAAACTGTAAGCCTTGGCTTCGATAACGTTGTAAATACCGTACAATAGTACGTCTGGATTTATTGAGGAGCTTAGTGGCATTGGCTATCGTAATTTTACGCTCAGCCACTTTCGCGATGACATCAACTGTCAATTGAGCTTTGAAATTCAACACAATCATCCTTAGCGTTCCTCAAATGCACAAACAAAACATTCAAAGAACACGGTTAAAGATAACCGTCAATTTCCCTTGGTAATTAGCGACTACGTCAGAATCGCGTGGTAATTAATGTACGACAAAATCGCTTGGTGTTCACAACATAATTTGTAGTAGCTCATATCTTATAAATAGTACGTTACATGTAACTACAGCTAAATTACTGTTTTACATGGTTTTATTTGTAGTTACACTTTTGAAGATTATTGACCACTTCAAAAGCAATCTTAAATATAAAATTATT
>Ga0208879_1001281_pt1 | contig 24028 bp, 18 predicted proteins | sample Knorr_S15_td_Bot_FD_185605 | JGI IMG/M metagenome (GOLD analysis project Ga0208879, IMG submission 185605) | Marine microbial communities from Southern Atlantic Ocean transect - Knorr_S15_td_Bottom_ad_5009_LV_A (SPAdes) (version 2) | ecosystem: Environmental > Aquatic > Marine > Oceanic | place...
CGAGCCAACCGAGCCAACCGAGCCAACCGCCCCGACCGAGCCGACCGAGCCGGAACCAAGCGCCGCCGCCGAGGAACCACCGGCTGCCGAAGAGAGCCCGGCGCAGGACGACAGCTCCGCCGGGGAAGCTCCCGCCAAGGTGGCCGAGTAGCGTTTATTGATCCGGCAACCAAGTAGTGACCATTACAGAAAACCATCCGGGTTTCACCCTCATCCGGCCTTCGGCCACCTTCTCCCTGAGGGAGAAGGAATCAAGCAGTACGCGCCTGACCAAGCACCCTCTCCCAGCGAGAGAGGGCAGGGAGAGGGAGAACGCCCAACAACTTCAGGAGATGTGGGATTTAATCAAATCGTCGGATTGTTAAATGGCCAAACGATCCGCATACGCCTCCGCCGGGGTTGACCTCGCGGTCAGCAACCGGCTCAAGGACGACCTCCCCGCATTGCTCGCATCGACCCAGCGCCCCGAGGTGCTCGGGCAAGTCGGCGGCTTCGGCGGGTTGTTCGCGCTCAACACCCGCAAATACAAGACCCCCGTGCTCGTCTCGAGCGTGGACGGCGTCGGCACCAAGCTCAAGGTCGCCTTCGCCGCCAAGCGGCATGACACCATCGGGCAGGACCTCGTCAACCACTGCGTCAACGACATCGCCGTCATCGGCGCCGAGCCGCTGTTCTTCCTCGACTACATCGGCACCGGCAAGCTGAGGAAAAAAGCGTTCACCGACATCATCCGCGGCTTCGCCATCGGCTGTCGCGAAAACAACTGCTCCCTCGTCGGCGGCGAGACCGCGCAGATGCCCGGCTTTTATCAGCCCGGCGAATACGACGTCAGCGGCACCATCGTCGGCGTGGTCGAGAAAAGCCGCATTCTCGACGGACGCAACATCCGTCCCGGCGACAAGCTCATCGGCATCGCCGCCTCCGGCCTGCACACCAACGGCTACTCCCTCGCCCGCAACATTCTGTTCGACAAGATGAAGCTCAAGCCGTCGAGCCGCCTCCCCGGCCTCGGTATCACGGTGGTCAACGAGCTGCTCAAGGTGCACGTCAGCTACGGGCCGCTCGTGCAGCGTCTGCTCAAAAAATTCAACAGGGGCACGCGCCGCTCGTGGGCCGTCAAGGGCCTCGTACACATCACCGGCGGCGGGTTTGTGGACAACATCCCGCGCGTGCTGCCGGACGACTGCAACGCCGTCATCATGCGCGGCACATGGGACGTGCTGCCGATTTACGAGCTGCTTCAGACCAGGGGGAAGGTTTCCGACGCCGAGATGCACCAGGTGTTCAACATGGGCATCGGCATGGTGGTGATCGTCCGCGAAGAGGAGTCAGCCGGCGTGCTGCGTTCCATCCGCGCGCAAAAGATAAACGCCTGGGAGATCGGCTTCATCGACAGCGGCAACCGCAAAGTGCAACTCGCCTGAGCTTGGCCAAGCGGCAAGCCGTTTCCATTATTCCGCCAGCGAAAACGAGGCGATTTCCTTGTCGTTTCGCACGAGCACATTCCGGTTGGCGAACGCCGGGTGCGACCACACCACATCTCGGCCGGCGGCGCGTCCCGTCGGCTCGATCAAGTGCGCCTTGTCCAGTTCCTCGTAACCTTTCGGTGATAACCTGGCGATGAGCAGGTTGCCCAGCTCGTTGAACAGGAAAAACCGGTCCTCATGCTTCACGAGAAAGGCGTTGGCCCAGCGCGCCTCCACTCCGCCGCGAGTGGCCGTGAGATCCTCCCAGATCCGCTCGCCGGTGTCGGCCCGCAGGCAGCGCAACTGCCCGTAGCTGCAAACGCCGTAGATGTGGTTGTCCTCAAAAAAAGGTGTCGGCATGATGCTGTGCAGCTCTTTCGTGTTTTTTTCGCTGGCGCGCTTGCTTTTCCACGCCAGCGTGGCTCCTGGTTTGTCCGGGTCGAGATTCATCATCATCGACCCGTTGTAAAACGCAGTGATGAACAACCGGTTGCCAAGCTGGCGCGGCGTGGGGATCGACAGGCCGGAACGCACGCGGAACGGCTCCGACCAGTAAACCTCGCCGGTGTCTGGATTGAGCGAGTTGAGTGACTCCGGGTGCCAGATGATCAATTGCTCCACACCGCCGGCATGGATCAGCGTCGGTGGACAATAGCCCGGCTCCTTGGCGGTGAGGCTTCGCCAGACCTCCTTGCCGCTCAGTTTGTCGTAGCAAACCACCGTCGAGCCGTCACCTCGGGCGAGGCAGATCAAGTGCCCGCCGCGCACGAGCGGGTGCGCGGCAAAGCCCCAGACCGGTGTCTTGACACCGTACTCCGTCTTGAAATCCTTTTGCCAAAGCACCTTGCCGGAGTCGGCGTTGAGACAGAGGAGGTTGCCCTCCGCGCCGAGCGTGTAAACACGGTCGCCATCCACCGTTGGCGTCGTGCGTGGGCCAGCCGGATAACTCACCGTGTAGCCGCAGTCGTACTCGTGCATCCAGAGCTGGCGACCGGTTTTTTCGTCGAGACAAATCACCCGCTCCAAGCCGGGAATGTGCCCCCGGGCGAATTGATTGTCCGGATTGGCGGCATCTTTGGCCAGTTGCCGATCGGTCACGTAAACCCTGCCATTGGCCACAGCCGGCCCGGCGTAGCCGCCGCCGATCGGCACTCGCCAGTTGACCTTCGGCCCGCCATCGGGAAATTCTTTGAGGATGCCACTCTCACGCCAGACCCCGTCGCGCTTGGCCCCGAGCCACTGCGGCCAGTCATCTGCCAACGCCGACAAGCCAAGGGCTTGGCCAAGCGCCAGGCCGAGTAGTAGAGATTTGGATTTCATGGTCGAAAAAATGAATATGAGCTAATCCACATACAACGGATGGTTGATTTTTTTGAACAACTCCCGGAAGCGGGGTTGTGATTGGAATTTCCGGTAAATCGGGTCGTTCGCTGTAATAGTTACGAGTGGCTCTCGATTATCTATTGCTTTTTGAATCCACCGATATGCATTCTCTGGCTCATCCATCGTAAAATATAACTCAGCAATTACTACATTTTGAATGGATCCTTGATGCAAATCCAGTAGTTTAATGAAATTATGCAACGCTTTTTCCCGGTTATTTGACCGCCAGATCAGTTCAAACAACATTTGCAGGTAACCGGGTTGGTCTGGATATTTCTTTCTGGCTTCTTCCACAATGGTCAGTGCGGCTTCCAAGTCGCCATCTTCCAACCGAATATACTTGGTATGCAAAGCAAAACGAAACAGTGGATCGATTGCCAATGCCTCATCAATCACATTGTGGGCTTGCTCAGTTTTGTTAAGCATCCAACAACACTGTGCGAGTTCGCATTTGATGATTTTCGAATTCGGATCCAGTTCCACTGCCTTGGATAAAATATCGAATGCCAACTCCGCCTTGCCTGTCGAGTATAGCAGTATTCCATACCATTGATGGCCGGTGGCATAGTTTGGATTTAGCTGAATGCCTTTTCTGTAATTGGCCTCTGCTCCGGCCCAATCGTATTCGTACATGTGTTGCACCCACGCGATCGAGGTATAGGCGCTGGCCAGATTCGGATTCAATTTGATGGCCTCCTCAGCGTAGGACTTGGCCTTGGGCATCGCCTCCTTTGGCTCGGCAAAATTGTAGATCGGCAACAGGCCAAAGGTATCTGCCAAGCCGATATACGGATCGGCGTAGTTCGGATCGAGTTCGATGGCTTTTTCAAAGTGCGCGATGGCGTTGTCGAAGCCCTCCTTGCTGCGCTTATTCCATTCGCGGCGGCCGGCTTGGTATTCGGCTTGGGCCTCGAGGTTTTCGGTGGCTTTTTGAGCAAGTTGCTGGGATTCGGCGTCGTCGAGGCCGCCTTTGAGTTCGCTGGCGAGCTTGGTGGCGATCTCGTTTTGCAGATCGAGGAATTGCTCTTTGGTTTTGGTGAAGGTGCTGCCCCAGCCGAGGGCTTCGGTGTTCGCGTCGATCACCCGGATGTTGACTTGCACCTTGTCGCCGCCGGTTTGTATATCGCCGGTGACAATGGTGCCAACTTGCAGCGCTTGGCCAATCTCGTTCGGCGACTGGTCGCTGTCCTTGAATTTTCGGGCCGACTCGTGCGCGATGACGACGAGGTTTTGCAGCGGCTGTAGTTTGCTGGTGAGCGTCGAAACCAAGCCGTAGCCCAAGTCCGCCGAATCCTGCGCGCCACCGATCACCTTGAACGGCAACACGACGACTCGGTTGGTGTCGAGGGTTGCCTGCGCGACTGTGTTGGTTTGCGTCGGGCCAAGTGCGATCGGCATTGGCGCGGTCGTTGTACTGCTGCCGAAAAAGAATGTCCCAGCCATGCCAAGCACAGCGAGGCCAACAACCGCAGCGGCCACTTTCAGCCAAACGGCGGCTTCACCCTTGGCTTCGGCTTTGCCGGTGGGATGGCTTGGCCCGTGTGAGGCAGAGCCCGGCGTGTTTGCTGCTGCTGCGCTGGCATCGTCTGCCACGGTCACGCCCAGCTTGGCCAGGGCGCGTATGACCGCCTGCAGGGCGGCATCCTCCCGACCCTCGAAAAACTCGATACGCTGGATGCCAGCGAGCTGATATGCCATCGATTCCGGGATTTCGGCCTGCTCGATGTAGACGGGCAGAATGCGCTTGCGCCCCTCGGAGGCGAGGGCGACTTCCTTGACGACATTCTCCGAGCCGGCCGAGTTTTCGGAGATGGCGAGGATGAGCACCTTGCAACTGCGAATGGCGGCGACGATTTCCTGGCTCCACATCGTGGCGCCCTCGATGCCCATCTGGTCGATCCACACCGAGACGCCGGCGGCGCGCAGGCGATCGACGAGATCGAGGACGCGGGTGCGATCCTTTGCAGCGTAGCTGATGAAGACTTCGGCGGACATGGGTTGCTGAACGGAGGGATTTCTACCTGAAAGTTCATCGACAGGGAAGGATTGTTTCGGGGCCGCTCCCGGCCAAGCGTGGCGTGACAAATCGCACCTCCGCGCCTACCGTCCCGCCCGTGGAAAAACGAAAACTCACGCTGGGGCACTCGCCCGATCCGGACGACGCGTTCATGTTTTACGGCCTGGCCAAGGGGCTGATCGATGACGGCGGCTACGACTTCGAGCATATCCTGCAGGACATCCAGACGTTGAACGAGCGGGCGACCCGGGGAGAGCTCGACATCTCGGCGATCAGCATCCACGCCTACGCTCATGTGTGTGACCAATACGCGCTGCTGCCGAGCGGCGCGAGCATGGGCGACGGCTACGGGCCGATGCTCGTCGCGCGCGCGAAATTCTCGAAAGCGGAAATCGCCGCCCGCCGCATCGCCGTGCCGGGCACGATGACGAGCGCGTTCCTCGCGCTGCAACTTTGGCTCGAGCGTCCGGGTGAGCGGATCGACTACACTGTCGTGCCGTTCGACGAGATTTTCAAAACCGTCAACGAAGGGCTCGCCGACGTGGGGCTGATCATCCACGAGGGTCAGTTGACGTTTGAAAACGAGGGGCTCGTTTGCTGCGAGGATTTTGGCGTGTGGTGGGGCCGCGAGAACGACGGGCTGCCGTTGCCGCTCGGCGGCAATGTCATTCACAAACGCATCCCGTCGCCGGAGCGAAAAGTGATCTCCGGCGTGCTCGAGCGCAGCATCCGGTACAGCCTCGAGCACCGCGCCGAGGCGGTGGAGCACTCGCTGCAATACGCCCGCGACATGGGCATCGACTTGGCGGATAAGTTCGTCGGCATGTACGTGAACGACTGGACGCTCGACTACGGCGAAGCCGGCCGCGAGTCGATCCGCCGTTTCCTGCGCCGAGGCCACGAGATGGGCGTCGTGCCCAAGCTGCCGGAGCTGGAGTTTGTGGAGTAGCATTTGCGCTTGGCCAAGAGGGTGCAGCCTGGCTATATTGCCGCCTTTACCAGTACCGGGTTTGGCGGCTTGGCTGGGAGATTGATCTTTCCATGAAACACATGATTAAAAAAACCGTGGCGCTGGTGGCGCTTGGCTTGGTTTGCGGCCTGGTGGCCGTGCCGGAGGCCGAGGCAGCCAAGCGACCGAATGTCCTCTTCATTTTCACCGACGACCACTCGGCGCGGGCGATCAGCGCGTATGGCTCGCGCATCAACAGGACGCCGCATATGGATCGCATCGCGCAGGAGGGCATGCGATTCCGTAAGTGTTACGTCACCAACTCGATCTGCGGGCCAAGCCGCGCGGTGATCCTCACCGGCAAGTACAGCCACTTGAACGGGTTTTTGATGAACGGTCGCACGCCGTTCGACGGTTCGCAGCAGACGTTCCCGAAGCTGCTACGCAGGGTGGGCTACGAGACGGCGATGATCGGCAAGTGGCACCTCAAGAGCGTGCCGACCGGCTTCGATTACTTCGACGTCCTGATCGGGCAGGGGCCGTATTACAATCCGCCAATGCGCACGACGAACGACGCGGGCGAAGTGGTCGTCGAGAAAAACACCGGCTACACGACGGACATCGTTACCGACAAGGCGCTCGCGTGGCTGAAGAATGATCGTGATGGCGACAAGCCGTTCATGCTGATGCTCCAGCACAAGGCACCGCACCGCAATTGGCAACCCGGCCCGGCGCATCTTCACACGTTCGACGACGTGGAAATCCCCGAGCCGGAGACACTGTGGGACGACTACTCCGGCCGCACTTCAGCCGCCAGTAACCAGGCGATGACTGTCGCGCGGCATCTTTCTGAAAACGATCTCAAACTCAACGCCGGCCCGAACAACCTGACACCGGAACAAAAGAAAGTTTGGGACGCCGCCTACGGCCCGAAGAACGAGGCATTCCGCAAGGCCAACCTGGAGGGCAAGGCGAGGACCAAGTGGATGTATCAGCGTTACATCAAGGATTATTTGCGCTGCGTGCAGTCGGTGGACGACAACATCGGCCGCGTGCTCAAGTACCTCGACGACACTGGCCTCGCCGAAAACACGGTCGTCATTTATTCGTCCGACCAGGGCTGGTATCTCGGCGAGCATGGCTGGTACGACAAGCGTTGGATGTACGAGGAGTCGCTGGTGATGCCGTTTATCGTGCGCTGGCCGGGCGTGATCGAGGCCGGCAGCATCAACAACGACATCGTGTCGAACCTCGACTTTGCAGAGACGTTCCTCGAGATCGCCGGTGCGGATATCCCGGGCGACATGCAGGGCCGAAGCCTCGTGCCACTGCTCAAGGGCGAGACGCCCGCTGACTGGCGAAAGGCGTTCTACTACCACTACTACGAGTTTCCCGGTGCGCACAGCGTGGCCCGTCATTACGGCGTGACCGATGGCAACTACAAGCTGATCAACTTTTACGAGAACAAGGAGTGGGAGCTGTTCGACCTCACCGCTGACCCGAACGAGTTGAAGAGCCTCCACGGCCGGGCGGAATACGCCGGGACACAGGCGCGCCTCGAAAAAGAGTTGCAGCAGCTCCGCAAGCGATACAGATTGCCCGCCGAGGATCCGCCATCAACGCGGCCTCGGCAAAGACGGAGGAAGTAGATTTCGTAGCAACCCGTCGACCCAAACAACAGAAGCCGGCCGCTTGGCCGGCTTTTGTTACTTTTGAGGTAGCACTTGGCCAAGCGTTCCGTCGCTTAATACAGCAGCAATGGTGAGAGGAAGTAGAGCCGGCCGGACTTGAGCTTGGGGAGATCCACGCCGAGGTCGATTTTTATCGCCTTGGCCTCGCTCTTGCCGAACAGCCGGAACAGGTTGGCCAGGTTTAACGGCTCGCGATATTGGATCAGGTCGGCGTCGGGGATTTCGGCCAGCTTCAATGCCTGATCGGTGGCGGTGTCGAGGTCGCCCAGTTCGTCCACGAAACCTTGGCCAAGCGCCTGCGTGCCGGAGAGGATTCGGCCGTCGGCGAAGTCCTCCCAATCATCGGCGAGCACCTTGCCTTCGCCGGGTTTGTTTCGCCGCTCGAGATCGCGGCCTTCGCGCACGATTTTTTTGAAACGCCCAAATGTCTCGTCGATCAGGTCCTGCACCATCTGGCGTTCCTCCGGCGTGATGTCCTCCTCGCGCTTGTCGTAGCTGAGCATGTCCTTGTGCTTGCCGCTCTTGAACACCATCGGCCGCACGCCGATCTTGTCCATCAGATTGCGCAGATTGTAGCCATGCATGATCACGCCGATGCTGCCGGTGATCGTCAATTCGTGCGCGACGATCCAGTTGCACGGCGCGGCGACGTAGTAGCCGCCCGACGCCGCCAGCGCGCCCATCACGGCGACCACCGGCTTGTCGCACTCATCCTGAAAATCGCGGATGATTTCGTAAATGTGATCCGACGCCAGCACTTCGCCGCCGGGGGAGTTGATGCGAAACAGCACCGCCTTCACGTCGTCGTCTTTGCGCGCCCACTTGAACTGCCGCCGGATCGACTCGACCATGTTGTTACCGCTGGCATCGACGCTGAAGCTGGCGATCAGCCCGGCGAGATCGATTACAGCAACCTTGTTTTTGCTGTCGTTGTCTCGAAGAGTGACTTCCTCGACATAGCTGGTCCCGCCGGAGCCAAGCGACATGCCGGCAGAGCCGATGGCCAGCACGACGACCAGGAAACCGCCCAGCAGCAGGCAGCCCACCAGAAACAGGGAAAACCACATCCAGCCCCGGCTTTTCCTGGCCGGTGCCGGACTTTGCCCGGGTGAAATTACAGGGGGTGCATTGTCCATCATATCGCGGGGCAGCCTACTCTTGGCCAGGTGTGCGGGCAAGCAGCCGGTTTGCGATTGGTCAAGCGCTTGGGTAGCATCGCCGCGTGGAGCGCAAAACATGGTTGCCGCTGGTGTTGATGCTCGTGTTCGCGGCGAGCCGCTGGCCCGGAATGCTGCCGCAAAACTTCAGCGCCGCGCACGCGCTGCTCTTTTGCGCGGCGTTTTGGCTGCCCGGCTGGATGGGCTGGGTGCTGCCGCTGGCCACCATCATCGTCACCGACATCCTGCTAAATCTTTTCCACTACAGCATGCCGGTGATGGTGCCGGAGTTGGTTGTGAATTGGATGATCCTCGCGCTGTTCGTCGTCCTGGCCAAGTGGCTGGCCAGGCGCCGGAGCTACGGCCGGGTGTTCCTCGGCACGCTGATTGGTGCGCTGCTCTTTTACCTCGTCAGCAACACCGTCTCGTGGCTGGTCAATCCGGTTTACGCCAAGTCCATCGTCGGCTGGGTGCAGGCGCTGACCGCTGGTCTGCCCGGTTTTCCGCCGACATGGTGGTTCGGTCTCAAGTCGCTGCTCGGTACCGGGCTGTTCACCGGCCTGTTCGCCGGGGCAATGAAATGGAGCGAAGCACTCGATGCCACCGAGCCGGAGCTGGAAACCGAAGACGACGACGAGGAGCCTGAAGCCCCACCCGAACCCAGCCCCGAGGCCGCATGACGACGGTCGGCATCCTCTCCGACAATCACGGCGATTGGCCGCCGCACATCGCCGAGTCGCTGGCCGGCGTCGATGCCATCATCCACGCCGGCGACATCGGCCCGTACAAGCTCGTGCTCGACATGGAAGCCATCGCGCCCACGACCGCCGTGCTCGGCAACACCGACGGCGACATGCCGATCAACGAGACCGCCGTGGTGACGCTCGATGGCAAAAAGTTTTTCGTCCAGCACATCGTCGATCCGCACCGGCTTCAGGCGTCGTTGCGCGAGCGGCTCAAGCGCATCGAGCCGGACGTTGTTGTCTTTGGACACACGCACATGCCGTTCTGCGAGACTCTCGGCGGTGTCCTGTTCCTCAATCCCGGCTCGGTGACGCAGCCGCGCGGGGATTATCGGCCCAGCATGGTTCGCCTAACCATCGACCACGGCAAAATCACCCCAAAACTCATCGAGTTCTGAGTTGGACAGAGAGTTGACGGGCGAAATCCGGAAGATCGCCACTGGCGAGGGTGCCGTGCACCAAGTCCTTTAAAGCGTGCGCAAAGTGGTTTGAACGGTGCGCAAAGTGGTTCGAACGGTGCGCAAAGTGGTTCGAACGGTGCGCAAAGTGGTTTGAACGGTGCTCAAAGTCGATGGAGTGGTGCGCAAAGTCGATGGAGTGGTGCGCAAAGTCGTTTGATTACTCAAAAAACAGGGTTTTTCAGCAGTTTATCGTTCGCTTTACCAGGGTGGTTTCAATTGTTACGTTGCCGGGGTTCTGCTTTATCGTCCGATGGAATTCTTCACTGTCCACTTAACCAAATCATTTCGTTTGGTTGGCTTGGCTTGGCTTGGCTTGGTCGCCCTTAACCAAGCTGATGCTGCCAAGAAGCCCAACATCCTCTGGATCGTTGGCGAGAATTTCTCCCTCGACCTCGCCTGCTATGGACAGAAGAACGTCAGCACACCCAACCTCGACCGTTTGGCCAGGGAGGGCACACGATACACGAAAGTGTATTCCACCTCGCCGGTGTGCGCGCCGAGCCGGTCGGCGCTGATGACCGGCTGGTACGCGACGACGACCGACATGCACCACATGCGCAGCCATCGCACGGATGGCTTCCGGCTGCCGGCCGGCGTGCGGCCGATCACGCATCTGCTGCGGGACGCCGGCTATCACACGGCGAACATCACGCACATCGGCGAGCGTGTAGTGGGCACGGGCAAACTGGATTTGAATTTCGCCAAGGAAGGCCCCGTGTACGCCGGCAGGGACTGGGCCGACCTGAAAAAGAAGCAGCCGTTCTTCGCGCAGATCAACATGCCCGAGGCCGAGTACGATATTTATGACCGCAAGTCCGCCGAGAAACCTCGCGTCAAATGGGTTGGCGAAGAATGGCATCCCAAGGTCGCCACGCCGGAGAACGTCACGCCACCGCCGTATTATCCCGACCACAAAATCACGCGCGAAGAATGGGCGCGCTACCTCAACTCCGTCACCGGCACCGATGTGCGCATCGGCTGGATTTTGGAGCAGTTGAAGAAGGACGGCCTCAGTGAAAACACCATCGTCATTTTCTTCGCCGATAACGGCCGGCTCGATGCCCGCGGCATCCACTGGTGCTGGGACAGCGGCCTGCACGTGCCGATGATCATCCGCTGGCCCGCGAACTTCCCCGCGCCCGAGCAGGTCAGCGCCGGTCGCGTGGACAATCAAGTGCTGAGCCTGCTGGATCTCTCCGCCACAACGCTCTGGATGGCCGGCGTCCCCAAGCCGTTCGGCATGCAGAGCCGCGTGTTCCTTGGGGCCGACGCCGAGCCGGTGCGCACCTATGCCTTCGCCGCGCGCGACCGCATCGACGAGACGGAGGTGCGCCTGCGATCCGTTCATGATGAGCGCTTTCACTACATCCGCAACTACACACCCGGCGCCGGCTTCCCAACGCTCAATCGTTACAAGGAGAAATGTTTTCTAGTTAAGCCGCTCATGCGCCGCCTGCATGCGCAGGGCAAACTCACTGGCCCTGCTGCCGACCTTATGGAACCGTTCCCGCGCGAGATGCTTTACGATACCCAGGCTGATCCCCACGAAATCCGTAACCTGGCTGCCTCATCTGATGCCACCCACCAAGCCGCCTTAAAACGTCTCCGCGCCGCCTTGGACACGTGGATGATTTCCACCAACGACCGTGGCCACATCCCCGAGCCGCCGGAAGTGGTCGCCCCCTTCACCAAGGAAATGCACGACTGGTTTGGCACACCGGATTGGGTGAAGGAATAACAAGCTTTTGGCCAAGCTGAAAATCTGCTGACACCTCTCATTGGATGGCTGTCATTGGCATGCCAGCGGCGTAGCCAGCCGTGGTGGCAGCGGCAACGGTTACCAAATGCGTGTCGCCGTCAGCGGTTGCGCTGAAGCTGGTGGCGGTTGCACCGTCCTTGCGCAGATAATACGTGAGATTCTATTCAGTGCCCCAAAACAGGCACTTTTATTAGTAAAAATACATATTAAAACTTGACAGACACCATAGAATGTTCCCACTATTGTTCCCACTTATTTTATTCTCATGGCGTCACTGACTCGTAAACCAAACTCCCCATACTGGTATTGCTGTTTCACAACTCCTGATGGCTCGCGCACCAAGCGTTCAACCAAGCAAACCAACCGCCGTGAGGCACTGGCAGTCTGTCAAGAGGTGGAAAGGGCCGCAAACCAATCGCGAAGGGGTTTACTGACCGAGGCACAAGCCAGGAAAATTGTGGGCGACATTGTGGAGTATTCCACAGGCGAACCCATGCAGTTTTATACCACGGCTGAATGGTTGCGGCATTGGGTGAAGGGGAAATCAGAAGCCAAAAGTCCAGGCACGGCTGTTCGCTACAACGGGATCATCGAGGATTTCATTAGATTCCTTGGGAAACGGTCTGCATTGAATCTTTCACACCTGACGGTAAGGGACATTCATTCCTATCGAACCAAGCTCAAGGAGTCCGGCTTGGCCCCCAACACCTGCAACTTTGCCGTCAAGCCAATCAGTGGTGCCCTTAATGCTGCCCTTAAGCAGGGGTTGATAACCACAAACCCTGCCACAGCCATAGAATCATTGCCGAATGAGCAATCAGAAAAAACTCCCTTCACCCAGCAGCAAATCAAAAAGCTCTCAACTGTGTCCCCACCAGAGTGGAAGCTGGCAATACTCTTCGGATATTGCACTGGACTTCGGCTTAGTGACATTGCCAACATGACTTGGAATGCGGTGGACTTTGAGAAGGGCATTATTCAAATAGTTCCAAAGAAAACCCGGAATATCAGGAAGGTGGTTTTTATCCCCATTCACCCACAACTCAAGGATGCCCTGCTCGATGTCGCAGGTCAGGATGACCCAGAAGCCCCCATTCTGCCCACCCTGGCAGGGAAACAAACAGGAGGGGAACTCGGGCTTTCACAGACATTTGCCGGGTTAATGGAGAAGGCCGGTATCGACCCCCAACCCTACCGCAAGGGAGAAGGCAAAGGGCGAACCATGAACCGGCTTTCATTCCATTCTTTGCGGCACAGTTTCAACTCCATGCTGGCGAACAAAGGTATTGCCGGTGAGGTCAGGCAACAACTCACAGGACACAGTTCTGACGCAATGAACCAGAAATACACTCACCTTGAACTGGAGAGGCTACGGGAAGCGGTAAGTGTGATTCCTAAGTTGTAGTTTCGCAGCAGGGAAGAGCGACGATACCGTGCTGGTTCAACGTCTGGCAGCCGGTCAGGAACACCGCTGCGATTGTTGTGAGGAGGAGGGGTTAGGCCCTGCCGCACTGCGTCATCTCTTTCCTCGGAGGCGATTTTTTGGTGATCTTAACTTGCCGCGATGCAACGAAAGATTCAAGTTGCGGACATGCTGACCAAGACGGCGTCTTTATCTTCAGCCTTTCTCTTTCTCGCCATCGTCGCTTTCGCGGCCGATGCCAAGGAAACCGCTGATTGGCGGGTGTATCTCGGCGGAAAAGAACGCAACCTGTATTCATCCTTGAAGCAGATCAACCGGGATAACGTGGCGGAGCTACAGGTTGCCTGGAGCCATGAAACCGGGGACAAAGCGGAGTATCAGGCGAACAACTTGATCGTGGATGGGATACTGTACACGCCAACGCCCAAGCGCAAGGTGGTGGCTCTCGATGCCGCGACCGGAGCGGTGCGCTGGACCTGGGATCCGGCCAAGGAAGGTCCGGGCAGAGGGCGGGCCCGGCAGCGTGGCTTGGTTTATTGGGAGAATGAAGAGGGGGGTGAACGCCGATTGTTCACCGCCGTGGCCGGCATTCTCTTCGCCTTGGACCCTGCGAGCGGCAAGGTGATCAAGGATTTCGGAGAAGAAGGTTCGATCAAGCTTGGTTCAGGTTTGAACACGCCCGGCGTGACCTACAAGGACCTCTTGATCGTGGGTGGCGTGGGAGGCAAGGGCGCAGTGCGGGCCTACGACGTGCGCACGGGCGCCCAACGCTGGATCTTTCATCTCATTCCCCGGCCCGGTGAAGTGGGCTACGATACCTGGCCCAAGGACGCCCACAAGACCGCCACCGGCCTGATGCCCTGGTGCGGCCAATCGCTCGACGAGAAACGAGGTATCGTCTATGTGGCAACCAAGACCGCTGAACCCGATTTTTACGGCGGACGGCGGCACGGCGCGAACCTCTTTGCCAACTGCGTGCTTGCCCTGAACGCGGCGACCGGGAAGCGCATCTGGCACTTCCAGATCGTGCACCATGACCTGCTGGACAAAGACCTGCCTTGTCCACCGGTGCTGGTGACGGTCACGCACAAGGGTAAAAAGATCGATGCGGTGGCCCAGGGAACGAAGCACGGCCTGCTGTTTGTCTTTAATCGCGAAACCGGTGAACCGCTTTGGCCGATCGAGGAACGCCCGGTTCCTGCCTCTGACCTGGAAGGAGAAAAGGCTTGGCCAACCCAACCGTTTCCGACCAAGCCCCCGCCGCTGATGCGACAGAAGTACACCGGGGCGGATCCATCGAATATTTCCCTGCAGACCCACCAGCTCACCTTGGATCGCATCAAGGCCTCGCCCAACTTCGGACCCTTTCCTGCCCCGAGCCTGAAGGAAACGGTGATGTTTCCCGGCTTCGATGGCGGCATGGAATGGGGCGGGGGAGCCGCCGACCCGGATGGCATCTATTATGTCAACATCAACGAAATGCCTTGGTTGTTGCAGATGGTTGAGACGCGTAAGACCGATGGATCCAAGCTGGTTCGCGGCGAGCGTGACTACATGATTTTTTGTGGCGCCTGCCACGGATTGGACCGCAAAGGCAACCTGCAGGCGGGCTTTCCGCCTTTGCTTGGCATTGGCGACCGAAAAACCCGCGCTGAAATCGAGCAAATCACGAGACAGGGTGGAGGACGCATGCCCGGTTACGCGGTCATGCCGGATGGCAAGCGCAAGGCCATTCTCGACTACGTCTTGAACTACAAGCCGCCCAGCGCCTCCCGACCGGAACCCGGAGCCCCTGCCCCGCAGGTGGTCGACAAACAGCCACCGGCCTATGCCTTCGGGGGATTTCGCCGTTGGCTGGACGACGAGGGATATCCTGCGATCAAGCCGCCTTGGGGCACCTTGAATGCGGTCGATCTCAACAGCGGCGAGATCAAGTGGAAGGTGATCCTCGGCGAATATCCCGAACTAACTGCCCGGGGCATCCCGCCGACGGGAACCGAAAATTATGGCGGACCCTTGGTGACCGCGGGCGGACTGATCTTCATCGGGGCCACTGCCGACGAGACCTTTCGAGTCTTCGACAAGGAAACCGGCAAAGTGCTGTTTAAGGCCAAGTTGCCGTTCAGCGGCAATGCCACCCCCAGCACTTACATGGTGAACGGCCGGCAATACGTGGTGATTTCCGCGGGCGGCGGAAAGTCCGGCCGCCCCCGAGGCGGTAGCTTGGTGGCCTTTGCGCTGCCGGAGTAATCGGTCAATCTTGGGAACGATTATTCGTAGAAAAAAACGAGGCCGTTCTCCGCGATCGTTTTGGTTTTGCTGACGTCCATTTGCTTCTTGGGGTTTCCTGCTATCCCATAAATCGCGCTGGTGATTTCAATATCCAGTTTCTTGTTCGACTTGGGCTTCCGGTAGACCGAATGACGGTTGTTTCCCTGGGACACGAAGTAGGCAATCAACACCCCACCAGCACCACGGCTGCGATTGTTGTGAGTAGGAGGTGTTTCATTTCAATTCAGCTTTCAATTCCGGGATGGGGAAAGTTCGACTCGGGTGTACGGGCTTGAAAGATACTGTTTGTACCCGTTGACCACTCGTCCGTGGTTGCTAAAGAAATCGATTCGGGAAGCTTCATCCTTCAACGGTATGGTCACGGCCCAAGCGCCGGTTTTTGCGTCACGTTCCATATCCATCCATTGGTCTTCGGGAATCCGCACATGCAGGAACGGCGCGGAACCCGCTGGCGCTCGGTCATAGATCCACCATATGCGTCCGCTTTTTGGCTGTGGTCCTTCATTAAAACGCACACTGACACGCAGCTTGTCCTTATCGACCTTGTAGTTTGACGTCGGAGGCTTCAGCAATGGCTCGCCGCCCAAAAAGTGATTCCAGAGGAAGGCCTCGAGATTTTCACTGTCTCTTTCAATGGCAGGATGCTTCTGCATCTCGTGTCCTCCATTCGGCGCGTAGTAAACGGGTAACTGAGGGTGGTTCTGAGCGCCCCAGAGAATGTCATAGGCCACCCAGTCATGGGTTCCCGGCTGGAACAACACATCGACGCCGCGCTCCATCAACCGATCCCAATTCTCCGTAACACACACGCTGGTCAAAAAACGATCCGTCTTATCGTGTAATTCGTCCATGGATATTCCCGCTTTCAGCGCCATCTTATCCATGCTGGAATTAGATCCCCCCATATGGCGCTGATACCATTTCGCGCGTTGTGTTTCTAGCTCGAGTTCACCGGCCTTGGCCGCTTCGAAGAAGGTCTCGTTGGCCGCTTGCACTTTCTGCAGTTCGCCCCGGTCGCCCTTGCGGGCCGGCGACGCCCAGGCAAACGCCACATTGGAGCAGGTCGCGGTAAATCGCTCGTCGTTGATCAGGGCCATTGCCGGCGAAATGCCGTTCTTGGAGCCGCCTGTTCCAGCCACTTTGCCTTTTTCAAAATAGTCGACCTCCGCATACGCCGCTGTCGTGGCCCGCATCAAGGTCATCGACCAGATCCAGACGGTCGTGTAGCGCGGGTTGAGATCTTCCAGAAACAACTTCCCCATTTCCTTTTGCAGGCCCTGCTTCCCCGGGATCTGGGCGATGACCTTGACGACTGTCTTGACAATGCCGACGCCATTGGCCAGCAGCTTCGCTTCAAAGGCGCTTGGCTTGATGTCTTTCATCAGAGCGGCGGCTGGATTGGCGCCCGTGATATGAAAGCCCTTCGCCTTGCCTTTGAGCGGCACGATCATCCGCACCGGGATCCGGTAATCTTTTCCCGGCAACCATTCAGCAACATTGATCTCGATGAGTTTCTGTCGCGTGGAGCCGGTCGGTTTGTCCGGATGCCAATCCTGCAGCGTCTTTGTCTCCAGTGTGTTTTCGTCGAGAATCTCTTCGGTGTTGAATATTGAGTCCACCGTCGCAGGCGTGGCGACCGCGGACATCGTCAATGAGCCAGCGCAAACGATGAAAAGCGAAATAGCAGCAAGGTGATTCAGCATATTGTATTTCATGGGTCTATTCTGGTTTTGCAGCTTTGGCACCGGGTTCAACTGGTTCAGCTTGAGGAGCCGACTGCTGCGTCGTCCCACACCCCACCAGCACCACGGCTGCGACGATTGCGATCAGTTGTGATTTCACAGTGAGCCGACACTCAACCCGATGAGCGCAGTTTTCAAGGCGTTTTAACTGTTGCTGCCGAGGTGGGTTGGTTATTTCCCTTTAGCTTTCAATTCTGCACCCGTCTTGCCGCCGTGTTTGCGGAGGAGGTCGGCGGTTTCGGGTTTATCCCATTCAACGGCCTCATCAAGCGGCGTCCGTCCTTCATCATTTTTCGCATTCATATCAGCACCTTTGGCGATCAGCAGTTTGATGATTTCTTTGCGGCTCATCGTAGCCGCAATATGCAAAGGAGTCGATTCGTACTTATCCTTCGCATTCACATCCGCACCTTCAGCGATCAACAGCGCAACGATTTCCTCGTTACCATAATCAACCACCCCATGCAGAGGAGTCCATTCATCAACACCCTTCGCATTCAAATCCGCACCGTTGGCGATAAGTAGTTCGGCGATTGCCTTGGTTGTCGCATAATGCAAAGGAGTCCCTCCACTACTACCCTTCACATTCACATCCACGCCAGCAGCCAAGTGCTGTTTGACGGCGGCGATGTCACCTGCCCCGGCAGCACGAAGCAGTGCACCTGCCCCGGCAGCACGAAGCAGTGCACGATCCGCTTCCGACTCCCCACACCCCACCAGCACCACGGCTGCGATTGTTGTGAGTAGGAGGTGTTTCATTTTCCCTTCAGCGTTCAACTCTACTCCCCGCTTTTACCGCCGTGTTGGCGGATGAGGTTGGCGATTTCATCATTAGCAGCCCAATCTAGCGGTGTTGTGCCGCTATTAGTCGTCGCATTCACATCTGCACCATTGGCGATTAGCAATTCGGCAATTTCCTTGGTTGTTGCAAGATGCAAAGGAGTCTCTGCTGCATCATTCTTCGCATTCACATCCACGCCGTTGGTGATAAGAAGTTCGATGATTTCCTTGTGCTTGTTGTAAGCCGCACGATGCAAAGAAGCAGTCATCGTGTTTACATCTGCGCCAGCAGCTAAGTGCTGCTTGATGGCTTCGATGTTTCCTGTTTCGGCGGCTTGGGTGATTGAGATGTCCGGCGCTTTGGCTGAAGGCGGTTCTGGCGCCTTAGCTGTCGGCGGTTCTGGCTTTGCAACCTCGGCAACGGGTTCAGCGGGTTGCGCTTCTGCTGGAGGAACCGACTGCTGCGCTGATACTTCAGCAACGGGTTCGGCAAGCTGTACTTCTGGGGGAGTCGACTGCTGCGCTGATACCTCGGCAACGGGTTCAGCGGGTTGTGCTTCTGGAGCAGACGGCTCCTGCGACTTCCCACACCCCACCAACAGCACGGCTGCGATTGTTGTTGTGATTAGTTGTTTCATAGGTCTGATAGCGGCCAAACAGTAGCAAGGCATACAGAATGAATCAACAGCACGGCTGCGATTGTTGTGAGTAGGAGGTGTTTCATTTCCCTTCAGCTTTCAATTCTTCACCCGTCTTGCCGCCGTGTTTGCGGAGGAGGTCGGCGGCTAAGGCCGGAGTTCTGTTCCTCAGATTTATTCATTACGTATTTTACTTATTTCGCCAGCTCGGCGACTTCTGTGGCGGTAAGCGCACGGGCCCAGACGGAGACTTCGTCGAGTGAGCCTTCGAATGGCTTGATACCAAGCTTACCATGCATGAATTCTGCGAAGGGAGACCTGCCGTTTTCGTGGCCTGGCCCGCCGACACTGACCTTGTTGACCATGCTGACGTTGATGGGATTGTCCTTTCCAAGGACTTCGGATTCGACGGGTTGGCCATCGACGTAGAACTGGACTTCGGAGAGCTTGCAGTCTTTCCTGGGCATGGACACTGCGATATGGTGCCACTTTCCGTCGTTGAGTTTCTGGCCCTTGGCGATCAAGCGTACGTCTTCGGCCATCAGGAGCTCCGGTTTGGCATCGTTCAGGTTGAGGTTCATGAGTCCACGCTTTAATCCTCCCCTTCCCGTGTTGATGAGCATCATATCCTCATCCGAGGTGGTCTTCATCCAGAGCGCGTAAGAGACCGTGTTTCCATAACTGTAAGGTCCGGCTCCATAGACGGCCATCTGACTATCGGGTTTGAACACGCCGGCTTTACCCCGTGGCCCGTCGGCGGCCAATTCAATATTGCCGTTTTGGGCATCGTAGTTTCGCCCGAACGCACCTTGGTTCCGGAAGGAACGGTCGCAGGTGATTCCGCCAATGTTAACCTCGCTCTTGAACGGATTTCCGCCTTGACGAAGTGAAAAACCGAGGACGATCCGATCCTTGAGGGCGAAGTTCTCTTCAAAATCAAAATGCATCATCGGTGCTTCGCGGTCGAGGAAGGTAAACTCGCCTTCATCTCGGAACGTCTTTTTTCCTGATGATTTGTCAATGACGAGTTTTCCGTAGACCTCGAACTTGCCGTCGGCCGGCGAGCGCGAGATCTGGTTGTAGAGGGTGATGTCGATCTCATCGTCCTTCACATCGACCGTGGCGAAGTTGTTCAGCCAACGGCCGCGCGTGACGATCTGGACGAGGTCCGACTTGGGGTCCTTGGTCACGGTGTTGGAATGCACCTCGCCGGCGAAGTAGATATCGACGTCGTGCTTGCGCATCGTCTTCCAAAAGTCGCTTTCCATTTCACCGTCCATGAGCATTCCGCTGCTGTTGACTCTGCGGACGGGCTGGAGCACGGGGAGGTGGGATTGCACGAAGATGTGCTTGATGCTGGAGTCCTTGCGGGCCTCAGACAGAACGTGATCCAACCACTGCAAATGCTTGCCGACGACTGCGCCGGTGACGCTGCCTTGCCTTCCGATTCTCTTGTCCGGATCCTCCTGATGGAAGACGTCGAGCGTGACAAACAGGACGTTCTTGTGCTGGTAGGCGTAGGATGTGGTTTCGAATGGCGTTCCCAGAGGGCGGGAGGAGGCTTTGCCGATGGGCTTGTCGTAGATGAACTGGCCGTCGGGATGGATGTTGAAAACCTTGGCAAAGGCCTCGCGGAACTGCGGTTGGCACCGCGAAACTGCCTCGCCCGGCGGCCACGGATTGTCGCCTACCTCGTGATCGCCGACGGCCATCAGCAGCCGTGAATCCCCGGCTTCCTTGAATGCGTTGACCATGCCCGAGTAGCAGAGAGCGCCAGCCTGGAGAATGGATTGCTCGGGGGTGAGCCCCGGTTTGAACCGCGATATGAAAAATCTCGTGTCCCAATGCCCGCGATTGCTGTCGCCGGGCAGCATGACGAGTTCGCCCCCGTAATTCTCCTTGAGCATCTTGAGGCCGGCGAGGTTTTTCTCCACTCCCCCAGGATAACTGTTCGGTTGAACATACATCTCCGCCCCATGCCAATCGGCCAGCGTAATGAAACGCCACGGTTCCTCGGCGCGGACTGTGCTCTGCATCAGCAAGAGCACTGCGATAACTGTTGTCAGGATTCTCATGGCACGTTTTCCTTTTCTGTTTGCTGGGCTTTACTTGATAAACCGATCGAACACATTTTTCGTCATACGCTGCGCACGCGGGTCCGGGCCTTGCGGCTTGGCTCTATTTGCGGGCAAAACGTGGCCTGGAGGCGATGACATACCTTGCGCATACCAGATGCATGCGGCATTGAATACCACGTAGCCCTTCGGCCCATTGTAAATCGTCGCAGCATGGGATGAATTAGCTCGTTTCTTCCCATCGACTGCATTGCTTGTACCCACGATTTCATGACCGGGCAAATCGCGGGCGGGTTTGCCGTTCCACTCCCAGCCCACCAGGCCTTTGATCATGTCGCCTTTTTTCATACCAGTGCCTTCATACAGCCAGTGGTCAGGTTTGGAGCAGATCCAGTCCCCCCCGCCGATGCCAGCGTGACGTCCCCCCATGAGCAGCGCCCCGTCCGGTCCCATTTGATACCCCGTCCCACTCCGCGTTGCGTACTGTTTGCCAACGAAGTAGCCATCCAAATGTATGATCCGGTCGGGCTGGCCCTCTACGGAGGGCAGCAGAGGCACCACTTTGAGCATCGTATTGCCACTCAAGAACGCAAGATTGACGCCCGCGTCGCGAGCCGCTCTCACGTTGTCGTACATCTCCAGCGTCCAGAACTCGTCGTGGCCCACGGAAATGAAACCTTTCGCGAGCTTCAATCTCGAGCCGTGATTGTGCGTATCCATGTTTGAGATATACGACACATCGTAGCCCTGCTGTTCCATCCAATAGCATAGGCAACTGTTAGCCTCCTTAAAAGATACCGGACTGGTTGGGCTTGATGGCCTTATGGGATTCATTGAACGTGACCATGATGTTGGCCAAGGAAATTGAGAGAGAGAGAGGAACAGGGTTTTCTGGGGTCTGGCTGTGTGTTGGGCTTGACTGGGGGGCGTTTTTTTGCGGGACTACCGGCACCCGATCAACTGCCATTGGCAAATCATGACTCATCCAATTCTGGCTCTAGCCGCTGACTCCGTCTCGTACTGGCCGCTGGGCATTCTGGCGATCAGTGTCGGCTTCATTGTATTCACGATCATCAAGCTGAAGTTGCATCCGTTTCTGGCACTGATCTTCGCTGCGGTGCTGACCGGTTTGCTGACTGGGGATTTGCCGGGGATGACCACGGAGAATGTCGGCTTGTTCAAGAGTCGCGTGACCCTGAACGATACGCCGGGCGACGCCGCCAACGATATGTTGCTGGCGGTGAACTGGTCGCTGCTTGGCTTCGGCAACACGGCTGCGGGGATCGGGTTTGTCGTGGCGCTGGCGGCGATCATTGGCACGTGCATGCTCGGCAGCGGCGCGGCGGATCGCGTGGTGCGCTGGCTTCTGGGAATTTTCGGCGAGAAGCGGGCCGGCTTGGTGCTGTTGATGAGTGGGTTTCTCCTGTCGATTCCTGTTTTTTTCGACACCGTTTTTTTCCTGCTGATCCCGCTGGCGCGGGCGCTCAGTTTGCGCACGGGCAAAAGCTATACGCTTTACGTGATCGCGATGGCGGGTGCGGGTGCGATCACGCACTCAATGGTACCGCCGACGCCAGGGCCATTGATGATCGCCGAGGGTCTACAGCTGGATTTGGGTATTGCGATGATGGCCGGCTTGGCCGCGAGCCTGTTGCCAGCATGGCTGGTGCTGTTTTTGGCCAAGCGATTCGACGCCAAGTTCAACATTCCAATGCGGGAGGCGGCCGGGGCATCGATTAGTGAGCTTCGGACGATTGTGGATAAAAAAGATTCCGAGCTCCCTAACCTGTTCCTGTCGGCCTTGCCGATCGCACTGCCGGTGGTGTTGATTTCGCTCGTCTCGATTTTGAAGCTGGTTGCCAAGGACACCGTGAGTGGCGCGGCTTGGTTTCGGTATCTCGAGTTTTTCGGCTCGCCGAATATCGCGATGCTGCTCGCTGCGCTGCTGGCGATCTACACCCTGGCCGCGCAGATGATTCGTGAGAGCCGGCCGTTGGAGGGTGGGCTGATGAGCACTCTGGCCAAGGCGCTTGAAGATCCGCTGCAGACCGCAGGGGTTATCATCCTGATCACGGGCGCGGGTGGTGCGTTTGGCGGCATGATCCGTCTGGCCGGAATTGGCGAAACGATAGAGGCCTTGGCACAAAGCTACGGTATTTCCTATATCCTGCTGGCTTGGGGTGCGACGGCGGTCATTCGGATTGCTCAGGGTTCGGCCACGGTGGCGATGATCACCGGGGTGGGCTTGATGGGAGCGATTCTCGGTGACGGCAGCGGGCTGGACTATCATCCGTTCTACATTTTCCTCGCGATCGGCTTCGGCTCGATCACGTTGTCGTGGATGAATGACAGCGGATTCTGGGTGGTGCAGCGGCTCAGCGGCTTCACCGAAAAGGAGACGCTCAAGACGTGGAGCGTGCTGCTGCTGGCGATCTCGCTGCTCGGGCTGGTGCAGACACTTGCCTTCTCAAAAATCCTCCCGTTCAAGCCGGAGCCCAAGCCTGCTGAGACGGCCGAGGCGGCGGCGCTCATCGTGCTGCAGAAATAGGTTGAACCGGCGGGGAATCGCTTTTCTTATCTGCGGCGGCGCGGCCGCTTGGCCAAGCGCGCAAGGAGCAACGTGAAGCCGACTGATCTCAGGGGAATTCTCCAGTATATTCCGAAGTTTCGGGACAGGATTTTTGTCGTCAGCGTCGATGGCGCGATTGTCAGCGACGAGAATTTCTCGAACCTCCTACTCGACTTCGCCGTGCTGCGATCGCTGAACATCCGCGTGGCATTGGTGCACGGCGCCGCCAGCCAGATCGCGTCGATGGCGCTGCAGCGCGGCATCGAGCCGTCCGACCTCGACGGCACCGAGCCGGTGGACGCCCCCACGCTGGACTTGGCGCTCACGGCGGCCAACCGGCTGACGCACGAGATCCTCGAGGGCTTCGCCGCCAATGGCCTGCGCGGCGTCTCGACCAACGCCGTGACGGCGCACCCGCGCGGCATCATCGACGGCACCGATTACCAGTTCGCCGGCAAGACGGAGCGGATCGACCTTGGCCACCTGGAGAGCCTTTTGGCGCAGGGCAGCATCCCGGTGATCCCGCCACTTGGCTTCGACGGCGAGGGGCACACCTACCGTGTCAACTCCGACGACCTCGCCCGCGAGGTGGCCGTGCGGCTGCGGGCGACCAAGCTGATTTACGTCACCACCCGCGACGGATTGATCCGCAACGGCGAAGTGATCCGGCAGATTCCCAACGGCGAACTCGAGCAGATTCTCGAGCACGAGCCGGACAGCCTCGAGCCGGAGCAATTGGCCAAGGCGCGCAACTCCGCTGCCGCGTGCCAGGCTGGCATCCCGCGCGTGCACCTCATCAACGGCAGCGTGCACGAGGGCCTGCTCGCCGAGGTGTTCTCCAACACCGGCATCGGCACGCTCGTGTATGCCAACGAGTACCGGC
>Ga0208879_1001282_pt1 | contig 24019 bp, 16 predicted proteins | sample Knorr_S15_td_Bot_FD_185605 | JGI IMG/M metagenome (GOLD analysis project Ga0208879, IMG submission 185605) | Marine microbial communities from Southern Atlantic Ocean transect - Knorr_S15_td_Bottom_ad_5009_LV_A (SPAdes) (version 2) | ecosystem: Environmental > Aquatic > Marine > Oceanic | place...
CGTATTTCATCAATACTACTACGGAGTAGATTTTGTACGTGTTTTGGATTAGAAGGTGCTCCAATAGTGGCTATAGCTTTAATAGAATCTATTTGCGATGCAGCGAAAATAACCGCAGCACCGCCTAAAGAATGACCAACAATAAGAGTAGGAGATTTGTAATTCGTTTCTAAATACGTTGCTGCACTTACTAAATCTTCTACATTGCCGGAAAAGTTTGTATCTTAAAAATCACCATCACTTTCACCTAATCCTGTAAAATCAAAACGCAATACTCCAAAACCATTGGATGTTAATGCACGACTAATATTTTTAACTGCTAATAAATTTTTATTACAAGTGAAGCAATGTGCAAAGATTGCAAAGTTGTGTGGTTGTTGATCTACAGGAAGTTCTAATCGTCCTGATAAATGTTGCCCTTCGTTATTGATAAATGTAACTTTTTGAATGTTCATCTAGATTGTATTTAAACATTATGTCGGCTTATATTAATAATCCTTTCTATTTTGAGTTATATGGCAAATTCTACGTTTCATTATAAAAACAGAAAACTTAAATGTCTTAAAACGTAGGGAATAAAAAAAAGCGCTCATTTGAGCGCTTTTTTATTAGTTTGTTTCCGTTTCGTGTATTATTTCTTTTTCTTTTATTTCACCATCAATTGGCTCATCTACTTTTTTTAAATACACATCTAAAAATTTAAGGATACGACTATAAGCCTCTATTTGATTTTCCTTTTTTACAAACCCATGACCTTCATCTTCAAATAAAACATATTCTACAGGAACGCCGTTTTTACGAACACCAGCAACAATTTCATCAGACTCTACCTGAAGCACTCTTGGATCTTGAGCGCCTTGCAATACAATAAGTGGTTTAGTTACCTTATCAGTATGAAATAATGGTGATATACGCTTCAAGCGAACAGAGTCTGCTGAAAAAGGATCGCCTAATTCTAAATATAACGATTCTCTAAATGATTCCCAATATGGAGGAATGCTTTTTAGAGTACGTATCCAATTGGTAACTCCAAATAAATTTACACCAACATCAAATTCTTCAGGAGTGTATGTTAATGCAGCCATTGTCATATAGCCACCGTAAGAACCACCAATTATTCCAATTTTCTCGCCATCAATTTCTGTTTGAGATGCTAACCAGTTTTTACCTTCAACACAATCTTGCAAATCTTTTTCACCATGATTTAAGTCGTCCATTTTAAAAAATGTTTTACCATAACCACTACTTCCACGATTGTTTACAGCTAAAACTGCATATCCATGATTTACCATATACTGAATTAATGAATTAAATCCTTGACGTGATTGCCCTCCAGGACCACCATGAACCCAAACCATTGCAGGAACTTTATTTTCGGCTGATGCCTGATGAGGCAGATAGTAAATAGCTGGAATTTCTGTACCATCAAACGATTTAAAACGAATTACTTTTGCGGTGACCAAGTCCTCTGCATTAATAGCATCATTAAGTACATTAGTGAGTTTTATTAACTCTTTTGTTTCTAAATTATATACATATAAATCAGATGGAGAATTTGAACCTCCAGCATACAAACGCATCATAGTTTCATCATTAGAAAATGTAACACTTGTAATGCTTTTACCCTCAAAGTCTGGCAAATCAATTGGTTTTTGTGTTTCTACATCAATAACTTCGATAATATTTTTGCCATCTTCGTTAACATATACAACCATATATGCCCCATTATTTGTAAAAACAATACCACTAATATCCCAGGATTTTTCTAATACTTTTTTCTTCTCTCTGGTATTTAAATCGTAGGTCATTAAATATGAAAATTCTGCGCCATCATCTGTTGTGTAGTATAGCATAGAACTGTTTTTGGAAAATGCCTGAGCAGAATTTACACTTATATTGTCATTGACTTTGATTTTTTCTTTCGTTTTTAAGTTGTAAACAAAAAGGTCACTATCACTTGTATTGAGTGATTTTGATAATGCAATTTGTTGTTCATCACCAGATATTCCACTAAAATTTAAACCATCATTATTTTGATATATTAATTCTGATACAAAATCATCTATCGACATTTTATATACATCAAAATATTTTGGATCTCTTTTGTTAGAGCCATAAAAGAAGCTTTTCTCATTTTCAGCCCAACCATAAAAAGAAGATTTTGCACCTTCGTTTGGTGTAAGATCTGTAATTGAGCCATCAAAGTCTCTCAAAAATATATGATTTATTTCATCTCCATTTCCATCAGCGCTAAATAGCATTCTCTCATCATTCGGGAAATATGATACTGCAAAAATAGAAGAACTATCGGAAGTTGTGATTGGAGTAAATTTTCCATCTTTGGCAGAAACAGTGTACATATTATATATTCCTGTACGATTGCTTGTTACTAATAATTTTGAATTGTCTGGCGAAAAGCTTCCTCCAAAAACCGATTCGTTATCCATAAATTGCTCTATGGTATATTGTTTTAAATTTAGAGCAATATCTTTTGTTTCCTGGTCTTTTTTACAAGACACAATTAAAACCAAAAAGCATAGTGTTGCTATTATTTTTTTCATAATTAGTTTAATTTAAAAGATTTAATTTCCTTAAAAGGAGTTGTATTGAGTACTTCCATTGAAGCTTGATAAGGTTTCCATTCATCGTTAAAGAAGATATTGGTTTTGTCTAATGCTTCTTTCACAGCATTTTTAGCATGTTTTAACAAGGTGTGCTCTGTTGATGTTAAACCATCTGGTCTTGATCCAGAATAAGAAACAGCGTTTCTAATACGTTGGCTGATATTAACTTCTGGATTAAGTGTTATTCCTTGGCGTTTGTCTTCTTTTCCCAGATATATAGCGATAACTTTATCTATCTTTTTAATAATATTTTTTGAAGCTTTTATTTGATCTTTGTATTGCTTCTTATCTAATTTTGCCAGTTTTTTAATGTAATCTTTTGCGATATTTTTACTTTCAACAAGTTGTTTTACTGCATCTGCAGCAGTTTGGCTTATATTTTGAATCTCTTTTGAAGCACTATAAGTTTCGTTGATTGCTTTCGTAGAAATAGTTAAACGAGGATCACTTTTTACGGTAATCATTTCTTCTGAAGTCTGATCTCCAAAACTCAATACTACTTTGTATGTACCTGGCTTTACTCTAGTTCCTCCTGGCTCTCTTTTACTTTTTTTAATGGTTCTTGAGGGTCTGTCTCCACCTTTTTCATCCATTCTCCAAGTCCATTTATGAATCCCGGTTTCTTTAGGTGCTTTCTGTTTTAGAGTTCTTATCAAACGTTCACCATCATAAATTTTCATTGTGATTGAATCCCATTTCACTTTGGTTTCGTCTTTTTCACTAACCTCTTCATCTTCGTCTTCATCTTCGTCTTCATCTTCGTCTTTCTTTTTGTCATCTTCTTTTTTCTTTTCAATTGTAACATAATACGAAATTTGTGCACCACGTTTTCTATTTTCTCCATTATAAAGTGCATCACCACCAAAACGACTTCCTGTTGGTTGTCGGTAAACTGCTTGATATGCTGTTGGAGGAGAGAATAATTCTAATTTTTTACTAAGAACTTGATCGTTTTTAGCAATCGCTCTTAATGGTCTAATATCGTCTAAAACCCAGGCAGCACGACCAAAAGTTCCTATTACTAAATCGTGCTCACGAGGTTGAATCACTAGATCTTTTACCGAAACTGTGGGGAAACCTTCTGTCCACTTCGTCCATTTTTTCCCGGCATTGACAGAAATGTATAAGCCATCATCTGTGCCTAAAAACAAAAGCTTAGGTTCTTCAATATCTTCAACTATAGATAATGCATAACTTTCTACATCATTCTCGCCTACAATACGCTTCCAAGTTTTACCATAATCTTTAGTTCTAGATACATAAGGTGTAAAATTAAATCGTCTGTAATCGTTAGCGACTAATAATGCTTCACCTTTATTTTTATTGGAGGCTTTTATTTGTGTTATCCAACTACCAGCAGGTAAGCCTTTAATGTTCTTTGAAACATCTGTGTAAGTTGCACCTCCATTTTGGGTATAATGTACACGACCATCATCGGTTCCAACCCAAAGCATATCTTTTTCAACAGGTGAAGGTTCAACCACTATGATTGTACAATAATTTTCAGCTCCAGTAGCATCCATTGTTAAGCCACCACTTTCGCTTTGTTTTAATTTTTCAGGGTCGTTGGTTGTTAAGTCATCAGAAATAATTTGCCATGTTAAGCCTTTATCAGTCGATTTGTGTACAAATTGACTTCCGAAGTAAATAGTACTGTTATTAAAAGGATCGATATTAATTGCTGAGTTCCAGTTGAACCTCAGTTTAACAACAGCGTCAGGATGCGTAGGTCTTACAATATAATTGTTTCCTGTTTTCCAGTCGTAACGACTTACAAAACCTTGTTGGCTCATAGACCATCCATAACGCGAATCGTCTCTGTCTGGAACCACATCAAATCCATCACCAAACGAAATTTCCTGCCAATACGAGTTTCTTATACCTTGCGCTCTTAAAACATAAGCCGGACCACGCCAAGACCCATTATCCTGCATGCCTCCATATACGTTATAAGGATATTCGTTATCTACATTAATATGATAAAATTGAGCTACAGGTAAATTACCAATAAAACGCCATGTTTTTCCACCATCTTTTGTAATATTCAATCCTCCATCGTTACCATCAATCATAAATTGACCATTGGTTGGGTGAATCCACCATGCATGATGATCTGGATGTACACCATTACTAACACCATAAGCAGGCATAAGCTGATTGAATTTTTTACCACCATCTTCACTTACATTTACATAAGTAAAGACAGAATATATTCGGTTTTCATTTTGTGGATCTACATATATTTCAGAATAATAAAAAGGTCTGTTTCCAATACCTCCAGAACCTCTTCCGCTAGAATTATCATTTACTTTTTTCCATTTAAAACCACCATCCACACTTTTGTAAAGAGCATTCTTTTTTGCTTCAACTAAAGCATAAATAATATTAGGTTTATTAGCTGCAATGGCAATCCCAATTCGACCTAAATCACCTTTTGGAAAACCATCTTTATCTGTAACTTTTTTCCAAGTTTTTCCACCATCATGAGTAATGTGTAAACCAGAACCTTCTCCACCTGATTTAAAGAACCAAGGATCACGTTTGTGTTCCCACATGGCAGCAATTAATTTGTTAGGATTTGTAGGATCCATCACTAAGTCGGCTGCTCCAGTTTTATTATTTGCAAACAATATTTTATTCCAGGTCTCGCCACCATCTACAGTTTTAAAAACGCCACGCTCTGGATGTTCTCCCCAAGGAGAACCGATAGCAGCAACATAAACTATATCTGGATTTGTTGGGTCTATAATAACACGATGGATATTTCTGGTTTTTTCTAATCCCATTGCTATCCAGTTTTTGCCACCATCTAATGATTTGTAAATACCATAACCACCATTGAGACTATTTCTTGGGTTTCCTTCACCGGTGCCTACCCAAATAACACTAGGATTTGATTGCTGAATGGCAACTGCACCTATTGAAGCAGTGACTTCTTTTTCAAAAACAGGGTTCCAAGTAATTCCACCAGAAGTAGATTTCCATAAACCACCAGAGGCAGTGCCTACATACATAATATCTGGATTGCTATGTACAACATCTATCGCTGTAACACGACCGGACATACCTCCGGGACCAATGTTACGAGGTTTCATATTTTTTACTAAATCCATTGATAATTCTTGTGCGGAAAGCAGTGTAATGCACAATAACATTACTAGAGAGATAACTTTTTTCATTTTATTTTTTGGTTAGAAATTGAAAGCGATAAAGTTAATGAAAATTAATACTAATAATGTCTTAAAAAGATGTTAAGAAAGAGATTCAATATTACCAACTTCCATCACTCTTTTTATTTGATTCACAAAGGTTAATTGAGCCCTTCCAGAGTTTAAAACTCTGGAAGGGCTAGTTGGATAAGTTAAAAAAATATCATTCAATAAGCAGGTGGTCTATACTTTCAAAATTCTGATTTACAGAATGATAGTATTTAAAATTTTCAATAGTATCAAATATTTCAATCACTTGTTTTCTTTGTAATTTGGTTGGTTTAATAGATAAAATACTTCCATAGGATGACCACGGATAATCAACCATTTTATCCACAAAACCGTGATGAACAGGGTTATTATGAATGTAATAAATTAGTTTTTGAAAATAATTTTCAGAATTTACAAGTTTTCTTTCAAAGTTTTTTTCAAACAAGCTTCCTGTTCTGTTATGTCGTTTATTTATTGCTTGGGTATAGGCATTAAAAAAATGTGAAAACTGTTTTGAAGGACTTACTATTTTAGGTTTTTTAACTGTTGAATATTGCAATAAACTTGTATCTATTTCAGCATCTGTTTTTAGATATATCAAAATATGAAAATGATTTTTTAATAAACACCAGGCAAAAGTATCTGCAATAGGATTAATGTATTTTTCGTACAATCTAAGAAAATGATAATAATTCTCGTTTTCATAAAATATGTTATCGCTATTATTCCCTCTATTGTAAATATGATAATAATTTCCACCGATTAATGGAATGCCATTCATATGATTTTAATTTAGTTACCTATAAAAAGTACAATGTTCTTTTAAATTAACCCTTCCAGAGTTTTAAACTCTGGAAGGTTGGTACTTTTAGTTCTAATTTATAGAAAATTAAGTATACTCCTCCTGATGAATTGTGATTTTGAAGCAACCAATCGTACCATTCTACATCACGGGGAAAGAAGAGTTCTGGTTTAGTCATCCTTTAACAATGTCAGCATACGTATCCACGATTTATCATGAGCTGATTTATTGGCTTCGTTAGTATTTTCTTGAGCACCTCGACGCATAAATGCATGACCAGCACCTTCATAAATTTCATGTTCATACACTTTATTATTTATTTTCATTAAACTATCTGTAGCTTTAATTGTAGCGTTTACACGATTATCATTTCCTCCATAAAAGCCATAAACCGGTGTTTCTATATTCGAATATACTTCGGTATCTTTTGGAGCAGTTCCATAAAAAACAAGAGCTTCTTTTAATTCACTATTGTTGGTTGCATATCTGAAGGTTTGAGATCCTCCCCAACAAAACCCAATCACAGACACTTCTCCTGTTGAAGCTTTATCAGACTTTATATAATTAAATGCGGCATTTAAATCGTAAGTAACTTTGTCTGGGTTTAATGCATAAATTGCTTCACGTGCTTTATCTGTATTTTCAAAATCGGTAGTTTTCTCTAAACCATCAATAGTATTTGAAATTAAATCTGGAGCAATAACCAAATAACCATTTGCTGCTAATTCATCGGCGAAACTTCTAGCCCAATCATTCAATCCTCGATTTTCATGAATTACAATAACCGATTTTGTTGGTTCTTTACTTTCAGGATATACAACAAATGATTTACAAATTGTACCATCTTCTCTTTTTAGATCTATCCATTCATGATGTCTTGGAGATTCAGATAAAACTTCGCTTTCAAGAGTAGTAACATCTAAACTTATTTTTTTTTCTGATTTACAAGAAATTGCAGAAATAACCAGAATAATTACTAATAATTTTAATGCATTTTTCATAATATTAAGTTTTAATTTCTAAATGTTTTATTAGGGAACACCACCATACTTTCGTAGCCATATTTGCCAACAGAAGCGACACCAAAAAAGAAATTATCTATAACGATACCATCTAAAGTAAACTCTGAAACATCACCAACATAGCGACTATTATCCCAAGTTGGAGATGTTGTGTCTCTCCAATAAATTTTATAGCCAATTGCTCCATCAACTTTTTTCCATCTAAATTTAGCAGCGGGTTTTACAATTCCTCCAATTTCTAAATTTTCAGGTGGAGGAGGAGCAGAAGCCAGACTCGCTAAATTAATAGCATTAACAGCTGTGAGCTTTTTGGCATAATTAAAATTTACATGTTCGAAAGTATCACCATACGAGATTCCATCTTCTACACGAATATCCTGGTGTTGTTGCGTATAATTTTCATGAGCTTCCATAATCCGTATCCCAGCGAAACCTGCATCGTTAAAAGGACGATGATGTCCACCACGACCAAAACGGTCTAATCTGTAGACCATCATTGGGTTCATTTCGGGCATATATGTTTTTACATTTTTATGAATATAACGAGCTAACTGACGTGAAATCCCATCGACTTCGCCACCATAAAAACGACGTATTCTACGTTCGCGTTCCGTTTCGGTTGGAGGCACAGGTTCGGAGAAGATTCTAAATGTTCTGTTATCGACTACACCATCGACGCCTTTAATATTTCCTATCATGTCGTTATTCATAATTCCAATAATTTCCCAACCATTATTTATAGCATATTCGGCTAGTCCTTTGCCTCCATATAGACCTTGTTCTTCACCGGATAGACCTAAATAGATAATACTACTTTTAAATTGATATTTACTCAATACTCTAGCAGCTTCAATAGTTCCAGCCATTCCAGAAGCATTATCATTAGCTCCGGGAGAATCTGAAGTAAAATCGGTTGGGTCGGATACTCGAGAATCTATATCACCACTCATAATTATAAATCGATTTGGATATTTAGTACCACGCTGTATAGCAACAACATTAACCACCCAAACATCATGAACGATTCTGGCATTATCGCCCTTTGGAATCAAGTTTTTTTGATAGAAAACCTCAAGACAGTTATTGCAATTAATAGAAATATTGTCAAATTCAGATTTTATCCATCTTCTTGCTGCTCCAATGCCACGAGTACTAGAAACTGTATCGCTCAACGTATGTCGAGTTCCAAAGTCAGTTAAAGTTTTTACATCATTTTTGATGCTCTCGTTAGAAACAGCCTCAATAATGTCGTATAGTTTTTGATCGGTTTGAGCATATATTGTGAATGATACTATTATAAGCAATTTGAAAATAATACATTTTTTCATATAAGTTATTTTAAAGGTTAGTAAGGTAAAGCCTCATAAGTTTGTCCTTGTATTAAACTACGGGGATTATCAGAAGTGTTACTGAATGTTATTGGATATGATTTGTAAGGATTAGTTCCGTAAGGATTTACCCAATCAAAATCAGTTGCTACAAAATGCAAATGTGGAAATCTTGCTATACCAGAAGTTCCACTATAACCAATATGATCTCCTTTATTAACAAACTGACCTTTCTCTACTAAAGCTCCATTATATATCAAATGTTGATATTGGTGGAAAAATCCATCTTCGTCTCTAAGGATAACCACATTATTGGGTAATTCGAAATCAAGTCCAGATTCTTCAACGTACATAATGGTTCCCTTTCGTGTTGCAGTTACAAGCGTTCCAACATCCATAATAATTTCAATAGCAAACTGGTCAGGTTCTCCTTCAGAATGTTCAGACCCGCTACAATGACTTAATCCAATAGAATACGATTGTCCTATTGGGTATGGTAAAACATTAAGTGATGTTTCCCTATTAGGATAGAAGATTCCTTCACAACCGTTAGCAAAACCATTTTGACCTCCAACACCGTCACTAATAAAACTATCCTTTTTAATACATGAAAAGCAAACAAAAAATAAAGCTATGTATATAACTACCTTCATTGTATAAAAATTATTTTTTAGTTGGTTTAAAAGTTCAAAGTTAATATATAGATACTAACTAAAACTAATCAAAATATATTTTTACATTAACTAGTCTTTTTTATAGCTGAATTTTACGATTTCTATTGTACCATCATCACTATGAATATCTACATAAATATTCATTTCTGTGTCACTAATTTTTTCAAAGGTCATGCCATCAAAGATAACTTTTTTTGATGTGATTTCAACAAGCGGAAAATCAACTGTGTCGTCTTTTGTCTCACAACCTTTAAGGTCGTTATTAAAGTGTTTTAATTGCAGAATAAGTGTATTGTATACTTCTCTTATGATTTCAATTTCATAAAACGATACTTATCCATTATTTATTAATTTAAAAGTTGCCATCATTGAACCACCAGAGGGTTCACTCCAATTCCCTGCGATCCAGGCAATGTTCTCGAGTTTTGGTTCTAGTTTTTTATTAGGATCAATTATTTATTTTTTATCAATTTCGTCAACTAATGCCAATTTTGTTGTATCAGAATTCACGACTAATCGTGTGATATTTGTTATGCCATATTCTTTGAGAGATGCTACTTCAATCCAACTCACGTCTGTTTTTGGATTGTATTTATAAAGCACATCATCTTTTCCTATCAAAATAGTACCGTTAGGCAACCAACACATGTCTTCTGATTCGGGAAGTGTTACTGTAATAGATTTTGTTATACCGGAAACCGGATTTACCGATTTAATTTCCCATAAACTATCATTTTCTTTAGAGATATAACTGACTAAATCTGAATTCGGAATTTTATGAAGTGAACGACCAATATTGTCTTGGAGATTATAATTTTTTTGTTCTTTAAAATTCGTTGAAAAAAGAGAAAGTCCTCCATCTTCTAACACTGCAGACACTAATATATTATCGTTAAACCATACATGATAACCAATAATAATATCATCTACTAAAACTTCAGATTCGCCATTTCTCAAATTATACTTATATAGAGCTTGTTTTCCATCTTTATCGAGACGAATTGCTGAAACTGCACTTTGATTTGGAATTTTTAGAGGAGAATACTCGCTGCCTTCTTCAGTATGGTTAATCCATATTTTAGAATCGTAATTAATAGTGTACTTTACAATATCGGTTTGTCCATTACGTGTTCCAGCAAAAAGAATGGTATTGTTATCCATAAAGGAAGGTTGATTGTCATAGCCTATATTATCAGATATGTTTTTCATATTTGAAAGCTCAAACCCTCCTTTTTCAGTATTTAAATCAAAAAGAAAAACATCTGTGTTTGGTTGAGAGAAATGGAGTAGTGGTAATAGTGCAATAAGGGTTAAAAAATAATGTTTCATTGTGATGAATTTTATTTTTTAAAGTTAGGTAATCTTGTTGTATAAAAAACGTCTCAATCAGATTGCAAACTGGTTCGAGACGTTTTTCTGTTTCTAACTAACTAAAATTTAAAAACAGTACTTATTTTCTTCTGTAATTTTATCAGCAATAATATTTCTCAATTCAATAATATTAGGCATATTAGTGTATTTGAGATAACGTCTTAATCCCATGAGCATCATGCGTTGCTCATCGCCTTCTGTAAATGAAATGATGGAGTGTTTACCAGCAGTTTCAATAATATCTATAGCATTAAACAAATTTAATTTTGCCATAGCAATTTGTGCTTTAAATTTGCCTTCGCCCTCTTTTTTGGCCATTTTTTCAGCACGTAAAATAGCAGATTCTGCCATATAAATCTGAATTAAAATATCTGAACATGCTAACATTAACTGTTGATGTTCTTCTATTTTCTCTCCATATTTTTGTAAAATTGCTCCTGCAACCATTAAAAATAATTTTTTAAGATTAGCAATAATATGTTTTTCTTCAGTGAATAACTCGGAAAAATCTGGTGTTTCAAAAGAAGGAATACTTGTAAGTTCATTTGCAACAGCAGTAGCTGGACCCAATACATCTACATGACCTTTCATAGCTTTTTTAATGAGCATACCAATACATAACATACGGTTAATCTCGTTTGTACCTTCGTAAATTCTTGAAATTCGGGCATCTCTCCAGGCAGATTCTACTGGCATTTCTTCAGAAAATCCCATACCTCCGAAAATCTGAATACCTTCATCAGTACACGATTGAGCATGTTCGGAAACTGCAACTTTAAGTATAGAACACTCAATGGCATATTCTTCAACGCCTTTTAATTCTGCTTCCTGATGCGTGTCTTTACCATTAGCCTGACGCAAAGCAATTCGGTCTTCAATGTTTTTTGCAGCTCTATAACTTGCAGCCTCACCAACCCAGCAGTTTGTTGCCATTTCAGCAAATTTTTGACGTATAGCACCGAATTGAGCAATAGGTGTATTAAACTGTATGCGTTCATTAGCATATTGTATAGACACTGATATTACACGTCGTTGAGCTTCTAAACAACCAGCAGCTAATTTAATACGACCAACGTTAAGCGAATTCATAGCAATTTTAAAACCATTACCTCGAGTGGATAACATATTCTCAACTGGAACTTTTGTGTCGCTAAAAAACACTTGACGCGTAGAAGAAGCACGAATGCCCAATTTGTGTTCTTCTTCTCCCATTGTTATTCCATTTTCAGGATCATTTTCAACAATAAAACCTGTAATATATTTATCGTCTTCTATACGGGCAAAAACAATCATTACACTACAAAAACCAGCGTTGGAAATCCACATTTTATTTCCAGTGATGCTGTAATATTTTCCGTCCTCTGATAAAACTGCTTTTGTTTTACCTGAATTTGCATCACTTCCTGCGCTTGGTTCGGTTAAGCAATAGGCTCCAAACCATTCGCCTGATGCTAATTTGGGAACGTATTTTTTCTTTTGCTCTTCTGTACCGTAAAGTGTAATTGGCATAGTACCAATTCCTGTGTGGGCACCAAATGCTGTACTGAACGATCCTGTAGCTCCTGAGATATAATCGCAAACCAGCATTGTAGAAACAAATCCCATTCCAAGACCATCATATTCTTCAGGTACAGCAACTCCAAGGAAACCGAGTTCTCCAGCTTTACGCATACAACTTTCGGTAAGTGCGAAATCTTTTTGTTCAAAACGTGCTTTGTATGGCCATATTTCCCGATCTACAAATTCTATGACAGCGTCTCGCATCATTTGTTGTTCTTCAGAGAAATCTTCAGGTGTGAAAACATCTTCACATTTGGTTTCTTTTACAATGAATTGTCCTCCTCTTAATATGCTTTTTTCTTTTGTTTCCATTTTTTTGTTTTGTATAAAGTAAGAAGAACGAAGTACTAAGAAAATTGGTTTCAGACTTAATACTTAATTCTTGTTTCTTAATTCTATCTAATTTAAAAATTCAAATATTCCTGCAGCTCCTTGCCCAGTTCCTACACACATGGTTACCATTCCATATTTTCCTTTCATATCACGTTTACGCATTTCATCAAATAACTGAACAGAAAGTTTTGCTCCTGTACAACCTAATGGATGACCAAGTGCAATGGCTCCTCCATTTACATTTACAATCTCCTGATTTAAATCGAGTTCTCTACACACTGCTAAAGATTGTGAAGCAAAGGCTTCATTTAGTTCGATTAGAGAAATATCATCTTGTTTTAATCCTGCTTGTTTTAATGCTTTTGGAATAGCTTTTACTGGACCGATTCCCATAATACGAGGTTCTACACCTGCAGCAGCATAATTTACTAAACGTGCAATTGGTTCAAGGTTTAATTCTTTGACCATAGCTTCACTCATTACCATTACAAATGCAGCGCCATCACTCATTTGTGATGAGTTTCCCGCAGTTACGCTTCCACCTTGTGCAAATACAGCACGCAGTTTTGCCAGTGCTTCAAGGCTTGTGCCTTTTCTTGGACCTTCATCTTTAGTTACAGTATATGATTTTGTGGCTTTCTTTCCATTTTCATCTACATATATTTGATCGACAGTAATTGGTACAATCTGGTCTTGAAATCTGTTTTCTGCTTGCGCTTTTAAGGCTTTCATGTGCGAATTAAAAGCAAATTCATCTTGGTCTTCTCGAGATACCTTAAACTGATTTGCTACGGCTTCGGCAGTATTTCCCATTCCCCAATAATAATCTTCATGACCAGATGTTACAAGATCATAATTAAGTTCTGGTTTATAGCCAGTCATTGGAACTGCGCTCATGCTTTCTGCGCCTCCAGCGATGATACAATCTGCCATTCCTGCTTGAATTTTGGCTGTTGCCATTGCAATAGTTTCGAGTCCTGAGGAACAAAATCGATTTACAGTTACTCCCGGAACATCAACAGTATCTAATCCCATAAGAGAGATGAGTCGTGCCATATTTAGCCCTTGAGATCCTTCAGGCATTGCGTTGCCAACCATAACATCGTCAATACGAGTTTTATCAAGATTAGGCAACTCTTTCATCATGTATTGAATGGTTTCTGCTGCTAATTCATCGGTTCTTTTAAAACGAAATACACCTCTTGGTGCTTTGCCTATTGCTGTTCTATATGCTTTTACGATGTATGCTTGTTTGTTCATAACTGTTTTGAATATTTGACTTATGATGATAAGACGTAAGATTTAAGACTTGCTTAATTTTTCCATAAAACGTGTTATCATTCCTTGTATAATTTGAATTTTAGTTTCTAAATGTTTGAAAGTTTTTTCTGAAATATATTCTATTTCAAAAGAAATTATTAGTTGGGTTTTCCACTCAAAAGCTGAACCTAATGCAGTCTCTAAATACTGTAAAAAGTGTTTGTCAGTTCCTTTGCTTGTTCCTTCTGCAATATTTGAAGGAATAGAAACTGAACAGCGTTGCATTTGATTTGTCAGTGAATATATTTCAGATTTTGGAAATGTTTTAGTCGTTTTATAAGTCTGTTTTACGATTTCGATGCCTTCTTTCCAAATAGTTAATTTTCTAAAGTTATGTCTTGCTGCCATTTTTATTTATTTTAATATACTTACTTTTAAGTAATTAGTTTTTAGTTCTACGTCCTTGTCTTATGTCATAAGTCATTTTCAGTCTTACGTCTTAATTACGTAACGGTTTCCCAGTTTTTAACATATGCTCAATGCGTTCTAAAGTTTTACGCTCTGTAGCTAAACTTAAGAATGCTTCACGTTCAAGGTCTAATAAATATTGTTCGCTCACTAAAGTTGGTTCAGATAAATCACCACCAGCCATTACATGAGCTAGTTTGTTAGCAATTTTATGGTCGTGTTCACTTATATATCTACTTGCTTCCATGGCATCAGTTCCTACTAAAAACATTCCAAGGGCTTGTTTGCCAAGTACTTTAATGTCTGTTCTATGCACAGGTTTTGTATAGCCTTGTTCTGCCATGAGTTTGGCATACGCTTTTGCTGTAGCAATTTGTCGGTCTTTATTAACAATAACTATATCTTTTCCTTTTTGAAGGATTCCTAAATCGAAGGCTTCATAAGCTGAAGTGGACACTTTTGCTGTTGCAATAGTTAAAAAATAGTCTTGAAGTACATTCAATTCCACATCGTTTTTCTTGAAAGTATCTGATGCTCTTAATGCCATTTCTTTTGAGCCACCGCCACCAGGAATTACCCCAACTCCAAATTCTACCAAACCAATATATGTTTCAGCTGCTGCTACAATTTTATCTGCGTGCATTGATAATTCGCAACCACCACCAAGTGCCATTCCGTGAGGTGCCGCAACTGTAGGAATAGAAGAATATCGCATACGCATCATCGTGTCTTGAAACATTTTAATGCCCATATTTAGCTCGTCGTATTCTTGCTCTACTGCCATCATAAAAATCATCGCAATGTTTGCTCCAACCGAGAAATTTGTTGCTTGATTACCAACAACCAATCCTTGAAAATCTTTTTCGGCGAGATCGAATGCTTTGTTTAATCCAGCGAGAACATCGCCACCAATCGTGTTCATTTTAGATTGAAATTCTACATTTAGAATTCCATCTCCTAAATCTTCAATTACAACACCAGAATTTTTCCAAACTTCATTAGACTTTCTAATATTATTTAATATGATAAAAGCGTCTTGTCCTGGAATTTTTTCTTGTGATTTCTTCGGAATATCATAAGCATAAGTAGCTCTATTTTTTATAGTATAAAATGAAGAACTTCCAGAAGCTAACATATCGTTTACCCAAGCTGCTGGTCTATGCCCTTCGGCTTTCATCATTTCAATTCCTTTTTCTACCCCAATGGCATCCCAAATTTGAAACGGTCCATGTTCCCAACCGTAACCCGCTTTCATAGCATCATCAATTTTGAAAAAATCGTCGGTAATTTCTGGAATTCTATTCGTTACATAAGCAAATAGAGCTGCTAAATTTTTTCGGTAGAATTCTCCAGCTTTGTCTTTTCCAGTAATTAAAACTGGCCACCTATCAATTACTTTATCTATTGTTTTGGTGAGCTCTAAGGTTGCAAACCTCGCTTTTTTAGAAGTCTCGTATTCAAAAGTTTTAAGATTTAAGACTAATATTTCTTTTTTGCCTTCAGCAGAAACAGTTTTTTTATAAAACCCTTGTTTGGTTTTACTTCCAAACCATTTGTTTTCCATCATTTTATTGATAAAATCTGGGGTTTTAAAAATCTCTATCACTTCATCTTCAGGGCAGTTTTCATAAATGCCGTTGGTTACATGCACCATGGTGTCTAATCCTACAACGTCAACAGTGCGAAAAGTTGCCGATTTTGGTCTTCCAATAACAGGTCCTGTAAGTTTATCGATTTCGGTAACGCTAAGGTCTAATTCCTCAACCATCTGAAATAAACTCATGATACTAAAGGTGCCTATTCGGTTTCCTATAAAAGCAGGAGTATCTTTTGCAACTACCGATGTTTTTCCTAAAAATTGTTCGCCATAACCATTTAAAAACTCTAAAACAGAAGCATCAGTTTTTGGTCCAGGAATAATTTCGAACAATTTTAAATAACGTGCAGGATTAAAAAAATGTGTTCCACAAAAATGCTTTTGAAAATCATCACTACGTCCTTCGCTCATGAATTTAATAGGAATTCCCGATGTATTTGTAGTTATGAGTGTTCCTGGCTTGCGGTGTTTTTCTATAGTTTCAAAAACCTGTTTTTTAATATCTAAACGTTCTATAACCACTTCAATAATCCAATCTACATCTGCAATTTTTGCAATATCATCTTCAATATTTCCAGTTGTGATTCTGCTTGCAAATTTTTGATGGTAAATAGGAGAGGGCTTCGATTTTACTGAAGCTTTTAACGAATCGTTTACCAAACGATTTCTTACTACTTTATCTTTAAGTGTTAAGCCTTGTGCTTTTTCTTTGTCGTTAAGGTCTCTTGGCACAATGTCCAGTAATAGCACATCTACACCAATATTGGCAAAATGACATGCAATACCACTTCCCATAATTCCGGAACCAATAACTGCGATTTTATTTATTCTACGTTTAGTCATATTTTATTTTCCACGAAAGTTGGAAATCTGTATTATTATTAATTATTTTAAAATGGTTTCTGGTTTATATATAATTTTGTTAGATATCATTTCATTGATTAATTCAGAAACTTCATAGAAATGATTTAATTTTTCTTCGGAAATATTGTTTTTAATTGCTTCATTAAACATAAGTACTCTATCTCTTGAGTATTCTCTTTTTTCTTTGCCAAATTGAGTTAAGTAAATAAGAACTCCTCTGCCATCTTCGGGATTTGGACGTCTTTCTATAAGCCCTTTTTCTTCCATCGATTTTAAAGTACGAGATAAACTTGTGGCTTCCATTCCCATTTTTGGGCCAAGAGAAGTAGAAGGTGTTCCATTTTCTGGGTCAATATTTAATAGTGTAAAGCCTGTAGCCATTGTGCTATCAAATTTTAGAGCTTGCTCATTGTACATTTTAGTAACGGCTAACCAAGTTGTTCTTAAGACGTAATCGATTGTTTTGTCTTTCATATACATTTCCCATGAAATCGGGAATCTTTATAATTAGAATATTTTGAGGTTCAAATATACAATAATTTATTATGCGTGCATAATAAATTATTATAAACTTAACTTTAAAAACTATTTAGAAACAGTTTTTAGGAGTTTAATTAGAATTGTTAGCTATAAATTTTATTGTAAAGATTTTTATAGATTTCTTTGATGACTTCACGTTTCATTTTCATGGTAGGGGTAAGATGCCCGTCATCAATATTCCATACATCTGGCGTGAGTTCAAAGCGTTTTATTTGTTCCCAATTCCCAAAATGAGAATTACATTTGTCAATTTCTTTTTGAATATGTTTAATAACAGTTTCAGAATTTGCTATTGAAGTATTATCAAGATTTATATCTTTTCCTTTTCTTTTAATCCATTCTTTAATAAATTCAAAATTAGGTTGAATTAAAGCGGCAGGCATTTTTTCACCTTCTCCAACAACCATTATTTGTTCTATAAAAAGAGATTGCTTGAGTTCGTTTTCCAAAAGTGCTGGAATTACATATTTACCACCTGAAGTTTTAAACATTTCTTTTTTGCGACCAGTAATACTTAAAAACCCTTCACTATCAATTTTACCTTTATCGCCGGTATGAAAATACTCGCCAGTCATTACTTCATCTGTTTTTTCGGGGTCTTTAAAATAGCCTAACATTATATTAGGACCTTTAACGAGAATTTCTTCATCCTCGGCAATTTTAACTTCAACCTCATCTATAATTTTGCCAATGGTACCAATTTTAAAGCCACCATTAAGCACATCGTTTATAGAAACTACCGGAGAAGTTTCGGTCAATCCATAACCTTCCATAATTGGTAAACCAGCGGCTGTAAATATTTTTGTAAGACGCGCCTGTAGCGGAGCACTTCCGGAAACCATTAGTTTTAAATTGCCACCAAAGCCTTGTTGCCATTTAGAGAATATTAGTTTTCGTGCTACACCTAATTTTTTTTCATACCACCAACCATTTGCTCCGTAGGGTTCGTATTGTAGTCCTAAATTTATAGCCCAATAAAATAATTTTTTCTTAATTCCTGATAAATCTTCACCTCGTGCATAAATTCTATCATACATTTTTTCGTACAATCTCGGGACAGCAGTCATTATATGAGGTTTAACTTCATTTAAATTTATACTCACTTTCTCTATAGATTCTGCAAAATATATTTCAATACCGTTATATTGGTATAAATACAACATCATACGCTCAAAAATATGACAAACTGGAAGGAAACTTAAAGCTCTGGAGCCGTGAGATAAATGAATTCTTTTTCCACTTGCCACCACATTACTTACAATATTATTATGAGACAGCATCACACCTTTTGGTATTCCGGTGGTGCCAGAGGTATAAATTATGGTTGCTAAATCGGAAGATTTTACATCGGCTTTTCTAGCTTCAACTTCTTTTTGGGTACCTTCGTCTTTTCCGAGTTCTAATAATTCTGAATAGTGCTTACAACCTTTTATTTGATTAAAGGAATAGACTTCTTTTAACTGTGTTTTGTTTTTAATTTTCAATACTTTTTTAAGTACTTCTTCGTCTGAAACAAAGCAATAAATAGATTCGCTATGGTTTAATACATATTCGTAATCGTCGGCACTAATAGTTGGATAAATGGGAATATTTTGAGCACCGACTTGTAGAATGCCAATATCCATAATATTCCATTCAGTTCTATTATTTGTAGAAATTACAGCTATTTTATCATTTTTTTGAACACCAAGTTTCAATAAGGCTCTACTTATTTCATTGGCTTTATCAATATATTCTTGTGTGGAAATAGATTTCCATTCACCATCATATTTAGTTGTTAAGGTTTTGTCTAAATTATATTTTTCGAGTTGATAATAAGGAAAGTCGAATAGTCTTGTAATCTCGGTCATTAGTTTCAGTAACAGTTAGTATTGCAAAGTAAAAAAATTACAAGGATTTTACAAACATAAAAAAAATAAAACCAATAAGGTTTCCAAAACTTGAAGGTTTTTTGCACTGTCTTAAAGCTTATAGAATATGTGAAGTCTACTATAATTAATTAGTGCCTTTCTTCAACCCAAAGTCGAGCATTCACAAAGGCTTCTAACCAAGGCGATACTTCATCTTTTCTATTTTTTGGGTAATTCGCCCAATTCCATTGGAAGGTAGAACGCTCAATATGTGGCATAGCTACCAAGTGTCTTCCTGTTTTATCACAAAGCATTGCAGTATTAAAATCGGAACCATTTGGGTTTGAAGGATATTCAGCGTAAGCATATTTAGCAACAATATTATAATTATCTTCGGAATAAGGTAAAGTAAATTTCCCTTCTCCATGAGAAATCCAAACGCCTAAAGTACTTCCTGCCAAAGTAGAAAGCATTACTGAATTATTCTCTTGTATTGTTACTGAAGTAAATGCACTTTCATGCTTTCCAGAATCGTTATAAGTTAGTTTTCCATGAATATCGTGTTCTGGATTGATGAGGTCTAACTCCATCCATAACTGGCAACCGTTACAGATTCCGACAGATAACGTGTCTTTTCTTTTAAAGAAATTCTTTAAGGCTGAATTTGCTTTTTCGTTATACAAAAATGAGCCTGCCCAACCTTTTGCCGAACCTAATACATCGCTATTACTAAAACCACCAACAGTCCCAATAAACTGAATATCTTCAAGAGATTCCCGACCTGAAATTAAATCGGTCATGTGTACATCTTTTACATCAAAACCAGCGAGATACATAGCATTTGCCATTTCACGTTCGCTATTACTTCCTTTTTCACGTAATATTGCTGCTTTTGGTCTCGACTGCTCCCGATGGCTATCGGGAAGACTTGACAACTGTAAAGTGCCTTTTAATTTTCCTGTGAAATGGATCGGAAAAATATAATGTAATGGCATATTTTTGTAGTTGTTATACCGCGTTTTAGCCAAATCATTAGCTGTTTGTTTTTGGTCGAGCAGAAAAGAGGTCTTATACCAAACATCACGTAAACGAGAGACTGTCATTGTAAATACTTCAGCTTGATTAATCACACTTAACGTGTTACTTTCTGTTACTTTTCCGATATTAAAAAATTCAATACTTGCTTCATTTAAAACAGTTTCAACAGAAGCATCTTTTGCTTGAAACACAATCCCTGAATTTTCAGCAAACAGTATTTTAAATGAATCTTTTTCAGCTAAATCTGAAATGTCTAATTCTGCTCCCAAATTATTTTCAGCAAAACACATTTCAAGCAAGGTAGTAATCAATCCACCTGAAGCCACATCATGTCCAGCAACAATTTGCTTATCTTTAATTAACTTTTGAATGGTATTAAAAACAGCTTTTACATAAGCAGCATCTTTAACATCAGGTGCCTCATTCCCAATTTTATTTAATATTTGTGCAAACGAACTTCCACCAAGTTTAAAGCTGTCTTGTGAAATATTAATATAGTAAATATATCCAGCATTTTTTTTAAAAACTGGCTCTACAACTTTAGTAATATCGTTACAATTTCCAACTGCTGAAATAATAACTGTTCCGGGAGCAATAACCTCTTCGTTAGAATATTTCTGTTTCATTGAAAGTGAATCCTTTCCTGTAGGCACGTTGATTCCTAAATCGATTGCAAATTCCGAGATGGCTTTTACAGCTTCATATAATCGTGCATCTTCACCTTTATTTTTACAAGGCCACATCCAGTTTGCAGATAAGGAAACACTTTGCAAACCATCTTTTAAAGGTGCCCAAATTATGTTGGTTAAGGCTTCAGTAATACTATTTCTACTTCCTGCAACAGGATTGATTAATCCTGAAATTGGCGAGTGACCAATGGACGTTGCTATGCCTTCTATTCCTTTGTAGTCCAATGCCATGACACCAACATTATTAAGAGGTAATTGCAAAGCTCCAACACATTGTTGTTTAGCCACTTTTCCGCCAACACATCTGTCAACTTTGTTAGTTAGCCAATCTTTACAAGCTACAGCTTCAAGCTGAAGGACTTGATCGAGATAATCGTAGAATTTATTAGAATTATAAGTGATTTCAACATAATTTCTTTTTATGGTTACATCATTCATAATGGTTTTTGGAGAGCTTCCAAACATATCTTCAAGAGCTAAATCCATTGGCTTGTTTCCTTTGGTTTTAGATTCAAAAGTAAATCTGTTGTCTCCTGTAACGTCACCAACGGTATATATTGGCGAACGCTCGCGCTCTGCAATACGTTGCAATATTTCTATGTGTTCTTTGGCAATAATTAATCCCATTCGTTCTTGCGATTCATTGCCAATAATTTCTTTGTCTGAAAGTGTAGGATCGCCAATTGGAAGTTTGTCTAAATCGATTTTCCCACCTGTATCTTCTACCAATTCAGACAAACAATTTAGATGTCCACCAGCACCATGATCGTGAATGGAAACGATAAAGTTTTCATCACTTTCTACCATTCCACGAATAGCATTAGCAGCTCTTTTTTGCATTTCTGGATTGCTACGTTGTACTGCATTGAGTTCAATTCCTGATGAAAATACTCCAGTATCAGCACTGGAAACAGCAGCTCCTCCCATACCAATGCGATAATTATCGCCACCAAGAAGTACAATTTTATCGCCTTTTTTTGGTGTGTCTTTTAGTGCTTGATTTGCTTTAGCATACCCAATACCTCCAGCTTGCATAATGACTTTATCGTAGCCTAATTTTTGCGAATTCTCTTCATGCTCAAAGGTCAATACAGAGCCACAAATAAGTGGTTGCCCAAATTTGTTACCAAAATCTGAAGCTCCATTACTTGCTTTAATAAGAATATCCATTGGAGTTTGGTACAGCCATTTGCGTTTTTTTATGGCATTTTCCCATCTGCGATTCTCTTCTAAACGAGAATATGATATCATATAAACAGCAGTTCCCGCTAATGGAATTGAACCTTTTCCGCCAGCAAGACGGTCGCGAATTTCACCACCCGAACCTGTTGCTGCACCATTAAAAGGCTCGACAGTTGTTGGGAAGTTATGTGTTTCGGCTTTTAACGAAATGACAGAATCAAAATACTGGGTTTGGTAAAAATCTGGAATATCTGCACGTTTTGGAGCAAATTGTTCTATAGTTGGTCCTTTTATAAAAGCAACATTATCGTTATATGCTGAAACTATATCATTATGGTTTTGTTTTGCGGTTTCTTTGATGAGTTTAAAAAGTGAAGTTGGTTTTTCTTCCCCATCAATTATAAAAGTGCCGTTGAAAATTTTATGACGACAATGTTCAGAGTTCACTTGTGAAAATCCAAAAACTTCAGAATCTGTTAAATGTCTTCCAATTTTTTCACTAACTTTTTCTAAATACTCAATTTCATCATTATTTAATGCCAAGCCTTCTTGTTTATTGTAAGCAGAAATGTCTTCAATATTTTGAATAGCTTCGGGTTGAATATTTGAAGTAAATGAATCTTGACTTAAGCCTTTATATTTTTCAGAAATCATAGGATCGAAGTCAGAAAAATCTTTAGGAACAGCTTTAAATTCTTCAATTCTAATAATATCTGAAATTCCCATATTTTGGGTAATCTCAACTGCGTTGGTACTCCAAGGTGTAACCATTGCAGCTCGTGGACCAACAAAAAAAGCATCGAGTGATGCTTGTTCTATTTTTGGTTGGTTTGCAAATAACCATTTAAGTTTCGATATAGTTTGTGATGATAGTTCTTTTGTTGCTTGAACAGCAAATATTTTGCTGTTTTGGTTTCCGAAGAAATGAATCATTTACTTTTAATTTGAGATTGTTTTTTAAAATTCAAATTTAGTTTATTTTTAAAGTTTTTCAGACTTAAAAAGAAGGATAATTTAAGAGTTATTCACGAGTTTTGAACATAAAAAAAGTGACTTTAATAGTCGCTTTAATAATTTTTATTGTATAATCAATTTTTTGGTTACAGCTCCTTGACTGGAAATAATTTTCACCAAGTAAATTCCTTTATTAAGGTTTGAGACATTAATAAAATCTTTGGCAGGTGTTATATTTTCAATTATAACTTGTTTTCCTAAAATATTATATATTATAATGTCTAAATTTTGAGTAGAATAAAAACAAACAAAATCATTTTTTACAGGATTTGGATACATTGAAATTTTATCAAATCTTTCGTTTTCTTGAGTGGATAACAAACTTCCCCAAACAGCAAATACATAATTTTCATCATCTATAAAAGGATTTCTGTTATTTTGTCTATTATAAATAGCATTATTTCTATCAATTTCTCGAGTTGAGACAGGGTCTTGTATATGCCAATTATAAAGTATATTTAAAAATGTAAGATCAAAAACTTGATCACTTGAACCATTAAACATCGTATATGACCAACTATCAATATCGTTTTCGTATCTAGTGACAAAGTAAAAATACATTCTGGCAATATCACCTTTAAATTCATCTATGGGTTCAAATAC
>Ga0208879_1001286_pt1 | contig 23968 bp, 9 predicted proteins | sample Knorr_S15_td_Bot_FD_185605 | JGI IMG/M metagenome (GOLD analysis project Ga0208879, IMG submission 185605) | Marine microbial communities from Southern Atlantic Ocean transect - Knorr_S15_td_Bottom_ad_5009_LV_A (SPAdes) (version 2) | ecosystem: Environmental > Aquatic > Marine > Oceanic | place...
TGGAGGGGCCGCACCAGGCATAGGCATAGGTGCGCCCATTGGAGGTGGTGGTGCCGTCATCGGCATCATAGATGCTTGAGGTGCTTCAGCAATTACACTACGCCGACGAATCAGTGTGATGCCAAGCACGCTGATCAGTCCTACAATCAACACGATGAATACCAACAATCCAATCTGAATAAACAAAACGACCGAAGAAGATGATTCCTCAACCGACCTGCTTGTATCCATTGGGTAGAAATCTCCCTCATCGGAGACCCCATCGCCGTCCGAGTCAATACAGCCTCGCCGGTCCTCGGAGGAATTACCCCACTCAAGTGGACAATCATCAGAGAGATTGGTATCTTGCTGGTCAGCGAATCCATCACCATCTCCATCAGACCACAGCAGTGGGTCGTTGATGAATACATCAGCCAAGTCGGACCAAGAATCCATATCGGAGTCAGGACAACCGAGCACATCTGAGGTTGAGGTGCCAAATACAAGCGGACATTCATCGGGGTTAACACCGGTTGCAGAGTCGCCGTATCCGTCCTCGTCAGAATCCACCCACTGACTGTAATCATTGGGGAATGCATCCGCATCATTAGACCAGCCATCTCCATCAGTGTCCAAACAACCGTAGCGGTCTTCGGTAGATGTCCCAAATATTGTCGGACATGAATCGGGAGTAAGTCCATCCGGGTTGTTCCCATATCCGTCCACGTCTGAATCAATCCACTGCGTGTAATCGGCTGGGAATGCATCCGCACCATCTGCGGCAGTCCACATTGCATCAGGGTTGGACCAGCCATCATCATCAGAGTCAGGGCAGCCTAGCCTGTCAAGAGTCGAAGTACCCGAAAACGTTGGGCAGCCGTCTGGGTCTGTCCCTGTCGAGTTGTCACCATATCCATCCGAATCAGTGTCTATCCATTGAGAGGAATCGAAAGGCCACTCATCTTCGATATCAGCCCAGCCATCGCCGTCCAAATCCGGGCAACCTCGGTTGATTCCTTGATTGGCGGTTCCGGCTATCTCTGGACAGGAATCGGCGGAATCTGTGAAGCCATCGTCGTCATCATCGTCATCCTCAGTCAGGTCCTCGCAACCATCGTGGTCTTGGTCGGTGCTCGGATTAGAACGGAAGCCGATTCTCCCTAATGGACATCGGTCAATTCCGGGCCAGCCAGCAGTACAACTTTGCCATCCTGAATATGGACCGCCAGAATCACAGATTGCATCATTATCGTCGTCATAATCTTCTAAATCGTCACGGCAACCATCTGTATCATAATCGCTGGCGCTATTACTCTCCCAATCCAAAGCACCCTTCGAGCAAACGTCATCCATATCCTCGACACCATCGTTATCGTCATCGGTATCCTCGGTTGTATCATCACGGCAGCCATCACTATCATAATCGGTACTAGACGATGAGGTCCAACCAGTGCTGCCGTAAATGCACTCGTCCACATCATCAGTCATACCATCATTGTCATCATCGTTGTCACAAAGATTGCCCTGAGTATCACCATCGTGGTTGTCCTGTGTTGGATTATATGTATTCGGGCAGTTGTCAAGACTGTCTCGCACTCCATCGGAATCCGCGTCTGGATATGTGTCCAATCGGATAACTCGGTTAAAGCCAGCATCAACGTACCACAACTTGTCATCCGGGCCGATATCCAGTCCCATAATAGAATTCGAATTGGTATCTACCGTCTGAATATGAGTGCCGCTCTTGCCGTTGCTCGCAAGGTCATACGCGCTGATTTTCCCATTGCCATTCTGTGAGACAAATAGGGTGTCACCGTCGAGTGTGATGCCGCTGGGTCGGGATAGCCCGCTGACTAGAACCCCGAATTCCCTACCAGTGATGTCACTGTATTCAGCCAAAGTTTCCATCCTTGCAGGGTGAGTACCTGAGTTGTAGATATTCTGAGACTGGGTTGTGGTATCATCGGTATTCACCCAAAGCACCCTTCCTGTGCCAGTATCAGCGATGTAGAGAATGCCGTTGGATTGGTCGATAATCATGTGACCGGGGACATTTGCCCGCCGGGTCAAGGTGATTTCAGAATGCCTTCGTACGATCCCGTCGGAATGCTCTTCTCCACCGGCGTCATGGTCCTGTGCGAAGTCGTAGTAGACCAACTCGCTGTAATAACCGTCAAAATACCAGTAGGCATTACCCTCATCCCACGCGATTCCCATGCCATATGGACTCTCGTGCAGCATATCTAGGTGGCTTCCCAGTCCACCAGAGCCGTCCTGATTCACCATCGCGAAATAGCTTAGTGATGAGGGCCAGAGGGCAGGTCCCATGAAATTGTTAGGTGCTTGCGCGCCGTCGTAGGTGTTACGAGTCTCCTGTGATGTGGCAAACATATTGTCGAAATCAACGTGGTAGGCTCCGAAGGCAAGTGCGCTGACCTCCTCCATGAAGTGATTACCATACGCATCATCCCTGTTGAGGATGTTCTGGTTGCTTTGTCCAGTGTTCTGAACGATTGTTATGCTATCATCACCACGATTGACAATCCACAATTCGCCTGAACGGGATGGATTGGGGTGGAATGCAATGTCTCTTGGAGTGTTGAGTTGTGAGTTTACAATAACGGTCTCGTCAAATCCTGAACCGAACTGAGCAACGCTGCCATGCGAGGAAAATGACCGGGCCTCATCGGCGAGTTGCGGCGGCTGTTGGCCGCCTGTTTCGGGTGCAATGACAAAATTGGAAATGCTGACTGAAAGCATCAGCAAAACCATCAAACTGGGTGCGAATCGAATTCCCATGGCTACGCCACCACCCATTATCCTCAAAAACCATCCCCCTGATGTGCGACCTGTATTCTACAGGTATCTTGCCATTTCCGGCCCGATGCAAGATGTGGGTAAGCAATGGAGGGCTGGGGAAGGCAGCGGCAGAAATTAGATCGAGGTGGTGAGGGAAGGGACCGGAAGGAACGGAAGGCGAATGGCTGTGAGAAATCGGCTTTTCGTCACGGCGAGGAACTGGTGACGGGAATCCGGGGTTGGAGTGGTCAGGAGGTTGTCGTCATTGTGTGCCGATGACTCCAGCGAGTGAACCTAGTGCACCGATGACGACTACTGCGGCCAAAGAAAGCCTGATGGAAAGCAGTCTTGTATCGGTTGGTCGTGAACCGAGGCTAGCATAGACTCCGGTGGCGACCATTAGCAGAATAAAGGCGTGTTTGACCAGCATAACAGATACCCAGCGGTCAGCAAAAAACGAGAGCACGCTTGGATGGGCGGGCTCGAATAGGCGCATGATTCCTCCCAGCATATTCATCACCACTCCTATCCAAATAAGTCGGGATGATAAAAGATGAGTTTCCGGCTCTTTCTCGTCGCGTTGCGCGCTGCGTAAGTTGCCGTGTAAGCCAAGCAGGCCCCCGACTAGAAGAATTGCGCCGACGGTGTGTAAGAATGAGGCTGAAACCCTAACATCAAAACCACCGAGAAAGTTCCGGATTCCGCCGGCCTCATCATCATCTCCGTGTGCAGTAACCGTGCTACTCGTTAAGGTCAACACTAAGGTGGCAACAAGCAATATCACCCAAAATCTACGCCTGTCCATTACTGGCTGCACGGGAGGTGACCAATCAAGCGTTTCCATCACTCATTCGCTCCTACAACGGTGTTGGGGGAAGGCAATCCTCATAATGACATTGACTCTGTATCAAAGCGTGGCAAGAATCACTACGGTATCCTCCCTGATGCTGGCCTGCCTGCTTATTGCTTGGATTATGCCGATTGCTACCGCCCATCCGCCCCCACCTGAGACGGGAGGAATGGTGTTCGCTCTTTCTGGCGATTCGGGTGACCAAACGCTATTGCGCGAGGGTCAAGATGCTGCTGCTGCCGGTGATAGGCTGGTTACAAGCGGCGGCGGTGTTGACCTCGGGGAATGGATTTCTCCTGAGTTGAGCGCACCGCTTGAGATAACCGGCACCACTGCAATTCTAAACTTGTATGCGATGCCGGTTGGAATCGTGCTCGGGGTTGGAATGTACATTGATGTCACCGTGATGATAGATGGAGAGGAAATGACTTCAGGAACCTCCGAGACGATTATTCTCAACGAGCCGTTGATGACCAATATACCGTGGACTTCTGAGCCGTTTGATATTCAAGGCGAGGTTGGACAATTTTTGGAGGTTAACGTCGTTGCCCATATTGACGGGGTCGGCGCGGCTCAGATGACTTGGGGAGAGGCTGATGCGCCAGCTGAATTTGCTCTGATGGAATGGACACTGAACCACACCGCCGGCTCACATGTAGACGACGAAGGAGCGGCGATATCGGTAGAATTCGCCACTCCTTGGAATTGCACCGACATCGAGGATGTATCCTTGCAGGTGCACGGACCGGTTGCAGACCACGACGAAGAATGGCCTTTGGTCGCAGAGCCGGGGGAAATCACAACCGAAGGTTCGGCTTGCTCATGGCATAGCGAGGTTGGAGACTTTTCAGGAACGATGTTGTATCGTTGGAAGATAGAGATGACCGACGGAGAAATATTCAATTTGACCGGGGATTTGGAGATGGAAGCCGCAGATTCAGGCGCAGTTAGCACCCCGCAAGTGAGTCTAATCGGAGGGCTATTTGGTAGCACATTGGTGATTGTACCACTATTGGCGGTGGCGGCGAGAAGGGACTACACCAATCGTGAATGGTACGAGCGATTCTCCGATGCCGTCGAGCCGGAGTCAAGACCGACATCTGCCATCATCGTCTGGCTATTCATCGGAATCGGCATCGGTCTGCTCGCTGGTCCAGTAATCGCTACCCTGACTGTCGCTTCGCTCGCCCTGCTATTCTGGGCGCTCGATTCACCGGACAGCGCTCATGTGCCGGCGGAGAAGTCGCTGTGATAGGCAATCTGCTCAGCAGTTAGCACATCAATCGCCAACCCTTCAGCATGTATCTTCAGGTCAGCAAGTTCACGATCCTGTTCGATAGTAATGTCGTAGACATTCTTGTCATAGGATTTTCCTTCCTTCGCTAGACGACACAGGGCGAGGAACTGGTTGGCAAATGACATGTCCATCACCTCTGACGGGTGGCCTTCAGCAGCTGCTAGATTCACCAGTCGTCCACGCGCTAGCAGGAATACACAACGGCCATCCTCCAGAGTGAACTCCTCATTGTCGGTTCGAATTGTCCGAACTGAGGTTGACAGTGCTTCAAGGTCAGGGATGTTGATTTCACAATCGTAATGACCGGTGTTGCAGATTACTGCGCCATCCTTCATCGAGGCGAAGTGTCGCTTGACCAGAACATCGACCATGCCGGTGGCAGTGCAGAATACATCACCTAGCGGTGCTGCTTCATCCATCGGCATGACACGGAATCCATCCATGTGAGCGCGCAGACCACATAGAGAGTCAATCTCTGTGATGATGACATTGGAACCCATTCCGCGCGCACGCATCGCCAAACCTCTGCCACAGTGGCCATAACCGGCAATCACGAAGGATTTGCCAGCCAGTAGGATGGAAGTTGCTCGTAGGATACCATCGAGGGTGGATTGGCCGGTTCCGTACACATTGTCGAAATCCCACTTGGTAATTGCATCATTTACCGCGATGACCGGGTATCGTAACTTGCCCGCTTCTGCCATCGCTCGCAGTCGGTGAACACCGGTGGTAGTCTCCTCAGTGCCTCCAATCACATACTCAAGTGCGTCTGTGCGTGCATCATGGACTCGGAAAATCAGGTCTGCACCATCATCGAGGGTGAGGGTTGGCTTCGCATCGACTGTGCGGTCGATGCACCAGTAGAAATCTTCGACCGACTGGCCGTGCCATGCGTAAATCGAGTAACCCTCACGAGCAAGCCATGCTGCCACGTCATCCTGAGTGGACAGAGGATTGCAGCCGGACCACGACACCTTCGCACCGGCTGCCTCGAGGGCCTCTATGAGCACAGCCGTCTCCTTGGTAACGTGCAGGCACCCTGCAACCGTCATACCGGCAAGCGGCTTCTCCTTCTCAGCTGCCGCCCGAAGTACCGCCAAAACGGGCATTCTTGACCTTGCCCAATCGATTCGGCGAGCCCCTTCTTCGGCAAGTGCAAGGTCGGCCACCTTGTAGCCCTCGGCCTCATCCATGGTGTTGCGGGATAGTGCAGGTTTTTCAACCCGCAAGGTAGCCTCGTTTCCCAATGTACCCTGTATTCGCGGATTCTAGAGGACGTAGCACAACCCGTAGTACGTTTGACGCTGGGTCGTGACCAACGCCCGCGTCAGCGGGAGGTTTCCTGATACGCTACCGTAGGCAGGTTAGCCGCCTTGCTGTTGCGAATTTTGTGCGTAATATTGTTGAGCGTAGGCTCTGGCAGTTTCCTCCGGATAGCCTTGGGCGACTAATTGCTGCACGTATGCCTCAACTGGGTCCATCTCCTCAACTCCGCCAAAGCTAGCGTCGCCACCTTCGAGATATTCGCTATCTGCAGATTTGCCACCGCGCCTAACGATTAGCACGGTTGCGACAATCACAATCAGCAATACTGCGAAGATTGCAATTATTGCGAATAGCCAGACTGAACCAAATCCACCGCCACCACCTTGCTGGCCCGGTCCACTATCGCCACATCCTTCCGCGTCAGGGTTCCCAATACATGGGTCATCCACCTTGGGTGCTAGGTTAATGTCAACGGATTTGTGAATAATCCAACGTTCACCACTACCTTCAGTAATCTTGATGTAAACTGTTTTGGCAGCCCCATCTAGCGTGTAAAGGTCTATCAATTTGAGACTGATACTGAAGGTATCTGTATCACCCAGACCTGAGGTGGAGTTGTACAGTCCCTGAGTCTTCTTTGCGAACTTCTGGGTCGGGTTCAGGTCAAGGTCTGCCTGGTCAAAGGCGACTTCAATCATCACGTTACCATTCTCGCTACCAGACAATACTGTGCCGTTAACGAATACGTAGTCGCCAGTTTGGGTTGAACCTGCTACAGGGCTGGTAATCTCCACATCTGGCTCCTCGTCGCCGTAGCCTTCGCCGACCACGTAGAAGTAAATCCGGAACTTGTCGGCGTTGGTGCTCGGCTTGTCAGCCTGATCAATCACCGTCAATTCAACCTTGATCTTGTGTTTGGTTTGACCGGTTGGGTCCACAGTGATGTTTTGGAACTTGTAAGCCCAAGTGTGCGAGACACTAGACCATACCGAGTCGCTATGACCGGAAAGGCCGCTGCTGCCTCGTGCATCCCACGGCTCGTCAAACATCACGTTCCACATGTATTGCTTGATGCCATTGGTGCCATCTGTCGCGTCTGCATCGGATGAATTCGAAGCATCAAAGTGCAGAGTCAAGTCACCTGTTGGGCCGAGGTGAAGCAAGTAGACATCCCACTCCTTACCTGAGGAGTTGTAGGTGCCGTAATATTCGAGTTGGTCGCGGTAATCCAATCTGTCAATGATTGATGAGGAAGGGACCGGGTTATACTCGTCTGCCCGGGTGTCATTGGTTACCAAATTGATTCGTGCGACCCGGGTATGACCCTCATCGTCGTGAAGGAATAACGTCACTACCCATGCTGCGTCCTGCTTGCATCCTGTTGATGATTGCGCATCGAGTACGCAGAAGGTCGCGCTATGGCTGTCGTCTGCACGATGGTCGAAGGCACCGTCCGAAAGTGGATTGCCGTCCCAATTGGTGGCGGTGGTCCCAGATGCTGAACGTAGTTCCCAATCAGCGTCCAAAGCAGCGAGGGCGTCGGTTGAGAAGGAGAAATCAAGTTCTCCGTTAGACTTCATGTACATCGTGCTGTATCTATTGGTCAGGGTATCCCACGGGCGAGCCTGACCGTTGATTAGCAACTCAAAGCCGTAGGTTGCCGGCCCGAAGTCGTCGGGGTACGGTGTTACCTGATGGCTGAGCATATTCTTCAGCAGAGGCTTGTCGCTTTCTGAGACGAACTCGGCATCAATGGTGGAGATAATCATACCACCACTGCCAATAGCACAAGTTGCGAGGAGAGTCTGGCTCGGGTCATTCTCATCCTGAATTATGCTGTTGAAGGTGCCGTACGGCGCGGTCATCCAGCCGTTGGTGCCAGCGCCGCACATTGACGGCAACTGAGCGTTCTCAGCCTGAGTATTGGACATTGATGCAGCGGCAACGTGGTTGCCACCATTAAACGAGATGAACATCGCTGGGTTGATTCCATCCAATAGTGGGTGATACCAGTCAACAACCTGTGTGTTATCGTGGGTGATGAAGTTTCCTGCGGTATCACGGTTGATAATTTTCAAGTCATACGGAAGGAAATCACAACTCTGCTGGTCACATTCGTAGGTTCCAGAAGAGTAAGATGGCGAGAGGTGCATCTGTAGAGTAGCACCCGCTTGCATCCTTGCTAGTATGACTCCAATCGCGCTGGTTCCGTCTGTGCGCTGGCTGTCCAGCGCACTGTAATAACCACCGGTGTCAGCACTAGTCTCGGTTTGCCACGGCATTAGAATCTTGTTGTAATGACCCATCCAGCCGCTGGTCACATAGGTCTCCCAGTCATTGACATTGAACTGAGTGTAAGTCATGCCGAGGTCAGAGAGGTCGTTACGAACGTTATCCAAGCGGTTCTGCTCGTTGTGGTCGGTGAGAATCGCCACGTCAACCATGTCCTTGAACGTGATGTGATAATACCAATTATTGCCGGTTGGAGTACCATCGGTCAACCGCGCATAGAAGGTTAGATTGTACATATGTCCATCTATCCAACTGTTATACGGTGCGGTCCAAGTCGCGGTTGCTTCCTCATCTCGGTCGAGGTTGAACTCATTTTCATCCGAGAGGTAAGTATCAACAACGCTGCCATCGGTCATATCAACAACCTTCAGGAAAACATTGTAATCACCAGCGAGTACCCCATTCTGCATTTCTACAGTGAAAGAGTGAGACTCAATGCTGTCTATCGGATATACGCAAGAAATCTGTGCCTCAACACAATCCAATACGATATCATTGCCAAATAGGGTCACATCAACGCTTTCCACGCTGAAAATCAGGCGACTGACGTTATTTGCCACACCGACTTCCTTCGCTCCATACCAAGCAGTTCCCTGCGTTTGGTTGTCAAAAATGGTCATTGCATCAATTCGGTAAATCCCATGGTCAAAGTTGTGATTGCCGACGTTGACCTCGAGTTTCTCTTGCGAATCAAGGCCGGTCACAGAAGTATTGTAACTCATCAACTCGGTGAAAACATACTCTTGCACGGTGACGTTATCAATAGCAAAACCAGCAAGGCCAGCATTGCCGCTAACACCATCATCATTTGATTGGAAAACAAACTTGATGTTGACCAAACTGTCTCGTAGAGATGTGCAGTTGTAATCCCAATCTCGGCTGTCAGACGAAGTCGTATTCAGTAGGAATATGTGGGTCAAGTCAAGCGTGACTCCCTTAGCAAGTCCCTCAGAATCAAAGAAAATATTGTAGCCAAAGTCGCCCATGTATTCGGTCTCATCATAGCGGTCGTCGTCATCAATATCCTCGCAAGTCTCGTTGTATTGGATGCCATTCTCGTTGTAGTCATTCCAATTACCGAGGATACGGCCATTGAAGACCTTGCTTCCCTTACGCCATTCAACTTCCATACCAGCATAGTCCAAGATGCCGACGATGTCGCCCTCGGAGTCGGTCAGATAGTCGGTCTCAGCGAAGTAGTCAAACGAGAGGTAGACGAAATCAGCAGTATTGCCGGTCAGGTCAATTGACTGCAAATCCATGGTCTCATTCCAATCATCACCATAGCCATCATCTGGGTGTCCAAACCAATATGCACTGCTGCCAAAGACTGGACGTTGTCCCGGAACTATCAGGTTATTCACCGAGGGGTCGGTATCATCAACAACTATCCCGAAATTATCTCCATCATCACCGAAGGAATAACCTGCGGCACCACCCTCAAAGTCTTCTGACATCAGAGAGTTTGGAATTGCATTGTAGATTGTAGCCTCAACGTCAAAGTCGGTCACGGTATTGCCGCGATTCATCACCATCACGTCAATCGGATAATCGCCTGCTGGATACAACTGATTCTTGACGAAAGAAGTTATTTCCTCAACCGCTGGGTCGAACAGATTCTTGACGGTGGTCTTCCAAACGATGTCATCGTTGGTGCTATCACCGTTGGTGAATCCGTTGGTGCTGACCAACTTTGCATCAATGATGTAGGTGACACCGTCAACGAAATTCGCCGACAGGCTGACAATTTCTTCTTCACCGGGTCCAAGGTTGGTCAAAGTCAACTGCTGCTGAACATTCTGGACATTGGCACCGAATTGGGTCACCGTCTTATTGATTGAGAGATTATCAAAGGCATATCCGTCCAACTCATTGTTGTTAGTCTTGTTATCGTTGCCAACACTGCCAGCAATACCAGAGCGGAAGCGGAAGCGGATGTCAACGGTCTCGCCAGCCCACGGGGTCAGGTCAATGCCATTGTCTCCACCAAGGTCAATCCAAGCGTAGATCGTCCCGCGGTAATAGCGGCCATTGTTCACCGTGTATTCAGGTGGATATCCTGCGTTGATGTGGACATAACGGTCCAAATCATAGCCGCCGTAGTAATCTAAGGTAGTCCATCCTGAACTCTCACTGAACACTTCTATCAAACACGAATCATCGTAAATTATCCGATTTGCAATACCTGTGGATGACCAGTAAATGATGTTGTTATTGACTGCGCAATACAAATCGAGGTCCATTGATGCAGAGTCGGCTCCAGTCAGGTCAACGTTCTCGATAATCAAACCCTCATCCTGATAGGAAAGATAACCGGTTTCCATATCGCCGTCGCCGCCCTCTGCGCTGTCATTCAGATAGGTAACACCGGCCCACATGAAGTCGGTCGGATTTGTATCAGCCTCGTGCGGCTCTCCATTGCCGGAGTTGTTGTTGCCTTGCTCAACGTGCCATGAGGTGGTATCCCACTCATTGCTGTACGATACGCCGTACATACCGCAAGCACTACAGGAGCCGGTTGAAGGGGTGTCAAAGTCGTTAGCGTAAACAACAGTATCAGTTCCGCCAGTGACTTCACTGACACTCACATCTACATCCACGGTACCGCTGATTGGCTGAAGTCCCGTGTTACGAACCGTGACGTTCACAGTACGAGTGCCCTCGCCAATCTTGATATCACGGTCCTCTGGGTCCCATGAAGCGGGAGCGACGGTCATGCCAGCTATGCCAACATCCTCGTTGTCGAGTTCTACAATCGCGATTGAATCAATTTGGCCGGCCCAGCCCTTCGAGTCAAGCCAAAGCGCGCCGTTTGAGTAACCATATGCATAGTCGCGCTGGCCGACCGCGAGGTCAAGAGCGCTATTTGCGCCGCCTGAGAATTGGTCAGCGATGACCATAGTCGGGCGGCGTCCAACGTTGAACACCTGCGGATTGAAGTAACCTCCAGAACCGTCAGCAAGTACGATGTTCACAGTGTTGATATCCTGCAAGTTTTCGGTAGTCAATTGAATATCCTGACCGGTTCCAGCACTATTCACCTCAGTAACAGTCAATTGTGTAGGGATAAGGAAATCCATTTCTCCATCTTGGTTGATATCCTCAATCGAAACGTCTGCTGCGACATAAGCGCCGAAGTTGACCAAATTGCCTGTATTCCAGTTATTATTTACACCGCTACGAGTAGCATAAGTGATATTCTGGTCCCAGCCATCTGTCATAGCAACCATGTCAATATCACCATCTCCGTTACTATCGGCGACGTCAAACTTGCCATCATTATCTGAGTCCATGGCAAACTTGTGGGAGTATTGCGCTGTCGGTGAACCAGGAGTCGGATTTGCATAAGTGTTGGTTGTGCAGTCGTATTCGAGAACGGTGATGTTGTCCCAGTTACCTGCAGCGAATCCGGACTGTGGGCCATTATACGGCGGTGCAGTCATCATCCAAAGATCAACATCCGTACAATCTGTGCTGAAAGGACCGCCGGTGACTGTCTCACCCCAACTTCCCAAATTCATATCGTAATAGTATGCGTGTGTAAGGGGGACATTGGTGTTGGTTTGGAAGGCTGCGTTGGTTGGGTCCGGTCCACGGAAAACAGAGATTTCCATGTTGGTGATGGACTCGTCAAGCATCAATAGCACGATGTCGTCGTTATCATCATCATTGACATCGGTGACTTCCATTCCAATGATGTAAGGTGAAGTGGTAATCGGATTAGACTGAGTCCAATCGCTCGCATCCGAGTCGCAATCGCCCCAAATAATCGTCAAATTACCCATGATAATATTTCCACCAACAACGCGTACGTTGGCTTGGAAGTATACGATGTCATTCGCTCCGTCGTTGTTTATGTCTCCAATCGCAACATCGGAAGCGTCAGCCAACTCAAACCAAAAGGCTCGTCGTGATACGTTATTACCAACCCAAATGTCGTCTCGGTCGGAGAAATCTCCGTCATCATTGTACAACACTGAGATGAACATATTCATTTCTGAGCCAGAGACAATATCAGCATCGCCATCGCAATCCAAATCTCCTGAGGCGAGCGTCGTAGGGTTTCGCTGCACGTTATATGTTTCAACGCGGCTTGCGTTCACAGCAGGGACCAAAGACAGTAGGATGGACCCCAACATCAGTGATACCAGCATTAGGCTTCGGCGGCGCGCCTTATTCATTTCTTTATGGTTCAACATTTTCACCACGTAGTCGCCGAGCAAGGCAACGTTATCAACACTTGCCCTCGCATGCGTAGGTGTTGCGCATGAGAAATAGCACGCAGTACCACGATTACCAATTGAAATTAATTGCTGCGCCGAAGAATAATAATTCCACGGTGATAATAGAAAACAAATCAAATACTGATTGAGTAGATTTCTCAATCAGCCTCAAGCCAAGTTGGGGTCGGGCCATACCCAACTTTGTCTGCACCATGCACCTTGACCAACTTGCCCATTCGCCATAATCCATCCAACCAAGAGTCAAGGCCCTCACCGTGTCGGTCCAACAAATCTCCAACCGCCTCATCAATGACTTCAAGCGGCAAGGCGGTGACACCAAATTTTCGGACCGCCGCGTGCATCAGTGATTGAAGCCAAGCCTCAGCCATCGGGTCAGCGGAAACCACAGAAGTAAGTGGGTCCGGGTCTTCCATATCTTCAATCAATTCCTCCAATTCTGCCACCGTAGGAGGACGTGGCTTCTCAATGCCTAACTTCTTCATTTCTTCATCTAATGAAATTGAGCCGATTACCCGCCTAACCACTGGAATTCTGCTCGGGTCAGGAGGAGGTCCCGGCAGGGATACTGGACCCTCACCAACGATTATTTCACCATCATCATCAACGCCGTCTTCATCCTCATCGTCTTCGTCGCCGCCATCAATTATGCCTGTTGAACTGCTGCCGGTAACCGCCATTGGTTGCACCCATCCGACATCAGAAAGACCGAGTTCATCACGAACGGATTGAACCCAACTCGCTTCGCCCTGAACTAGAACATCCACATCATCTTCTGGGCGTCGGAATCTGAACCGGACCGGCCCTTTCAGCACTACCATCACCTATCCCCGCCTATTAGCGGTCTTTCAACCATCGCATTAACCACTGCCTTCCTACGATTGATTTGTGGTTAATGTTCTATTCAGGCGACAAGGGCTCGGGCTCTCGCATAAAATGAGCAGCGTTTGGAATAAATCGGCATCCTTTTGCCATCACTCAGATGCTAAATTTCGCAAAACAGTCTGCAAAATACCACCATGACGATAATATTCAACCTCAACGGGAGTATCGAGTCTAACGGTTGCCTCAAATTTGACTACACTACCATCTTCCCGCGTTGCAACAACAGGAATAGTGGAGAACGGTGCAAGGTCAGCGCTAGCGGGAATATCATAGGATTCAGTGCCATCAAGACCCAAAGAATCGGCATTTTCACCCTCGGGGAAAGTCAGCGGGAGAACACCCATCCCAACCAGATTGGAACGGTGGATTCGCTCGTATGAAGTTGCAATGACGGCCTTTACACCCAACAAAAGAGTCCCTTTCGCCGCCCAGTCTCGGCTGCTGCCGGCTCCGTATTGGTCGCCTGTCAGCACAATCAGTGGAGTGCCTTCGGATTGGTAACGCATGCTGGTTTGGTAGACTGAAGAAACTTCACCGCTCGGGAAATGGGTGCTGAATCCACCCTCGGTTCCCGGTGCGACTTGATTGCGGATGCGCACGTTTGCAAAGGTTCCGCGTATCATCACCTCATGGTTGCCGCGGCGACTACCAAATGAGTTGAAATCACGCGGCTCAACTCCGTTTGAAATCAGATATTGGCCGGCTGGGCCGGTATGTGGAAAAGCGCCAGCCGGACTGATGTGGTCGGTGGTGACAGAATCACCCAACTTCAGTAACACCCGCGCTCCTTTGATTGCAGAAATCGGCGTGGGCTCAAGTTTGATACTATCAAAGAACGAAGGTAGACGAATGTAAGTTGACTCATCAGCCCACGGATACAGTTCACTGGATTCGCTTACAATCGCATCCCAACGCGGCTCACTCATCACATCAGCATAACGCGCCTTGAACATTTCAGGAGTGATTGCTGCTTCCATCGTCTCACGGATTTCAGCATCGGTAGCCCAGATATCAGCCAGCATCACCGGCTCTCCGTCCGCAGTATAACCCAGTGGGTCTTCCGCGAGGTTAATGTCAAGGGTTCCCGCAAGCGCATAAGCAACAACCAAAGGTGGACTTGCAAGATAGGAAGCCTGCACCTTCTGATGGATTCTGCCCTCAAAATTCCTATTTCCAGACAATACAGAGCCAACTATCAGCCCTCCCTCATCTATCGCTGCCTCAATGTCGGGGTCCAAAGGCCCAGAGTTACCGATACAGGTGGTGCAACCATAGCCAACGTTGTGGAAGCCTAATTTGTTCAGTGGCTCAGTTAAACCGGCAGCGTCGTAGTATTCGGTGACGACCCGGCTGCCGGGAGCAAGGCTAGGTTTGACCCACGGCTTGATTGAAAGTCCCTTAGCAACCGCGTTACGAGCCAATATTCCAGCTCCGAGCATCACGCTTGGATTGCTGGTATTTGTGCAGGAAGTGATGGCAGCGATTACCACATCACCATGCTTCAGGCAATATGATTCGCCGTTGTCGTCGCCGGCTTTTATCTCCACTTTTCTCTCGGTCTCCTCAGGCGTGATGCCATGACCAGAATGGCCGAAGGGCGCGGTTAGTGAGTGATGCCAATGCGCCTTCATTTCGGATAATTCACGTCGGTCTTGCGGTCGTTTTGGACCAGCCAAAGCCGGCTTAACCGACGCCAAATCAAGGCTGAGATTCGTTGTGAACTCAGGCGTAGGAGTATCGCCGGTAAAGAACATCCCCTGCGCCTGAAAATATCGCTTGACATTCTCCACATGGGAAGAATCTCGCCCGGATAGAGTGAGGTATTGCAAAGTCATCTCATCAACTGGGAAAAATCCGCAAGTTGCGCCGTATTCAGGAGCCATATTGGCGATGGTAGCACGGTCTGGTAGGGTAAGTGAAGCGAGACCTGAGCCGTGGAATTCAACGAATTTTCCGACACAGTCGTGGGCGCGGAGCATCTCTACGATGCGGAGCGTCATATCGGTAGCTGTGACCCCCGGATTCAATGAACCAGTCATATTGAATCCTACTACTTCTGGCAGAAGCATGTAGATTGGCTGGCCGAGCATAACTGCCTCAGCCTCGATCCCGCCGACTCCCCAGCCAAGCACTCCCAAACCGTTGATCATCGTGGTGTGGGAGTCGGTTCCAACCAGCGTGTCAGGCAGCCATAAATCACTATCATCATCTACACGCGCAACGCTAGCAATCCATTCGAGATTGACTTGGTGAACAATCCCTCGCCCAGGTGGAACCGCTCGGAAATTGTCGAGGCTTTGTTGACCCCACTTTAGAAATTGGTAACGCTCCAAATTACGCTGGTATTCTATCTCAAGATTTTTCTCACGCGCGTTAGGAAAAAGACCGGAGACATCAACCTGCACGCTGTGGTCAATTACCAAATCAACTGGAACTTGTGGATTGACTTTTTTCGGATCGCCGCCAAGAGCAACCATTGCATCGCGTAGCGCGGCGATATCAACTACTGCAGGAACTCCGGTAAAATCTTGCAAAATCACCCTGCTTGGCATGAATGGAATCTCAGCAGGCGATTGAGTCGGGGTCCAAGCCGCAATTCGCTTCACATCGTCCTCAGTAACGAGGAATCCGTCGCAGTTACGCAACGCTGCCTCAAGCAGCAGCCGAATGGTGCAAGGCAATTTTGAAAGATTACACAAACCTGCTTCCTCGAGCGCGGCGAGTGCTGCATAGCGACCTGTCTCGCCGCCCTCACATTCAAAATCGCGGAATGCTCCGAATGGGTCCTCACCACTCATTCGCTTGCCTCCTACGACACCGGCGACTGTCGGGTCGTCTTTCAACGTGACCGTCACCGGCTCCTATCATCCCGCAAGCATCAGGCATTATTGATTCAGTCCAAGTTGATGTACATCCGAACGGTATCGCCATCAACTTCCATCGAGACGATGGTGGGCACCTTATCACTCGGGTAATCTTGGCCGTCGGTCGGGAGTCGGCTGAGGTGTTCAATCACATCAACACCGGTGACACTCACACCATTCCATTGCCCGCTTACCGCATAGCCAAAGATAGTGTGTACTCCATCCAAATTAGTTGGATTGCTATCCTTATCAACAAAGAAAAACTGACTACCGCCGGTATGCGCCGCACTGGTTTTTGCCATAGAAAGCATACCGGGTGAATGGGATAATCCACTATTTGCCTCGTCAGGAAGCGTGTATTCGGTATAATCACAGGCATCAGACGATGATTTCAATGTGCCAGAGCAGTAACCATACCACTTAGCCGCATATCCTCCAGAGCCGCGCATCCCTTCTATGTCACCACCCTGAACCATAAATTCGTCAATGATTCGGTGGAATTCTACGCCGTCATAATTGCCTTGTTCCGCGTGTAATTTGAATGATTCAACGTGACGAGCGGCGGCTTCCGGATACAACTCAATTTCAATCATCGCATCATATTCAGTAGGTTCCGCCAACAGAGTTGGCATATATTTGATTGCAACTAAAATCAACAGCAACGACATGGTGATTGCAAGCACACCAGCAAAAGTAGGCGAACCATCTGACCAAAGGGTGATTCCGATACTTCCGCGGATTCCCTTGCTATCCATCTCACTGCGCAAAGAGTTGAGGGAGCGACGGGTTTGCTTGTCGGTCGGTGAGAGTTTCAGGCCGGACTCGTAGTGCTTGATGGCCTCCTTCCACAGCCGCTTGGCTCCCGGACCCGCTTCGCGTGCGAGGTGTGCTTTTGCATCGCCGGCAAGTCGCCAGGTTTGGGTAACATTGGCTCCCTTCTCACCCCAAGATTCTCGGAGAACCTTGAGTGCTTGTTCTGCCTCACCCTTCTCAATAAGGGATTCTGCCTTTGCCCACGCTTGCTTAACTTCGTCGGTCTTTCCTCCATCTTTCACCTTGTCGGACTTCCCATCCTTATTCTTCTTTGAATCAGATGCCATGCCGCCGGCGAGTCGGGTCGCCTTCAAAACCGCAACGGGTGGCGGCGCCCCCTACTATCGCTTGCTGAAAGGGGCGGTTTTTTTGCGGGAATCGGTGTGCTGCATGGCTGCTAATAGAGCACATTCTGCACCGTCGCGAAAGGCAATGCCTATTATCGGACCGATTCGGCCACAACATACGCGCAGGGGTGACTAGTCACCCCGAGACGAGGAGACAACGGACCAAATGGACCGGGTAGTCAACGATTTCACACTGAACATCGCAACAGCGAATGGGACCGGTTCGCAGTCGGCGAACCTGATTCTTCTTCACACCTTGTTTGAGATGGGAGTTCCTGTTAGCGGTAAGAATCTGTTTCCAAGCAATATCGCCGGATTACCCACTTGGTATATCTTACGAGTCAGCGATGCTGGCTATCAAGCACCAGGGGATAGGACCCACATTCAGATTCTGATGAATAAGGCGTCTTGGCAAGATGACATCGACTACCTAGAGGCTGGTTCTGTTATCATCTACAACTCGGATGTCAAGTTGCCTGTAGATCGCGACGACTGCATCTGTATCGGGGTTCCAATGACCAAAATGGCACGAACCCTCAATCCGAAGTTGGCAAGAATGATTGCGAACGTGATGTATGTCGGAGTTCTTGCAGAATTGCTTGGACTCGACCAAGAGTTGCTTGAAGTCGCTATCACCAAGCAATTCAAGGGCAAGGCAAAGGCGATTGAGTTGAATAGCGAAGCGGCGAGGATGAGCCGTGAATGGACTGCAGAAAACGTCACGGAGGGCGGGCCTTACTGCATTGAGGCGCGTGAACGAGATGGCAACGGGTTTCTGGTTGAAGGCAACGAAGCGGTCGCACTCGGTGCTCATTTCGGCGGAGCGGGACTACTATCTTGGTATCCAATCACGCCTTCTTCCTCATTGGCCGAGGCATTCATAGATTACATTCCAGATTTGCGCTGCGATGAGGATGGAAATTCCACCTGCGCGGTTATTCAGGCCGAGGATGAACTTGCTGCTGTAGGGATGGTTGTTGGTGCAGGCTGGTCAGGCATCAGAGCGATGACAACGACCAGCGGCCCAGGGATTTCACTGATGTCTGAGTTCATTGGACTCGCTTACTTCTCAGAGATTCCTGCGGTTATTTGGGATGTTAATCGGGTCGGACCAAGCACCGGTTTGCCGACCCGCACCCAGCAGGGAGATCTCACGATGTTGTATGATGCTGGCCACGGTGATACCGGACATATCGTCATTATTCCCGGCACGCCCGAGGAATGCTTTGAATTCGGATGGCGTGCCTTTGACCTCGCAGAACGTTACCAAACGGTGGTATTCGGTTTCAGCGACCTCGACCTTGGCATGAACCATTGGCTGTGCAAGGGCTTTGAGTATCCCGATACCCCGATGGACCGAGGAAAGGTCGTCAGAACTCAGGCTGAGATGGATGCGTTCGAAAACTTCGGTCGTTATCGCGATGTAGACGGAGATGGAATTCCATATCGGACTCTGCCCGGTAGCGGACTTGCTCCGATTCTCTACCGAGGGACCGGGCACGATGACGATGGAATCTATTCGGAAAAACCGGAGGTTTACCATGCCCTTATGCAGCGATTAAAGCGCAAAATCAACAATTCACGCAGCGAACTGCCTCAACCAATCATGCGCGAAGAACCTGAGAAGCAGGTCGGCATCATCTATTATGGCTCAATGGAAAACTCAATCCAAGAAATTGACGATATTCTAGAGGCAACTGGACTGAAAGTCTCTCAATGCAGAGTGCGCGCTTTACCACTCTCACCTGAAGTTGAGCGATTCGTCGAGGAGCATGAAATGGTCATCGTATTGGAAATCAACCGCGATGGACAGATGTACGGAATCATGCGACGAGAACTGCCAATTCATCTAGTTCCCAAGGTGCATAGTGTCGCATTTTCAGACGGGATCCCCCCGCGCGCACAACTGTATGCGGACATGGTGATGGAGAAGTTGAATGGGGTGAGTAAGTGAGTATCAAACTGAACGTCATCGAACTGCCAAAGTCCGACTATCAAGGCGGAGCCTCCTCACTGTGTCCAGGTTGCGGCCACGACCAAATCTCCTCAGTAATCATCGATGCCGCGTGGGAAAATGGCTTGGCGCCTGAGCGAATCGCCAAGATGAGCGGCATTGGCTGCTCCTCAAAAACCCCGGCTTACTTCCTCGGCAAGAGCCACGGATTCAACACACTGCACGGCAGGATGCCGGCGGTGACAACCGGAGCGGCGATGGCAAACAAGGACCTGACTTTCCTAGCAGTATCTGGTGATGGAGATTCAGCGAGTATCGGAATCGGCCAATTTATTCACGCAATACGAAGAAATGTGGACATGGTTTACGTCATCGAGAACAACGGAGTATATGGCTTGACCAAGGGTCAATACAGTGCAACTGCGGTGAAAGGCTCAAGAAAGAAAAAGGGAGAAATCAACGAAATTCAACCGATTGACTTGTGCAAACTTGCGGTCACTCTCGGGTGTTCCTTTGTCGCGCGTTCATTCTCGGGCAGCAAGAAACAGTTGGGTGCGCTGATGAAGGCGGCGATGTCGCATCGTGGATTCGCGCTGCTTGACGTCATCAGTCCGTGTGTGACCTTCAACAATAACGAGGATTCTTTCCGATCCTACACTTTTGTCAAGGATAACGAGCAGGAGTTGCATGCTTACGATTACATCCCGGAACGCGTCCCAATCACCGAGGCTGAGATTCCTGAGGGTGAGTATAGTGACATCGAGTTATTCGATGGCAGCACGCTGCGACTTGAGACCATTGGTTCTGACCACGACCCGACCGATACTGTCGCTGCGATGGCTGCGCTGCACAATGCTGAGGTTGCTAACAAACACGTCACCGGCTTGCTTTACTACGACCCGACAAAGCCGACTGCGGTTGACGACCAACATTTGGTAAGCACGCCTTTGGCTGATTTGCCTGATGAGGAAATGCGTCCGAGCCGAGAAAGCCTCGATGAGATTAATGCGTTGTTCCGCGGTTGAGTCATTAGGCCTCACTTAGGGGTGATTTGGTATCAATTTCTATAGTGAGGTTGCTATTCAAACGCCGACGCTCGACGATGATGCCTGCAGCTGCGAGTGAGAATACCAGCATAGGTAACGACCAGCCGGATAAACCGCCACCACCATCACCAATCTGCTCACCAACTTCGATTGTGAGTGAATCCAAGGAATTCAACGAGTGTGAGTCACTTAAGTCAACTCCATAATCTGCATTCAGCACGAATTTATCGCCTGCCCTCGCTTCGAAAGGTATCTCTACCTCAAGCGTGAATTCGTGCTCTTGGCGGACCGTTATCGTATTCCCAGAGAATACCGCATGGGTCTTGTCAGTGCCGATAGCCCTCACTTCACCAAAATCAAGTTCCATCATGTACTGCCATACAAGGAAGTCACGTGCATCTACTGTGATGAAAACGGAGTCGCCCGGTTCAACGGTGTTTTCAGTTGATTGCAACTCCCAATCGAGTGACGTGGGTACGTCAATCAATTGGTTGAGATGCCAGTGTGCTGGCAGTTCAGGAGGATGTTCAAGGGGGCCGAATTCGTGTTGCCCTGTTGCTAAATTCAACACGTAAAGGCGATTGCCGTTCTGCGTCAACTTGACGATTGCCTCGTTATCATTAGCATCTGCATCAAGAACCACGCTCAGTGTGTAGCGATCATCCAACTGGTCGACGAAAGTACCACCGCTATCATCAGCGGGCGTGACGCCGGAGCCGAGTTCAACACCAATCATAGACGGGCGACCCGGTCCGAGAGGATTACCAAGGCGATCTTGAGGTGCTAGTGTGATATCGAACAATTGACCTCCTGACGCATCGGTGCCAACATCGGATATCTGCAAGGAGGTCGGAGTTGGATCGATACCTGGGGATACGTAGAGGGTGCTCCGCATTTCGCGGTGAAGCGTACGTTGTTGATATGTGAAGTCGACCTCAAAATACAGTTCGTAGTGCCCCTCATATTCTGCAGGGGCCGGCAATTCTACAGAAAAATAGTGGTTGTTCGCAAATAGGTCTCCGTTAGTGCCATCATCGTAGAGTTGGTAGGTCGAGGTGGACGTGCTAATCATACCGCCTGTTCCATTCCATATCGCCTCAAGACTCGCCTGCACTGGACCGACCGACTCGCTACGTTCTCTGCTCGAATTGATTAGACCATACTGGGATAGCAAGGCACCTATGCTCTCATCGGGAGCGGTGATTGTCACGCGCGCATCGATGGAATCGAAACCTTCGATGGGACGTGAAGGTGTGGGAATCCGTAACTTCACACGTAGCGTATCGCCGGTATGTGTGTGTACCTTGGCCGGATCAAATTCAAGTATCGGGCCACCGCTCGCTAATACGTCGAGGAAATATCGCTGGTCAACGCCTTGCTGTGTTCTTACAACAGAAGCCTGCCATTCACCCGATTCCTCACCATCAAGTGGGAGGGGGAGGCGAATGATACGCCAAGTTGGGCCGGAAGATGCCTCGATGTCTCGTCCTGAGAGGTCCAACGAGGTTCCTGATGGTGTGTGGATTGAGAGGTCAAGCGAGGGATCACCTTCCTCCCATGCTAGCACGAAAGTGAGGCTATCAGACAAAAGGTCCGACACGACGATGGGCGAAGACACGTTCGTTGCCGCTGGTAGAACCTCGATTGGATCTCTTACCTCTTGGAAATTGAATATCGATGAGAAACAACGTAGGAAAAACTGCTTCAAATCCAACTCACCCACGCCGTGGACATAGATACCCCCCTGACGTTCAGTGAGGTTTCGGAGCATCAGTCCATCTATTCCTGCCTCACCTCCATACCCGACAGCGCAGACTTGAGTGTCGCCCAACGCGTCTGTGACCAAATCATTCAGCCCATTGCCATCGGCGTCCTCGTAGTCATTGCATATTCCACTGGGGTCTTGTATGCGTGGGCACTCATTCTCCATACCATCCGTCAATAGAAGGACCACCTTGCGATCGTTGGGTCCTTGATCCAAAACATTCTGCGCGGCGATTAGAGCCTCGCCTATGCCGGTCGTTCCACTCGGGGATACCTGACTGAGCGAATTCTGCACTGCGGTCTTACTGCTTGCGTCTGCCTCGGCCAGCGGCAGTTCAGCCACGGCGCTTGGATGAGTAGAAAATGTGAGAACGCCTACCGTATGGCTCGCATCGTTCTCGATTAAGTCACTGAAAAATGCCGCACCAGACTTAGCGGCATCCATCTTACTTGGTGATGCGTCATCCCATGGATCGGATTGTTGGTTCATACTTCCGGAGCGGTCAAGGAGCACGACAACGTCTGCAGGTTGACTGGCGAGCCATTGGTGGTGTACCTCATCAAGCGCCTTGTGTGCTCGCCAAAACATCGCATCTCTGGGAGATGATGATGTGTACCACATATCCTCGCAGCCATTACCGTCGTTATCGATAGAATACCCGATTCCTATGTGGAAATCCTTGTGGAAGGTGCCGTCGAGGGCGGACCCGAGATCGTCCGCTGATGCGAACGATTGCAGTTGGGTTCCCCTGTATGTCTCGTTCAAAATAATACAGTCAACACAATTAGTGAAGGTTGATTCATCAACACCGTCGCCTGAACGGCCAGTTCCGTAGATACACTCACCCATCGAACCACCGGCTTTTGCAGGAGGAACACCCGGATTAGTTGGTGGACACTCACCGTCGATTAACTGACCGTCGCAGCCAGGAATTCCCCAAGGCATCGGATTATAGTCGAGTGAATTCACATCAGTGATGTTGTTCGGGTCCCATATCTCGATGTTATCCAAGCCGAGGGCATTATTTCGGAAGAGGTCGAAGGCGTAGATTTCCTGTTTGTGGTATACCAGGAACTGCTCACCAAATCCATCTTCACCAACGGCAGGACCCGAACCCACGCCCCCCTTCGCGCCAATGTGGCCATTCGTGCAGTGCCAATTCATGTGCTCGTCGATTATCCTCTGCAACTCAATCTTCTCAGGGTAATCGGCAGCATCCTCAGTGTTCGGGTCGTCGTCCTTAGTAACCGGTGAATTATTGCATTCCCATTCTTGAGGATTTATCGCCATTTCATTGTCAGCGTACATCCAGCACCACTCTGCCACAACAGGCATTATCGGAGCAGCTACGAGCAGAATCAGTACTAGAACGGCTACGCGGCTGCTTGGGCGAATTGACAACTGCATGTCGCGTGCTTCCTGAGTCGATTCGTTGTTTCTTTCTCGTGCCATGGTCTTCACTAGTGTGCTAAGGAGAATGATGGTGTAAAGAGTATGCCGTAAGGCGACGTGTTGAAATTGCGATGTGATTTGACCTGTTAAGTCCTTTGAGGAGTAGTGAATCATAGGA
>Ga0208879_1001288_pt1 | contig 23954 bp, 25 predicted proteins | sample Knorr_S15_td_Bot_FD_185605 | JGI IMG/M metagenome (GOLD analysis project Ga0208879, IMG submission 185605) | Marine microbial communities from Southern Atlantic Ocean transect - Knorr_S15_td_Bottom_ad_5009_LV_A (SPAdes) (version 2) | ecosystem: Environmental > Aquatic > Marine > Oceanic | place...
AAATTAAAATTGCAGAGTGGGATATTGAAGTTTCTGAGTATAAACCTAGTGGAAAAGAATGGTTAAAAAGCCAAGTATCAAGAGCATTTCTGCCAAAATATTTTCCAGGATATAAAAAATATTTATGGATAGATTGTGATGCTTGGGTAAATGACTGGCAATCAGTTGAGCTATATTTCAAAGCCTGTGAAAATGGAAAACTTGGAATTACTCAAACAATGGGACCTGGATATAAAATAGTTTCGAAGGTTAAATGGATTTTTGGAAAATTAGCATTAATCAAATCTCAAAATTTTAAACATGCAATCAATTCTAAAATAGGAATTGATAAAGCAAGAAAGTTAGCATTTGCACCACATATAAATATTGGTGTTTTTTCCTTAGAACACGATTCATCATGCTGGAAGATTTGGCAAGATAATCTTGCAATAACTTTAAAATCTGGAAAAATTTTTGGCTCTGAAGGATTAGCAATTAATATGAGTGTTTATGTTGATGATATTGAGACAGAATTTCTTCCACTAAATTGTAATTGGATAGCAAGCAATTTATTACCAAAGTTTGATGAAGAAAAACAAACTTTTGTAGAACCTTACCTGCCAAATTATAATATTGGAATCATGCACTTGGCTGCAGGACTTTGGAAAGATGACAAGGATATGAGATTAGATAAAAGCGTTGAGATAGAAATTAAAACTCTTGAAAACAAAACTATTTCAAAAAGCTTAAGGTTTTTAAATTAATTGAAAAAAAATAAAATTTCTAAAAATTGGATCAATAAGCAAAGACGAGATATATACGTTAGACAGTCAAAAGTGGAAGGTTATAGATCTAGAGCGGTATATAAACTTCAGGAAATTGATAAAAAATTTAATATATTAAAAAACGGTATATCATTAATTGATCTTGGTGCAGCACCAGGAAGTTGGTCTCAATATGTTGAAAAAAAAATTAAAAACGGAAAAATTTTATCCATAGACCTTAAAGAAATTGATAAAATTGGAAACACTTTTCATATAAAGGGAGATTTTACAGATCCAGAATATCAGGACCGCATCAAAGATTATTTTGGTTCTAAAGTAGATGTTGTTTTGTCCGATATGGCAGTAAATACTACTGGAAATAAAAACCTAGATTCTATTTATACAAGCGAACTGTGTATGGAGGCTATGAATTTTTCTAAAAAAATATTAAATAATCATGGAAAATTTGTCTCAAAAATATTTATGGGGCCTACATTTAATGAAATTGTCGCAGAAGCAAAAAAAATATTTAAAGAAAGCAAAGTTTTTAAACCTGCTGCGAGCAAGAAAGAATCGAAAGAAAGTTTTATAATTTGTAAATTTTTACGATAGGTCCTCTTTAAATTTTCAAAGAATCATATATACAAGGACATGGATCCTATTAAAGAAGCGCTTACATTTGACGACGTTTTATTAACTCCCAAGTATTCCGAAATTTTACCTTCGGAAGTTACAACAAATACATCTCTTTCGAAAAATTTAAATTTAAAAATACCAATTATTTCATCGGCAATGGACACTGTGACAGAATCTAAGATGGCTATAGCAATTGCCAAGGCTGGTGGCATAGGTGTTATCCATAGAAATTTAGATATTAAGTCTCAGATTTCTGAGATTAATAAAGTAAAATCAAAAAAATTATTAGTTGGTGCAGCAGTTGGAGCGGGACCATTAGAATATAAAAGGGCAGAAGCAATTTTAAAAGCAAATGTAGATTTAATTGTTGTTGATACTGCTCATGGACATACAAAAAAAGTAGGTGAAATAATTAGAAAAATAAAACAATTAAAATCAAACAAAACAACTTTATGTGCAGGAAATATTGCAACAACTGAAGCAGCAAAGTTTTTAATTAAACTAGGAGCAGAAGTTATTAAAGTTGGAATTGGCCCAGGATCAATTTGCACTACTCGATTAGTAGCAGGCATTGGTGTACCCCAACTCAGTGCTATTTTGGCAGTTAGAAAAGGTGTTGGAAGAAAAAAAGTTTCAATAATTGCTGACGGTGGAATTAAATTTTCAGGAGATATATCAAAAGCTCTGGCAGCAGGTGCTGATGCAGTGATGATAGGATCTTTATTTGCAGGAACAAACGAGTCTCCAGGAAAGATAATAAAGAAAAATGGGAAACTCTTTAAAAATTTTAGAGGAATGGGCTCAATAGGAGCCATGAACAAAGGATCTGCGGATAGATATTTTCAAACAAAACAAAAAGACACTTCAAAATATGTTCCAGAAGGAGTCGAAGGATTAGTAAAGTATAAAGGATCCGTAGAAAAGATAATTTACAGATTAATTGGAGGTCTAAAATCATCCATGGGTTATTTGGGCAAAAAAAAAATAATAAATTTAAGAAATAAACCTAAATTTGTAAAAATTACAAAAGCTGGTTTTTACGAAAGTATGGTACATAATATTGATGAAGTAAAAAAATAATATGAACAAATTTCTAAAATACCTTTTAATTATTTTTGTTATTACTAGCTTTGAAAGTTTTGCCGAAGAAAACTTTTTTAATGAAGCAAAAAATTTGTTTGATAAAGGCAAATATGAAGAATCTAAATTTTTATTTCAAAGGAATATTGTTTTTAATCCAAAAGATGCAAAATCTTATCTTTATTTAGCTAGAATTTATGAAACAGAAGAAAACGAAATAGAAAAAGAAAAAAATATAACTACTACACTGTTACTTGAGCCAGATAATGAAGACGCAATGTATATGCTGATCGATTTAAAATTAAAAAGATCTGATTATGCAAAAGTAAGAGAGTTAAGTGAAAAATTTCAAATTATTTGCTCATCACTTTGCAACAAAATCGACTCTATTAAAGAAAGATTAACAAATATTGAAGCAAAAGATGAGTCTTGAAGACAATCTTAAAAAAATCTTAATCATTGATTTTGGTTCTCAATTTACACAACTTATTGCAAGAAGAATAAGAGAGCTAGGAGTTTATTCTGAAATTATTAGCCATAAAAAGATTCATAATTTAGAAAAATTAAAGAGAAATGTTAAGGGATTTGTCTTATCAGGAGGACCATTGAATGTTTATGAAAATAAAAAAGTAAATTTTAATAAAAAATTACTAAACTTAGACATTCCTGTTCTCGGTATTTGTTTTGGACATCAAATTATTTCTAAAGAATTAGGTGGCAAAGTAAAAAAATCTAAATTTAGAGAATTTGGTTTAGTAAAAATTAAAAAAAATAATAATAGCATCTTAACAAAGAATTTTTTTAATAATAAAGGATCAAACAATGTTTGGATGAGCCATGCAGATCAAGTTTCAAAACTTCCCAAAGGATTTAAAGTTATTGCTTCTAGCGACAATTCTAAACTAACAATAATCGAAAATACAAAAAAAAGAATGTATGGAATACAATTCCATCCAGAAGTAACCCATACTCAAAAAGGAAAAATTATTTTAAGAAATTTCATTTTCTCAATTTGTAAGTTGAAGAAAAATTGGTCATTTAAACAACAAAAACAAAAATTAATTAAAGAAGTGAGAAATCAAGTTGGAAATTCTAAAGTCATATGTGCTTTATCAGGAGGCGTTGATAGCAGTGTTGTTGCAAAGTTATTGGATGCTGCAATAGGTAAAAATCTAACTTGTATATTTGTAAATACTGGTTTGCTTAGAAAAAATGAGGAAAACCAAGTTATTAATACATTTAAGAAAAAATTTAAAATAAATTTAATTTATGTAAATGCAAAAAAACTTTTTTTAAAAGAATTGAAAAATATTTCTGATCCAGAAAAAAAACGAAAAATAATTGGAAACCTTTTTATAAAAGTTTTTGAAAAATACGCAAAAAAAATAAAAAAAGTAAAATTTTTATCACAAGGAACTCTTTATCCTGATTTAATAGAAAGCAAGTCAGTAACAGGAAGTCAAACTTCAAAAATTAAATCCCATCATAATGTTGGAGGATTACCAGCCAAGATGAAATTAAAATTAATAGAACCTCTAAAGCACTTGTTTAAAGATGAAGTTAGAAAATTAGGCTTAGAGTTAAAATTAACAAAAGACATTATTTCAAGACATCCCTTTCCTGGACCTGGTTTAGCAATAAGAATGCCAGGAGTTATTACCGAGGAAAAAATAAAAGCATTAAAAGAAGCAGATTATTATTTTATTCAAGAACTAAAAAAACATAATTTATATGACAAAATATGGCAGGCCTATGCAGCCCTACTTCCAGTAAAAACTGTGGGTGTAATGGGTGATAATAGAACTTATGAACATATTTGTTTGCTTAGAGCAATTACTTCAGAAGATGGAATGACTGCTGATTTTTTTGATTTAAAAAAAAATTTTATGCAAATAATTTCAAATAAAATTATAAATAATATTAAAGGGATAAATAGAGTGGTATATGATATAACTTCAAAACCACCGAGCACAATAGAGCTAGAGTAATGTCTCAAAAAATTAAAAAAATAACTAATAAAAAGAATAAATCTAAGATTATTTGCCTTACAGCATATTCTAAGAATGTTGCTGAAGCTTTAGACAATCATACCGATATAATACTTATCGGAGATTCGCTTGGATCGGTCCTATATAATTATAATACTACTAGAAAAGTTTCTTTAAATACAATGATTGAACACTCAAAAAGTGTACGAATGGGAATTAAAAAAAGTTTAATGGTAGTTGATATGCCTTATCAGACTTATCGAAATAAAAAGGAAGCACTTAGAAATGCCAAGAAAATCATCAAATTGACCAAATGTGAAGCAGTCAAACTTGAAGGAGGTAGCTCAATTATAAAAATTGTTGAATATTTGATAAAAAATAAAATTCAAGTAATGGGTCATTTGGGAGTTCTACCTCAAAGTGTTATAGGAAAATTCAAATTTAAAGGAAAGAAAGAATCTGAAAGAAAGAAAATTTTTAAAGATGCAAAACTTCTCGAATCAAAGGGAGTATTTTCAATTGTTTTAGAGTGTGTAGAATCTTCTTTAGCAAAAAAAATAACTAAATCTTTAAAAGTACCAACTATTGGAATTGGTTCTTCCATTAATTGTGATGGTCAAGTTTTAGTTACAGATGATTTATTAGGTTTAAATGATACAAAAATAAAATTTGTAAAAAAATTTGCTAATATTAAAAATCAAATTAAAAAGGCTGCACAAAAATTTAGATCTGAAGTGATAAATAAAAAATACCCAACAAAAAAGCACTCTTATAGTTAGAAGAATCTTTTAAAAGACTCGTTTATTTCAAGAATATTTAGATCGCTTAGGCCACCTATAATTAATTGAATAGCAACAATCAAAATTACTATTAAACCAAGATATCCAATCCATTTATAATTTTTAATATAATTAGCTAAATATGTTGCTAGCGTACCAATCAGGACAACCGATAAAAAAAGACCAAAAAACATTAATCCAATATATTCTTTTGAAGCACCAACAACCCCTATTACATTATCAAAACTCAAAGTGATATCAGCAAATAAAACTTTATAAACACTATTAACAAATGATGGTTCTTTAGATATTTTTGTGGGTGATTTTATTTTTTTTGTTTCAAAAAGATCTCTTCTTAAATCATTAACAATCCAAATTAACAACAACCCACCAACAATTTTTATTATTGGAAAACCAAAAAGATAAGTAGCAGATAGAGCAAATATAATTCTAAATATAAATGCAGCCAAAACGCCATACATAATTATTTGTTTTCGATGTTTTGGAGCAAAATTCGCAGCAATCATTGCAATTATTATGGCATTATCTGCAGCCATGATTACATCAATGAAAATGATTTGTACTAAAACTATGGATTCTTCTAACAATATAATTATATAATATAGTTATTCTTTTTGTATTCAACCAAAAGTATTATTAATTTTTTATACGCTATTAAATTAACTTTTTAAAATAGGAGGGAAAATAAAATTTTTAAAATATTTAATATCAATCATTGCTTCTGTAGCACTATTTATAAACGTATCAAATGCAGAAGAAAAATGGGATATATTGCTAAAAGTGCATTTCCTCTATTTTTATTAATGATATTAGCTGTAATAATAATAATTATTTTTCCTGAAATTAGTCTTTGGCTGCCTAAGCAAATGATTCAAAATATAAACTAATATATTTATTGCATTATTCATTAATGGCCATTTTATAATTTTAAAATATAAATTTGATAAAATTGCCAGTTTATTTAGGCTAAATTAAAGATTTACTTCAGCTTTCAAGACAATTACCTTAAGTAAAATTTAAATAAAAATGAAGGGGATAAAATATGAGTAGATCAAGAAAGCTCTACAATTCAGATTTAGCTCCAACTCCAAAAGGTAAGAAGAATTGGGGATGGTTTGAAATCTTTAACGTATGGGCAAATGATGTGCAAAGTTTATTTGGTTATACTTTGGCGGCATCACTATTTTTGGCTTCAGGTTTAAATGGTTGGGCTGTATTTCTTGCGCTTGTACTAGCAGGATTTTTTATTATGTTGATGGTCAACCTATCAGGTAGTCCAAGTGTTAAACATGGAATTCCTTATCCGGTATTTGCTCGTGTAAGTATGGGAGTATTTGGTGCAAACTTTCCAGCTATGGCCAGAGGAATTGTTGCAATGTTTTGGTATGGAGCCCAAACTTATTTTGCATCAACAGCAGTTGCACTCTTGATTACCAGTATTACAGGATCGAGTGGAACTGGAAGTTACCTAGGAATGACAAATATAATGTGGATATCATTTATATTTGTTTCAGGTTTCCAAATTTATTTATTCTGGCAAGGGATAGATTTAATAAGAAGATTTTTGAATTTTGCAGGACCAGCAGTTTATGTTGTGATGATTCTTTTAATGTTTGCTATTTGGGCAAAAGCTGGCGGAGGTCTTTTATCAGAAGTTGGAAATATATTTTCTGGTGGAGCTCGTTCAGGTGGTTTTGAAGGTTTAGGAACATTTGGTGCGTTTCTAGCTGTGTTTTCAATTATGGTTGGATATTTTGCTGCAGTTGTAATTAACTTTGGTGACTTTGCTAGATTTGTTAAGAATGAAGATGAAATGAAAAAAGGTAACCTATGGGGTTTGGTTGGAAACATAATTTTCTTTTCTTTCATCACGTTAATGATTACTGGTGGAACAATCGCAATTTTTGGTGAATACGTTGCAAGCCCAACAGAAATGGTTGCTAGAGTTGACAACATGCTATTAACAATTATTGCAGCTTTTGCATTCTTTGCAGCGACAGTTGGAATTAATATGGTTGCAAACTTTATACCTCCAGCATATGACCTTGCTAATTTAATCCCTAGTAAAATTAATTTTAGAATTGGTGGAATGATCACTGCTGGTTGTGGATTTGTTATAGGTGGATTATGGGTTTCAGTGATTTCACAAATGGGAATGTTTCCTTTTGTAAATACGCTTGGAGCAATTCTTGCACCTGTATTTGGTATAATGATTGTTGACTACTATGTGATTAAAAATGAGAAATTGGATGTAAATGATTTATTTTCTACAAATCGAAAAGGTAAATACTATTACAACGATGGTTTTAACAATAAAGGAATGTTAGCTTGGGGTATTTCTGGCTACATCGCTATTGGTACTGTTTGGCCAAATATTTTAATAATTGATGGTTTAACAAACTTCTTTGCTAATCTAGGTGGCGGAGGAGGATATGCGTGGATTATTGGTGCATCTTTAGGCGCACTTATTCACTATGCAATATCAAAAAAATAAATTTCTTTAAGCAATTATAGACCCGTCGTATTTATACGGCGGGTTTAATATTTTAAGATTATTTTTTCGTTTTTTAAATCTTCAATTACCAAATTATCTCCTAGGCCTTTTCTATCTACTACCAAAAAATTCATATCTTCAGTAGAAATTAGTGGAAAATGCCATATGCCAGGATTGTAATTGATGCCGATTCCTGGAGGTACTATAAATGATTCAATTTGATTTAGTTCTGGTTTGTCGCCTTGAGGCGCCACTAAAGACAAAAAAGTTGTTTCTTTCATCGGAATAAATGCTTGGCTTCCCAAAGGATGTTTTTCCATCATATCTATTTTCATTGGAAATTGTCGTTTTAAGGCAGAAAAAATACTAATAGTTGTCTTCCCATTATCTTTGGAAGTGTTTAGATTAGCTATATTATCGTATCTTTTTGCATAACCATTATTTACATCAATCGAGTTTATATCTTTGGTGCTTATTACATCTCCAAATTTAGAAAAATTTTCTTTGCTAATTGGTTTAGGGTTAGTAAAAATCTCCATTAAATTACCTTGCCGTAAATTTTAAATCTAGAAATTCCACCGTCTGGAAAAATATTAATTTTTAAATAATTAATTTTGTTATTTTTCATCAATTTTTTATTGAATTTATGTGTTTTATTTGCTGATAGCTTAACTTTGTTCAATAAATGCCTCCACTTATTTGAAGTTTTAACAATTGATTTAGCAGATTTTTTGTTTGGAATAAAAGCTGCTTGTATAGAACAATGACTTGGAAAGTTTCCTTTAAAATGATGGGTAGATATTTCTATATCACTAATATTTTGTCCTTTAACACAATTTAGAATTAACCAATCAAAACCTTTATTTCTTCTTCTCCTTGTCTCCCAGCCATCTCCCATATTTTTTGCTTTACCAGGTGCTAAAATATTTTCTGCTTTTCCAAAATGTTCATTGTTGCAAGCTACGATTGCAGCACCATTTAATAATGAAGCTAAGTTAATATTTTTATTGCCATATTTATTCTCTTCATTTGTAATAGATCCATACAATCTTAATCTTGCCACTCCTCCATCTGGAAAAATATTTAGTTTTATGTGAGTAAAAATTTGGTTAGATGAAACTTTAAATAAATGGTGACTATTTGCTTTTGTTTTCTTTTTAGAAATTAAAGTTTTCCATTTTAAACTTTTAATATTATTAGATTTAGAATTACAACCTTCCAAAGAAATCATTGTAGGTTGATTGCCATTAAAATGGGAAGTATCCACATCAACTTTATGAATTCTTCCAGATTTTCCTAGTTTAATAACTAAATAATCATGACCCTGAGTTCTTTTTCTTCTAGATTCCCAACCATCCATCCATTTGCCACGTTTATCAAATATACCTTCCTTAAAAACAGGTAGAGCAGGATCGATTATTCGATTAGCAGAAGCAAAAAAATCATCAGTCTTAAAGATTACTTTTGATCCCAATCTAGGTTGAGCTAAATCAATCAATCCGTTAGTATAAATAACTTTGTTTTTTTTCATTTAAGTTGAGTAATTTTTAATCCAATGTTTGGCAATATCTATTCTTTTACAGATCCAAACATCATTATGTTTTAAAATATAATCTAAAAATTTTTTTAACGATTGTACTCTACCTGGCCTTCCAACGAGTCTACAGTGTAGACCTACTGACATCATTTTTGGATTCGTTTTTCCTTCTTCGTATAAAACATCAAAACTATCTTTTAAGTAGGTAAAGAAATGGTCACCTGTATTAAATCCTTGATTTGTTGCAAATCTCATATCATTGTTATCGAGAGTGTAAGGTATAATTAATTGTTTTTTATTATTTCTTATTTCCCAATAAGGAAGATCATCAGAATAAGAATCACTGTCATATAAAAATCCACCATCTTCAAAAACTAAATCTCTAGTGTTAGGGCTACATCTTCCTGTATACCAACCAAGAGGACGCTGACCAAAAATTTTCTTAATTGTCTTAATAGCTAATTGCATATGTTTTTTTTCGACTGATTTACTAATATTTTGATAATCAATCCATCTCCAACCATGAGAGGCTACCTCATAATCAGATTCTTTGATTGCTTTGCAAACTTCAGGATTTTTTTCTAAAGCCATTCCAACACCAAATATTGTAACTGGTATTTTTTTTTCTTGAAATAATTTGTGTAATCTCCAAAAGCCGCTTCTAGAACCATATTCATATAATGACTCCATATTAATATGCCTTCCTTTTATTGGTTGAGCACCGATGATTTCAGATAAAAATACTTCAGAATGTTTATCACCATTTAGAACACAATTTTCGGCCCCTTCTTCGTAATTTAAAACAATTTGAACAGCAATCCGAGCATTATTTGGCCATTGAACTGTTAATTCTTTGGCGCCATATCCAATCATATTTCTAGAATATTTTTTTGACATATTGATTTGTTTATATTTGAAATTTAAATCCTTAACAATGCGTATATAAAAAAAGCAAATCTCATTAATTTTGATAAGATATAAAAGCTTGACTTAAAACAAGCAGAGAACATATTAAACAAATTAAAAGTATTAACTTTTTAAATTTTACATTTACATAATTTTTTACAGTATCAGTTCTGCCAATTATAATACCAACAATAACGGCCGGTAATAGTAATAGACTTTTAAATACATCTTTAAGAGTTATAAGTTCAATATATGTTAAAATAATTACTGAAAACAAAGCTCCTACTCCAAAAAACATATTTAGTGTAGCCACAACATTTGTGCTTTTGCTATTTTGATAAACAATACCCATTGGAGGACCTCCAATACCAGTAAGGGTTCCCATGAATCCAGAACAAGCTCCTGCTATAGAAACATTTTTCATGTTTGCTTTGAAACTCCATTTTTTTGCACTTACTCCAACTGTAATTAAAAGTAATAGACCAAAAATTATCAAAAAATTATTAGTTCCTATTGTGTATATGATTAAAGGTACAGATATAAAAGTACCGATTATTCTTCCAGAAAAAGCAAAAAACAAATCTTTTTTTAAAATATCATTAAAACTTAAAAATGCATTGCTAAAAGCCAAAACAGTACCCATTAAAATAATACACTGGGGTATCATTGTTGGTTCTACTAGAATTATAAGAGATCCTGAAATACCAAAACCTATTCCAACGGCACTTTGAGTTATTGCTCCAATAATGATTGCAATTACTATAAAACAATAGATTTCAATGGAAGAAAAATAATTGAGTATTAGATCCACTTTTATTTTCTAGGATCATCATGATCAGGATTAAATCTTGCAGGTAGTAGTCCAGACTGAAACCATTCTATAAAAGTGTAAATATTAAACACGGGAACTTCAAATTTTTGTCTTATATCAGCGGCAAAAGGACTCATATTAGTACATTCCATCACAATTGCACCTATACCAGAATTTTTTTTTAACAACTCTTCAGCAGCATCCAAATGATCTTGTCTAGCCAAATCTACATCCATTTCTTTTTCATCATTTAAAATCACACGACTAAATTCTTTTCCATTTTCAGTTCCTGCAATAGGAGTGTCCAATGGAACATTTGCAGCTTTTAAATGTTCTTCTTTTAACGAAGGTTTATGAATAGTCAAAATTCCAACTTTTTTATTTTTTGGTAATAAACTTTTAACCATTTGAACTTGCATTAAAGAGGAAGTTGCAACAGGAACATTTACTGCTTCTGCCATTTTTTCTTGAAATAGTGATAAGAAACCACAGTTTGTGGTGATACCATCTGCTCCCATTTTTACCAATTGTTTAGCTGCATCAATAAAACCATCTAAAATTTCTTTACCACCATCGAAAACAGCTGCTTTGGGTGTTGCTCCAGGCACAACTCTATAATGAACTGGTACACTCCAAGTTCTAGCATTGGCTATGTCTCCGTGAATTCTTGGAAATTGTGTATCGAGCATACAAACTCCAACTGTGCCGCCGTAAACTGCTTTACCTCCTTTGGCTATATTTTTATAGTTTGTGTTCATATTAATTGTTAAATTTTACTTTTAAATTTTTCCTAATACAAGAATTTAAAACTATACTAGACTAAACAGGAAAAAAATTTTTTTAATGATCAAAAACTATAATACCAACCAGTTAACAGCTGCAGAAGGCATGGTTAAATTATTAGATGCATACAATGTTAAACATATCTTTGGACTTTGTGGAGATACTTCGTTACCATTTTATGATGCTTTATACAGGCTAGATCATTCTATAAATCATATTTTAACAAGAGATGAAAGACACGCCAGTTATATGGCAGATGCTTACGCTAGAGTTACAGGAAAAGTTGGAATATGTGAAGGCCCAAGCGGAGGTGGAGCCACATACATTGTTCCGGGCGTAGTTGAAGCAAACGAATCTTCAATAGCTTTAATATCTTTAACATCTGATGTTCCAATATCCTCAATTGGTCACTTTCCTTTGACTGAACTGGACCAAGAAAAAATGTTTAAGCCATTAACTAAATGGAATAAAAAAATAGATAAAGCAAAAAAACTTGGCAAAATAGTTAGAACAGCTTTCAAAAAAAGTACATCAGGTAGACCTGGAGCGGTTCATTTATGTTTTCCATTTGATATTCAAACATCAAAAATAAAAGAAGATGATATTTGGGTAGAAAAAAAATTTTCTACATTTCCCGCAAATCCATTGAAACCTAATACAGAAAAAATTGACAAAATAATTAAAGAAATTTCAAAATCTAAAAATCCTATGATTATATGTGGTGGTGCAATTAAAAATTGTAATGCCGAAAAGGATCTCAAAAAATTTATTGAAAGCCAAAATATGGTTATAGCAACAAGTGTTACGGGCAAAGGAACTTTAGCTGACGAACATCCAAACTACTTAGGAGTTGTGGGAAGCAATGGTGGTGTTTTGGCTACTAGAGAAGCAATTAAAAAGGCTGATTTAATTATATTTATTGGTTGTCGCGCAGGATCAGTTACAACAGAAAAATGGAAATATCCAAGTTCAAAGAAAAAAATTATACATATTGATATTGACCAAAAGGTTTTTTCTGCGAATTACAAAACGCTTATTTCATTAAAGTCTGATGCAAAATTAGCTTTAGTTGCTCTAAATAAAAAAATTAAAAAAAACGATTTTAAAGGTAAAGAAATTGTAAAATTTGCAAAAATCAGAAAGTTTTCTGAATTTGAAGAATTAGTAAAAATCAATCATGGCTTAATAAAACCCGAGAGAATAGTTCATGATTTAAATGTCACTTTACCAGAAGACACTTATATTGTAGTGGATGCAGGAACACCTTGTCCTTATTTTGCTGCATATTATAAACATAAAAGAGGCGGAAAATATTTTTTAACTAATCGCGCTCATGGTGCCTTAGGTTATGCACTTCCAGCTGCAATAGGAGCTCAAATTGGAAAACCAAAAAGTAAAGTTGTCTCAATTATGGGTGATGGAAGTTTTGGACTTGCTGTTGGTGAACTTGAGACAGCTGTTCGCCTAAATTTACCTATTACCTTTATAGTAATATCGAATAGCGTTTATGGTTGGATTAAAGCTGGACAAAAATCTGGTTTTGAAAAAAGATATTATTCAGTAGATTTTACTAGAACTGATCATGCTGCTGTTGCATCTGCTTATGGAATAAAAAGTTGGACAGTTAGAGAGTCAAATCAATTAATTAAAACAATTAAAGAGTCCCTCAAACACAATGGACCAACACTTATAGATATTATTAGTCAACCTCTTCAGGATGCTAGAGCTCCAGTTAGCGACTGGATTGCATAAAATGGAAAAAAATTTAAAACATATTGCAATAATAGGAGGAGGAATTATGGGCATTTCTTCTGCCCTATATCTAATTAGAAGAGGTTGTAAAGTAACTATTATTGAAAAGGAACCCAACGGAGAGCCAGCTTCTTATGGAAACGCTTCATGGTTATCTAGTTCATCAATAACACCAGTATTAATGCCAGGTGCTATTTTTAAAATTCCAAAAATGCTATTTTCTAGAGATGGACCATTATTTTTAAATTTCCCAGGAGTATTAAGAATTTTACCGTGGCTGTTAAAATACTTATCTTATTCATCAGAAGTTAAAGTTAATTATATTTCCGATCATCTTGCTCCATTATTATCCAATAGCTTTGAAGAACATAAAAAATTAGCAGAAGGAACAGACGCACTTAAATGGATAGTAAACTCTCCTTTTTTATTTATTTATAAAAATAGAGAAGATTACATTAGGGAAACATTAACTTGGAATATAAGAAAAAAACATGGTTTCAAACCTATAGAAATAGGAAAAGATGAACTCTCAGCATTAGTACCAGGACTATCCGAGGAATACACTTTTGCAATTAAAATAAATAACCAAGGATATATCTCAAATAGTAAAAAATATTTAAATGATTTAATTGAAGGGTTTAAAAAACTTGGTGGAAAAATAATAGAAGATGAAGTAGTTGATATTTCATCAGATCAAAAAACAATTATTATAAAAGGAAAAAAAGAAGAAATGTTTTCAGATAGCGTTGTAATTGCAGCAGGTGTTTTTTCAGACAAATTATCTAAAAAGTTTGGAGCAAATGTTCCTTTACAATCTGAAAGAGGTTATCATTTGGAATTAAGAGGAACAAATATTAAACTAAACTATCCATTAATGAATAGTTCGTTAAAACTTGCTATCACCCCTAGACCTAATGGAATTAGATTTGCTGGCTTAGTAGAATTTGGAAGTTTATATTCAGAACCAAATAAAAATGCTTTTGATTTGCTTATGAGAAATGCAAAATCAATGTTTTCAGGAATCACATATCAAGAAAAAAAAGAGTGGAGCGGACACAGACCAGCAACAATCGATAGCCTGCCATTAATTGGTAAGTCATCAAAAGATGAGAAAGTTTTTTTTGCGTATGGACATCATCATATTGGTTTAACAGCAGGTCCAAAAACTGGAGAATTAGTTTCAAAATGTATTTTAAGTGACAATGATCAAATTGATTTAAACCATTACAAACCAAATAGATTCTAAAATAATTTCAACTAAAAGTTGTTAAACTTCTGACTTGCACTAAATAAAATTTAATGCTCAACTCAATGCTTATTAATAATAATGGAGGATAATTATGAGAAAAATAGTTAGTTTATTTATTGCACTGTTTTTTTCTCTATTTGCTTTAATGAATGTTCAAGCAGTTGAGAAATGGGATATGCCTATGGCATATTCAGCAACAAACTTTCATAGTCAAAATGGAGTATTGTTTGCAGATGCAGTAAGAGTGGCTACTGGAGGCGAAATAGATATTACTGTTCATCCTGGTGGTTCGTTGTTTAAAGGTGCTGAAATTAAGAAAGCTATTCAAACTGGACAAGTTCCAATAGGCGAAAGATTGCTTTCAGGACATCAAAATGAAAGTTTAATTTTTGGTACAGATTCAATTCCATTCCTTGCAACTTCTTATGCAGCATCAGACAAATTATGGAAACATTTAAAACCAGAGTTAACTAAAATATTAGAAGATCAAGGATTAATTCTACTTTATGGTGTTCCATGGCCAGCTCAGGGGTTATATTTCAATAAAGAAATTAATTCTATTGCAGACACAAAAGGAATAAAATTTAGATCGTATAATAACTCAACAGCAAGAATTGCTGAATTGATGGGAATGTTGCCAGTTCAAGTAGAAGCAGCAGAACTATCACAAGCTTTGGCAACTGGAGTAGCAGAAGCCTTTGTTTCTTCAGGGTCAACTGGTTACGATAGAAAAGTATGGGAACATTTATCTCATTTTTATGAAGTTAATGCTTGGTTGCCAAGAAACTATGTAATGGTTAACAAAAAAACTTGGAATAAACTTGATAAAAGTACGCAAAATATCATTATGGGTGTTGCGCAAATGGCAGAGGTTGCTGGAACTGCAAGATCTGAACAATTATCTGGTTGGTATTTAACTCAATTAGCAGCAAATGGCATGAAAGTACAAGCTGCAGAAGGTCAATTGAGAGCAGACTTAGAGCGTATAGGAAAAACTATGTCAGATGAGTGGATGGCAAATGCTGGACCTGTAGGTACAAAAATTATCGACGCATTTAAGGCAGACCAATAATATCCTAATAACAATTATAGTTGAGCCCAATTAATTTTGGGCTCAATTTTTTTTAAATAATTTTATGGATCAAAAAACACATCCATTAAGAAATTTTTTGGACAAGATTTATATTGGGGCCGCCTATTTAGCTTCATTTTTTCTATTATGCATATTAGTTGTTATAGTGGTGCAAATGGTTGCTAGATGGACTGGTTTTGTAGTAATGGGAGCAGCAGCTTATGCCGGATACTCAATGGCAGCTTCGACCTTTTTAGCTATGGCATACACCCTTCATCAAGATGGCCACATAAGAGTTAGAATAATTTTAAACAAATTAGGAAAAAATAAAAAATGGGGAGAAAGATGGTGCTATGGGATCGGTTCACTATTAGCACTTTATTTTTTTTATTATGCTTGCAGAGGAACTTATTTTTCATATATTTTAAATGATATTTCACAACAAGATGATGCATTGCCAATGTGGATACCACAAATGGTAATGGTAATAGGAACTTTTATTTTAGCCACAGCTTTTATTGACAGATTATATCAAACTATTTTTTTTAATTATGATGAATTGGAAATAAAATGGAAAGTAAAAGATGAAAAAGCAATCGATCAAGTCAACGATTCAAGAGATAAATATTATGGAGAATAATCAATAGATGGAACATTTATATCTAACAGTTATTTTTCTCTTTACATTATTTTTCCTTTTAGGAAGTGGTGTTTGGATAGGGTTAGCACTTATGGGTGTTGCTTACGTAGGAATGGAAATCTTCACAGTGCGTCCTGCTGGCGATGCAATGATTACAACTATATGGACCACTTCATCCAGTTGGTCTCTAACAGCATTACCATTGTTTATTTGGATGGGAGAAATTTTATATAGAACAAAACTTTCAGAAGACTTGTTTAAAGGATTAGCTCCTTGGATGAACAATTTACCAGGAAGGTTATTGCATACTAATATTGTTGGATGCACTTTTTTTGCTGCAGTTTCAGGTTCTTCAGCAGCAACCCTTACAACAGTTGGTAAAATGTCAATACCAGAATTACGAAAAAGAAATTATCCAGAAAATCTAACAATAGGAACTTTAGCTGGTTCAGCCACATTGGGCCTTATGATACCGCCATCTTTAACATTAATAGTTTACGGTGTTACAATTAATGAGTCTATAATTCAATTATTCATGGCAGGTATTTTTCCAGGATTAGTTTTAGCTCTTCTTTTCATGACATATGTAGGAACCTGGGCCACAATTAATAAAGACAAGATGCCTCCTAAAGATCCACAGATTAGTTTTATGGAAAAGATAAAAAGTTCTAGATTTTTAATACCTATTTTTTCGTTAATTATATTTGTTATAGGTTCCATGTACATGGGCTGGGCGACACCTACAGAAGCAGCAGCATTTGGTGTTGTAGGTGGATTAATACTAGCGACGTTACAGGGATCTCTTAATCTAAAAACATTTTTAGCAAGCTTAATTGGAGCAACTAAAACATCTTGTATGATTGCATTTATTTTAGCAGGAGGTGCATTTTTAACTTTGTCAATGGGCTTTACTGGTTTGCCAAGATTTATAGCCGAATGGATAGGTTCATTAGGTTTGTCTAATTTCCAATTGCTTATGTGTTTAATGGTTTTTTATATTGTACTAGGTTGTTTTTTGGATGGTATCTCTTCGATAGTTTTAACTATGGCAGTGATAGAACCTATGATTAGAGATGCTGGTATTAATGTAATTTGGTTTGGAATTTATTTAACAGTATTAGTTGAAATGGCTCAAATAACACCACCAGTTGGTTTTAATTTATTTGTCTTACAAGGAATGACAAAGCACGAAATGTTATTTTTAGCTAAATCTGCTTTGCCAATGTTTTTAATGATGGTCGTAATGGTGTTCATACTGATAGCATTTCCAGAATTAGCTACTTATTTGCCTAGTACTATCAGAGGCCCGGGACCAGGTTAATCAAAACCATGAGTGAAAATATTATTTTTGAAAAAAGAGATAATATAGGAATTATAACTTTAAATCGTGAAAATGTTTTGAATGCGTGGAATAAAGACATGCGATTTAAAATCTGTAATATTTTTAATAAGATTAAAACTAAAAAAGATATTAAAGCAGTTGTTATCACAGGTTCAGGAAAAAAAGCATTTTGTGCTGGCCAAGATTTAAATGAACTTAAAAATTTTAACGAAAAACAAATTGATTCCTGGATTGATGAGTTTGAGAAGGTTTATACATCAATTAGATCTGCAGAAATTCCAACCATAGGAGCTATCAATGGCATAGCAGCTGGGTCGGGTTTTCAACTGGCTTTACTTACCGATATTAGAGTTTCTCATAAAAAAGCAAAATTTGGCCAAGTAGAAATAAATTCTGGGGTAGTGAGTATTATTGGACCATGGATTATGAGAGAAGTTTTGGGTTTATCAAAAACAATTGAACTTTGCTTAACTGGAAGGCTGGTTATGGGAGATGAAGCTTTAAAAATAGGAATAATCCATCATATAACTAAAAGCAATAAAGTAATGTCACTTTCTCTAAAAATAGCTAAGGAGTTGTCAAATAAGCCTAACAAAGCAATGAGATTAACAAAGCAAAGAATATGGGAAGTCTTTAAAGATGGAATGATTGAAGTTTTTAAAAAAGCAAAACAATATCATAGAAAATCTTTTTCTTCAGGGGAACCTCAAAAAACTACTAAAAAATTTTTAAATAAATAAAAGTATTTAATTATTAAAAATGTATTCTTTACCACATGAAACTATTTCTCAGTTATTACAAAAATTATCTTATAAAAATCCTAATCGTACCATAATAATTATTGGAAAAAAAAAAATTACTAGATTTCAATTAATTAATAAAATTTTAAGAGTTCAAAGTGGATTAATTGATCAAGGATTAAAAAAGGGGGATAAAGTATTAAGTCTATTAGAAAATTCTTATGAACAAATTATTTTGTTTTTTTCTTGCGTAACTTTAGGGATAATTTGGGTTCCAATTGGTCCATATAGAAAAGGATTAGGTTTAAATTATATTATTTCATTAATCAAACCTAATTTGATTTTTTCTATAAAAAAAAATTCAAAAAATATACCTATGAAATTTGTAAATAAAATTTTTAATATTACAAAAGAACTTAAAAATTTAACTCAAAAACCAAATAGATTTTTAAATATAAAAAAGGAAAATCAAATTTCTTGTATATTATTTACTTCTGGTACAACTGGTCCTCCCAAAGGTGTTATTGTAAGTCAAAAGATGTTATTAGTGTCAGCATATGCCACAGGATTGGCATCCGATGTAAAAAAAAATGATAAATTTCTTCTTTGGGAATCTTTGTATCACATCGGCGGAATAGAAGTTATTTTACTAAGTTTGTTACATGATATTCAGATTGTTTTATTAAAAAAATTTTCTGCAACAAATTTTTGGAACCAAATAAGAGGCAACAAAATTACAAAAATTCATTATCTAGGCGGAATCTTAGATATTTTATTAAAACTTCCTAAAAAAAAGAGTGATAGGAAACACAATGTAAAATTAGCATTCGGTGCAGGTGCTCGAGAAGAAACATATTCTATTTTTCGAAAAAGATTTAATCTTTCATTAAGAGAAGTTTATGGGATGACTGAAGCTTCAAGTTTTTCCACAATTAATTTTAAGAATAGAATTGGATCAATAGGGCAAACAGTTCCTTGGTTTAAAATTAATCTTTCAAATATTAAAAAAGGGGTTGGTGAGATTGTAATAAAAGAAAAGAAGGAATTTGGATTAATAACAAAAGGTTATTACAAAGACAGAAAAGCAACAAAACAACTATTAAAAAAAGATGGTTTACATACAGGGGATTTGGCAAAAAAAGATAAAAAAGGTAATTTATTTTTTTTAGGACGAATTAAAGATTCAGTCAGGGTTAAAGGAGAAAATATTTCCGCGTGGGAAATAGAAAGCAATTTAAATAATCATAAATATATTTCGGAAAGTGCAATTCTAGGCACCAAAGCAGAAATAGGTGAAGAAGAAATAGTGGCTTTATTGGTTTCAAAGTTTAAAAAAAGACCAAAAATAAAATATCTGATTAAGTATTTCAGAAAAAAATTGTTGAAAAATTATTTACCAAGGTATTGGGGGTTTGTAGAAAGCTTGCCTAGAACCCCTACTTTAAGAGTTGATAAGAAATTGATTAAATTAAAATCGCTAAAATTATTTGATATTTACAAAAATAAAACAACTATTTTAAAATAAAGGGTTGTAAGCCCATTGTAAAATAGCTTGTCTTTGTCGTTTTCTACAGTGAATATTGCCCGGTTCACAGTTTTTTTTAATTGCTATTACGTGTCTTCTAAAAGCTTTCCATCTTTTTATTTGAATTTCATCAATTTTTGGAATTCTTCGTCCGTTTGTAAACCTACAGTACCATTGAAACCATCCTAGAGGATCTTCTTTAAAAATCCAGCCTTTATCAATCCAATGTTTTCTAGACAAACCAGATGCAATTTTGAAACGGTTTTTATTAACTTCAAATGTTTTGCTTAATTTTGCATTTTTAAACCATGATTTTGGATATTCTTTTATTTTTCCTTCAAAATAAGAACCCCCAAAAACTCCAAGTTCAAGCATTTTTTTTGGTGATAATTGAGGTTTGAATAATTTATAGAAATCGTTTCCTTTTTCTAAAACCTTTGCCTTCATTTTGTTTTAGATTTTTGCATACGATCTATACTTAATAGTCCAGCCCCATTTATAAGTATTATTATAAAACCTCCTGTAATAGCCAAATCTTTTAAGAAGAAAGTCATTTCCATTCCGCTATTAAAATTTGTGTGAAAAATTATTGCTACAGTTAAAGTAAAAAGAGCCATTACTAAAGCTGCAATTTTTGTTTTATAGCCAATAATTAAGAGCAAAGGGAAAAAAATCTCAACAAATATTGAAGGAAAAAACAATATTTCTGGAACACCGAAATCTTCCATATACATAATTGTTTCTTCTTGAAAAAAAAACTTTTTAATACCTTCTGCTAAAAATAATACCGAGAGAAAAATTCGGCCAAATAATTCTAAAATATGCATTTTAATTTTTTTCTATAAGTTCTTTTAGTTCATCGTACTCTTCACATTTACAACCATTAAGAACTTCCAATCTTTCTTTTGCAAGGTTAATTCTATTTGTTTTAACATAAAGCTCTCCAAGATATTCATTTATACCTATGTGCTTTGGATCTATCTGTAATCCTTGTAAATAATATTTTTCAGCGTTTTCAAAATCACCTAGTTTACGAGTTGCATATCCCAAATAATTTAGAGTATCCGGTTTATTTGGATTTTTTTTATTAGCTCTTAAAAGATATTTTTTAGCCCTTTCATATCTCTTGAGAGCTTTTTTAGTTTTACCTTTTTCATCTAATTTTTTTGCAGCTTTAATTAGGTCTGCTCCTTTTTTGTAATAGTCAGCTTTTGATCTTGATCCACTGTCACCAGTTCCAGCTGAAAAACAAATTTGTGAAAATGAAAAAGTAAAAAATATGATTATTAAAAAACTTCTAAGCATTTTGGGTAAATTTTTGCATTTTATTTAATGGTTTTAAAATTAATCCATTTTCAACTAAGTTATCTTTAATAGACTTGGCAGTTGCTAATGAACTTTCATTATCACCATGTATGCAAACGGAATCAATTTCACAAGTTATCTTTTTACCAGAGTGACAATTTAACGCCTGATTTTTTACCATGCTTAAAACGTGTCTTTTAGCCTCTTCAGGATCGGTAATTAAAGCGTTAGGTTTAGATCTGGAAACTAAATTTCCATCATCTTCATAATTTCTATCTGCAAATATTTCACATGCTATTTTCATATTTAATGTTTTTGCAGCTAATTCCATTTTAGAGCCAGTTGGAACCAGGTAAATTAAATCTTTACTTATATCGTTTATTGTCTTTGCTATTGTTGTAGCTAAATCTATATCTTCACAAGCCATATTACTTAATGCCCCATGAGGTTTTATATGTGTAACGTTTTCATTAAGAGATAAAGCAATTTTTTGTAAAATTTCATACTGATCTACAATTAGTTTTCTTATCTCTGAAGAAGATAAATTCATTCTTTTTCTTCCAAAATTTTCAGGATCATTAAAAGATGGGTGAGCTCCAATGCTAACTCCATTTTTTTTAGATATTGTAACTACCTGGTTCATAGTTTCTTCATCTCCAGCATGATATCCGCAGGCTACGTTTGCAGAGTTTACAATACCCAATAAATCAGGATCGTATTTATTTGAATGATGTTTAGATTTTTCACCTAAATCGCAATTGATATTAATTTCCATATAATTAATAGTAAAGTATAACACGTCATGATAAAAAATATAATAAATCTTGGCGACTCTGCCATATATTGTGATTTTGGAAGCGAAGTAAACAGAGAAATAAATTCACAAGTTATAAATTATTTTAAAAATTTACAAGAGAACAAAATATCTGGAATTACAAACATTACACCTTCATATAATAAGTTAATTATTTCTTTTGACTTAACACAAATAAATTATGAAAAACTAAAAGAAAAAATACTCAAAATTAAATTAGAAAATTATGATAAAGAGTCAAAAAATATTATTAAAGTCCCAGTTTGTGTTGATGAAGAGTTTTCGCTTGATCTAAGTAGACTTTCTGAAAATCTAAAAATTAGCATTGATAAAATTTTAAATTCTTTTTTTAATAAAAAATATTTTTGCTATATGACAGGTTTTGTTGCTGGTATGCCTTTTTTAGGGGATATAAATAAAGATATTAGATTTAAAAGATTAGAAACTCCTAGAATTAAAGTTCCAAAAGGGTCTATAGGAATTACTGAGCAGTTCTGTAATATTTATACTTTTGAAAGTCCTGGAGGCTGGAACATCATAGGAAATACTCCAATAAAAGTTTTTGATAAATTTAATAACAGTAGACCAACAAAAATTAATCCTGGAGATACTGTAGAGTTCTATAAAATAAGCAAATCTGAATATTTAAATTGGAATGAATAAAGCATATTTTGAAATATTAAGACCAGGAATTAATTCTACATTGCAAGACGAAGGTAGAGCACACCAATATCATATTGGTGTTTCTTTTAGCGGAGCAATGGACAAAAGAAATTATTTAATTAGCAATTGTCTGGTTGGAAATAAATCAAATGCTGCCTCATTAGAATTTGCATATCAAGGTCCTTTATTAAAACTAAAATTTGGTAATGCTACAGCTGCAATTACTGGAAATGTGACTTTTAATATAATTAGGAACAACTCTAATATTGAAAAAGGTATTTGTTACCAAACATTCTATTTAAATTCAGAAGATCAAATAGACATAATTTCAACTGATAAATCCGTTTATGGTTATCTTTCAGTTAAAGAAAGTTTTGTTGGTGAATATTTTTGGGGAAGTTGTTCAGTAAACACAAGAGCTAAAATAGGCTCAAACCAAGGTGAAAAATATTCAATAAATGACAAACTTTATCTAAATCAAAATGAAAATGAATTTAGTTCAAAAAAGGTAGAATATTTAAACTCAAGAATAGAGTTTATAAGAGTTTTAAAGGGTACAAATTATAATTATTTTTCAGAAAAAGCTAAAAAATTTTTTTTTAACAGTGAATTTACTGTTTCAAAACTTACTGACAGAATGGGAATGAGATTAGAAGGTCCAATCCTTGAAAATATAGTTGATACAAATATTAGATCTGAAGGTTTGATTAAAGGTGTAATACAGGTTCCGCCAGATGGAAATCCTATTATAATGCTTTCAGATCATGGATCAATTGGTGGTTATCCTAAAATTGGTGTAGTGATAAGTGCTGATTACGATAAATTTGTTCAATTAACACCAGGTTCAAAAATTAAATTTAAATCAATTCAACTTTCAGAAGCAGAAACTTTGTTTAAAATTTACAACATGGAAACAGAAAATATTATTACTCAAATAAAATGAATTCAATTATTAAAATACCAGGGCCAATCTTAATATTTCTAGGAGCTTGTTGTCTAAGTTTTGGTGGTTTAATAGTTAAATCTTTTGAAGGAGCTACACTTTGGCAAATATTATTTTGGAGATCTATCTTT
>Ga0208879_1001289_pt1 | contig 23953 bp, 21 predicted proteins | sample Knorr_S15_td_Bot_FD_185605 | JGI IMG/M metagenome (GOLD analysis project Ga0208879, IMG submission 185605) | Marine microbial communities from Southern Atlantic Ocean transect - Knorr_S15_td_Bottom_ad_5009_LV_A (SPAdes) (version 2) | ecosystem: Environmental > Aquatic > Marine > Oceanic | place...
TGTTGAAGTTCTGCTTTTCAATTTGTCAACATTATGTGGCCAACAGGTTTGGTGTATGCGGTCCGGATCTTCATTGAATTCCGGAAGTTTTCCACGGGATGCTTCAAAGTCCTTTGCAAAATCCTAGATATACCGACACTCAAATCTATTATTTAACTAACTTTTCAATAGATTGAGCAGATCTGTTTTTCAGTAGTCTTGTAAATGTTTTTTGTATTTGCGTGCAAAATAATGAATTCTGCGATAGATCTTCACCAAATATTTCTGTTAGATCCAGTATTGCCCGTGTGTATGATTCAGAATTTTTAAAGACAATTTTCTTTGATACCAACAAACCTGTTTCAAAAGCTATTTTGTTAAACCGTTCACTCATTGGATCACAGATTTCAATTGCTTTACCAAATTCGTCAACTCCCAAAATAAACCGCATCCATGCGGCTAAAGCTAAGGATATTTTTGAGAAAGGACGTTTGTGGAGAACTTGTTCACGGACTGTATTCAATAGACGCTGAGGTATTTTTTGTGAACCATCCATAGCAATCTGCCAAGTTCGATGACGCAAACCTGGATTTTTAAAACGGTCTAAAAGGGCGATTTTATACTCAGCTAAATCTATAGAAGGGTGTGTTTTCAAAGTAGGTGCTATTTCTTCGTCCATCATTTCACGAATAAATTTCAAAAAAGTAGAATCAAGCATTGCATCGGAAACATACTCATAACCCGAGAGAAAACCAAGATATGCGATCGTCGAGTGTGTGCCATTAAGCAGGCGGAGTTTCATCTCTTCATACGGCCTAATGTCATCAGTAAGTTGTACTCCAACGCTTTGAAAATCCGGGAGTCCACATGCAAAATTATTTTCAATTACCCATTGTCGAAAAGGTTCACAAATCACAGCAGCTTCATCTCTACACTTTAATTGTTCCGTAATGGACAATTTGTCAATTTCTCTTACTGCAGGCACAATACGATCTACCATACTAGAAGGGAAACATCCTTTATCTGCTATCCATTGATTTAATTCAGGATTGACTATTTTGGAAAACTCAAGCACCAAATTTCTTAGCATTTCCCCGTTTTCTGGGAGGTTATCACAGCTCAAAACAGTATAAGGAGGAAGTCCGGCCTTGTACCTTAAATCCAATCCGGCAACCAAATATCCAATGGCGCTCATCGGAAACTGGTAGTTGGCAAGGTCATGTAAGATGTCAGGATGTTTTTTCAGTAACTTGCCTGAAGACGGATCATGGCAATATCCTTTCTCTGAAATGGTCAGAGTTACCAGTTTTGTCTGAAAATCAGCAAGTCGTTTTAAGACTTCTAATTGCTCTTTCGGTGCAAACAATACTTCTTTCACAGAACCAATTACTTTTAGACTGTCACCTCTTTCAGAGCGTTCCGCAACTGTGTAAAGCGAATTTTGAGGCAACATTTGGTCACGTGTGGTGGAATGGAGAAGGCTCACCCCGCAAATCATCCAATCGCCGGGATCATTCCCTAAGATTTCTTCCAAATATACTGCTTGATGTGCGCGATGAAAGGCTCCAATTCCGAAATGTACAATACCTACTTTCAGTGAATTGCGATCATAACTCGGCTTAGGTATTTCTTCAGCCAAAAGTTGGACAGATGTCAAACGGGGAACTCTCTCGGTTTTTTCCTGGTTCATTGTATCAATATCAATTTTATATTATTAACCTGATTATTCTTCAAAATATTCTTTGTGTTTTCCCAGTAATTGTTCCAAAGAGGCGAAGACTGTGTTTAGGTGGAAAGACATTGCATCTACTGCTTGTGTCTCATTCCCGGAACATAGTGCTTCATAAATTCTTGAATGCTCTTCTACAATTTCGGTAGCCCTTCTTGGCAAAGGTAGAGCCAAAATTCGTACTCGATCCATTTGTGCTTTGGCATTATTTATAATTTTCCAAATTCGACTTGAAAACTGAAATTCCACAATTGTTCTATGGAACATGTCATCTAACTCAGATAGTCTTAACCGGTTATCATCTTTGACACACTGTTTTTGTTGTTCAAGTTGCAATGACAATTTTTCAGCCAGATCTGTATTACAATTCTTTACAGCGTAACGAACCGTAGCGGTTTCCAGAGATTCCCGTATAAATTGGCTTTCCTGAACATCTTTAATGTTAATTCTAGATTCATAGGTGCCAGATCGATCAAGAATTACTATACTATGGTTCTTATATTGGGTGAGGAGAACCCAATATATAACATCAATCGGTTTGTTTTACAAGAAATAGTGAGGGTTGTAGAAAGTGCCTAACTGTTAAGAATTGATGGGGGTTTTCTTACAGCAAATGATAGGATTGGTTTTAGGGCAATTTTACTCTGAGAGTGTCTGACTGCGAAGAACAGGTTACTCCGTCTGAGGAAGCATCTAGGCATAAATGCAAGTAACTATTTTATGTTTCAATTGGTGGCCCAGTGTGTTCACACTCACAACAATCCGCATGTTCGGGTTGCTCCTGCCTAATGAAGCTTCAAAGCTCCCTATGAGGCAGCAACAAATTTCGCCTCAACAGTGGTTGAATTCCAGACCAGAATTTTAAAAAAATTCGGCAGGAGAAGTGTGTCAAAAATATATTGATTCACGATCTATTCCGGACTTAAATCGAACCGAGAACCAGAACACAACCTCTGATTTTCACCAGAAATCACTTCGGGAAAGCTAAAATCACAGTAAAATAAATCTTGACAAGCTATAACAAGACAGATTATGATAAAATAAAAATTCTGATTTTCTTATACTCCAAGGTAAAATAAAGTATATTCTATTAACATTTTTATGAAAGTTTTGGTTGTTTGGAATTCCTTGCCTTACACTGAGTGCTTTCATTTAAAGACTGCTATTGGATGGTGTCTCGGCGGCGGGGATACCTTAACACGTTGGTCAATGTCAATCTATGCAAATAGCAGAGTATTTCGCTTCTAGCATGTAGTTGGAAGCGTAACCCAGCATCAGGAGAAATAAAATGGCTACAAAAACAGAATCGTTAGAACAACTAAAAGTAAAGACAGCTAAAGTGCGAGGAGTCAAATTGAAAAAAATAATAGTGCGTATTCTGGCTCTTTTCATCATCACGAGCCTATTCGTGACAGTAAGGCTCGTTGCTGCTGAAAAGCCGAAAATGGGTGGAACCCTTAATGTGGGGCTTCATATACCTTTTGCTACTCTGGATTGGCAGTCAACAGTTGGCCATCCAGCACCTCAAGTCCAAAGTAATGTTTGGGAAGGATTATTTGCATATGGGTCGGATTTCACAGCCGCTCCTGAACTTGCAGAGTCATATCAAGCTTCTTCTGATGGCAAGACATGGACCTTCAAATTACGAAAAGGTGTTCTCTTTCATAACCTCAAAGAGATGACGGCTGAAGATGTGATTGCCTCGATTAAACGTTGGCAGAAAGTCGGTCCAAAAGGGGCTTCTTTAGAAACCAATAAAATTGAAGCGCTTGACAAATATACTGTTAGGCTACACTTTAAAGATCCTATTGGTCAAACTTTACTCCTGCTTCTTGGCTCAGATGAAAATAAATGTGTGATCATGCCTAAAGAAGTTGCAGAGGCTTCACCTAACAGCGGTGATTTAACTGAAATCATCGGGACTGGTCCTTATAAGTGGGATGAGTATAAAGAAGATCAGTATATCAGACTGACAAAATTTGAAGAATATGTATCACGTGACGATAAACCTAACTATCAAACTGGTAAAAAAGTTGCTTATCTTGATCAAATCATTTTCTGGATCGTTCCAGAGTATACGACTCGATTAGCCGGTTTAGAATCGGGTGATTATGATATAATTACAAAGATTGGGACCGCTGATTATGAAAGGTTACTGTCAGCTAAGGACATTGATCCTATCAAAAAAGGACCGGCAAACAATTTTTATCTCATGTTTAACCACCAGAATGGGCTCACCAGTAAATTGAATATCCGCAGGGCCATCCAAGCCGCTATAAATGCCGAAGAAATTATGGGGGCAGCAATTCCTAATAAGGAATTCCGTGTTCTTGACCCAAGCTTTTATCCACCTGAGAGTGCTTATTACAATTTTGCAGGAGGAGGACTTTACAATCAAAATGATGTTGAAAAAGCCAAGGAATATCTTAAAAAAGCTGGATATAATGGGGAACGAATTACCTTTCAATCGATTGCAACCAATCCTGTACAAGTGCGTATTGGAGTAACAATAGTGAGTCAATTGAAAAAGGCTGGCATGAATGCCGAACTTCTCAGTATTGATCTTCAAACCTGGGTCTCTAACCGGAGGAATGGTAATGTTCTGATGATGTATCACTCTGGAGGAAACTGGATTGACCCATCATTGTATCAGCCTGAGTTCAATGGCACCTTCCCTTCAGTTGAAACTGCTTTCAGTGATCCTGAGGTTGATGCAGTATTTAAAAGACTGAATCAAGAAACCAATTTTCTGAAAAGAAAAAAGCATGCAAAAGACCTTCAAAGGCTGTTTTATGAAAAGGTGGCTACCTATTCTTTTGGGCATCATTATCAACTCACCGCCAAGCGATCAAATGTCATTGATCCAGAGGGAAATCTAGCTCGTGGAAACTTAACATTAAATAATATTGGATTAAAATAAAGTCATAATAAACAGAGCAGAAGGGTGTCATGTCAATGATTGCCCTTCTGTATTTTGAATAAGCAAAAGATTAAATGATATTTAAATAATTATATCATAATCACCCATCCAAGTTAAAATGTCAGCACACATCATTCGTAGAATGACTACCCTTCTGTATTTTGAATAAGCAAAAGATTAAATGATATTTAAATAATTATATCATAATCACCCATCCAAGTTAAAATGTCAGCATACATCATTCGTAGACTGCTTGCCTTTGTGCCTACATTATTTATTGCAGTCACTCTGATTTTTGTGTTAACAAGAATGGTACCAGGAAACCCAGCAAATGCACTTATTGGTGTCCGAGGAGTCACAGCAGAGAAGCATGATGAATTAGTACGTCAGTTGGGCTATGATAAGCCAATACCCTTACAATACATAGATTGGTTGCAGAAAATTGCTCATGGAGACTTTGGCACTTCTGTGTTCTTTAAGAAACCGGTTATAGATATCATATTGGATCGTTTTGCGGTTACTTTAAGCCTGTCCGGTTTGTCAATGTTAATCACTTTGATCATTGCTATTCCATTGGGAGTCATTTCGGCAAAAAGGCCAGGATCGATTCTTGATAGTGTTGTAATGATATTCTCGACACTGGGAGTTTCTGTCCCGATTTTCTGGTTTGGGTTTATAATGATGCTTCTATTTGCAGTGAACTTAGGTTGGTTTCCGGCTGCAGGCTATCGACCGTTATCATTTGGTTTTTTTCCTTGGTTAGAACGCTTGGTTTTGCCTGTTTTCACTCTTGGATTCGCACAAGTTGCCCTGCTTGTCCGTCATACCCGTTCCAGCATGTTAGAAGTACTCAATCGTGAATATATCACAACTGCCCGCGCTAAAGGACTGAGTGAAACGAAAGTGATTTACAAACACGCATTTAAAAACGCTTTTGCTGATATCATCACTGTAATCGGGTTGGTTTTTGCTTTGAGCCTTGGTGGGGCTGTGCTCGTAGAAAATGTTTTTGCTATTCCGGGCATTGGAAACCTCATTACTACTGCAGCCATCCGACGTGATTATCCAATCATTGAAGGAGGCATCGCTTTTGTGACATTTGTCGCTCTCGTTGTTAATCTGATAGTCGATATTTCATATCCAATCATCAATCCACGCGTCAATTATGAATAAAACAGAGAAACTTTTTGGAACAAATTTTCACAGTTAACATCATCAATTAATGATTTTATCTGATGTTTAAGAGAATCATTAACAATCGACTGCTTATATTTGGAATATCATTGCTTTTCATCGTCTTTTCCGCTGCTATATTTGCTCCCTTTTTAACAAATTACGACCCCATCGAGATTAGCATTGAAAATTCTCTCCTGGCAATGAGTTGGGAACACCCTTTTGGTACTGATGAACTGGGACGTGATGTGCTGACAAGGGTCTTATTTGGGGCTAAAATATCTCTTTGGGTTGGAGCAGTAGCAACTTTCTATTCTGGAATTTTTGGAGTTTTATTCGGTCTTCTTTCTGGATACTACCAAACTTTCGATTCAATATTCAGCCGGTTGGTGGACGGACTGATGGTTTTTCCTGGCCTCATCATGGCAATTTTATTAATGGCTGCTCTCGGTCCTTCCACAAAAAATGTTATTATTGCCATGATCATTCTTTACACACCACGTATTGTCCGCGTGGTCAGAAGTTCTGTGATACAAATAAAAATCGAAGACTTTGTTGACGCTGCTCGAGTTATTGGGGCCAATGACCTGCGGATACTTTTTATCCATATCCTTCCAAACGCATTTGCACCTCTGATCGTTCAAGTCGCTTTTGGTTTTGCCTGGGCAATTCTTGTTGAATCTGGCATGAGCTTCCTTGGGCTGGGAATGCCAGCACCAACTCCAAGCTGGGGGAATATTATCAGTGATGGAAGAAATTTTGTATACAGCGCTCCATGGATTATGCTGTTCCCGGGTTTAGCCATATGCATGTCAGTCATGGGTCTAAATTTTATTGGTGACGGCTTAAGAGATTTCCTGGACCCGCATCTGCGAAATGTGGTTAGTCGGGAGTGATGGGTCTAAATTTTATTGGCGACAGCGTAAAAAGTTTCCTTGACCTTCCTGTGCAAAACGTAAATCGTATTTAAACTGGGGGAAATTGTAACCAGATGTCAATTAATTCTATGCAAGAAGGAAGTGAAACAAATACTCCATCTCTTCTTCAGATTAATAACTTAAAAACTCAATTTTTTACTGACGCTGGTGTTGTGCGTGCAGTAGATGGGATTAATCTAAAGGTACAAAAGCAGGAAATATTTGCACTGGTGGGTGAATCAGGTTGTGGTAAATCGATTACGGCACGTTCTATCCTTCGACTCATTCCAAAACCCGGTAGAATAGTTTCCGGAAGTATTTTGCTTGATGGAGTGGATCTTCTTGAGTTGAAAGAGCCGCAAATGCGGAAATTGCGGGGAAGGGTCATTTCCATGGTATTCCAAGAACCGATGTCAAGCCTTAATCCTGTTTATCGAATTGGGAACCAGATTGATGAGATTCTGTTAGCTCACCATAGAGAGATGACTAAAAGTGCGCGTAGAGATAGGGTTGTTGAGATCCTCGAACTTGTCGGCATACCCTCGCCGGAACAACGTACCAATAATTATCCCTTTGAACTTTCCGGTGGTATGCGCCAACGGGTGATGATCGCAATGGCCCTTGTTTGTGGGAACCCAAAACTTTTGATTGCGGACGAACCAACGACTGCTCTCGATGTGACCATTCAAGCACAAATCCTCGAGCTTATTAAGGACCTTGTCAAAAATTTAGGAATGTCAGTGATTTTAATCACACATGATCTTGGCGTTGTTGCAGAAACCGCTGATCGAGTCGCTGTGATGTATGCAGGGAGTATTGTTGAATCAGCGCTTGTCTCAGAGTTATTCAATAAACCGTTACATCCCTATACACGAGGACTCATTCGATCCCTTCCTTATGGTGGAAAAACGGGACGTAAGCAACCTTTATACTCCATTCCAGGAAATGTCCCCAATCTTCTCGATCTCAAGCCGGGCTGTAAATTTTATGACCGTTGTCAATATGCTAATGAAATTTGTCTGGGGAATGAACCTCCACTTCAGGAAGTGGAAACAGATCACCTCGTTAGGTGCATCCGAATCAATGATATTAAAGATGAGTGAGTCATAAATGAGTGCATTAAATTTAAATTCTCCCTATTTTGCTATCCGTAAACTGACTAAACATTTTCCGATTCGCAAAGGATTTCTTAAAAGGAAAGAAGGATATGTCAATGCTGTGGACAATATCAGTTTAGAGATTGAAAAAGGTAAAACGTTGGGGCTTGTTGGTGAATCAGGTTGTGGAAAGACAACAATCGCCAGAATGATTCTACATCTCGAAAAACCAAGCTCAGGTGAAATCATTTTTGAAGGAAATGACACTGCAGATATTAAAGGAGAGCTGTTACGAAAATATCGTCGAAATGTGCAACTGATCTTTCAGGATCCTTATTCTTCATTAAACCCCCATCGAAATATTAAGCAAATCATTGCGGAACCATTCATTATTCATCGGATCATTACAAAACGCAGTGAAATTAGTGAGAGGCTCTCTCAGATCCTAGAACTTGTAAATTTATCAAGTGATTGTTTAAAGAAGTACCCTCATGAGTTGTCCGGGGGACAACGCCAAAGGGTTGGTATTGCTCGGGCTCTTGCCTTGAATCCAAAAATTCTTATTTGCGATGAACCTGTTTCTGCCTTGGATGTCTCCATCAGATCACAGATAATCAACCTTTTACTTGATCTTCAAAAACGACTCAATCTCACTTATTTATTCATTTCCCATGATCTGTCTTTGGTAGAGCATATGAGTGATCAGGTTGCCGTGATGTATCTTGGAAAGATAGTAGAACTGCTGTCAGCAGAGAATTTTTTTGATGAACGTCTTCATCCTTACACTGATGCACTCTTGTCTGCAGTTCCATTAGCAAAACCTGGTTTAAAGAAGAATCGTATCATTCTTTCTGGGGATGTTCCCAGCCCCATTAACCCACCGAGTGGTTGCAGATTCCGCACACGTTGTCCTATCGTTGAACCGATTTGTGCTGAAAATGAACCACCATTAAAAAAAATAACAGCCAATCATTTTGTTGCTTGTCATTTACGAGGCTAATCAATTTTATGGACAAATAGTTATTATAAAAAAATTAACAATATAAGAATCCGAGGTTCAAATGTAGATGTTGGTCATCTTTTCGGCCATTGTATTTTTTTAATGGGTAAGTATGCCCAGCCCTGCTATCAAAAAGTGAATAAAATAACAAAAAATATTAAATTAGGTTAGTGAGATAACTATGAAAATTACAAAAATTGAAACAATACCTGTCACTGTACCACTAGACAAATTTGAAGATGGTATGGATAAAGTTATGGGACAAAATGCTCCTTCTTTCTATCATGAAGACATCTATTCTCAAAATAAATATTTTTTAGAAAAATCGAAAGAAGGTTATTCCCTTTCCAATGTAATTGTAAAAATATTTACAGATGAAGGAATCATCGGGATTGGAGAAGCTGCATGTGACACTGTCGAACCAGTCAGTGTTGTTAAAAGTATGATTGATGATTATATGGCCCCCCGGTTGATAGGGAAAAATCCTTTTGATTGGAAATGCCTGATCGATTTAATGAGTTGGGATTCAGCAAGAGGTGCAACACGTTTTTCAACATCTGGTATTGATTTAGCCTTATTTGACCTTGTCGGAAAGGCTCTTAGAATTCCAGTCTATACCCTTTTAGGAGGGTGTTGGAGAAAAAAAGTGCTCGTGGCAATTGAAGTTCCACGAGGAACTCCGGAAAAAATGGCTGAGCATAGTTATGAATACTACCTTAAGGGTGTCAAAGGAATAAAAGCTAAAATTGGATCAAATCCCGAAAGAGACGCTGAATGTATTGAAGCAATAAGGGAAAAATTAGGAGATGACATCAGTTTAAGAGCAGATGCAAATTGCGGTTATTCAGTAAAGGAGGCAATAAGATTCTGTAACCGTGTTGAGAAACTCAATGTGGGTCTTGAGCTACTTGAGCAACCTGTTGCACAACACGACCTTCCTGGGATGAAAGCAGTAAAAGACTCAACTTTTATTCCAATTGCAGCAGATGAAAGTGCTTACAGTCTCACACAGGTGCAGCAAATTATTAAATTAGATGCTGTTGACATAATCAACACCAAATGTGCAAAAGCAAGTGGGATCAATGGTGTAGTTCAATGGGCAACACTTGCTGAGTCAGCAGGATTACAAATCCAAATAGGAACAGAATGGGGGTTAGGTCTAAAAGTAGCAGCAAAATTACATCTTGGGGGGGCCATTAAAAATGCACATCCGGCTGTTGAATTCACTGAATATATGATTCATGATCTTTTGTTAAAAGATCCATTAATTATGACCGATGGATACTTGACGATACCCGATGAACCTGGATTAGGTTTGGTACTAGACGAAGGCAAATTAGAAGAATACAGAACACCAGGACTATAGTCAGTCGGACTGGTCTATAAAATTCGAGCTATGCTCCTACCTTTTAAAACCAAGGACTGGTTCTAGTGCGGATCAACGCTTATCAGCTATCTTGAAGGGAGTTCTTTATGAGTGACACACCTGTTCGCCGATTTGGTCTTGTTATCGGCATTCGGCAAGAGTGCATTGATGAATATCGATCCGTTCATAATGGGCCAGGTGTTCGGGACCTTCTGGCTGATGCAGGTATCCGCAACTTTAATATCTTCCTACAGCAGCTTCCGGACGGTGGATACTACGAGTTCGCATACTACGAGTATGTTGGAAACGACTACGAAACAGACATGACGGCCCTGAATGCGCATCCCAGAACCAGAGAGTGGCTTGCACTATGCGACCCCATGCAGGTGCCCTTGCCTGGGCAACAAAGCTGGATCGAGATGGAGCAAATCTACTTCAATCCATAAGTGTCTGCTAAGATCCTAAACTTTTTCCACCCGTTCCGTCGCAAAGTTTTCAAGTTCTGATCTGTTCTCTCCATTTTGCGGAAAGAACAGATAAATTCAGATAGATTGAAAAGTTGCTACTTCCCCAAGTGTATTGTTCTCCAAGCAGTTTACTGGTATTTAAGATTAACTCTAAGTTATCGTGATATAGAGGAACTATTTCACGAGCGAGTGGTAGACGTTGATAAAATAACCCTTCAACGTTGGGTCGTCAAATACATACCGATAGTTAAAGGTGATTTTCGCAAAAAGAAGCATACTTTTGGCAAGAGAGTTATCAGACGAAGGCACGGCAATACTGTTGATTACGAGCGATATGCCAGAGATGATTACCCTAGCAGACAGCATAGTCGTGATGAATGACTATCTTGTAATGGAGGAACACCCAAACACCTGTGACTACACTGAGATGAGTGAGGGCATTATGGAACTCATCCACAAAGCAGAAGAAACTGCAGAGAGTTCCGTTCAGGTTAGGTCATAAAACCTCGCGCAAGTATTGCCGAATAGAGCCTCACGTTCGTCTATATTGAATTGACCAGCCCAGCTTACAACTACGTTCATTGCTGATCCATAGTCGGCTGCTAAAGTGCAGACTGGCCAGTCTGAACCAATCATCAAGCGTTCTATACTAAATGCTTTGAGGACTTCCTCGAGGAATGGCGTGAAGTCTGCGGGTTTCCAGTTTTGCCAGTCGCCTTCTGTAACGAGCCCGGAAAGTTTGCAAAAAACATTTGTTCTTTCTGCAATTGCACGGATGCCCGTTAACCATGCATCCCAATCGCTTTTATCATTAGCCGGTTTGGCAATATGATCGACGACAAATTTTTGTGTTGGATATCTGTCAACAAGCTGAATTGCTGAGGGGAGGTCTACCGTTTTCAACAATAGGTCGTAGGTCCAGCCATATTGCTCCAAATATCCGATGCCGCGTGCATGGGCTTCCGAGTTAGCAAAATCAAGATCAGCATGGTCATGAATGATCATTCGAAAGCCCTTGAGAAGTGACTCATCAGCATATCGTTCCAGACTTTGTTTTACGTTAGTGGAACACAGATCAACCCAGCCAACGACCCCTTTAATAATCGAGTTATTGTTAGCGAGTTCTAGAAGAAAGTCCGTCTCAACTTCCATTTCCCTTGCTTGAACCGCGATCGTCCCCTCATAACCGGCTTGAGAGAGAATGGGCTCTAGGTCCTGAGGAAGAAAGTTATTCTGAAGGGCAAATAAATCGTCCGTCATCCAAGCGAAGTCATTGGGATTTGCGATGTAATTCCAAAAGTGTTGGTGGGCATCAATACGCATGATCTAAATCCTTTATTTATATTGGATATTGATAGATGTTGGCGAGAGTCGTCATAACACCACGAACTTCGGCCAATCCTTTAAGCCTGCCAATTAGCGGGTATCCTGGGTGGTGAGGTCGATCAATGTCGTCGATTAACTCTAACCCGTGATCTGGGCGAAAAGGAATACGCCAGTGCTGCATGCCTCTATCCTTACGCAGTGCCTGCACTTCAAGAAGTACCTTCATAACGCCAACAACATCGTTGTCACCATCCAAGTGCTCTACTTCCATAAATGATCCATCGGTAAATTTTCGTACATTTCTGATATGTGCAAAGTGGATGTCATGAGAAAAACGTTTTGCTATGGATGAGATATCGTTGTTTGGGCCAGCTCCAAGAGACCCCATGCAAAGTGTCAATCCGTTCGCCGGTGAATCAACGCATTCCAGCACTGCTTTAATATCAGACTCAGACCCTACGATACGAGGTAACCCCAGAATTGACCACGGTGGGTCGTCCGGGTGGATAGCAAGCCTGATACCTTCTTCTTCCGCTGTCGGTACAATTTCACAAAGGAAAGTTCTCAAGTTTTCTAGAAGTGCGGCTTTATCGATATCCTGATATCTATCTAGCATACCGCGAAGCTCATCTATGTCATACCGATCAAATGCGCCCGGAAGGCCAGCCATTATGTTTGATAACAATTTATCTCTGGATGATTCTGTCGAGTTCTCGAACCATGTCTCGGCTTCTTTAAGGACTGCAGGGCTGTAATCAAGTTCAGCATTTTTACGTTTGACCATGAAACAATCAAATGCCGCAAATTCAACAATATTGAAACGAAGCGCTATTGCTCCATCAGGTAACTCGAATGAATGGTATGTACGACACCAATCGAGAACAGGCATAAAATTATAACAAACTGTGGTGACACCTGAGCGAGCAAGGTTCCGAAGTGAGAGTCGATAATTATCAAATAAGCGTGTTAGATTTCCTTCGCCAAGCTTGATGTCTTCGTGCACAGGCAGGCTCTCAACAACGCTCCAGCGAAGGCCGAGTGAATCATCCGCTTCAATAAACCTACGTCGTTCTTCAATGTGATCGCAGGTCCAGACCTCGCCAGTGGGAATGTCATGAAGTGCTGTTACGATTCCCGTAGCACCGGCTTGTCGTACGTACGCGAGTTTAATCGTATCGGATGGTCCCCACCAACGCCATGTTTGTTCCATAAGTTCTCCTTGTCATGAATTAGTGAAAAACCAACTTAGTTCATGAGCTTTTAGCTCAATCAATTTAATGGATCCATTATTAGAGGAATTAGATCCGAATGAGTTTACATTTTAACTAGTACAAACTTTATTTGAATAAGAAGTGATAAATTTTTCTACGTCTAGACGGTATGGAATAGGTTCAACTGCGCCAAAACCTATAGTAGAAAGAGCCGCTGCAGCATTAGCATACTGAGCAGACTCCAATGGATTACGGTTTTTCAGCCATTCAGATAAAAAGGCTCCATCAAAATTGTCGCCTGCACCTGTCGCATCTGCAGTTTCTACCGTTTTACCAGGAATCCTGTGGAAACCATCTTCAGTTCCCAAAAGAACTCCCTCAGCTCCCAGTTTTAATGCTACTAACTTTGCTCCGTTTTTCAAGTAATAGTCGACAATCGCAGTTGGTTCTTTGAGACCAGTCAGTAGAATTGAATCTTCTAAACTTGGAAAAAGAAAATCAACATAAGGAATAGTTTGTTGAATTGTCTCTCTTGCTTTTTCTAGAGACCAAAGTTTCAGTCGAAGATTTGTATCATAGGAGATAAGGACACTATTTTCTACAGCAATCTTAATTGAGGCATTCACAACATCGTTTGAGGAAGAACTAATTGCTTGACTAATTGCGGAAAAATGTAGAAATTTTGCCGAAGCAATGTAAGCAGATGGCACATTTTCAGGAGTTATTTGACTAGCGGCGGAATCTTTCCGAAAATAACTAAAGTGATGACCTTTTGAATCATGCGTCACAAAATATATGCCAGTTGAAGCATTTGATATTTTACTGACATGTGTGTGATTAACCCCTTCTCTTTTCCACAATTCAAGTAATTGATCTCCAAAAAGGTCCTCTCCGACCAAACTTATAATTCCTGCTGAACTCCCTTGTCTTGCAATTGCAATCGCAACATTAGACACATCTCCTCCAAAACTTGAGTAAAATAAGTCTTTACCTTTTTCAGGTATCTGATTTAACTCAATTAGAGCTTCACCAAGACAAACAATTTCTGATTCCATTAGAAAATTTTATGACGATTATAGTTTTGCTTGTTTTAATATTTCCAAACTGGCATTAAATATCATTTTCCGTTCACCCTGTTTAATGAGTGTTTCATTAACCAACACTCCACCAAGTCCAACACATAATGCTCCGTTGTCTAAATACTCTTTAACTTCGTTTGGTTTGATTCCACCTGTTGGAATAAGAGGCACTCCGGGAAATATTGAAGACAATGTTTTTATATAAGTTGCACCACCCATCAAACTTACTGGGAAAATTTTGATCGCATCAGCTTTAGCTTTCATTGCCAGATGCAGTTCAGTAGGAGTACAGGCCCCTAAAAAACATGGAATATCATACTGATGACAGACATAGGGTAAGTCTGAAACCAGACAAGGTGAAACAATGTATTGAGCTCCGGCTTCAATACATTGTTCGGCTTGTTTAACAGAAGTCACCGTTCCAGCACCGATCAAAGCATCTTTTTTTGCTGTCAGTTGAACAATTAAATTAATTGCATCAGGTGTGGTAAGAGTGATTTCAAAGGTTCGGAATCCAGCCTCTTTTAACCACTGAACAGCAGTAACTGCATTTTCGGTATCCTTTGTTCTTATTACAGGAATAACTCGTAACTCGGACAATTGGTCCAAGACTTTGTTTTTATTTGTCATACTAATTTTCTGTAAAATATTTATTAAATTTTATGACAAAAACATACAAAATACTAGTCCATATCGTTAGGTAGAAAATATAAATTTATTGTGTCGGGCTTAAAATATGATTCAGTCAGCTATAAACAAAATGAAGATTTACCAGTTCCACACAGTACCATCCTCCAATCTATTTACAGGCAGATAACATCGTTTGTATGGATATTTTGCGGCAACTTTTTCATCTATATCAACCCCATGCCCTACTGTTTCTCCGGGATACATATAACCATTCTTGAAAGAATATGAGTGAGGAAAAACTGCATTCGTTTCTTCCGAATGTCGCATATATTCTTGAATACCAAAATTCGGAACCCATAAATCGAAATGTAAGGTAGCTCCCATGTACTTAAAACCCAGTTGTTACCACTTTAAAACTCAAGTTGGACCTTGATTGCAGTTGAAGGATATTCGTTAATGAAATCGAAAGCGGTTTCCGCATCCTGGGCAGGGAACGTTTGAGTGATCATGTTTGAGGGATTAATTTTTCTTCCTCAAACCAACTAATGACTTGTGGCAGATAACCACGGCTCAACCGTGAGACATTAATAGATATTTCTTTACTTACCATATCTTTTTGGATCATTCCGGTAGGTTGAGTCTTAAAACCCAGAAGGCCAATACTTACTGAAGGACTAATGATTGATAATGTTTCTTGCATAAGCTCCGGCACACCGGCGTCATCAATCACGAGTGTTGCTCCAAAACCGTTATTCTCTTGCGTAACGGCCTTTTTACTGTCCCTGGGGTTGAGTGAATGGTTTCATCGGCGCCGAATTTGACTGCACGTTCCAGGCTGGCAGTATCAAGATCCGCAATAATGCAGCGTTCGCCATAGATTTTTGCCACGTGCAATACAGCTAGACCTAACGTGCCAGCACGGCAAACACGAACAATGACTTCGCCAGATTGTATAGGTGGGGTAATCGTAGGATAAACTTTTAATTTTTTGGGTTTGCCGACATTAATCGCAACCATGATTTTCAATAATCCTAATTGAAATGGTCTATAAATTATAGAACAACATGATAGTCTGTCAATTGACATAATGCTAGGATTATATCATAATGCAACATCATTTTAGAATGCTAAGAGGAACCGAGTTACCTTGTTAGATAATAAAGATATCCGTTTACCTGAACCGTCTGACCGGTGATTGCCGTTTGCCTTTCAAGTTATTTATCATTTACGACACCTTATTTTAACATTAAGGTTCCTTTCCTCTGAAGCTTTGAGCGAAAAATAATTATCATTGAGACTTGGAGTCATCGGCACACCCATTCGGGAAGCTTTGATCCGGTTTGCGGATGAGTGGCTTGTTGATATTATTCCACAACGGGGTACTTTTGTTGCACCAATCCGTGTAGACGGAAAAAAGAAGCATAGTTTATCACGAAATTGTTAGAAACAGTCGTTGTTAAACGTTTATCAAAACAATAAATTCTGCACATATTAATCAGCTTGTAAGCATTTTGCAACAGCAGGGTTTGGCCGTTTCACGAAATGATCATGACGAATTTATGGAACTCGATGAAAAGTTTCATCATGCGCTTTGCCATAGCGCCACTTTGTCCCGATCCTGGAAAGTAATCCAAGCCGTTAAAAACCAACTAGACTGGGTCCGATTTATTGACTTTGGTATGGGGGACCAAACTGCAGAAATGATTACAGACCACACAGCGATATTCAATGCAATAAGGAGTGGCGATACAAAAATCGCTGTTGAAGAAATTCGCATACATTTGCAAGAGGTCTGTGAGGCCATTGAGCGCCAAAGGGTGCTAACTCCAGACATGTTTGCTCAGTAAAATTTGATAAGGAATAAATAGTAATTGATGAAGACGAAAACACTGACGACAAAACTAGGCCGCGAAATTAAATTTAGTGAATTGGGTTTTGGTAGTGCCCCATTGGGCAATATGCATCGGGTTGTTAGCGAGAAAGAGTGCCATGCGACAATTCAAGCGGTGCTCGATTCTGGTGTCTCTTATTTTGATACAGCTCCGTTTTACGGGCACGGACTAAGTGAAGTACGGTTAGGTAAGATTTTAAGAGAGCAACAGCGAGAAAGCTTCCTGTTGTCTTCAAAAATAGGACGTTTGTTAGAACCGTGTATCATAAATGAAGATGATAGCGGAATTTTTATTGATGTACCTAAGGTTAATATCAAGTTTGATTATTCTTACGATGGTGTAATGCAATCTCTTGAAGATAGTTACAAACGATTGGGGATGGACAGCATTGATATAGTTTATATTCACGATGTTGATATTTTTACCCATGGCTCTGTTGAGGCTTCCGAAAAACGTATCCAGGAAGTTATGACGGGAGGATATCGGGCGCTTGATGAATTGCGTAAATCAGGAACGATAAAAGCTTTCGGGGCAGGCGTCAATAACTGGGAGACCTGTCAGCGGCTTACAGATTTGGGGCATTTTGATTGTTTCCTTCTGGCGGGTCGTTACACTTTGCTGGAGCAAGCGGCACTCAATTCTTTTCTTCCAATTTGTGAACGGGATGGGATCGGCATTATTTTAGGGGGGCCATATAACAGTGGCATCCTGGCAACTGGGGCCAACCCAGGTGCCAAATATAACTATAAAGAGGCACCGCAGGACATATTGGACCGGGTATCCGCTATCGACAAAGTGTGCCAGTCACACAACGTTTCCCTAGCAAATGCTGCTCTTCGTTTCCCGCTCTGCCACTCATCTGTCGTCTCGGTTATTCCAGGTGGGCAAAGTGTCGAAGAGGTTAAACGCAACCGCGCCATGATGGACACGAAAATTCCGGATTCTTTATGGTCTGACCTAAAATCGGAAGGCCTCCTTCATCCTGATGCACCCTGATCAGCTAGCTGTGAAATTGTGTGTATGTGGTGTGTGGCGATGATCGGAGAGGTGTTGCCATAGATCAATTATGTCAAATTCGAAACGATCCCAGCTAGTGAATTAACTCTTGCATTGCAGTGTGCCGGATCAGGCGGATATTCCGGGAATACCGTTAACCCGGAGCTGGGACGGTTGCCTATATCTTGTAGAGCCACGGTGGCACCACAATCCTGAGCGAAAGATCGGAAATATATGGTGCGTAACATCTGCTGACTAGTCGTGCGGTCAGTGTCGAAATCGGCGAAAAACTTTTCTTGCGTTCCGCGGGTGGAAAATAGTACAACAAGCGAAATGGCGGCGATATGAACTAAAATCCGTAACCGGGTAATAAAGCTGGTGCCCTGACGACAATCCTATAAAAAATCGATAGGTTCGATTGCTAAGGGCCGAACAACGGACTTGTGCTACTTATTCCAGTATGGAGAGCCCGTGACCTGCATGGGCATGGTGATCATGGGTAAACAGGGATACGACATAGCATTGATTACGGGCCCTGTCAGCGGTGAGGCAAATAATGTTTGTTTCACCACGGGCTGAAATGGAAATCATAGATTTCATCACCAACTATCAGATAGTGAGAAAAATTCTCAAGCATATCAGAAAGGAAACAATCCAATAGTCGCCGTTCCTGCTTAATAAAGCTCCAGAAGTCCACTATGAACCGGCAACACATTTTACCTAAAAATGGTTGAATTCCGGACCATAATTTTAAAAAACTAAATTCCGCAAGAGAAGTGAGTCCAAAATATGATCATTCCCAGCTATTCCTGACTTAAATCGAACCAAGAACCAGAACAAAACCCAACTCTCTGATTTTCACCAATCATCAATTCGGGGGGGGGCTAAAATCGAAGTAATAATTACTCTTGACACTCTAAATTCAATCAAGTAATCTCGAACCTAAATTTTGAATTTCCTATGTTCCGGCGTGGATTTCTAAGTTTGTGTAAGAAAAAACGATCGAGATGTTGATGACAACGGCAGTGAATATCGGGTCACCGTAGGCTGGTTTGACTTTTGACAATTTTACTACAAAGGAGACTCTGAGACACAAATCTAGTTGAATTATTATGACGATCGAGGTATTCTCTGGGAACTTGAAAAAGAAGAGTTTTATTGCGACTTTTTAAATGCGATGACGATCGTGTACTTGGGGGATGGGCTCAATTTGAGTAAGATCGTCGGGTGGTCTTTTGCTATAAACAACGCACTTTAAGGGAGGGTATATGAAAGCTTACGTATTACACGGACCGAAAGATCTACGGTACGAAGAACGTCCCGTGGCATCGGTCGGGGCAAACGATGCGCTCATACGGGTTCGACGGACCGGTATTTGCGGTTCGGATGTCCATTATTACAGTCACGGCCAAATTGGAGATTTTGTTCCCAGGAAACCGTTTGCACTCGGCCATGAGTTCGCCGGCGAAATAGCGGAAATCGGCAGCGATGTGAAAGGTTTTTCCGTTGGTGACCGGATAGCTGTGGATCCACAACTACCTTGCGGCGGATGTCGTTTTTGTCGCAGCGGTAGATATAACCTCTGTCCGAATATGAGATTTTTTGGTTCAGCGAGTTGTTGTCCGCATATCGACGGAGGCTTTGGGGAATATGTCGCTGTTCCTGCGCGGAACTGTTATCTGCTGCCTGAAGGACTTGATTACGGATACGCGGCGATGCTCGAGCCTCTTACTATCGCGACTCACGCTGTAATGAAGGCCTCACGAAACGGTGGGATTGCCGGTAAGAGGCTACTCATAACAGGCGCCGGCTCGATCGGACAACTAGTTCTGCTGGTCGCACGAGCATATGGGGCTTCATCTATTGCCGTGAGTGATGTCGAAGCCTTCCCTCGAGATTTTGCTATTCGCGCTGGTGCTGATTTTGCTTTTGATCCGAGAAACGACGAAATCAATTCCTTTGCAACCAACGATGCGATCGACGTAATTATCGAGGTTTCCGGTTCACCCATCGCTTTGGCACAATCGCTTCGACTCGTCGGACGAGGTGGTACGGTCGTGCAGGTTGGTACTCAGTCGGCATCCGTTGAATTGCCAATAAATCTAGTGATGTCAAAAGAGCTTATCGTTGTTGGCTCGTTCCGATCGGCGCATGTTATTCAGCCCGCGCTGGATCTCGCGGCCTCCGGAAGAATCGATCTAAAGCCATCAATTTCTGCCGTATATCCATTTGCGAAATTTCAGGAGGCGATGGATGCTGCTGTATCGAAGGATCGGGTTATCAAGATACAGGTGGAACAGGAATCCGTTGTTTAATTCTTGGTTCAACGTCGCAGTACGTGCTGCCCCCTTGAGTGTACCGGTTTGACCATCCACCTTTTCACCACCTATGTCATGTAGGCTCGTCTATTTGCGGATCACCCCTCGGGGGAAACGGGAACTGCGTATTTACGTGGCGGGTCTAATATCGTCGATCGGTTATTATTCCAGTATTGGTAAAACTTGGTAACAGAGAACGTGACACATATTATAAATTGTATACTATCTTCTGATTTTATAACTGGATCAAAATTTTATGTAAATGGTGGTGAATATTTGAGCTAAGTTATGATCAACAAATCTTTATTTATTCATTATTGTGCCCCTATCATACGCGGGATAAAATTGGTTTTATTAAATTATCTGTTTCTCATAATATTAATAATAGTAATGGTATAGCTGCGACATTATGTTTGCAAATATTTGACTTAATAGTTACTTTCATTTTATATTTTTCAAGAATAATTTAACTATCATAAAATATTTGGGAAACATTTATTATTTCAGGAATATATTTAGTTTTAATAAAAAATAATAATTTAGTTTTAAATATAATTGGATTTAGATATGGAAAATGAACATGTATTTAAAGGCTGCATACCAGCTATAATGACACCTTGTAATTCTAAAGGTGAACCTGATTTTGATGCTCTTGTAAGAAAAGCAAAACAATTAATGGAAGCAGGAATGCAATCCGTTGTCTATTGTGGATCTATGGGCGACTGGCCCCTTTTATCAGATGAACAGAGAATGGAAGGAGTTTCATCTTTAACTAATGCAGGAATTCCTGTGATTGTAGGTACAGGTGCTCAAAATACATTAAAGTCTTCAATTCACTCAAGACATGCTTTAGAGAATGGTGCAATAGGTTTAATGATTATACCTAGAGTCCTTTCTCGTGGAAGTTCACTCGCCGCACAAAAAAACCACTTTGAGTCAATCTTAGAAGCTGGAAAAGGATTACCATCGGTCATATATAATAGTCCATACTATGGTTTTGAGACAAAAGCAGATCTGTTTTTTAATCTCCGCGAAAATTATCCACAGCTTATTGGTTTCAAGGAATTTGGTGGAGCAGATGCTTTAAGTTATGCAGCAGAAAACATTACAGAGACAGAAGAAGACCTTGCTCTAGTTGTTGGAGTTGATACACAGGTTTTTCACGGTATTGTAAATTGTGGCGCTATAGGAGTCATAACTGGAATTGGAAATGTTATACCAGAAGCTGTCATTCGACTATACAAATTATGCTTAGAAGCTTCGAATGGGAGTGCTAAATCAAGACGTCTTGCATTAGAATTAAATGATGCCCTTAAAGTTCTATCTACATTTGATGAAGGGTCGGACCTCGTCCTTTATTATAAGTATCTATTGTATTTAAAAGGAGAACATGAATATAAATTTAATTTTTATGAATCTGATAAACTAAGCGAAAGTCAAACCACATTTGCAAAAAAACAATTTAAATTATTTAATGAATGGTGGATAGCTTGGAACAAATAAATTAAAATTGTACTTACTAATTATTTATGAACATACTTGAATTGAAGATATTACCACATCAATATTCAATCCATAGACTGTTAACTAATTATAGGTTGCCTGACAAGCTTTATAGAAAGAATAGTTTTTTTCTTTTACTTCCACAGATGATGAAAATTCTTTAATTTGTGAGTCTAGTTTAGATATCAAAGCGAGTGTAAGTGATGAAAGATGGTCATGTATAAAACTTGTAGGACAATTAAATGTTGAGGAGACTGGAATTTGGTCTCGTATCACTTCGGCATGTTAAAATTGTTATTGTGCGATACTGACAGTTACAACTTTCAACACGGATATCAGAAGGAGATGACCCTCAGTTGGGCGCTCTGGATGAAACAATACGTAACCATTGTCAGAGCCACCACGGAGATAGAGGATGTTAAGGCATCTCTCCTCAACGGAGGAGTGGATCTGGGACCGTGTTATCCCAAGGGACTCTTCATTTATCGGTAGTGCAGCTTTAGTTACTTAAATTAGAGAGGATGTGAGGGGTATCCAAGAGACAAAAACTATATCTAATTCATGATTAAATATTTTCCTATAGTCCTTGAAATAATATAGTCCATCAAAAAATTTACCATCTCCATCAAAGTTCACATCACTTACATAATGAGTCTTGAAGTATGGGTTCAAATCAATATATTCTCTTTTTCGTTTCACTACAACACCATATACAGTTATAACAATCTTTAAGTTTTTTCATATTAAATAATATGAGCCACGACCGACCTAACATTCTGTGGATATGCACAGACCAGCAACGTTTCGATACCATTGGTGCTTTGGGGAACCCGCACGTTGATACACCGACAATTGATGCCCTTTGTGCATCTGGAACGGCATTTACACATGCCTATTGTCAGTCGCCGATTTGCACACCAAGCCGCGCAAGCTTTCTGACAGGATTGTATCCGAGTAGCATTCATGTAACGCGTAACGGAAACGATTATTTCCCTGCCAATGTGCCATTGGTTACGAAAATATTCGCTGATGCTGGATATTTGTGTGGCAACATTGGGAAATTGCATTTAGCCAGTGCCTACAATCGTATTGAGCCACGTGCTGATGATGGTTACTCGTATTTTAAATATAGCCATGCGCCAAGGGACAATTGGGAAACTGGACACGATTACGCCGACTGGGTGCTCTCCAAGGGCTACAAATTAGCGGATTTGACAGATGATTTGGATGGCGTGCCGACAGAGCTTCATCAAACCACTTGGTGTGCTGAAAAAACCAAGGAGTTCGTTTCCGAAAACAAAGATATCCCGTGGCTGCTGAGCGTAAATATTTATGACCCGCACCCTCCCTTTAATCCGCCTGTCGAATACCGGGACAAATTTTCGCCGGAAAAGATGCCAGGGTCTTATTTTCAGGAAAGTGATCTGGTCCAACAACGCGAGTTGGAAGTCCTTGATTTCCAGTCCCGCGCTTGTAATCCAGAAGACCTAGATATAAAAAACCCAATTGTTGCAAAACCGATTGTACCTGGCGGAGGCACACAGGGGGAAAGCAGCGGCCAGCGGGATGTGAAGACCCTGCAGGCTGCCTATTATGCGATGATAAAACTGATCGACGATCAGCTTGCCCGTGTTGTCGATCATTTGGGAAAGACCGGTCAGCGCGAACGTACAATTATAGTCTTTACCTCCGATCACGGCGAAACATTAGGTGATCATGGTCTGATACAGAAAGGCTGTCGCTTCTATGAAGGGTTGGTTCGTGTGCCACTGATTTTTAATTGTCCGGGGCGTATTGAAGAAGGTCTGGTTAGTGATGCACTTGTCGAGTTGACGGATAAAGCTCCAACTTTGCTTGATTTTTGTGGGATTCATATTCCCGATTATATGCAAGGTCGAAGTCTGCGATCAATCCTCGAAGGTCGCTTGGATGGTCATTCATTTCGTGATTTTGTCCGTAGCGAATACTATGATGCACTGGATCACAAAGAAGGATCGCTGGGGACAATGTACCGGAACCGAAAGTATAAAATCATCAATTATCACCAACATGATTTTGGCGAGCTTTATGATCTTGAGGTTGACCCCTGGGAGTTCGATAACCTTTGGAACTCGCCAGACCACGGGCATATCAAAGCCGTCCTTATGAAAGCAAGCTTTGATGCATCTATGCGTATTCTGGATCTGGGGCCACCGCGAGTGGGCCCAATGTAGACTAGGGGCAGTGTCAGATGAAAAATTGATTGAGGCTCTCGGGAGACAGTTCTACATCGAATATGGTGCTATTTCAGCAGGCGCTGTAGTAACGGTCATCCCGATGTTGGTTGTCTTTGCAATCTTGCGCAAAAATA
>Ga0208879_1001291_pt1 | contig 23919 bp, 22 predicted proteins | sample Knorr_S15_td_Bot_FD_185605 | JGI IMG/M metagenome (GOLD analysis project Ga0208879, IMG submission 185605) | Marine microbial communities from Southern Atlantic Ocean transect - Knorr_S15_td_Bottom_ad_5009_LV_A (SPAdes) (version 2) | ecosystem: Environmental > Aquatic > Marine > Oceanic | place...
TTGGACCGCTCTGTCCGCCCTGGCTGCCCTAACGGAGCGCATTCGGCTTTCACTGGAGATTGGATCTGGGAATAGCTAGAAGAAATAACGAATCCCACTGTTTACATGTCTGGATAGTTGCTCGACGGACTGCCCAGGCGTCTCGGCGATGGGCCGACAGCCGCGCGACCCGTGGCCGCGATTGACATGGTGGCCAACCTATCATGCCCATTACTGGCCTTGAAGGCGTACTGGCACCAAAGGTGGCCATCGGCCCCGCGGTTAGCAGGCTGTTAGCAAGGCTCATCAATACAGGTCCAAGGAAGACACCCTAGAGGATTGCTGTGCCTAGAAATAATCCGCTTCTCCAGACAGCTACGCCCTCCGCAGGACAGTCACAGAATCTTCTGAATTGGATTATGAAGGCCGCGGCATGGCCGTTCCATACGGTTGGTTGAGTGTGTTTGTGATGGTTGGTGTTAATCTGCGCAATTCGGTTCGTTAGAAAATCTGTTAGAACGAGCCAATCCCTATGGGGTGTGTATCCAGGTTTCCTAAATTGAATCGAGGGTGCGGTGGCCACACAGACGGGGAGATCGAGTAGAGTCGAACCGCCAAGCAACTAACTCTCCAGGCATCTCGGTGGGTTCAAATTGGGTCGATTGCTTGGTTGAAAAGAGTAGCTTGAGACTTTAATGTAACACCGCTACAAAGGCTTTTACATGACCCCGATGGGCAAACTGTTAGCGGGTTTGCCCCCAGGGGACCGGGTCGTTAACCTTTGGCCGCAATTAGGATAGTTGTGGCCTGTCTCGCGCTAAGTCGTCTACAATGCCGGGGATATGGAGTAACGCCGTAAAGATCCAAACGGAATGAGGGAAGTATGCCTTATTACATGTATGTTGCATTGCAAGAGGATGACAAAATATTGGTCCACGCCATAGAGCCGCAAACGGGAAAGCTAACCCCTCAGGCTGAGGTCTCCATTCCCGGCGGGCCGTTCACAATGGCGATCAGCCCGGACCGGAAGTTCCTCTACGCGGGATGCCGCGATACGCCACAGCTAGCCAGCTTTCAGATCGACCAGGACAGCGGAGGGCTCACCCAAAACGGTACGATACCCGTCGAGGGTTGGCCCGTTTATATAGCCACGGATCGCAAAGGCAAGTTTGTGCTGTCGGCCTATTACCAAGGCGCCCATGTTGGGGTGCATCCGATCGGCGCTGATGGATCGGTTGGGGACCCACCCATCGAATGGCTGGCCACGGCGACCGGGGCCCACGCGATGCAGACCGACTCGACCAATAGTTACGCGTTTGTGCCGCACATCGCCGGCAACGGACCCAACGCCATCTTCCAGTTTAAGTTCGATGAAAACACCGGTCATCTCACCCCAAATTCGCCTGCCAAGGTGGAGCCGGAAGAGTTTCTAGGCCCGCGCCACTTCTGTTTTCACCCCTCTTTGGACGTCCTGTACTTTTCCAACGAACAGGACTGTAGTGTAACCGGCTATCGGCTGGACACCGGCAATGGAACGCTGTCAGCGTTTCAGACCATAACGACCCTGCCGGAAGGTTACACCGAGCGGAACACCTGCTCTCAGATTCAGGTCTCTGCGTCAGGTCGGTTCCTTTACGCTCCCAACCGGGGGCACGACAGTATCGCCTGTTTTTCGATAGATACCGCCACCGGGCAGTTGACCGGCAACGGCATCGTTGGCTCCGAGGCGAGACCCAACGCGTTGTGCCTTGGCCCTCAGGACAGATTTCTCTACTCCGCCGGCCAAGAATCGGGCCGCATGGCGTCGTTCAGCGTCAACTCTGATTCAGGAAAGTTGACCCCTCTTGAGACCTATCCGTTGGGAAACGCTCCGGTCTGGGTGTCAATCACCGAGTTGCCGGGATAAGTAGGCAGATGGGAAAGAGGCGAAGAAAATGGACAAACAGGAAATCAATCAATTCTTAGCAGGCATAAAGATGGCCGTAATGGCGACCATTAATAAAGATGGATCGCCTCATCTTTCACCCAATTGGTACTACTACGACGGGGACAAATTGATGTTCGTCACAACAAAGGAGCGCCTGAAATTTTTTAACCTGAGACGTGACGACAGGATGTCCGTCTGTGTATATGAACCACCCCTTGCTTCAGATTACGTGGTATTTCAGGGTCGAGCGACGGTCGATGATGGAGATATTTGGGACGATGCCCGCAAGGTTATCCAGCGGTATGTGGAGGCCGATCAGGTTGACGGGTATGTAGAGCGTTGGAAGACCCAACCCCGGGTCCTGGTGAAGATAACGCCGGACAAGGTTTACACTCGGTCATGAGAGTGACCTTGGGTTCTAGTTGAAGATTCACGTGGATTCCGGACACGACGGCGCCTCTGGCCGGTTCGACCGGCTGAAAGAAGTGGCCCTTGAATATGCTTTCACTCTGAAAGTGTTTGGGTTGAGCAAGACGGCTTACCCGACTGGCGCAGATTAAGGTTAAATTTATGCAAGATGGAGGAGATTTCTTTGACTGCATTGACTGACAACATGACGTTCGGGACCTTTATGGCCCCTTTTCACCGGGTAGGTGAGAACCCCACCTTGGCCCTGGAGCGTGACCTTGAGTTGATCGAATGGCTGGATGATCTGGGATTCGACGAAGCCTGGATCGGCGAGCACCACAGCGGGGGCTGGGAGACTATTGCATCTCCCGAGGTATTCATCGCCACCGCAGCTGGCCGGACCCGCCACATCCGCCTGGGTACCGGCGTAGTCAGTTTGCCCTACCACCATCCCTATATGGTGGCGAACCGGATGGTGCTGCTGGACCACCTGACCCGAGGACGAGTGATGCTCGGCGTTGGGCCCGGAGCACTGGCGTCCGACGCGAATATGTTTTGTATTGATCCGGAGCGCCAACGGGAGATGATGGACGAATCGTTGGGGGTGATCATGCAGCTCCTGGACGGCTCCGAGCCGGTAACTTGCGAGACCGATTGGTTCAAGTTGAAAGATGCGACACTACAGCTCCGGCCCTATCAGAAGCCGACTTTGCCGGTGGCCGTTGCCTCGGTCCAATCGCCTGCCGGCGTACTTCTAGCAGGCAAGCACGGCGTCTCGGTAATCTCATTAAGTGTGCCTCGCGATGCCATCAGAAGCACCTCGTTGAAAGACCAGTGGAGCATCGCAGAGGAAACGGCGGCCGAGCACGGCCAAACCGTGCGCCGTGAGGACTGGCGGCTGTCCGTTGGGTGTCATCTGGCGGAAACCCGAGAACAGGCATTCGAAGATATCCGAGTTGGAGCCGGCCGTGTGGTGACCGAATACACCGGCGGGACCAACGGCAACCCGATCCCTGACGTGCCCGCCAATGAAGTGGTCGACTATATGGTGGAACACAACCAGTGGATCGTGGGAACCCCGGACGATTGCATCGCCGGCATAGAACGCCTCCAAGAAGCCAGTGGTGGGTTCGGCGGACTGCTGTTGCGGGCAGAGGACTGGGCGCCTCGCGACAAATTGCACCGGAGTTACGAGTTGATGGCTCGCTACGTCATGCCCCGCTACCAAGGTAGCCTCACGGGAATCATAGATTCCCAGCAAAGGTCTGCCAGCATGAAAGACGCGCTCCAAGCTAACCGAAGGGCCGGCTTGAAACGAGCTACCGATTCATACCTGGCAGGGAGCCGTTAATCTTTAGACAACGGGCGTCAGGCATTTTGCCTGGAAACAACAACATAAAGCGGAGGCTCTGATGGTACAAATAGTAACGGTCTACCCTGGCTCAGACGGCGAGTCACTTCTTTTTGACGTATCCACAGATCAATTTGCCGAAATCATCAAGCATATCGGAGATGGCCCTACCAGGCTGAATCAAAACCAGTCACCGTCAGTCGATGACTACCACAACGCTTCACGCATCCAGTATGTCGTGCACTTGGAGGGTATTTCCGAAATTGAAGTGGCCGATGGGACAATCAAACGCCTCAATCCGGGCGATATTCTCATCGCACAGGACACCACTGGGCATGGTCACATCACCCGAGGGATCGGCCAGGGGATTCGGGTCTCAATGAATGTACCATTGGAAGAAGGGCCGTGGCTCCCGAAGGGGTGACGCATATGACCACTCCGATTAATCCGCGTAGCCGCTTTAACCAAAGCCGCGCTGGACGCTACCAGGGTCTCGGCCGATGACGAGGTCGTACGCTACGGGGACCACATAGAAGGGCTGTTGGAGGCCTGAGGGGCGGCGCCGCTGGAGGAGCGCCACCAGTTACTGAGCATTATGCTGGACGACGTATATGTAGACATGGTCCAGGGACTGGTACTCGGACTTAAGCCTGAGTTTCTACCGCTCTTCAACCTGGGTGAACCCGTAACAACGGGAGACTCGGAGTTAGTTACTGGGAGGATGGAGCAGAGTCGAACTACAACTGAAACACGGGTTGGTAGCGTTGGTGTTAATGGGTTGGCCGATTGCCACGTCATCGAAGAATCAAGAATAGACTGGCGCCTGCCATTCCAGTAAAAAGCAGAATCGGGACTACCGGAATGGAATCGTGTTCAACCTGTATCATGGCTAGTGAATCAGCGTCTTGCCCAAAAATGTTATTCCGCAATACCAGGTCCGTATTTTCCTGCAGTTATCAACCCTTTCCAGCGAAAGCAATCATCCGGGCGAAATTCGTTCGACTTCGATTCAAAATCCGGTAAACGGTAGGTTAAATTTACGGCGTCAGTTTGGTGATCTATGACGGTAAATGATAGTCCCAATTACGTATTGCAAATCACCGACTCAGTTACGACCCGAAAGTGCGCGGTTCGTCTGAACCCAGAAGATGCATCCCTACCATGGGAGCTATTACTCGAGCGATACCTGAAATCCCCTCCGATTGAGGAGTTGCTCGAAAGTCAGCGTATCACCCCTGAATCCGCCCAAAGATTGTGCGAGATCCAAGACTTGACATACATCAGCGATGACGATGGGCGGCTCCATGACCTATTTCCTGGCACGAACATCAAACAAGGCGACCAAACCTTAGCAGCCGGAATGGTTCCTAAATTGGGACTCGGGCGTACCGGTCAGATCGAGGTTGATGTAATCGACCTAACGTTGGACCGCTGGAATGTTGGCTATAGCCGCAACTTAGTAGGTTTCAAGAAGAGGCGGTGGCGAAAGGATGAGTCCGCCTATCTGGGATTTATCAGGTCAGCGGTCGAGCGTGACCACAGTTCTTCAACCACCGACTCTATCCTTGAACTAGATTCTGAGGAAGACAGGCTCAATTTGCTCCGGTCCGTATCTGAACGGATCTGGGAAGCTGATTTTGAGAGTTACTCGCGTTTCACTGGTCAAAAACTCATCTTCAAAACGGGTGATGAAACTGTTCTAAATATCATCGCAGGGGGAGGCGGCATCTGCTCGGAAAAAGTCCAAGCACTGAAATTCCTCACAGACAACTTGGGTTATGAGTCGGAGTATCTTCTAGCCGGTCCCAATGCCGAAAAACCGATTCCAGAAGAAAAATTGAGGGAACTCCTCACAACCTTCGAATTCGATTTTTCAAAACGATATATGCGCTATTGGGAGCACATGGCGTTGCTGTATCACCTTGACGGCTCCGACATCGTCGTGGACGCCACGAATGGAAATATACCTTTCATATTCCTAGTCGGGCCCGATGTCGACAAGATGCTAAATCGCCGAGACAAAGTTCCGGTATCGGTGAGGATGTCACTGAATACGGAGTCTTTTTATTATCATCGGGTGACTCAAGACATTCCTGAGGACCTGCTCAACGCGTTGGAGGGTTGGATCCCAGAGGCTGACTTGATAGAGGTGTTTGAAAACGAATTAGGCCTGTACATCTCGGAGAGATTTTTCGTCATGCCGCTCGTTTACAAGAACCGAAAAGAGTTCTTAGGCTTGGAACGCCGATATAAGACCGCTTGCGAAAGAGTTGGCCTACATTGTGCAATCGACGAGGAATGGAATCTCGATTCTGAGATTGGTCAACAGTTTGTCAAGCAGCACCCCTTCGCTAGTTGGCAAATTATGGCGTGCGAGGAGCACTTGCTGTTCCGATACAATGAGAGCGAAGGTCAGGATCACAAAGCTGGCATCGTGGTAGTCGATCTACAGGGTTGACCTTGTAGACCGGTCTGCCACCAATTATTTACAGTTATGCGGTATCCAATTTAACTGGTAAAGAACCACCGAGCTTATTACAGAATGATTGAACTGATTTTACAAGGAATCTACCGCGCCCGGCGGAGGAAAAGGCTCGGCGGCGGCGTAGTGGTGTTCGCTCTCCTCGTCAGCATCGTTGGGAATGCGATGACGTTCTATCTATTTGAACGAGGGATACGCCCGGAATTAACTGTTGGAGATAGCTTTTGGTACAGTATGATATCGATTACCACCATCGGATACGGTGATCTATCCGCTACAACTCTGGGAGCCAGGATCGGGACGATCCTTTTTATCACAATTTTGGGTCTAACTGCGTTCACGGCTTCGGCGGGCATGATAATCAACTGGCTGATCGAGTTGCAGATTAGGGAGCGTTCCGGCGAGGGGAGGCTACATCTGAAAAACCACATCTTGATAATCAACTACCCCAATGAGTCTCGAGTACGCAACATCATCGAGGAATTCACATCGGACTCGAATCATGAACATTACGATATCACCCTCGTAACTGACCAGCTGGAATCGATGCCTTTCAAACGCCACAACCTCCATTTCCTTCGCGGTTCGCCCCTGGAAGCGGAGACCTATAGTAGGGCGGCGGTCACTGAGGCCCAGAAAGCAATCATATTAAGTACCGGTTACGACGACCCAAACAGTGACAGCATCGTATCCTCCGCGGTTTCAGTGCTACACCGTTCAAATCCTAATATCATGGCCACGGTGGAATGTATAAATCCCAGACATGCGGTGCTCTTTGAGGGTATGGAAAATACTTCCCTGGTTTTCCCGCTACAGATGGCCAACAATCTTCTGGTGCAGGAGTCTCAGGATCCAGGCGTAAGCCTGGTGGCCCAGGTCATAACCAGCAACAAAATGGAGGGCACCCTGCTGAGCATTCGCCTGGGGGACATACCGAACCACCAAGTCTCCTATCCGGAGCTCGCAAAAAACATGTTGGACCGCGATGTGAACGTAGTGGGGATCGTACGCGACGGGACTGTGCATCTCAGGTTCACGGATCTTTTTCCTTTGAAAGACGACGTGCTTGTGTATATAGCGTCATCTCGGCTGGAGTGGAAATCAGTTGAAAACACGCTGGCCTCGGTGGCCGGCGAGGTCAGCCGGGGGACCTAGGTAGGTCGGAATTGAACCCAACGAAAAGCAGCACCAAAATGGCTAAGTTCCAATTCGTAGATTGGCTCGAGGGCATTTCGCGTTTCGTCCGCAGTAAAGATCGGTCGTCTGACCGATCAGAAAGAACCCGTCTGCATCAGATTCGGCGTCACGACTTCACCTGTTTTTCCGACGCTCAATTGCGGGAAAAGATGACTTCTCTTGCCCGGAATACCGGAGCGGATCTAGGTGAAGATGATCTCCCTGAAGTGTTCGCCATCGTCAAGGAGGCCATCAGCAGGCGTGAGGGAGCATGGCGATTTTTCGACTCGACGATCAAGGACCAAAAACTCCAAGCCATCCACGAACTGGCGCTCAGCGTTTCCCAAACCATTGATTATCACAACGCTGTGAGCGATTCGGCACCTATCATCAGCCATTGCTGGGAGAGCTTCAACAATTCCATTGCTCCGATTTTGGTCCGCCAAGGATTGGAATCCTGGGAGCAGACTTTGGCCGGGGCGGCCCTCTATGTGAATCAACGGAGCCAGGTCGAATACGGGGCGGAGATTCATCTGCCGGCCTGCTTCTACCAGACCCTCCGGATTCATGACGAGGGAAACGAATTTGTTTTTGAGGTTACCGACGAGCAGATTTTGGCCGGCCTCGTGATGTACCAAGGGAACATCGTGGAGATGAACGCCGGCGAGGGCAAGACCATTGCCGCGGCATTCCCCGCAGTGCTTCACGCGGTTCAAGGAAGAACAGTGCACGTGATCACTGCCAACGATTATCTGGCCGGTAGAGATGCCGAGTGGCTGGCTCCAGTATTCGAGTCTCTTGGGCTAACGGTGAGCGCCGTTTTGGAGGTCATGGACGAACCGGAGCGGCGAATCGCCTATGGCAAATCGATCGTGTATGGCGCGCTTAGGGAATTTGGGTTCGACTTCATGCGGGACAATCTGAAATTGTCATCTGCTGAAGTGGTCCAACAGGACTTGAATGTTGCCATCATAGACGAGGCCGATCATGCATTGATCGATGAAGCTAATATACCTTTGATCATCGCCGGTGGCGCGGGTGAAATCCCAAAGATACCCGCCAAGCTCCGGACGACAATCGAGCGCTTGGTTAAGCACCAGCGGTCCGCGGTCTCCGCACTAGAGAAAGAGATGGGAATCCACGAACCTAGCTCAGACGCCCGGCTGGAGATATTGGCTAAGCTCTATCTCGCCGATCCGGACAGTGCCGTGTTGCGGCAAGAATTGTCGTCTGATCCCAAGGGGCTCAAACGGGTGATTCGGGTTATCTCCGAGTATCGCGTTGACGAAGAATATGAGTACCTTACCGGCGGTCTTTATTACTGGATCGACAACGACGGCAGGTCGCTGTGCTTGACCGAGAGAGGTCAGGATTTTGTCGAATCGTGTTTGGGTCCGATGTTCGAAGATGCGGCTGATATAGACCGGCTAAGTAGTTCCCATGCCGCTTCTGGTCTTTCATTAGCCTCACGCAGAAAAGAGATCAACGAACTTGATCGGCAACTCGCTCGGCGGCAGAACCGGATGCACCAGATTCTGCGAATGATCTGGGGATACGCACTGCTCAAAAAGGACGCGGATTACCTGGTGAGAGACGATCAGGTGGTATTGATCGACAAGTACACAGGCAGAGGAAGACCTGATACTCGTTACCACTTTGGGCTGCAGGCCGCACTGGAAATAAAAGAGGGCGTTCCGGTACAGCCGGAACACGAAGTCCTAGGGCAAATTTCAGTGAGGGGCTTCATCTCTCATTACTCCACCGTGTGCGGAATGACGGGGACTGCCATTTCCTCCAAGAGCGAGTTTAAGAGGACTTACGGTCTGGATGTTATTCCCGTGGCTCCCAGCAAGCACGTCAGACGCGCGGACTTGGAGCCTAGGATGTACTTTAGTAAGCGAGACAAATTCGAGGCTATGTTGGACGAGGTCCGGCTCTGCCGGCTGGTCGGTAGGCCAGTCCTGATCGGCACGCATTCTATCGATGAATGCGACGCCATCTCCCAAATATTGACCAGCGACGAAATAGATCACAATCTACTCAACGCCGCCAACGACCTCGAAGAGGACCGAATCATTCACGAAGCGGGCCTTTTAGGTTCGGTGACAGTGGCCACTGACATGGCGGGTAGAGGAACTGACATCATCTTGGAAGTGGGATTGGACCGCCAAATCACAAGCAACTACATCAGATTGGTAGGCCAATTGCTGAACGATGGCGCTGGCGTCGTTACACTTAAATGTCCCACCGAACAAGCAGCAGAGATTCTGTTGTCGGCCATCAGCGCCATTGACCTGGGTTTCGAAGTTGTCACTAACAGTAAAGACCGCGGGATCGAAGTCGTGGTGCAGGCACACGATAGACCTGCGGAGGAACGCAAGATCTCCATTGATTTTGGTCTTGGCCTGTTTGTGATTGGCGCAGAGGCCAGTGATAACACGAGGGTCGACCGTCAGCTCATAGGGCGGAGCGGGAGGCAAGGAGCATTTGGAACTTCGCAGTTCTTCTTGTCCGCGGAAGATTACCTCCTCAAGGATGCCGGCCCAGCTTCATCGGCGATGGCGGACACAGGGATAGACTCGGCCGGCCGGACTTTCCTAGACGGCGCGCCACTGAATCGCCATCTCGAAAAACTCCAGACAAATGCCGAAAGGGATGCTGAGTCGCGTCGCGCGAGGATTGAGGAATACACCAGGGTTTTCGAAGCCCAGTCTTTTGCCTACTACCGTAGCCGAAAGGAGATTCTTTGCGTGGAGGACTGCGAGGCCTTTATCGCCGCCTTGGTGGCCAAAAAGGCAGCCCAACTGTCACAGAAGTACTTCCCGGAGAACCAGGTTGATGACTATTCAAATCAGTTCTCAGACCTGAGCGAGGAACTATACCTGGATTACAACGTTTCAGCTGGCGCTCTACACGGCATAGACCTCAACCTGATCGAAAACGGAATCGCCGAATTGCTCAATAATCGGATCGACCAGACAAGGGAGAGGTTTACCAGCAGCGACTTCAGCAAGTTGAGCACTCTGCTGTATCTGCAAACAAGCGATGAGCTATGGAAAGAACATATCTCCTACGTCCAAAGCCTGATCTTAAGCACCCAGTTGTGTGGCGCTAATGGGAGAGGCGACATGGCTGCATTCACACTGACAAGCTTTGAGTCATATGAGCTTTTTCAAACCCGTGTCGTGGATTCATTCTTGCCGAGATTAGTTGGATTCCCTAGCCCGCCCACAGGCGGGCTGCAGCCGGCAACGGTAGAGCTTTTCCAGGATGTGACCCAGATCTTGGCTTGATGGCCGTTCGGACCTTTGACCCAGACCGATCTTTTTAAAAGGGGAATGAGGCATGGTTAAACGAAAAAAAATGGGAATGTCGCTTATCCTGGGCTCCACCATGATGGTGGCCGGCCCCGTTTTAGCCGGATGTTCCACCGGAGTGAGTGCGGATGATTGGGCCGCCACCGAGGGAGCAATCGGTAGGATAAACATGGACGCGGTCCAAGAAGCTTTCGAGAAATCCCAGAGTGTTGAGGAGTTCGAAAATCGCCTGAATGAGATCTACGAAGGCGACGGTATCGTGTTGATCCGGGCCAAAGAAGAAGGCGGGAAACGCATCATTGAAGCCTTTGAAGACCTGGATAAAAATAGTGATTTAGACCCAGGGAAAGATGATCTGCTGTTCACCATCACGAATGAAAATGATACCAACGAACTACGAGGACACGGCTCGAACAGACATCACAGCGCGTTTGGGGGCGGCGGGAATTTTCTCTTTACCTACTTGATCTTCTCGTCAATCTCGCGGGGTGGCTACGGTTACTACACACCTCGTTCCCGGGTGCCACAGATGGAGACGAATCGGACTAACTATCGTAATTCGACAAATTATTCGGGCGGGCCTGGTGGCGGGCAGGTCGGAAAAAACTCCCAGTATTACAACAAACAGAGCTCAGCCAACCGAAGCGCCTACTCCAGCGCCGGCCGCCAATTAAGCCCAGCCAGGCAGAGCTATATCGGAAACCAGAAGTCCAGCGGGGCATTTAAGACCAGCAGAACCGGGGTCAGAAGCAGCTTTGGAAAGTCTGGAGGGAGAAGTGGAGGAGCGAGGGGGGCCGGTGGCGGACAGGTGGTCATTGGTAACGTAAGGTAGTCGCTCACCTGCCTTGGGGAGTTTCAAATAATGGCTGTACAACATTCCAAATATCAGAAGGCCTTAGCGGATTTCTCCATAGACTACGATCCCGCAAAGGCCTTCTACGTTAAGCATCTTCCGTTCATTTTCCAAGTTTCCCTAGGAGAGATGCCACTTGAAGACGCATTTTGGGTGGAGCTAGGGCCCGAATACGCCAACTTCCGCCTAGGGGATTTCCTCGACATAGCCTTTCCTCGGAATAAACGGCAACAATCAAAGATTAGCTCGATGCTGGACGTTAAAGAAAATCCAGACCTTCCGGATATGTATATTGCGTTGCTGGAAATATTCGCAGAGTGGCGTGACGGTAAATGCTCTCTTAATTTCTTTATCAACCAGGGCCCAGAGATCAAACTAACCAACCGGCTAGACGATCATCTCAGTCTGATGCAATCGCCGGAGCATCGGATCGCAGAGACTGCGTTATTGGACCTGGTGATCGACCAGAACCTTGACGTTCTGGATTATCTGACCACCACTGGCTACATCAAGAACAAACAGACGACGATAGAGTTCATGCAGGCAAATATGCTGATGTACTTTCTAGAAAAGCATCACTACAAACTTTTAGTAGCGCCAATCGATGACATCGATAAAAACCTCACTCCCATTGCCCGGAAACTCGCATCCGTAAACCTAATTACACCAACCGATACAGAGCCCATATTCGAGATATCAGAGGAAGGTAGACAAGCGATAGGGCGAACTATTGCGGAGACGGAGACCTTCATCCATCAATACGACGTGTTTAAAGACGTGTACTACGATTCTGCAAGCGGGGCGCTTGAATTCGATACGGGCCGCGGTCGAGACCTGAGGGTCCAGGTGTATGAGTACGAAGATCTAGATCCGGTACGGGTGGTATTCTTGCTCCGCCTCTATGATGGAACATTTGACGAGGCATTCGCAACCTGGCGTGAATCCATCCACTCGGAGCGCTTCTTTGGAGAGATTCTAAGCCCGATCACCAACGGAGCTCGTATCGACGATGACATGGTCGAAATGGTCATCGAAGCCGGATACAACTTCGCTGAGGTGCGATTCGAGACAGCTACCGAAGTAGATTCGCAGGAAGAATTGCTCAAACGAATCGAAAGAAATTGATGGAGATCCTAATTCGTCAGACGGCTATGAATAGGATCATCGCAGAACTGATAACCACCGCACTCTCTATGAACGCTACCCCCAGATTGCGGTCGACCGAGATTGCTTTCGACGCAGAAACTGTGGGCAGCAGCATCTTGTCCAGCAGCAATCTCATCACATAAAGCAGCACGAAGCCAATCACACCGAAGGTGATAAAAGCCGCGACTCCCTCGTTCCACCCGTCAAAATCTCCGAACACTGCCTTGAATGTCACTAACCCGATGGCAATCAGGTTTCCTCCCAATGCGATACCCACGGCCGTATTATTATTTTCAATCTCAGAATGCATATCGAATGACGTGGTCAATTGGTAGAACAGAGCAAATAAAATCAGGAGCGCCAACCCCATTCCAAAGAACGCCGCTGCCGTATCCGGTCCACCCCCTTCTCCAGCCACGGAGCCGGCGATCAACAATCCTGTGGCGATGTACATGCCAAACTCAGCGGCCCCACTGCCGACATTTTGGCCTTCAACGACCTCTTTTTCGATATCGAACCGGAAGAGTATCAAACGGTTCATGAAGATTCTTACCAGGTTAAGTGCAGCGATGCCCGCCAGGGAATATAGAAACACTCTTAGGATGTCCTCGGCATACTCCCGGTCAAATCCCAAACCATCCACCGCGATCGAGGCGACTGGCTGGTACAAAGCACCAAGAAATACGAGCATGACGCCCATAAAGTAGCCGCTAAGCCGCACCGCGACCGCCAGGTTATTCTTTTTGATGATTTCATCGTCGATCTTGTAGGGGGTGATAACATCCCTCGCCAACTTGGCGATCACCAATACAACCAATCCCAGTCCGACGAACACTAATCCACGGGGAATAATTTCCAGTGTATCGATAAATGCGTCAATCATTGCTCTGCCACCTGAAAGCTCTTCCTATTGCATTTCGAATCATAGTCGATGTGGAGTCAAATATCAGACATTATCCGATCAAATTATGAAAGATATCGACCTATCTGACGGATTTTGCTATTGTAGTGGGCACGCTGGAGCAGGTCAAACTAAATCCTCGTAATATTGGTTAGATGAATGGACGGTTCACCAGATCATTTCTAATCCTCGTTGACCGAGAGCCCGCAGCCGTCAGCGTAGGCCCCGACTCGAACGCGATGTTGACTTAATTGAAAGTGCGGCAGGTGTGGACTTGGAGAAGCTCTCCCCTCGTGGCTATTTCACCGCATTGGAAATAATTCGATTTGAGTACTAATCCGAATCAAGCAACGATAGACGAATTGGCAGAACTAGCGGTGGTGTTTGAGAATGCCGCAGGGTCTATCGCAACTCCAGCGTTTGTCTATGAGGACGCGTTTATCGTGTCACGATGCGAACACCTCAAGAAGATTGCAGACGATGCGAACTGCAAACTCCTCTATTCGATAAAGGCCCTAACTCTGCCCTGGGTATTGGACCTGATCGAACCTTACGTTCATGGGTTCTCCGCAAGTTCATTGTTCGAAGCGACCGCCGCGAGAGATTCCCTTCCGACGGAGAGTACAGTCCATCTAACCACTCCGGGTCTGAGGCCCGATCAAGTTACGCAAATATCAAAGATTTGCGATTACATCTCTTTTAATACTGTGTCTCAATGGATGCGCCACAAGGATGACATGGCGGACGACCTGGAAATCGGGTTACGAGTGAACCCGGAAGTCTCATTTCTTGACGATCCTCGCTACGACCCTTGCCGGGCCTACTCAAAACTCGGAATATCCGCCTATGCCATAAAAGAGGCACTGGGACGAAGTTCCCCGGCTTCCCAAGGTATCAGTGGACTGCTTTTCCACAACAACTGCAACTCTCCGGATCTCCGAGAGGTTTTGGTATCGGTCCAAAAATTGGAGACGGAAATTGATAAGGTGCTAGCAGGCCTAAAGTGGATCAACCTTGGTGGTGGTTACCTGTTCGACAAAGACAGCACGAATCATGATGCATTCTACGAAGCCGTCGCTTCACTGCAGACGAAATATGGCCTCGAGGTCTATATTGAGCCAGGTTCGGCGTTCGTGCGGGACGCTGGTTTTCTTGTTTCCAAGGTGCTTGACTTGATCGAGAGCGAGGATAGGTCCATCGCGGTCTTAGATACGACCGTGAACCATCTGCCCGAATCTTTCGAATATGAATGGCGCCCTGACATATTGATGGACGTCGAAGGCGGACGGTACCCCTATATCATCGCCGGGGCTACTTGCTTAGCGGGCGATGTATTCGGCGAATACGCGTTTGCAAAGCCATTGGAAATTGGGTCCACGGTTGTGATGTACGGCGTTGGGGCATACAACCTGGTAAAGGCCCATACGTTCAACGGGCTCCCATTGCCATCGATCTATTCCCTTGGCGCCGATGGTGAAGTTACGTTGATGAAAGAATTCACCTTGGAAGAGCAATCCGCGAGATGGGGGTTTAAAGCCAGTGCGCGTTTCGGAAATTGATTTTCAGCTACCTTGCCCTCCCGATGACGGCAGCGCTCTTAAATGGCTGGCCGATCAGACCAAAGAGAAACTTCCTACCGGGGAGGAGTTGGTCCGACTAGTGGTCACTGAGTCGAACCCGGACTTTTACAATTGTGAGGCGACCACCTACCAGGCTGGCGATGACGCCCATCTGATCCCGTCTGGCATGGTGCTCGAATTCTGCAAGCGCCAGTCGGAAAACACCAGTCGATTCAACGTCGCGATGTTGGTGCCAACCGGAATCGGCGCGGCCATCGGAGGACATGCCGGTGACGCAACCCCAGTGGCCCAACTACTGGCCTCCGTTTGCGATAATCTAATCATCCATCCCAACGTGGTGAACGCATCTGACATCAACGAGATGCCGGGAAATGCTCTTTATGTAGAAGGGAGTGTTCTGTGCCGGCTGCTGATGGGGACTGTTGGAATTCAGCCGGTTCGGAGTAATCGAGTTTTGGTGCTGCTCCATCCACACGCCGACCGGGTATTCACGGACTTGGCGGTGAATGCGGTAAATGCGGCCCGGTCTTCATACGGGCTGAATTGCCCAATATTGATTGAGATGGACCGTCCGTTGGTAATGAGTCCCGACTACACCGAGTCAGAAAGAGCTGCAGGCAGCGTCGAAGGTTTTGGGAACCTATTTGATCTCCTTGATAAATACCGCGGAGAATATGACGCCGTCGCAATTGCATCTGTTATCTCGACACCGCTGCATTATTACAGCGACTACTTCTGGAGTGACGGCGACATAGTGAACCCATGGGGTGGGGTTGAATCTATGCTGACCCATACGATTTCAAGCCTGTATGACCTACCATCTGCGCACGCTCCGATGCTGGAATCGCAGGCTGTTCTGGATATAGAAACCGGTGTTGTCGACCCTCGAATGGCTGCGGAGGTCATCTCGGTCAGTTTCTTACAATGTGTCCTGAAAGGGCTTCAAAGAAGCCCGAAAATTATCACAGACACTGAGGCCATGCAGGGATCTGGCATTTTGACGGCACGGGATATTTCGTGCCTAGTAATACCTGATGGTTGCCTCGGCTTGCCGACGCTCGCGGCCTTGGAACAAGGGATTCAGGTCATCGCTGTACGAGAAAACCGGAACCTTATGAAGAACGACCTAGAGGCGCTTCCCTGGGCGAGTGGACAGTTGCATGTCGTCGAGAATTATTGGGAGGCCGCAGGCGTTTTGAGCGCTATACGGACCGGGATAGAACCGTCCGCCGTCCGCCGGCCACTCCGGTCTACCCCGCTTGAAAAAACCCCAACTTCTCTACCGATGCCAGAACAACTCCATTGACGATGGCTACGCTAGAAGAGATACAAAAACAAATAGTGGACGACGAAGTTCAATACTTGCTTGTCCAGTTCGTCGACCTGCACGGCTCCCCCAAGGTGAAACTGGTTCCAGCAGACCAACTGGACCGACTGATCAATGATGGAGTTCCGTTCGCTGGGTCCGCAATTCCCGGTCTCGGACAGGCCCCAAATTCACATGACATGGCGGCTCGAATCGACCTCGACACCTACACGCTGGTCCCATGGACCGATGGCGTCGCTCGTTTCGCGAGCGACTTGTTCTTTGACGGCGAACCGCATCTCTTTTGCCCTAGGCAAAACTTGAAACGCATCCTGTCGCAAGTGCGTGGTAGCGGATTCACTTTCAACGTGGGGCTCGAGCCAGAACACCACCTGGTCACCAAGAAAGAAGACGGATCGATCGACGTTTGGGACCCTAACAAAGTGGACAATCTTCGATACCCTTGCTACGACTTCAAGGGAACTTCAAACGCCGTTGGCTACCTTCGCCGAATGATGGATGCGATGAGCCGTCTGGGTTGGGACCCTTACCAGTCCGACCATGAAGACGGCAATGGCCAATATGAAATCAACTTCGCGTATTCGAACGCATTGACAACGGCTGACCGCTACACGTTCTTCAAGATGATGGCGAGCGAGTTCGCCCATGAGATAGGCGCTATCGCCACCCACATGGCGCTGCCTTTCACTGGCCGGGTCGGAAATGGAGGCCACATCCACTACCATTTAGCTGACGCTGACACCGATGAGAACCTTTTTCTTGACGACGAAGACCCAAGAGGGTTGGGCTTGTCGCCGCTCGCCTACCAATTTATCGGTGGTATTTTTGCCCATGCGCCTGCTTTATGTTCGGTTATGTCACCGACGATAAATTGCTATAAGCGACTGCAGGTGGAACCTGGTATAACCTTTACCAATTTTGATTTCATGTGGACGCCAGCGAACATATCGTATGGCGACAACAACAGGACCCAGATGATCCGAACCCCTGGGCCTGGCCAGCTTGAAGATCGCAGTATGTCGTCGGCCGCAAATCCATATCTTGCCCTCAGCGCCTACGTCATGGCTGGCCTGGACGGAGTAAGAAGAAATTTAGATCCCGGAGAACCTAATCTGGGGAATTTATACAGTCTAAGCCCAGAGGAGATCCGGCTTCGAGGAATCAGAATATTGCCTCAGACGTTGGACGAATCGTTGGCCGAGTTGAAGAAAGACGAATTAATCCAAGAATCGTTGGGCGTCATCTACGAAGAATATATAGACCTAAAGGAAGCCGAATTGCGGGAATTCAGGCGCCAAGTAACACCATGGGAAATCGATCGATACTTAACACTCTTCTAGCGGGTATCGATCGAGGTAACGATGCTCGTTGAGGGTCTAACCTTACGATCGCAGCCTATCGTGTTGACCTTTTTAGTCTGTTAATCATTCGGCGCAGGTATTGGCGCGACGAGTAGGTGGTGCGTTAACTACCGAGTGCCGGCGATGTCTGATCAGCGGATCACCACGAGCCGGTCTGCCGCGGACTCCGGCAACCAAACCTCTCCGGGTCTGCCATGGATCTGCCTGACATTTCCGGGGTTATCCGGCAGCCCAAACACGCTAAATTCCTCACTGCTCGGGTCGAACCGAACCACCGCGTTGCCGCCGAAATCGCTGAGCCACACAATGTCATTCTCGTCCACATAGACCGCGTAAGCACGAGGCGCCGGTCCGGGTAGTTTCCACTCCTGCCAAAGGTCGGAGGCAGGGTCATAGACCGCCACCTGGCCGGCATTCCATTCGCTGGTCCAAATCCTCCCTTGGGAATCCGACCAGACCCTTCTCGCCCCTTGGTCCGGGGTTGGCGGTACAGGACTCGAACCTGTGACCCCCTGCGTGTAAAATATCGTCACACGCCTATGATTCTCCAACTCGCCCTCGGACTAATCCTCATCCTCGTGTGCGTCAGTGTGCCAGTCTTGCACATGGGCCTTTATCGGTATCTATCTGGAAGGCTTTCCAAAGACATGGGCAACGAACCCGAAGATTAGTCGTCGAATCCCGATATTCCCGATATAACCGTCCAAAGTTCCAGGCTAAGTTCCACGTTTCCGAAGAAGAACCCGACGGCCCATTCCAAGGGCTTGTCCAGCGATACTGCTAGGCCTTCAGCGACCACGTTGTTGGATTGCAAGACCCAGGAGCCGACGGGGCGCACCCAAAAGGTGCGCCCATCCACTAGGCTACCTCGGCCAACTTCCGCACCCATGTTTCGATTCCGGAAACACTGATACCGGAAGGTAACAAAAGTAGGGTATCGGGAGATGGACTAGAGTCGAACTACACCGAGAACGCAGGTTGATTGTGTTGCTGGCGGCGTAGTTTCATCAGGGTAACTGGCAGTTAAACAACCTTAAGATACCTGCCTCACCATGGGAACCCTCTGCTTGAACAACTTCCGCATCGCCTTGCCGGTCCAAGATTCCACTGTTCAAAGCGGAAGCCTTTGTCAGACGGGTTTGAGATGCTAGACTCAGAATGTAAGAGTTGGTTAACGGGAACCTGGGTCCCATCAGAATCAGTACACTGAGTAGGTTGAATGGGATCTAAAGAGGAGTAATATGCCACGCGAAAAAGATTCCCGCATAGTAGAAGATCAGCGCCGCCAGGTGCGAAATGATAAGCGTATTCCAGATCCCGTGGAGGGAACCATCAGACAGGAGAAGCGAGATCGGGCCAAAAAAATAAGGAAATAATGGAGCGCCAAAAAAAGGAATACGGTGTAAGCTGACACAAATCGAAGCCATCTAAGGCATGGAGTTCCGAATCTTAGACCCGAAACATTGACTGAATTGGCTCGAACATGCTGAGCTGGTGGGGCGCTTTCACAAACTGGTGATGGCGCTCTTTTTTGCTCAACTGCCTGCTAACCCTGTGAAACTACGCTGCCACCAACACCGCCAGCCCGCGTTCTCGGTATAGTTCGACTCTCCCTAGTCTCCGCCATAAACAACCATCTCTAGGCGACTCTGGATATCTGGTCGAGCCAAGTGCTGATTGAGAGTACGCCAATACCTGATGTTAATATGGATGCAGGTGGCGTTTGCTCAACCCAACTTCGTCGAAAACGCCTATCATTGAATCTCGAGAATATTTGTCTGCGCATGAATTGAAATGGAGCATCTATGGAGCCACCAAGCACACATATTCTATCAACGGCTAGCCCTCTAGACGCAATCGAGGATTGCTATGAAAGGGGCTGGACAGATGGGTTGCCGGTGGTACCTCCAACCCCAGACCGGGTTGCTGCGTTACTGGATTTTGTAGGACTGGATCCAAAAGAAACATTAGGAGAAGTACCGGTCAGAAGCCGTTCCCTTACTGCTGAGAAAGCTGCTGCCAATTCTGTAATGGCAGGCTGCTTGCCACAATATTTTCCGATAGTATTGGGTGCGATGCGCGCACTTTTTGAACATGATCCGAATTGTATTCATGAGCTGTCTTCAGTCACCAATTCGACTGGGGTACTGATATTGGTCAATGGCCCTATTCGTAAACAGATCGGTCTCAACTGCACTGATAATCTACTTAGCCCTGGAAATCGTGCAAATAGTACGATCGCTCGAGCTATCCGATTAATCCTCATTAACGTTTTCGAACAACGTCCCGGGCTTCTGGACCGAGGATGCATGGGTTCGCCTTCCAAATACAATGTTTGTTTCGGAGAAGACGAAGAAAATAGCCCATGGGAACCATTTCACGTAAGTAGAGGTTTTTCTCCAGACGATTCTACCGTGACGGTAGCGAGTATTCAGGACCCAGCGATGGTGAGCAATCGTTACGGCACTGGAAATGGTGAAGGTGTTATGAATTCAGTTGCTGATGCGATGGCATCCCATGGGTTAGCCACCTATTTTACTCGTGGAGTTCAATGGTTCTGGATCGTGGGCCACTGGCATTCTGAGTATTTGAGCAGGTTCGACTGGGACAGAGCAAGCATGCAGCGGTATATTCAAAAAGAAGCATGGCGCAGTAGGGCTCATCTAAAGAGGCTGGGTGCAATCCGAGGGGATGTAATGCCCGAAGACGAGAATGATCCCGTTTTTGCCGCTTATAATCCTGAGGACATTCACATTGTCAAAGCTGGTGGGAACAGTGGTATCTACAGTGAAGTTATCATGAATTACTACGGCGTATTTGCCACAACTGTCAAAATATAAATGGTTGTATCTGAATATATAAATATAGGAGAGTGTAATGTCGGAAAAGGTTGATCCAGGGGTGATCCTAGTCGATCCGACCGGCCATAATCTGAATACCACTAGCTTGCATATTTCCCCCAGACCAAGTGGCCTTCAAGGTAAACGTCTAGGATTGCTGGATAACACGAAAGCGAATGCAGAAGTCATATTGCGAAAAATCGCGGATATCTTGGACGCGAAGTACGAATTTTCAGAAATCTATTACACTAAAAAACACTCGTCCAACCTCCCTCCGAAACCCGAAGTCCTATCTAACCTCCATCGATATGCGGACATTGTAATAGCAGGTATCGGGGATTGAGGCGCCTGCTCGTCGGGCAGTTTGCACGACGGAATTACTTTAGAACAACAAGGTATTCCTACTGTATCTATCATCACAGATGTGTTTATTCCGACAGCGGAAGCCTATACGAAAGTTATGGGGTTTACGGAATTCCCGTACCTGACCTGCCAACATCCTATATCGAATGCGAGTTCTGTCGAATTGGAAGAAATGGCACATTTATTAGCGCCAAAGGTTGAGCTTCTATTTCTGAAAGGTACGTTGGGATGATGGTGCCTCTAAAACGGCAAATAAGAAAAGCCCTGATCGAGAAAGCCCTGAACTATTCCAAGGCCCAAGAGACCGACATCTACCTCAGCGCACAGGACCTGGGTCTCTCCCGGTTCGCAGGCGGGGCCATCCATCAGAACGTGGCCCACAGTGACATCACGTTGAACATCCGCTCGGTGGCCGGGAAACGCCTCGGCCGGGCCACCACCAACGACCTCAGCGACTCCGGGGTTCAAAAAGCGGTCGAATCGGCCCATTTGAGAGTGTAATTGGAAGCAAGGGCCATCGGTGTCGCGACTGTGCCCAACAACGGATGGGGGAATATCGCCGAACATAGCGAGACAATGTAGTGGGTTCCCGGCCGAAGTAACAAACGTTTAGACATGGTGGGATTGCCCCGGCAAAAAAAGGGTAGCCCAAACGGCGTGCCTGAAGTGGGAGCTATTCCGACCCCTCAAACAAAGGGAGCGTTTTCAGAAATTAATCGAAGGCGCTTTTTTGCCCAACAACAATGATGCTAAAAGCCCCCTGGTTTAAGGGGGCTTTTCTTGTCTCAGAAACACCCAATTCCAGGAAGCCACCATAGGTGTGGTGGTGAAAGTGTTTGCCGGTCACCCTTACTCTTCGGCAACCACGTAGTTTCTGAGGGTGCCAATGTCACTAATCTCAACCTCTATGATGTCGCCGGGTACCATGTCGCCGTCGGCTCCCTGGGTTCCCATCCACAACACATCGCCAGGATACAAAGTGGCATACTTGCTGAGCTCGTGGATCCAGGTAGCCGTGTCCCAAATCTGGTCGGAGGAAGAAAAATCCTCCCAGACGACTCCGTTGTGCCGCACGATGATACGGAATCCCGTGGGGGACAGATCAGTAACGATCCACGGTCCCATCGGCTTCCATGTGTCGCAATTTTTGCCACGAAACATAGTGCGGTCGGCCTGCTGCCAGGGCCGCTCGCTAATGTCATTGCCGATGGTGTATCCGAACACACAGTCCAAAGCCTTATCCACAGATACATTCTTGGCCATCTTGCCTATGACCACCGCCAACTGCCCTTCAGGTTGAACAGCCCCTGCACTCTCCTTCGGCACCACGATATTATCCTCGGTACCAATAACAGCGTGGACCGACCGATAGTTGGGAGAAGGCCGATCGGGATAGCTTGGCGGTGAACCCCTCCGGGCTGCCATGCCCTCTACGTGCCCCCGGTAATTGGGGCCCGCGGCGTACAGCATGGCTGGTTTGATGGGCGCCAATAACTTCACCTGTTCCAATGAGTGGAAGTTGTTAGTGACGGCATACTCCCCGAGTGGACTTCCGGAAACCTGTATGACGCGGTCGCCCTCGACGATACCGTAGTTGGTTTCTCCTTCGACTTCAAAGCGGCACCAGATCATGTTTGATCTCCTAAATGAGAAAGATTTATCTGATTCCTCTGACGATACGACATTCCGGGCTGCCTCGAACTATAAACCGGAAAATTCCGAATATCAGCAGAGACGCATCTCAGAAACAATCATTCCAAAGTACTTCGTAACATCCTCGGGCGCGAAATTATCTAATCGGCTATCTTAGCCCGTTGTTTTAAGGAGAATATACATAGGATTGTCGAAATTTCGGCCACTTTTCCCGTCACTTTATTATTCTATGGAATGACCTCCCAGATCTGGCGGTTGCCTTCTACTGTGTTGCTATTAAATTGCCTGACAGACTCTTCAGTCTCGGGGGATAGCTTGTCGTAATTGGAACGCTGATTATTAAAGTACTCATCCAGGCTTTCCACTTCAATCTCAAATGCGATGGTATCCATTCGGTCTGTGTAATCCGCGTAGATTTTGCCCGTTGTATTGCCATCTCTGGCCCAGGAAGCCCTAACCTCCTTAACAACTTCCAAGCACTCAGGCACCTTTCCTCGAGCACACTTCCAGACGATTCTCATCATGTACATTCTCGGCCTCCTCAGAACACAAGATTGGGAAACTATACGATAGGTCAACCTAATCGTCGAACCCTGATATGCCAGAAATAACCGGTTTCAAACGCCGATCATGGGATTGGAGTCGGCTGTCGCTTCCATGCCTGCTAGAGTGATTCGACGAGAATCGGCACCAGGGTGAAATGCACTTCCGCCTTACCACGCGTAGGAGGCGGGTGTCCGCTCTCCGGCCGCTAGGGACCGGCTATCTCTGTGGCACGTTTACGCGGCAAGACGAACAGACAAAGCAGCTGAAGCTGCCTGGCAAGACGGTTTGGCCTTTCGCCGGGAAAACGTTCGACGAACGATGGAAAGACTTCGAAATGAGGGGATGATGGCCGAAAGTTGGACTGTGGGTGAGGCGACGGATTTCGCGTGGGGGCTTCTTTCGATACACACCTATGAGTATTTAGTCCGTTGAGCGGGGGTGGTCCATCGCCCAATTCGTGGATGGTCCACTTGCGATGATTATCAAAGTACAGGTCGCACAAAGAGGAACACGCCGCCGGATTGACGTATCTAAACCGGCAGTGGTTTTTCCGGACTGTCTTCTGGTAATTCGACTCCAAACGCGTTGACGTTGAAGGCCAGCATGGAATAGCAACCCATGAGGTTGGTTAGCTCAGTCAACCCGAGAACACCGAATTGCGCCAAAGCTGCATCGAAGGTGTCCTTGCTGACCTTCCTGGTACGGAAGA
>Ga0208879_1001293_pt1 | contig 23896 bp, 15 predicted proteins | sample Knorr_S15_td_Bot_FD_185605 | JGI IMG/M metagenome (GOLD analysis project Ga0208879, IMG submission 185605) | Marine microbial communities from Southern Atlantic Ocean transect - Knorr_S15_td_Bottom_ad_5009_LV_A (SPAdes) (version 2) | ecosystem: Environmental > Aquatic > Marine > Oceanic | place...
ACCCAGATTCTGATGATGATGGTTTGACTGACGGGGAAGAAGTTCACAATGCCACTTGGGGGCCCACTGATCCACTTGTGGCCGACTCTGACAAGGATGATTTGAATGATGGGGACGAAGTTATTACACACGGGACTAATCCAAACGTAAAAGATACTGATGGGGATGGAATAAATGACGGGGAAGAAGTTAATAATTGTGAATACGGGGAAGATGGAGAACAGTGTACTAGTCCAACGGAAATAGACTCTGATTTTGATGGTATTAATGATGGGGAAGAGATCAATACACGTGGAACAGATCCAATGGATAACGATACTGATGATGATGGATTGGAAGACGGTGTAGAATTGAATAATTGCATATATGGTCCAGATGGAGAACAATGTACTAGTCCACTTCTTGCTGATTCAGATAGTGATGACATTGATGACTTTACTGAGATTGATAATTGCATATATGGTGAAGACAATGATGAATGTACTGATCCAACAAAAGATGATTCGGACAATGACGGACTAAATGATTGGAATGAAATTTACAATGCCACTTGGGGGCCTACCGATCCACAGAATCCTGATACCGACGGAGGTGGACAGAAAGATGGGTTAGAGGTTCTTGTTGATGGTACGGACCCTAATGATGGAACGGATGATGACCTATCTGCTTTTGATGATGATAATGATGGACTAACAAATGGTGAAGAAGTGTTATATGGAACTGATCCAAACAATCCAGATTCTGACAACGATGGTTTGAAAGATGGTGATGAAGTCAATAATTGGACCAGTAATCCAAACAAAAAAGATTCGGACTATGATGGGATAGAGGATGGAGACGAAACAACCAATTGCATTTATGGCGAGGATGAAGATGAGTGTACCAGTCCAATTGATGATGATTCTGATAATGACGGATTGAAAGACGGGGATGAAGTTAATAATTGGACCAGCGATCCAAAAAACACTGATACTGATGATGATGGTTTAAGTGATTCTACCGAAGTTAACAATTGCCATTATGGTGAGGATGGGAATGAATGTACCAGTCTGATAGATGATGACTCCGATGATGACACGTTAAATGATGGGGATGAAATTGGGACTCACCTCACCGATCCAATGGATTATGATACTGATGATGATGGATTAGGTGATGGTACCGAAATCAGCAATTGCGATTATGGTGAAGACGACAATGAATGTACTGATCCGAATATCGCTGACTCCGATGGAGACACAATAAATGATGGACTTGAAGTAAACTATTACGATTCTGATCCAAAAGATACTGACACTGATGATGATGGATTAGGTGATGGTACCGAAATCAGCAATTGCGATTATGGTGAAGGCAATAATCTATGCACGAGCGCGACTCTTATTGACTCAGACTTTGATGGGATAAATGACAATGTAGAAATTTTCAATTGTATCTATGGGGAAACAGATGAAGAATGTACCGATCCAAAAGATGGCGACTCCGATGATGATGGCGTAGGAGACGGGGTTGAGATTAACACTTACTTTTCCGATCCATTAATTACAGATACTGATGAGGATGGATTGGATGATGGCGTGGAAGTATCTCTAGGAACTAATCTTACAAACTCCGATACAGACGATGATAACCTAAGTGATTATGTTGAAGTAAATAATTGCATTTATGGTCAAAATAATACCGGTTCGGATTGTACGGATCCTACTAATAGTGATTCTGATGGAGATGGCTTATCAGATGATTATGAAATTGATAACACTATAGATCCAATGGATTCAGACTCTGATGGAGACCGTCTATCGGATGGTCAAGAAATCTTCGGGCAGGATGGAAATAGTACGTCTCATGGCCATGGCGCTACGGATCCTCTTGATGACGATTCCGATAACGGTGGCATAAGAGATGGAACTGAAGTAGATACAGATGATACAAATCCTAACGATTATAGTGACGATTTTCTTGATGCATTAGATAATGACGGTGATGGATTGAGTAATGGCGAAGAATTGACTGAAGGAACTGATCCAAATGACCCCGATTCAGATGATGATGGGTTATCTGATGGGGATGAAGTTTATGGATTGAATAACACATACGGTTACACTTCTGATCCAAACAGAAATGACACTGATGGTGATGGACTAAATGATTATGCCGAAGTTAATAACTGCATATATGGTGAAGATAGTGATGAATGCACTGATCCTGATGACGAGGATTCAGATAATGATGGAATAAATGATTATGACGAAATAAGTACTTGTACATATGGAACAGATAATGATGAATGTACTGATCCAAATGACCCTGATTCAGATGATGATGGATTAGAAGATGGGGATGAAATTTACAATGCTACTTGGGGACCTACTGACCCGAAAATTATGGACTCTGATGGCGATGGATTGAATGATTATGAAGAAGTTAGGGTGCACAATACGGACCCGAACGAATCTGACTCCGATAGTGATGGGATAAATGATTACGATGAAGTCAGCAATTGCGTGTATGGTGAAGACAATAATGAATGCACAGATCCAAATGAACTAGACTCCGATAGTGATGGGATAAATGATTACGATGAAGTCAGTAATTGCGTGTATGGTGAAGACAATAATGAATGCACAGATCCAAATGATTCGGACTCTGATAATGATGGCCTAAATGATTATAATGAAATTAACAATACAATTTGGGGACCTACTGATCCGAGAGAAGCAGATACTGATGGTGATGGTTTAAATGATGGAACTGAAGTAAACGATTGGGGAAGTAATCCGCTAAGTAATGACTCAGACGGTGACGGATTGAATGATACCTGGGAAAGTAGTCGGGAGTTGGGAGGAAAGCCATACAGCTTAGTATCTAACGATACAGATTCAGATGGAACATTGGACGGAGACGAAGACCTGGATGGTGATGGATTAACTAATTTAGAAGAAATCAATGTTTATCTTACCAGCCCCCTGATAAAAGACTCGGATGGAGATACTTTATGGGACGGGGATGAGATAGATCCTTGGAATACAAAGCGGGACGGCGTAGATAATCAATACAATTACCCTTCGGATCCAAACAGAAATGACACTGATGGTGATGGACTGAGTGATCTGGAAGAAGTGATTCCTTCGAATGACACCTACAACTCACGGACTGATCCTGATGATAGTGACTCCGATAATGATGGGCTGAATGATTATTACGAAGTGTATTATTATTGGAATATAACTGGAGATGATAACACTCCTAGAATCCACTATGATGAACAGGGATGGAACACATCTAACCCCCTGGAAGATAATACCGATGACGACTTATGGGAGGATGGCGAGGTGGGAGAAGCAAATCCGGTCTATGGATATTTCGAAGAAGAGGATCCACCTTGGGGAAGTCCACCAGCCAGGAGCGGTACGCCACAGGAACCTCCAGGCAGTGTTAACAAGACTGAGGAATTCGTCTGGTCAGGATACATTGTCGATGATGATATAGTTTATTCTGGAGTCACAATCTACGGTTACCTGAACGAATCGGAGGAACCCGGAAGTCCATCTCATCTTATAGGACTGGGAGTCAGCGATGAAGATGGTTTCTTCGAAGTCTTGTGCGATGTTTCATCATTAAGCTACCCAATAAGGGCGGGAGATTGGATAATCCAATTATATAGACCATATACAAATTACAATGATACTATAAACCTTGTTGAAAGCTGGGGCTCTACAATAGACATAAAGGTCATAGGTAGCACAAGCATTGAGGCGGATGTTCCAATTACCGGTTCTAGTGGTGACACTACCGTTGTGAGCGGATTTGTTATGGAAGAAGGCGATTTTGGCATAGGCAGTGTAACTGTAGACTTGAAATTTGACGGGGATGATTACAGTGAAGTAACAAATGAGGATGGAAGCTTTACGATAGAAATACAACTTCCAGTGGCTGTCGATTCAAATGAACAGTTGTTCTTCGAGTTTGAAGGAGACGATAATCTCACATATAGCAGTCATACACGTTATATCAGAGTAATAGACGCACATGTGGAATTGAACTTTAGCGATGAAAATGATGAAACCTTTGACATAAATCAAACTTACACGATCAGAGGTAGTATACTTGGTGATGTTGAAGGGGTACAACCAACTGGAACCGTTGTAGTCAGTTACAGTGGTAATGTAATTGGCGAAGTAGTAATATCTGGAAACCAGGACTGGGAAATAGAACTGACGATTCCTGCGAACGCCAGTTGGGGGAAAACGAAACTTATCGCAAGTTATTCAGGTGATGATGAACACCCTGCAGATGTAACAATGTCTGATGATGTTATCATAAGAGGTGTTAGTAGCGTCACCATCGAACCTGTGGAGGAACTCAGAACCAGAAACATAAGGCTGGAAGGAAATGTCACGGATCATAACAACCTAAGTATCGCGGACATCACTGTCAACTTAAAATTGGATGGTGTGTATATTGGTTCAGCTACAACAAATAGTGAAGGAAGATACAACTTATTGGTAAACCTTTCACAAGAAGACCAGGGCATTCACGATATCACTGCAGATTTAATGGATAGTCAATCCTTATGGGGGAGCACGGCTGAATCAACGGTTACACTTCTTGCAACTCCCTCTTTTATACTAGATGAATATACCAAATGCGAGATAACTTCTGAAGAGGAGGGTGAATGGGATTGCAAAGCTGCGAGGAATGCCGATTATTACGTAAGTGGTAAGGTAGTAGATGAATTGGGAATAGCTCTTAATGGAGCTAAAATCAAATTCTTCAGAGACGGATATCTCGAGCCTGTGACGACAGACGAAACGGGGAGATTTGAATTCATGACATTTGTAGAGGAAGGGCAGGCTGATCTCTTTACAATCAAGATCTCAACCGTGGAAAGTAATAGCGTTATCAGTATAATAAATGAACTTACCGTAACACCACAAATAACCATAGCGATATCTATTCAGGCAAATGACGCACATAGAGGGGAAAATGTAACCATATCTGGCAACATATTTGATGAAACAGGAGCTCCAGTTCAAAGTGAGACTATTCAAATAGATATAGGAGAGGCCAGATACTACACCGATACCAACTATATGGGTACTTTTGAATTGAACCATACCCTAGTCTCGAATTATATGTTGGGTGTCGAAGAAGTAACTGCAGTATTCAACGAAACGCAGTGGTATCTGAGTTCAGAAGCGAATACCTCCTTTGATGTATATGGCTCGAGCTCGTTTCAGACAATCAAGGTGGTTGGTGACTGGTTTGATGGAGAACTTGTGAGAGGAGGAAGCATCAATGTTACAGGTATACTAATGGATGATCTAGGAAACCGTCTTGACGGAAACATCTCTGTTTCCATAGGCAGCCAAGAATTGGCGACTTTTTTTATGAGTGACCTTACCTTCACAGCTGTTGGAACTGTACCTGAAATATACCGAAATAATCATACTTTGAATATAGGATACAATGGTATCGAGTTCGTAGATGGTACTAGCTACAAGAGTGAACACAATATCCTGGTACAAAGTAAGATAGAATTTGATTTTGAGCCTGCAATCGTATTCCCGGGAGACAGGGTGAACGTTTCTCTGTGGCTACAGGAGGATGATGGAACTCCATTACCGTTCGCAAACGTATTTGTTGAGGTTACGATGTACTACGGTAAAGGAATCGAAATGGATATGAAAGACACTCATAATCTTGAAACCGACTCAAGTGGATTTGCTGATTTCAGTTTTGTATTCCCAAATAATGGAACCAGCGTGACTGTCGCTGCTTTATTCGCGGGTGGACCGCTTGATGCGTTCTATGATACACCACAGGAGGCTGAATTTACAGCGACCGATGTGGCTGTAACCATAACCAAGTCTCCCGAGGCAGTCGAACCCATTAATCTGGAAAAGTACATTCCCTTGTTCGTTGGGATTCCTGCCGCCCTTTTGCTAACCGGATATTATCTCTACTGGACCCAGAAACACAAATATGAGGTTCGCAACCTTATCAAGCAGATGCAAAAAGAACTGAACAAGGATGAGGATTACAGACAGATAATTATCAAGTCATATCACCAACTACTAAACATTCTAGAGAGATATGGGTTTATCAAAACGAAAACCCAGACAGTCAGAGAATTTACAGATGTAATGGGTGGTGCATTGCCTATCCCTACTCACAGCGTCAAACTCTTAACCTCACTTTTCGAGATTGCAAGATATAGTGGAATCAATCCTAAGATTGTTGATAAATTCGGAATGGAAATGATTGACGGATCTTACAACATCTGGTGTGTAGAGGCAATAAACAATCTACATCAAGTCGAGATGGATTTGAATCAGGGCCTAAAAAGCGGGAAAATCTCAAGATTTACCAATATATTTGGGATGAGGAAGTAAAAATGAGAAGACAATTCTGGAAAGAGTATGGATCCAAACTTTTTGCACTCTTCATTATTCTGATGATGATTACGGTGGTGTATCCTGTTCTGATAACCAATGCCAAGAATCCTTCCCAACTATCTGCCTATGATGATGATTGGAATGATATCTCCCAATTTGCTAACGATATTGATCAAGAAGGCGATGGAAAACACGAAATCAAGACCATTGTATCAAGACCGGCTATAATCAAAAAGATTGCGGAAGTTGAGAAAAATTCCACGAATCCTACAATCAATAGTAATGAGACTATTCTGGTTATTATTGGCGTCGAAAGGATGTACAGTGAATATGACGCAAAGGCAATTCATGGCTTTGTAAAATCGGGTGGTAAGGTGATAATTGCCGATGATTCGGGTTATGGTAATTCCGCATTTGACGGGGATATGGGAAGCCTGGACATTGGTGTCAAATTAAGGACAAACATTGTTCAGGAGGGATGCCGACCAACAACCAGTAGTACTCTGGTAGGTGGAGTAGTAGATTCACTGGGATATGCTGGAAATAGTCCTAAATGTAAACCGGCCAGACTTTATGATTCAAATCATTGGAACGAAGACATCCATCCCAAAAATAATTCCATTGTAATCATAGATGCCGAAATAGAGAGGATGGGGTTCAGTGGTCAGTTAATGATGAGTTCTCCTGGAGCACTTAACGTAAAATCTGGTTCGGCAGAAGGCCTTGCATGGTCCAGTCAGCAGGGATTCGTAGACCTTAACCAGGATAAGGAAGGAGGGAAAGGAGAAAGCACACATCGGGATAACGTATCTTATGGTGTTGAAGTTATAGCCGAGGCAAGTGTAGGGAACGGGAAAGTAATCTTCATATCTGATACTAGTATATTCACAAATCAATACTATAATCAGTTAGATAATCGGGAATTCATATTATCAATGATGGAATACCTCAGTGACGGTGAGAAACAGACAATAATTTTTGATGAGAGCAGGCACATCCAATCTGATTTAATTTCCCTGATTTATGTACAGCTTTTTGGTGTTTTAGGTTATGTAAGCAGTAGTGAGACACTAGGGATAATTTTCCTAGGTTCTATAATTCTATTGCTACAGTTAGCAATGATGAGGGTAGAAAATCCAAAACCCTGGAGACATTTGTTTAACATATATGAGGGAAGACTATCCCGATTTAGAGTGCCACACGCACACTATACTCATCCAGAAACCATAAAGGAGGTATTCGTTGATAAAGTACGGATCGCAAATGGTTTCTCACGAGAGGAATTCGAAATGCTGCCGCCTTCAAAATTAGAAGAAATGTTGAAGGATCCAGTATTGATTAGATTCATTATAGACAATGAAAAAAATATGACCTTAAATGTGGTCGAAAAAGCCGTTAGAGGGTGGAAAAAATGAGCCTATTTGGAAAAAAGAAGGAAAAAGAAGAGGAAGAAAAGCCAGAAGAAACAGAGACTGAAGAGCAAAGTGATGCCATACAAACCTACATCATGGAGCCTTCTTTACAAGAAACGCACGATTTGATGCATGCCGTACTTGGTGAAGTCGAGCAAGTCGTTATGGGTAAAAGACCAGTTCTAGATCTCTGTGCAGTGGGTATCCTAGCTGGAGGAAACATTTTGTTCGAGGATAATCCTGGACTGGCCAAAACCTTGTTGTCTGTAACGTTTTCGGAAACTCTGGGAATAAACTTTAAACGAGTGCAATTCACTCCAGATTTACTTCCTGCAGACATAACTGGCATCTATATTTGGAATCAAAAAGATCTGAAATTCCAATTCCGGAAAGGACCTATATTTTGCAACCTGCTATTGGCGGATGAGATTAACAGAGCACCTCCGAAGACCCAAGCTGCTCTTCTTGAAGCAATGCAAGAACATCAAGTTACAATCGAAGGAGACACACACAAGCTTCCTGAACCTTTCGTGGTTCTGGCAACACAGAATCCCATAGAATCGGAAGGGACCTACCCTCTACCTGACGCACAGCTTGACCGTTTCATGATGAAACTATCTGTGGGATATCCTGGTAGGCCTATAGAGAGAGCGATCCTAATCAAGCGAAAGCAGAGGGGAAAAGACGAACATGATCTCAAGTCCATAACCTCACCTGAAAAACTTCGGGAAATGCAGCAAAGTTTGGAAAAGGTTCAGATCGATGACTCCATAATTGAATATATAGTCGAGATTATACACCGTACCAGAGAGGACCCGAGAGTTAAAGTCGGATCATCCCCTAGGGGAGCACAGGCATTGTTCAAATTGTCACGTGCCTTAGCTGTTCTGAATGGAAGGGACTATGTCATACCTGACGACATCAAAAGATTGTGTATATACACCCTCAGACACAGAATGATACTAAAGCCAGAACCACGTATCAAAGGTGTAAAAACAGAGGAAATAATCTCGCAGATTCTTGAGGAAGTAGAAGTACCAACAACACAGGGACAACTAGAAGAGTAAATGTGGAGTAAAAAAGCGGCAGCAGTCGCAGGCGGAGCCATATTCCTGACTTTGGCGGGCCTAATCCGGCTTAACTATCTGTTCATCAGCGCAGGACTGGTAATGCTAACCTTCGTGGTATTGGCCAGTTTCCTTGATGTATGGATGCCGAACGTCTCGATAAGAAGGGAAACAACCTCAGACAACATCTTTGAGGACGGTACCATGAGTGTGAAGTTCATAGTCAAGAACACGGGCCTAGGCTTAGGATTCGTTGAAATCTATGATGGTCTACCTCCTCAGGCTAGAATTATCAAAGGATCAAATTATACGCTACTTTACATGAAACCATGGCAAGAGGTGTCCTTCGAATACACACTCAAACTTCCGATAAGGGGGCATTACCATCTAGGCCCTGTTAAGATGAGAGTCAAGGATGCCTTCGACCTTTTCTATAACGAAAGAATTGAAGACACCGTCCATAGCTTTTCGGTCTTTCCTGAGATGGAGGTACTAGATTACCAGATCATAAAATCGAGGTCCCCTAAACTCCTATCAGGTGCTATGCCACTCAATCTGATAGGCTCAGGAACCGAATTCTATTCACTCAGGGAATTTGTCCCGGGTGATTCTCTGCGGTCAGTAAACTGGAAGGCTTTGGCTAAAAAGGGCAAGATGATGGTCAATGAAACTGTAAAAGAGGATGTCATGGACGTGATCATATTGGTTGATGCCAGAGAAGTTTCGGCTGTTGGAGGGGGCAGGGACACCCCCCTCGAGATGTCTTGCAGAGGTGCTGCCACATACGCAAAACAGCTCTTGGACGAAAGAAACAAAGTGGCATTGATGATTTACGGAGAAAGTGTGGAAAAAGTGGATCTGGACCGGGGTGAGCACCACCTTTTCAAAATTCTGACTGCACTTTCCAGCATCACACCAAAAGGAAATCTAAAGCTGGGAATTGTTCTGAAGGATCTTTTACCCTATATACCAAGTGGCTCTCCAATAATTCTGTTCAGTTCTCTAGATGATGACTTCACTATTTCAGAGGCGTTCACTAACACGATAAGTCGAGGTTACCCAATAACTACAATTTCACCATCTAGCCTTGATTTCGAAGAGAAAATGAATAGAATACCTGTGGAACCACTGTTAGTCGCACGAATGGAAAGAGAAAATATGATTTCGGAAATCAGGAGCTTTGGAATGGAGATTGGAGATTGGAAGTCTGACGAATCGGTCAATACTGTATTGCAGGGTGATTGAATGGAAGAGATTGAAGAAAAACCGAGCAAGATTCCAAAAATAGGTGAGGTCATCAATTACAAGGATTTTTTGGGGGAATATCCTATTATATTCGGAATCAAGATAATCTCCAGCTTAGCTTTGGTCTATGTTATTCTGGAGTTCTATAATTATCACAATCCTCTAGATTCATTAATAACAAAATATGCGAGGGGACCCATACCGGGATTCAAACCAGACCCCGCCATTTTTGTGGTATGGAGTTTCATAGCCGGTTTTGGATTCTACACATTTACTCTATTCAAAGGAAAATACAAGTTTTTCCTACTTCTGGCCACGGTAATCTTGCTCGCCCAGTACATCTCTGACCCGGCTTTAGATTGGAAAGTAGGTGAACATGCGATTCCCACCAAAGTTGAAATTGAAAATTCAGAGGTAAATCAAACCGCTTGGAAATGGGAACCTATCAAAATTCTTTATGATGACATGGAGGGATCCGAAAAAAGGATAGATGATGCGAGAATTCGTGTCTCGAACTTGATATTCGGTTCAATTGCATTCTTAGGTGCCTTTGGTATCTGGAAAAGAAAGGGATGGGCCATTGCCGGTTCAATCGCGTTGGCAATTATCATCGGGTTCCTCTATAGTCCTAACCTTTGCCTAGAGAATCATGATGCCAATTTCTGTGGATATGAGGTAAAAGAACAGGAAAGAACCTGGGATGAGTACTTGTCAAGTGGTATTTTTATTGGATTGGGATTTATCATTTACATTGAACTCTCATATGCTGCGATAAAGTACGAGAATTATGCTGAGCAATTCAAACCTGCTGGATTAGACATCTCCTTATTGACGGATGCGCAGAGAAAAGGAGTGTCTCGAACCTTAAGGACTCTATTCGTCAGTTACCTTATGAACTTGGGCGTGATGTTAATAATTACATTTACGCTTGCCGAGGTTGTAATCAATGTCAATGACTATCTGGCAACTTCCGAGGGGAGAATACAGGATTCTGTCGAATTGCAGGGACCATACGGTATAGTGTTCACTTCATTGATCTTTTTCATGCTGCTGGGATTTATTAGAATGTTTATTGGAGCTGACTATGATACTGAAGATACCTAAGCTATCTCTATGGATTCATTCTCTTGAGGCAACACCAACTCATAATCCTTTAGATCCTCAATAAAGGCCTCACGATTGTCTCCATGATAAAGGATTACTTTTTCAGGATTACAACCATTGATAAAATCGACGATCTGGCTATGGCCTGCATGACCACTCAGATCAAATGCTTTGAATTGACACTGAATATCAAAACTGGGTGATTTAGGGTCCCGCTCCAACCTTATCTTTCCGGTTTCTTTCAACAAATGGCCATTGGTCCCCGGAACTTGGAATCCTGTAAGAAAGACAGCCGAAGATGGATCCTTGCGAAGCTTGGACAAATAGTGAAGTACTGGACCACCATTGAGCATGCCTGAAGTTGTGACAATAACATCAGCATTCAAAGCAATATCCCTCTGACGGCTGTATTTTACAAAATTTGTTTGTCGGATTGACTTATGCATAGAAGATACATCACGAATTGAACCAGGATATTTCTGTAGGATTCTAGCCATATCACGGCCCATTCCGTCTAACCATACTTCAAAGCCCAAATTGCGAGTAAGCATTAGTAGTTCCTGAGAACGGCCAAGCCCGAATGACGGTAGGATAACCTTGCCACCTGAATTGACTACCTCCTCAATAGAATCTACCAATTCAGACTCTATCTGGCCCCGATCCGGATGATCTCGGCCCCCATATGTCGACTCTATGGCCAGTGTCTTACATGGTTTCGGTTTAGCTGCTCTGGTAAGTTGTGTGTCAACCGTATGAATGTCTCCGGTAAATAGAAAATCCTGCTGTGGAAAATTAAACATGACTGCGCCAGGGATATGACCTGCATTGAACATCTGAAATTCGAAACCACCGCGATATTCAATTTTCCCAGGCTTTGAAGGTCTGAGATTGCGATTCATATCTGCAATTGCGGTCCGATGGAATGGGCGTGGATAATTCTCCAATTCCGCTACTTTAAGAGTATCTTGTGCCATTCTTTCAGCAAGAGCGCCTGTAACTGGAGTGGAAACAACCGGGGTTCCCCGGCTTGCTATATCCGGAGCTAAGCCACAGTGATCCAGGTGAGCATGAGTCAACAAAAGTGCATCAACATCCGGTGCAGGTAGCGGAAACTTGGGCGGATCATCTGGTTGAATTCCATAATCCAATAGAATGCGACCTTCTTCTCCCTCTAAAACTGCTCCAACTCTGCCAACCTCTGAAGCGCCCCCTAAATAGGTTAATGAAACGGACATTCAGTTTTCCTTAATTCCAATCATCCCATTCATCATCCGATTCAGGAGGAGGCAGGTCATTTTCAGATGCGAGCCATCTAGCATTTTCAGTATCATCAGAATAATCCTCATCCCAATCATCTTCTTGACGATAATAGGTAACCACACCAATAACTATAACGAGACCTAAAAAGACAAAGATGTACCATAAATCAGCAAGAGCAGAAGAAAATCTAGCCGTAAAACCCTGTTCTACCTCGATAACAAAACTCTGCTGTTTTTCCTGATTTGACAATTGACTTGCAACTGATATCATAATACTTACTTTGTCACCATCCTCAGCCTCATCACCTACAGTAATCTGGATAGGGACCGTGATTGAACGAGCTGCCTCAACATCGAAGGTATTGCCATCCGGGAAAACAACCCTCCATCCTGACGGAACAGAACTTGCAGAGAGTGTGAATCTATCATCACCATTGGCCTGATTATCAATCTTCAGTCGGACGGTGTGACTCTCTCCCGGAGAAGCACCCTCGATTCTATATTGTAAGGATGATAGGGCAAATCCAGAATCAAGCTTGAGCATTACAGTAATCCCTTGACGAGCAAGAACACTCGAATCTGAAAGATCCTGGGCCATTGCATTGAATGAATATCCTGCCTCATTATAGACTGTCTGGCTACCGATTGTGATAAAAAGATCCAAAGGTTTGCTTTCGCCCCCATCTAGTGTCGTCTCAGTAACAGTGGCCCCATTCTCCTTGAAACTGTATGACCAATTATCTGGTAACTCATCCTCCCGAATATAGAGACGGATGGTGCGTTCGTCCTCAACTACAGATTCCAGAAGCAGATCAATCTCAAACTGCTCACCAGCCTGTTTGTTTGTAAAAATACCTGAGTGGCCTTGAGGAGTTACACTCAATATGAGACCAAAAGTACGTGTTATGGATAAGGTGGCCGTATCACTTTTGCTAGTGTCGCCTTGAGATATGCCTATCAATTCAATATCTGCGGTCTCAATATCGCCCCCCTGTGCTGGCTTAGCCCACACCGTAACATTCGCAACGTTGTAACCATCACTTGAACGTGGTATGCCCTCAACTGTTATCGAGCCATCATTCAGATCTCCATACTCAAACTTGATCTCCCAGTCTGGTGGAACTTCTTGAGCAATCAATTGAACACCGTCTGTCGCTTGACCTTGATTAGAAACACTCAAAGTATACTGATTCCACTCGCCAGCAACTCCCTTGGTACTGAGACTTGAAACCGCCTGACCTGAAACCTCATCCTCGAAATACAATGAAACCTCATATTCTGCGCCAACTGAGGTGGTTGTTATCAAACCAAATGTTTCCTCAACGACTGCGTTCTCGGATTGACCCGTAAAAATCACAACTGCACTCTTTCCAACCATTTCTGTGGAATTGGATGCGGAAATCGTGAAGGTAACTGCCTGTTCATCTCCGGAATTCAGAGTACTACTTGTCCAAGTTGACGGACTTACGACCCAATTGTCAGATGTCTCACTGGGCTCTATCGTAAATTTGTCCATCTCATCACCTGCATTCATGACAAATAACTGATATTCAACGTAATCTCCAACAGCTACGCTCTGGTCAGGTTCCGCAGTATAGAGATAAACACCATAGGCGTCCATCTGGATGGATTTATCCAATGAGAATTCATTGCCTTGCTGATCGATAGCTGATACACGAACGGTGTAGATGCCCTTGCCCTTATGATTCTCGAAAGGTTCGGCAGGATCATTATAATTCCAAATAATATCTTCAAATTCATTTGTACCTGTGTCTTGGTCTGGTTCATCCACTTCTGTCTCTCCAAAAAATAATTCATTGTCAGCCGAATCAAAAACCGCGACCTCAAACTTTGTAATGTCATAGGTCCCAAAAGCATTCAATGCTGTACCTGAAACAAACATCTTTGAAATATCGGAAGGCAAATTCGGCTTGAAATTCTCAGTGCTAACAAGGTCTTCCGGATCTGGGGTTGCCAGATTATAAGATTCTGTAAGGACTGTGATATCCCTGACAGGATTAGTACTCGTCATCAACCGGGATGGAGAGTCTCCACTCTTTCCGGAATCAAGTTCCAGATTGATTGCATTATCACCATCATTCTCCAGTTCCAAGACTATATAATGCCCGGAAGCGAAAGTGTGAGTGGGGCCATAGTCATCCTCCCAATAAATATCCACATGTTCCTCGTTGTTGGTTTGGATTACCGTAGGAACATTCATGTCACCAGAAGCAAGCAACTCGCCTCCTGTCATGGTCGTACCATCCCTAACGTACAGATTCAAGTGGCCACTGTTAAAATCTGCAGAATTCGCATATAGATAGATGTGAAAACCGACCTCTGTCCTCCAGGACTTAACCGGCAAATCTGTCTGAAGACTGAGGTTCAAAGCAAAATAAGTACTACTTCCGGGTTGAATGCTAACTTGGTCAGCATCACCATGCCCTCCTGTTTCCATGGTGTGAAGCCTGCCAATACCATTGTATGTGTAAAGATAGATAGCGACGTCTTGCTCTTGATCCTCAACCTCTTCCGCCGTAGTCGGAGTCCAAGTAATCAACACTCCCAGAAACGCAAAAGACAGAATCAATGACACAAACTGGCTTCTGTTCACGTCATCTTTAGCAATAAAAGGTCATAAATAGGTATCCCTTAAAAAAACAAGAAAGATAGAACTCCTATTCAGCTGTTTTTTCCCACTTACGAACAATCCCTTCCAAATCTCTTATGAATTCAAAGAGTCGAGTTCTCGCATGTTGGGGGATGTTGGTATCATTTATTTGTTCTTCAAGGACGGAGATAGTGGAGTATACTCTAAGGTCCAGATCATCCTGCTTGTTGAGTAGATAGGTTTCCAATCCTGTTACTACATTGGACCTAACGTTCCTAGGAACCGAGGAATCCTCAGCGATTGAACTGCGAATATCCTGCGATATACTTGAAATCTGCGCTTCAACCATTATATTTCTCCTGCACCAAATGCTAGGTGGCTCGCATCTGAGGGGTGTCTATAAGAGTTAGGTCCTAAAGCCTTCAGAATTGATCTCTCCGTTTCTTATCCGGCTACTACTGATTCGATGGCCATCATAGGCCTGGACCATTGGAACGACAATTATCTTCAATTTATCAATCCCTTTTTCTTCACGAACTTGATTTAGGGCTAGTGCCATATCTTCAGTCTCCAGTGAAACAATGATGCCTTCAAACTCCTTCCCCAATGCTGCTGGACCCCAATCATCATTCAGAGGTACGATCTCGACCCTGTGTTCAACTCTTTGGGATTTTAACCAATCTTCCAACCTATCTTTCCTCTTACCATAGGGCGTGATCAGAGATCCAGTTCGTCCCTTATCAGCTCGTTCATCTGTGGTCAAACCGATTAAAACCTGATCACTGACTTCAAGAGCCGTCTGAATTAGTACCTCATGACCCTTATGGAACACATCGAAGGTGCCACCCATACATACTCTTTGCATTCGTTTCAACAGGGTCAACTATAATATAACCCTTTAACCGGATTGGGGTACTGGTTTATGGATATAGAACGTGATTATTTGCCTTTCCTAATATTCGGAATTATTTGCTTATTGTGTGCAACGGCGGTTACAATTGGAGGATTTGAGAAAATGGGAATATGGATGGAAGCCATGTACCCTATCTTCATGTTATTCGCTGTAGCCTGCTTTGCAATATCCTGGATTCGCTGGAAAAAAACGACCGAAAAAGACTAATAAACTCATTGATATAAAACAATAGGATAAATATGAAGAGATTAGTTATTTTTGCGTTGGTTTTGCTTTTACCATCTGTAGTTTCAGAAATAGCACATTCACCAGACGAAGTAGGTGAAGGAGACCAATTTACAGCATTGATTGACACGGAAGATAATGTAGTTTCGGTCACATTCTATGTCTGTACACTAGAGGAACCATACACCTGTTACAAACCAGAAACCGTAGAACGAAATGATACAGTGGATGGAAGATTCCAATTTACGTACGAAGTGAAGAACAATGATTATCCTGGCTACAAGTATGAACTTGAGAAAGATGATAACTCCACTGATAAAATCCCTGCAAGTGAATATAGCTACTATGAAGGAATGAACGTTGTAAAGATGGGAGACTCCTATTATTTCAAGGTCAATATAAAATCTCAAGATTCGGAAGATGAGGCCTTGCTCTATTCTCCAAGTATCATTTCTAGCATCTCTATTCTGGTAATTTTAGTACTCGCTGGTCGAAGATGAATATCGGTGAAGTCCTAATTTACCTTAATCCTCTTCTAGTACTTTGTTCCATATACTTTGGTTTTAGTAATCTGAAAAATAGTAATAAAATATACAAACGAAATTTTGAGTCTTTGTTAGCTATAACACTTGTAACACATACCATTTCCCTACTTCTACTGGCCTACTATTTTCTAGTTACAGATTTGAGATTTGAATACGTATCTGACTATTCCGCTGAACATCTATCACTGGGATACAAATTGGCTGGTGTCTGGGCAGGAAGAGATGGTACCTTGTTGATCTGGGCATGGGCGACTGTCTTATCCCTAAATGTCGAGAGAAAACTACATTCAGGAGAAGATTCCCAGAAACAAATTACCTCGATTATAGGATGCATTATCCTCCTAGGATTTTGCGTTATCCAACTATACATCAATCCATTCAGTCAAAATGAGACCGTACCTGAAATTGGAAACGGACTGAATCCACTTTTATTATCTCCATACATGATCATTCATCCACCAATTATCTTTGTATCATATGGGATGATTGTCCTCCTCTATGCCTCTGGAATGGCCTATCTAATAACCGGAAACAAAAATTGGAATGCGACCGTGAAAAGATGGGGACGCAGTTCCTGGATCGGGATGGGCCTGGCATTGGCCATTGGGGGTTATTGGGCATATGTAACCCTCGGCTGGGGAGGTTACTGGGCCTGGGATCCAGTTGAGACTGCAGGATTGCTACCATGGCTTGCAACGACTAGTCTACTGCATACATCTGTCATGTCAAGACGAAAGAAGAAATACAGCGTTTTAGGGCCACTTCTAGCAATGCTTACCTTTGTTCTAGTATTATTGGAATCATTTGTTACAAGAGGTGGTATCTGGTCCTCGGTTCACGCATTCATTGTAGAAGAAACTGGAGGGGCCTGGAGTCGCTTGGGGTATGTTCTGGAGAATGACGTCTCGGTCAAGGGCTTTTTCATACTGATGATTCTATCCATTATCTTAACCTTTGGACTGGTCGTCTCAAATTATAGGAAAAAAGAGGCGGAAGAACCTAAAGAATACAATAGTCTAGAGGATTACTTTAGTGAAGATAATACATTCTTTGCAGCGATCTACACCCAGCTCTTGATACTCACCGTAACCCTGGTTCTGCTTCTGGTCAGGGTGAACGGATATATGGCTCCAGAAGTGTTTGAGGTACGGCTAGCTCCGTTTGTGGTCATTCTTTCAGCAATTTTCACCATACACACCTTGAGACCATTCATCGATTTACAGAAGATCCTGGTCGTGGTCGGACTTGGAATTGCTTTCAGTCTAGCCTATGCAATAATGTCTGAAGGAAGAGGCTGGATGGTAGGGGCGATGATACCCTGGGCATTCATTTGTGGATATTCAATCTTCAGGTACATGTGGAGGTACCGGACCAAGAAACTGCTTCCCATGTTGAGAGCCTGGGGGCCATATACTGCACACTTGGGAATTATGCTAATCCTTATCGGATATTGTCTCTCGTATGGATTGGGAACTGAAGATAGTATAACTCTACAGGAAGGGGAACGGAAACTGGCTGGTAATTTCATCCTGGAGCTAGAGAAAGTCACAATGGATCCTGGACCTGATGGGATGAAAATGACTGCTTTCATCAGATTAATAGAAAACGATGATGACGTTGTAATTGATGACCAAATCTCGAAACGTATAGAGGAAAACCAGGAAACCACACAAATTTATCTCAAACACCAAATTCATCGTGATTTGTACATAACCCTGAACAGTGTTACACCTGGAGCTGAAGGTGGTGAAAACAGTGCGACAATAACTGTGAGAGAGATTCCCGGTATTATCTTGGTATGGACAGGGACCCTCTTTACAATGTCTGGGATGTTGTTGACCATGTTTACCGAATGGAAACCTGGTAAGGAATGGCTAAGAAGTATCGGAAAATAAGTGCCAGACCACTGGCGTTGTCGTCCTGACGGAGTGTCCGACACCGCACTCCTTCTCAACCCCGCAACCCGCTCGAGCATCGGAAGTCCACGGTAGGGCTGCTCCCTTCCGGGCCTGACCCAGTCCCCGTGGCAAAGATCCGAAGTCTGCCCTCCGGCAAACCTCTGCAATCACCTGCGATCCCGAGGGACAGGATATCGCAGTTGAAATGCGGATTAGACAGCCCACTGGGTGCGCCGCCACCAGCTGTCGCTCCCCCTAAAGGCGATTGAGGGTCACAGGGTACGCCTAGCTCCCCAGCCAAGTCCAGCCCCACCTCTTTTCTGGGCTACTATTTGGAGGTTTGCATTCCAAAAATACGCTGTAAACCACGTGCTGAACCACGGAAAAGCTTCTCTGTCCAAGTTTCCTGTTCCGGGCTGAACTGCTTCATGATAGCATTGCCATAAGGATCAATTGTTTCACTTGCTACCCTTGCGTAACCATGCTCATGAATGTCGGATAGAGTCTCCTTGTAGTAACCCAAAATATTCTCATAAAGCATCTTTCCAGCAACCTGAGGTGCTGTAACTGCCACACCAGCTGCCTTCTTGGCACGCGAAGTTGCCTGAAGGGTCAGAACACCGCCTAGTTCCAGAATTGACTGACCCTCTTCAGTTGCAGTATCAAGAAACTCCTGCATGATATTCGCAATCTCTTCAGTAACATCTCCCGCAGCCTTTCCAGTGCTATACCATAATTCACTAATTGAATCTCGGATCTCATCAATGTTATCAACGACATCCTCACGTGAAAGTGGGGGTGTATCTATATTCTTAGCAAAACTGGATGTGGTTCGTTCCAGTCCTTCAAGTAGTTCTTGAAGCGAGCTAGAAACTTTTTTGGACTCTATGTATCCTTTGTCCACCAACTCATCTTGTAACCTATTTAGATAGGCTTGACCGCCCTTCACAGAATCGGCAAAAAAAGCAAATATCCATAACGGTGAAACATGAACAGTTGCGATACCTATGCCTTCTATTGCATTACCAAGCACTTTGCGGGTCGCATATTCACCCTCAAGCCCTTCCTCATCATATAATCCTTCAACGCCACCTACGTTCTCTACAGCGAAACGCAAGAGGTTTCCAACAAATATATTGTAGCTGGTAGTGTCCCTGACAAAATCAGGTAAAACCAAATCAGTGGTTTCTTTCAGCATTCCACCCGTCAGTGCTGTCAATCCTCGTAAATATCGTTCCGGAATCGAAAGTGTGTAGAGGGAAACGTCCCACAAAGCCCTACCGACCCGTTTTAGGGGTTTAGGCATCTATAACCTTGCCATCAATAATAACGGTTTCAACATGATTTATTCCAAAATGATAAGTGAGATGTCGATAATCGGGTATATCACAAATCAAAAGATCGGCCTTCCAACCCTCTGCAATACAGCCTCTATCTGTTTTTCCTATCGCCAAAGCTGCATTAATTGTAGAAGCAACCAAAGACTCAGCCGGCGTCATACCCATCCTGAAGACTGCTAATTGTTGTATAAGCTGCATTGACTCAGTATAACAATTAGGATTACAATCCGTTGCAATGGCTATAGGAAGATTGTTGGCTATCATCTTTCTGGCCGGAGCGAAATGATCCGAAAGAATTGCTAAAGGGGTCCCTGGCAAAAGAACGCCAATGACACCAGAATCGCGTAAGGCCTGGATAGTCTCCAGTGTAGAGCCAGCTAGATGATCTGCACTGATCACTCTCAATTCTGCAGCCAGTTTTCCTCCACCTGTATCGCCAAATTCATCTGCGTGAATCTTAAGGCCAAACCCAGCATTTCTAGCAGCTTCCAGTATAGTTCTGGATTCTTCATCGGTAAAAACGCCCTCTTCACAGAAAACGTCGCAAAATTCTGCCAATTCCCGTAATTCTTCTAGATTTTTCAAAACCGAAGCAACGTAGGTATATCGATCCATATCATCGGGAATCGCATGCGCTCCCATGTATGTGACAACCGTGTCCGCTAATCCCAGTGTCCCAAGCCAATTGGCAACCTTCAATTGCTTGATCTCAGTTTCCTTTTCAAGACCATATCCCGACTTGATCTCAATTGTTGTAGTTCCGTGTCTAACCGCATTTTTCAAGCGAACCAGTGACTCTTCCTGAAGGTCTTCTTTACTAGCCTTACGGGTCTCTTCTACAGTCCGTAGAATTCCACCTCCGTCTGCCAGAATCTCCTGATAAGTACGGCCCTCCAACTTCCACTCAAGTTCATGTTCACGAGAACCAGACCAAACAAGATGAGTATGAGGATCCACAAAGCCCGGAACAATAACTTTACCGCTAACATCTATGACTTTTGAATTCGAAGGATCAAGATTCTGACCAATCTCTACAATCTGATTTCCATCAATCAAAACATCTGCATGAGGGTGCCTAACAACTTGTCCCATTGCCTCACCCACCAATGGAACGGAGGTAGGCTTTGGCGTGACGACTTCCGCGGCTCCACGTAAAAGAAACATGATTTCCAATGGCGCAAGTTCATAAAGACATCGGTTCTTTGACACCATAATGCTTGAGATGAAAGTCTTTCGGGAAGATTCCAAGGCTGTTTTTGAGGACCTGAAAAGAAGGAACATGACTGATGATATCGCCAAAAAAGTTATTCGAATGGACCAAAAGTGGAGAGAATTAATAGATGAAGGAAACAAACTCAGATCTCAGAGGAACCGCATTTCCAGAGAGATAGGCGAGCTTAAAAAGAAAGGACAGAATGGTTCGGATTTGCTTGATGAGATGTCCAAAATAAAAAAAAGACTAGTTGACAACGAAAGCGAAACCAAAGAGACTCTTGTTTTCAGGGAAGAAGCTAGAATGAGAGTCCCGAACCTGTTGGACAATGAGGTGCCCCAGGGACAGAACGAACAAGAGAACCGAGAATTGTCATTGCACGGGAAAAAGAAAAAAGCGAAAACTTCCAGGCCACATCAGGAAGTAATGGAACTGATAGGAGGCGCTGATCTGAAGCGAGCTGCTAACATCACGGGAAGACGATTCTATTTTCTGACGGGAGAGTTAGCCAGACTCGAAATGGCGCTAATAAATTATGCTATTGATGTACTTTGCGAAAGAGGATATTCACTGACCATCCCACCATTCATGATGAATAAGGAAGCGTATGAAGGTGTTGTTGACCTCAATGATTTTGAAGAGGTTATGTACAAAATCGAGGATCATGACCTGTACCTAATAGCAACGTCTGAGCATCCCATGACCTCTAGATTCAAGAATGAAATAATAGAAATAAAGGGTGAACCTCTACGTTATGCCGGAATATCAACCAATTTCAGAAGAGAGGTTGGTGCGCATGGTATGAGTGACAGAGGGATCTGGAGGGTACACCAATTTGCAAAGGTTGAGCAAGTTATTATTTGTAAACCGGAGGACTCTAAAAAATTCCATGATGAATTGGTTGCCAATGCAGTTCATATCTTCGAAGGGCTGGAGATTCCATTCAGGGTTGTCGACATTTGCACCGGGGATATAGGAACTGTAGCTGCACGTAAATTCGATCTGGAAGCATGGATGCCGTCTTCACAGCAATGGAAAGAAGTCGTAAGTGCCAGTAATTGTAGATCTTATCAAAGCGTAAGATTGAACATGAGATATCGGACCCCTGAAGGAACTGATTTTCCACATACCTTGAACGCCACTGCCATAGCAACAACGAGAGCTTTGGCATCCATACTTGAGAATAATCAACAAGATGACGGAAGTGTGGTCATACCCAAAATATTACGAAAGTGGATGGGGGACCAGAATCTGATCAAGGCCAAATGAAGAAGGGATTGATTTTAGGGAGGTTCCAGCCGTTCCATTTAGGACATTTAAGATTGATAGAGGCAGTTAAAGATGACAATCTAGAACCAATAATTTGTATCGGCTCAGCACAAAAAAGACGTACGAAAGATAACCCTTTCACTACAGAGGAAAGGAGAATCATGGTTGAAGCCGTGGTCAGCCGTCTTGATTGTGAATATCGGATCTATGAAATTCCAGATGTGAATAATAACGATCTATACGTTTCCCACCTGAAAACTTTCGTTCCTGACTTTGATACGGTCTATAGCGGAAACTCTCTTGTACTGAAATTGTTCAAAGCAACTGGTTACAGGATTGTAATGCCTGAAATGGTCAACCGCGATGTCTGGGAAGGTGCTGCCATCCGTCAGGCGATGATGGAGGGCGATGAATGGGAAACGGCAGTTCCTCCCCAGATTGTGGATATAATCCACGATTTGAATGTGATTGAAAAACTACAGAATCTAGCATAGGCGGACCCCCTCCCTCCGGAATCCTAATCTACTTTTACCTTAGTTCCTTTCGGATCATCAGATTCTTTTTTGGTAAGAACCAAATCCAAAATCCCATTGGTATATGTTGCTTTGGAAGAATCGGTTTTAACGGATGAAGACAAATCAATACTCTTGAAATATTTTCTTGATTCCGTTTTTACATTTATCTCTACTTTATCCTCCATCACGTTGATATTAATGTCCTCTTTGTTGACGCCAGGAAGCTCAACAGTAATAGCAATTTGATCATCAGTCTCATTGATATCAGTTAATGGTTCTCGGCTGGTATCAACAACCGGTTTCTTTCCCTGACGGCCGAAAGGACGCATTCTGGTGTTTCCAAAATCCTCAAAAACGGGAAACCCGTCCGGTCCGGTTTTAACTGAGAAACCAAAAATAAATGGGCTTTTCTTTGCACTTTCGGGTAGATTGCCATCAACTGCATCTCTCATCAGGCCATCCATCTGCTTACGCATCTTACTGAATTCGGTGTCAAGATTACTGAATATATCCTCTATACTCCACTCCCCTCTACGGAACCAGTCGTCCGCATCATCCTTACGTTTTCGGTTCATTCTTACTCCGGTAAACAACCGTTGGTTGTAAACCTATAGTTTAGTAGTCATATATAAAATTTTTCCCACCTATTCTTCGTCTTCTTCAACTGGCAGGATGACGATCGGTTGAACCACTACTGGTTCGGTTACCACCGGCTGGGCCACTACTAGTTCGGCTACCACCGGCTGGGCCACCACGGGTTCGGCTACCACTGGCTGGGCCACCACGGGTTCGGCTACCACTGGCTGGGCCACTACAGGCTCGGCTACCACTGGCTGGGCCACTACAGGCTCGGCTACCACTGGCTGGGCCACTACAGGCTCG